>ENA-UOOK01005102-UOOK01005102.1-fermentation-metagenome-genome-assembly--contig:-NODE-5102-length-13465-cov-6.422446_pt1 | contig 13465 bp, 24 predicted proteins | sample MGYA00245777_ERZ724023 | MGnify/ENA primary metagenome ERZ724023 (study PRJEB28704, sample SAMN03018312) | fermentation metagenome | biome: anthropogenic terrestrial biome; feature: soil; material... | reverse complement strand
GGATTGACTGATTTTCTGGCTACAAAGGGCATAAAAGTAAGCGATACCCTTGTAAATGTCATATCTCTAATTGTGGAGTGGGCTGTAAAGGAAAGTGATTCTGCCGATATAAATGCTAAAATAGATAAGCTTGTTCAGGAGAAAATTGTACCTCTGCAGAAAGAGAAAGACGCAATACAGTCAAATCTTACTATAGCAACAAATGAAAATCTAACTCTTAAAAGTCAAGTATCTACTCTGCAAGGTAAGCTTTCTACTATACAAAATGCTGTAGCACCAGTGCAGACTTCAACTATTGCAAATAATGCAGCAGAACAGAAATAATTATTGCCCCTGGAATGGGGCTTTATTTTTTTACATAAATAGCCCCCAGCATAAGCCAGAGGCTATTAGAACGTATAAGATTTATTGTGACCCTTGTTTCAATTCCTCATTAGGTATTCTAAAACTTTTTTTTAGAGCGTTCTACACTTGCCACATCTTTTAATTGCAGATGGTCATTTTGGTTTGAATATTCTCCAGGCATTGGATTCGGATTAACTTCCAGAGCTTTTCTCTGCATTGGCAGTGCGCTATGCCATACTACTTTTCCACTTTCGATATGCTTTATTTCGCTTTGTGTCCATTTTTTTACTCCGAATTCTTTTGCTACCATTTTAGAATGTGGCATCACATTTACATCACTATAACGCAAGAAATCGTCTTTACTATTCTGTATGAAGTAGACCTGCTTGACTCTGCCCTCAAGGCAATCCCCGTGCACTACTATTGCATTCATTCCCCTAATAGTTAAATTGTGTATAAGATACGGAATAACATTGTCCGCCAGTTCATCCGCCCGGTATAAATACCTATGTGGTGCATAACTCCATAATGTTTCTGCAAGCTGGTCATCTCTCCATTTTTGAATCAGCAATGAACCCGTTCCTGCCGTTGGATCATACGCAGAATATCCCGCCTTTTGAAATGTTTTGGCGTCGCTTCGTGTCAACATTGCCAATATTTTAGAGACCTCATCAGGCGTATAATCCTGCTTGTGGGATTTTCTTTCTGCATTATACTGTTCAAAGTAATCTCTAAATGTGTCCTTGTATACATCACAGTCCACTTTTAGAATTGCGTTGTAAAATTTTTCCCGTTCTTCAGGTTTGAATAATATTTCTTTTAAATAAGCTTCAAGCTCTGCGTGTTGCGTGGTATTTGTTATTTTATAAAATGTTTCAGCGTCTAGCACATTCATCACCTTCTATCTTTGAATATGAAAACAGACACCGCCTTAACGGTGCCTATCTCCAGTAGTTATATAAGATATAGGAATTTTTATTTACGGCATGTGCCGCATTGGTGGCCCCATATTTTCACCCTGGAGCCGCGGGCATATTATTTATAAAGGAGGGTTCATAGAACAAAATCTTTACTTTGTTACGATACTATAATACAACCTTTTAGAACTGGAAAATTGTACAGTTCTTGTACAAAGTTTGCACTTTTATTGCACTAAGTTTGCACTTTCTTTGTACAAAGTTTGCACTTTTCTTGCAGTCAAGCTGTTTAAAAATGGTAGATTAATTCCCCTAATCGCTCTATTATCAAGGTCCGGCGCTTACAACAATAACTACTATCCAGGTTCATCTTTATGCCTATGGCTGTCCAGGTATTTTTCTTCCCCAAATACCTAAGTTCCACCAACTTTTTTGATTCGGCATCTAATGTCTTTAGTGCGTTCTCTACCTTGGACTTAAGACTAACAACATCATCTCGTTGTTCCTCTAACTTGGCTATTAACCTTTCTTTATGGACAACTTCATTTTCCACTACAGAGCTAAATTTGTTGGTGCCTTGAACCTTCTCTCCATACTGGATTGGCGAAACGCCTTGATATGTCTTTTTTAAATTTTCTATGTCTATCTCTAGGTTTTGAATTTTGGCATCCATATTTTTATAGTTATATAGGGTTGCCTCTACCTTTCTAAACAGTTTTTTATTCAAGTGCTTTCCCTCCAATGATTTTTACAGTGATTCTATAACTACGTCTATCTTTTTAATTTTAAACCAGCCATCAAATATAAATCTCACTTTGCCACCATCTCCATCTAAGATTCTTTTATTTTTACAAAAGATAACTGGTTTACCTCCTGCTAATTCTAAAAATTCTTGCTGTAGCGGTAGTGGTGCGACAATTGCAATTACATCATTCTCGTGTATCTCTCGCTTCAATTCTGTAGCATGCTGTATTGTTCTTGACACCTGGTTGACAACCACCCTTCCAAATATCCTTTCCAAATCCATTATCTGGCTGGCTGTCATTTCATGGCGGCTGAACCATAATACTTTTGTCCTTTCTCTTACTTCTATCATGCTAGTCAACTCCTTGCTTTTGACCTTTTCTTTTTCAGCTCAAAATAATCTATCCAACCATATTCATCACCGTATTTTAGCGACCTTGCTACCCATCTAAAGTCCTTATCCGGATGCAGGTATTTCAGTAGTTTGAATCTAAACTCCCCCTGCTGGGTACTGTAGCCTTTCACGTCGATATAGGTCTTTGTGCCATCTAACTTGTACACTAGAAAATCCAGTGTGTAGGTCGCCATTCTCTCAGTCTTGCCCCTGTATTGGAACTTGGGTATCAATATGAACTTAGGTTGTAATTCAAAGTTTAGTATCTTACCTTCAAATTTCATCTGCTTTAAATATTCATAGTATTTTGCCTCGTCTTTACTGTCGAATTTTGTTCCATCTATGATAATTTTATTTGAATTATACTTAGTTCTCCTTGCCATTTATTCCCTCCATTCTGCAACTTTTCCTGCACTAACTTGTTAGCAAGTTCCAGCATTTGTATTTTTATTATATTTTTTGATACCCCACGGATGGTCTGCATGATTGTACGGTTTTATGTCTCCGCTCATATACATTTTCCTCCATTCCGCATAATACTTCCTTGCTGTCGATTTCGCAATGTTGTAATTGTAGCAGGCTCCAAATATTGCTTCTTTCGCAAGCACATTGTCTCGGCTGGAGAAGTACTCGTATATTTTCTTTTTTTGGGGTCTACTCATTTCTGCACCTCCTATATAACTTCTAATATGCTTTTATTTCCTTCACAGTCGCGTCATACGGGCTGTATTTGCTCGTTAAATCCATTTAAGGTATATTTGTACCTTTTTGAATTTACTTGCCGTATATCGCCTATATAAGCGACTGATAAAAACATAAATTTCTATCTTTTTCCAATTCAATTGTTATTTTCATTTTTCATTCTCTTTTTTATTTTCAAAAATTTTTTGGGTCGTATGTGCCATCCTCCTGGTATATTGCCCTATCTGTTATGAGTTGGTATTTAGGTTGCCATGCAAGTTTTATGGTGCCTGTCCTGCCGCCTCGTTGTTTAGCTATATTAACCTCAATTACATTTTTCTCTTTGGTATTTTTGTGGTAATATTCGTCTCTGTATAAGAGCATTACCACGTCGGCATTTTCTTCAATGCCGCCTGATTCTTTCAAATCGGAAAGCATTGGCCTTTTATCATTTCTCGCCTCGGGTCCTCTATTTATCTGGGCTAAGGCAATGACCGGAATATCAAACTCCTTACTCATGTTTTTGAGCTCTATACATACGGTGCTAATTTGTTCCTGGCGGCTGTCACCCATGCCTTTAAGTGACATAATTCCGATATAGTCCACAATTAAAAGGTCTAGCTTGTTTTGCATCTTAAGTTTCTTGCATTGGAGCCTGATTGTATTGATTCCCCTGTTCGGGGTGCAATCCGTGTAACAGTAGCCACGGCTGATAGTACTAGAAGTATCAGACATCTTTTTCCATTCATCTTCCATCATAATTCCTTTTTCCAGCTTCATAGTATCAATAAAGCTTCTCATGGCAAGGCGCCTTATACCGAGTTCTTCAGCTCCCATCTCCAAAGAGTAGAACAAAACATTTTTATCTCTAGCCACGGTCTGAGCTATATTCAACGCAAAACTTGATTTTGCCATTCCCGGCCTACCCGCTATAACGTAAAATCTTTTCTTTTGAAGGCCGTTTATAATTTCATCCAGGGTTTTCATCCCGGTTTTCAATCCTAATATTGCGCCACCTTTTTGATAATTTTCCTGAATCATGTCCAGAGTTTTGTCCATTAGGTCGGCATCTGTAAGCAAAGTATCCTTTTCTTCTGCCGTCGCTGTAAGTTGATTTTCTAATTTTTCTAAAATCGTACTTGATTTTTCTCTGCCATCCTCAATCTCATTTGCAGTGGTTTGTATAATCTTTCTTAACACCCGCATTTTAGATTTTTCCTTTACAATCCGACAATAGTCTTTAATGCCACCTATTGGAGAATCTGCTACAAGTTCAGAAATATAGGATATTGTCACGTCTTTTTTCTCTTTCAATACCTCCGCCAATGTCGTAATGTCAATTTTGGTATTGTGCTTATACAGTAATACCATAGCGGCATATATAGACCGATTTTTACCATCATAGAAATCCTGCGGCTCCAAAACATCTATGACGTCAAGAATTTTGTTGTTTTTCACCAGGACGGCACCCAGGATATTCGCCTCCGCCTTGATATTCGCAAATCTTGTTGTGTCCAACCTTCTCACCTCCTGTCAGTAGTTGGAAAATCCGTAAAGTCAAAATTTTGATTTCCCCTCGATTCTTCTTGTGGCTTTTCATCCATATATTTTCCCTCTAAAACCTTTAAAAATCGTGTATCATCCCTAAATAGCCAATCTATATCTATTGTCCATCCCCTGGAGTTTTTGCCCTGTAAAAAGCTGGATTCTTTAATATTGTTTATAGCAGTTAAAATATCATCCTGTGTTAGATTCAAACTGTTCATTCTGGCTTTAATTTTTTCCTTGCGCCTATCCGTTATAGCTCTAACAGGTTTTACAGGATTCGGGAGGCTATTCCAAACTGTCTTAATTTTTTCCCATGAGATACTTATATCTTCTTTCTTAATATCTTTATCTATTTCTATATCTATATCTTCTTCTTTATCTATATCTTCTTTCTTCTTTCTTCTTTCTTCTTCTGTCCCGTTACTGTAACGTGAAGTAACGTTACTTTCGTTATTTTCTTCTAACATTTTCCTTTTCTCTCTATACCTCGCAACCCGTTCCCGTGTCTGCTCTCGCACCTTTTCCATGCCTTCGACATTCTGGTGTTTTTCCCAGTTAGTTACTTTTAGAAAACCCTTGCCATTTTTTTGTATCATCCCGAATTCCTCAAAGGTTTTAAGGGCAAGCCGGACAGAGTTAAGCGGCCTGTTAAATATTGTCGAAAGCATTTCGTCAGTGTAAGGAATATTTTCCGTGAGGAATATATACCCTCCTGCGTTTGTTTTTCCTGCTTGAATTAATAATCTAATCCAGATGTAAAATATAGTGTCATGTTCTGGCATTGCGTCAATTAATTTAATTTTTTCATCATCAAACATGCTAATTGCTAGTTTAATCCACTTAATCTCTCCCATAGCTCAACCTTCCTTAGAATTCTTGGTCTACATTATCCGCGAATGGTGTCCCCTCGTACGGGTCTCCAGGTGGCTCTTTGCCTTTAGGACTATCCGCTGGTTTGTCCTCTGCTGGCTTACTACCGCCATTTAGAAGCATGGAGCAAGCCTTTCTCATAGACGCCTCTTTACCATTTTTAGCAAGCCACTCGATATATCGCCTGTCAGATTCTAATATTTGTCCTAACGTTTGTCCCTTGTACTTCCCAAATCTAACTTGGACGTTTCCAACCTCGTCGGGCTTCATATTCTCCACATTTTCTCTTTCTTGGAACTGTGCCATGTCCTCGACATCCTGGGTGAATATCTCTGATAAGCTTGCCACCGTAAGAGTTGCATCCACTTGAGCCCTCTTCTTTGCCATCTTTAGAATTGTGTTGGCTTGGCTACATATGTCGTCATTTTGGATTCGATATTTTACGTGTCCCCAGTCGTCTATTCTGCTCTTTAGGGTGTCCTTATCTGCCCCCAGGGGTAAGTCGTCTTCTTTTACCCACCTCCAACGGTATTTGTCTTCTTTGGAGTTGCAACTGCCGACGCCTTCCGTAATCTTCATACCGTTTTTCTTGAGGGTGCATTTAAGCGTATAGGCAAAGACGTCTTTGTCATAGTCCTCAAGTTTTTCGATAATGTCATATTCGCTACTAAGCCCCATGAGCATGAGTATCTTTTCCGCCCCGGGTTTCAGGAGAGCGGGTTTTGTAACCCCGCCTACTTCTCCATAATCATGCCCTGATTTGAGTGTGTTCTTCACAACATTTTGGAACTGGGAAATTTGGGCAAGTTTGTTCCTCACATTTCCAATTTCCACACCATCTAGTAAGTCCACATTTTGCATTTTTTGATTCATAATTTCTCTTTCCATTGTAAATTTATTCCTCCTATCTGATTCTTAAACTTGTACCCTGCTTTATCTCCACGCCATTTACCTCTACGCCTTGCTTTAAATCTGTCAGTATTGCCTTTTTATCCAGTTTTGGCGGCTGAGGTATTTTATATTGTCCAGGTACAGCACCCTCGTCAATTACGCTCACGCTGGGGCTGTTTTTCTGAATTGACAGAGTGAATAGCTTACCCTTGATTTTCTTTTTGTTTATGGCTTTCATATGCTCATATAAATAATCTTTTAAACTGTCTTTTTGGCTTTCTATTGCTTTTTTCCTGGTCTGCAACCTCTTAATTTCCTCATCCAGTCCCTTAGAATCAACTTCCTTGGATTTTATGATTTTTGCAATATTCTCGGCTTTGGTGTCGAATTCTTCATCCACACTATCCAGCGCCTTTCTGATGGTCTCTTTTGCATCTTCCAATTCTGGATTGTCCAGTAGTTCATCTAAATTCTTGTACCTGTCCGATATTTCATATAGCTTTGCCATTACTCCTCAGCCTCCTCGGTGCCCTTATTCTCTTTAGGCAACTCATAGCCTTCTGCTTCAACTTCCAATCCTTCTTCTCCTAAAAACTCAATAGTTAAATTAAATTTTACAGGAAGTTTACTGTATTCTTTAATCCCTTCAGGCAAAACACTTCTAACCATCTTTCCTAAAGCTTTGCCATTTATTGTAGTACCGTTATACCCATCAATTTCCAACAAACAACTATCTGATTTTATGCTTAACTTTTTCATATTTATCCTCCTTGAATTTCCTCCCACCCCGTGATAGAATGGGAGGTGATAAATGTTTTGTTTGCCCTTTGCCGAGGGCATTTTTTATTGGTAAATTTATAACGCAACATTATCCCTTCTTTCATAAGACCATTTATATCCCTTATGCTGCTTATATTCGCCTCTACAACATGCTGCAACACAGTTTTGACTAAAACCATTTCTTTGACATTCTCTAGTACTTGCCCATATTTTTATTAAATTATCATCAAAATCATATTGAAATACTTTTTTACTAAGTACTTTTTTATTTCGAGCTGCAATGTAAGAATTATCTCTGTTTTCCATTCCTCTTGCTATTTTAGTTCCATATGAGTTATTGTATTCATAGGTACACCACTCAAGGTTTTGAGCTTTATTATTTTCTTTGTCTTCATCTTTGTGATTAACAATAGGCAAATTTAATAAATTTGAAACAAAATAAATTGCTACTAGTCTATGAACTGTAAATGTTCTAGTTTTGTTGTTCTTTTTTAGGGAAACATATACATATCCATTTTCTCCTTTGTGAGTTGATAACAATTTACCTTTTTTATTAAACTTAATACCTCTACTATCAACTATAGTTCTGTTTAGACTGCGTATTCTGCCTTTGTTGCTAACTTGATAATATCCTTCATATCCTTTTATATCTTTCCAAATTTCTTCATCTGAAAATCTATATTGAACTTCCATTTAATCACCTGCTTAAAATTTTTTACCATGCTTATATGGTCGGCTTTTATTTTGCTTCATCTTTTTTATAATTTCAGTTTCTAAATCAATTTCTAGTCCTCCTGCTAAATCTGCAGTTCTTATTACTATATCTGCTAATTCTTCTTTGAAGTTATCTATATCACCTTTTCTAAGACCATCTTGTGCTTCTGCTACTTCACTCACTACCAGCATTAACAGGTTCCCTATGACTGCATTTTTACCATATTCAGATGTTATAAATAATCTATCAATATTCTCCTAAAATCCATGTTTTACAGCATATTTAATTACTGTTTGCATCTGTTCAAAAGAACAAAATACTATCATGCAAGGTGCATCTGATGATTTTCCTCGCCCATTGCTTTTTTTCGGTTCTTTTTTAATAGACGATTGCAAAAGTGGAAATACTCGGCAATGTTAAAATTAAAATCACTGTTAAATGCTGCTTTTCCTGCAAATTTACTCTCTCCATTCTTGTTATCCCCACCCTTGTACCACATTGGATTACTGCCATAAAAATTATTTCCTATGTTATAAGGAATATCTGCTATTACTAGCTGTGCTTTTGGTATTCCATATCTTTTGTAATTTTGAAAGTTATCATTATATAATTCTGTTTTTATTTTTTTACTATTTTCCATTATTTTTTACTCCTCCACGTCTGGAGGTGTGGCCACACTTGTTATCTAGAATTACTCCATTTTTAATTTTTTATTTGATTCGTATAACTTTCATAATGCGCCTTAACTTTCTAACTTTGTTTTCTTTAAAATTAAGAAATAGTCAATTCCAACTACATCACACATATATCTGCATTCCTCACTTTTAAGGTACTGTTTTGCATTCATTTTAATATTATTTTTGTTATCATTTGTTCTGAGACTATATAATTCATAATCTTCTACAGCTCTTAAAATAATTGAACGAATTAGATTCTTAAATTCATTTTCACCAGTTAGCATAATCAAGCCTCCAAAACAATGGGAACCTTTCTTCTATAATCATTTACTGCTTTGTTAACATAGTTTTTTGATTTACCGTACATAGGAGCAATATCCTTATATTTTTTACCACTTTTATTAAGTTCAATTATTTCCAGTATTTCATTTTCAGTAAGCTTCTTTATTTTCCTCATAAATTGCAGCTATTTCAGCTTGAAGTAAATTTTTAAATATATAGAATAAACAATTTGTTACAATACTGTTTCCAGCTTGTTTATAAAGTTGTGAATTTGAAACTCCAGCATCTACAGCCTTTTGAAAATCCTCGTCTTTAAATCCCATCAACCTCCAGCATTCTTTTGGTGTAAGTTTTCTTATCCTATATCCAGTTTTATATAAATAACTGTATCCACCTGCATTGCCAACTGGTGAAGCATTTAAAGCCATAGCTGCATTTTCACTGTCATATACTCTGTTGCCTTGGCGATATTGTTTTCCAAAGTTTTTTTCACCGATTCCGCCGACTAATACTGGTTTGTTTTCAGTAAATATCTTTGGTTCTAATCCACCACCACCACAAGTATTTAAAGCTGGGCTACATCCTTCTGGCGAGTATATTCTACCCCTTTGAGGATTACTCCAATTACCTGTATCTACTATATTCCCTACTTGTAGAACTCCATGCCTATCTTGACTTGTAATGGTAAACATGGGATCACCATCTTCCTTAAATCTTCTACCATTTTGTCTTTTTTCTACTCTATCTGGTGTTATGCACGGAATTACAACTGAACTATCAATCTTTTCAGCCTTTAAACATCTACTCATACCATCTAGGGCATCCTTTGAAAAAGCTTTACTATCGTGCATATATATACCACTTGGTTCTTGAACTTCTTTCATGCCCTTACCTTTATTTAATTCTCTTATCAGCTTTTCAGTTTTCTCTTGGCTAATATAATACTTCTCATCCACTTCATCCTCTAAGAAGTCTTTAAGTCTTAATCCATTGTCAAAGCCTTTAGGAAACTTAAATGTATGAGTATCAATATCTTTTCTAATGCTTACTATAAACACTCTTTCCCTGTTCTGAGGTATTCCGTAGTCTTTAGCATTTAAAACTTTCCAATAGTTGTTATATCCTAATTCTTCAATATCTCTAAGCATTTGCTCAAACTCTGCTTTAAACTTCTTGCCTGTAAGGTTTTTTACATTCTCAATTACTGAATATTTAGGCTTTGTTTCCTTTAAGATTCTTAAACCCTCATAATATAATCCACTTCTGGTTTCTCCCTCTATTATTCCTGCCTGCTTTCCTGCAACTGATATGTCGGTACAAGGGAAACCCCAAATTAACAAGTCTGCATAAGGTAAGTTTCTGCCCCAAACCTTTGTTATATCTCCTAAATTCTTTTCTTCCGATACTCCATGGACTGCACAATAACTTTTCACGGCATATTTGTCCACTTCACAAAAATCAACTAATTCAAAAGGTATTTGTAAATCTCTAAGAGCGATTTCTGGTGCTCCTATACCACTAAATAATGTTCTAACTTTTAACATTTAATAACTCCTCCTCGTCAGGAGGTGTGCACACACTTTTTATCTAGAATTACTCCATTTTTAATTTTTTATAAAGTCTCGCCTATCTGGACAGCACACTCCTGCGTTGCCCTTGTGTATTCTTCGACCAGCGCCGCCCTAATGAATGGCCTGTCATATTCAAATTCTATTTTTTTCATTCCTCTATCTCTCCTTTACAAAATTTACAGCTTGCTCCGCGGTATAACCGCTAAAATACAATTCCACGGCTTTGTCACATTTTCTCAGCACCTTCAGACTTCTCTTTGCAATGGCCAGCATCTCTTCCAAATCCGTTTCCTTTCCGAATTTTGTTCGATTTTCTCGGATGTCGTCGGTAGTAATTTCCATGACTTCTCTAAATTCTTCATCCGTCATATCGGGCAACATGTCTCGTATCATGCTTCCAGCTCCTTTCTAAGTTTTCTAAGCGCCCATCTTCGTCTTTCATAAAAAGCTTGGCGAGTGATTCCCAGTGTTTTTGCAATTTCTTTCGGTGTCATGTCCCTAAAATAGAACATTTTAATTACTTCCTTTTGTTTAGGAGATAAATTATCTACCAACACACGCAATTCGACATTTCCATACCCTGGTTCATCACATGGCAGTGTTTCTTTCCATGTGTTTTTCATGTTTTCTCCGACGGGTATATCTAGAGAATCTGGCGGATGCGCTTTCTTTACTCGTGTCCTGCAATTGGGAGCCATATACCAGCTATCATCTCGAATATAATTGTGTATGGCACCCCATACTTGCGGGTATGCGTAGGTTATAAATTTATATCCTTTTGATTCGTCAAATTCACCAATTGCTTTCAAAAGCCCAACACAGCCAACCTGAAATAACTCCTCGTATTCGTACCTAAAATGAAATTTCTTGTAGAATTTGCCAGCTATTTTCCTAACCAGAGGGATATACTGCATCACGTCAATCAATTTTCTCCCTCCTGTTCTTTCCTAATATCTTCCATAGATATTTGTCCATTTAAAATTTGCTCCCTGGTATCAACCTTTCTAAGAGACTTGTTTAAGCCTCGATACCTTTTGGAGAGTTGGTATCTAACTTTCTGTAGGTCGGCTTTGTCTGTGGTACGTGAGACATTCACATACTCATTACCTGTATCAGCTTTCACCGAGAAACAATCCCTCACGCCCTTCTCGTCCTTGTAGCTGGCCATAAGACGTTGTGCCATTCTTCTGTATTCCTGATTGATTAGCTTTTCGGTGTCCGGTATTGGAGCATATTCTCTAACCAGCACCATAAGCTCATCCATGGTTATATGCGGTCTATCGTCCATAATGGAATTGATTCTTTCTTTTATTCGCTTATCCAGCATCTATTTCACCACCTTTATTTTTTTCATATTTCTAAAGATTGTTTTGACCTCTTCTAGCCTTTCTATTGCCTCGTCACATCTGGCAATATGCTTATCCATGTCCTCCTTTGGCGAATATTCCAGGTAGTAACGTAGTTTTTCCTCGTCAATATCTACAGTCAATATTCCGAACAGGGCATCCGCCACCTTGTCGGCAATTTTCTTTTCCTTGTCTATCTGCTTGGCTTTGGCATCATATCGCTGATTTAAGAGCTCTGTGGCCTTGTCTTGCTTTTCATCACCATGGAGATGTTTAACTTCTTTAGTAATGTTGTAAGCCTTGTTTACACTTACTTTGTTTTCCTTGGCGGCATCTTTGATAACCTCTGGCGCCTCATTTTCTATGGTTTCTACCTTGTGGATAGTGTCATGCGAAACCCCTGCGACTTTGGCAATTTCCTTTAAAGTATTTATGGGTTCTTCTATATTTTTTGTTTCTTGCTCGTTCTGTTCTGCCAACTCTGGCAAAAACGATTTTTCATCAATCTCTATCACTTTGTCAGATTCCTGATGAAGCGATTTTGCTTTTTCACTTTTCTTGTCTCCCCCTGCTGCCGACTGATTCCCCTTGGCTTTTTTTGATATACTTTCTTTCAATTTGAGTGCCAGGGAAGACTTTTGATACGCCGATATATTCCTTCTCGCGAATTGGTTTTTGATAATCCACTGCTTGACCTCTTCGGCATCTTCAAATTCATAGTCCATGCTCAAAGTTTGAAAATCTATCCCATTTTTCTCGCAAAGCTCATAACGGTTATGGCCGTCTATTATGAAACCATTCCAAGTTACAATTTTGTCCCGGCATCCAAACAGCATGAGGCTTTTTTCCAGTTCTGCTTTCTCCTCTGCCGTTAGGGGTGGGATGAGATTCTTGAATTCCTCATTTACTTTTAGTTCCTTCATCCTTGCAATCACCTGCTTTCAGTGGCCTTAATTCATAATGTTTCACACTGTCGACAACCTCTAGGTCTATTACATAAGACTCATGGGACACTACAGTGCCTATTTCTGTGAACTTGGTATACAATGTCACGAAAATGGTATCTGGTAAATCTTTAAGTTTCGTAACTTCTACTTGTGCAACTCGGTCTTTCTTTAGTTGAAAATCATTTATAGTAACCTTGCTGTTGGCTGGAAAATTATAAGCCCTTGGTTCACCCGCTTGAATTTCCTCTACTCTAAAAATGTCTTCAATCATTGTTTGCCCTCCTCTAATGGTTTTATATTATAGTATTGCGTGTCTGCACTACTGTCTTTATTTAATACATAAGGTTCTCTAGCTATTACACTGCCTATTTCAATATTTCCACTGTAAAGCTCTATAAAAAGCACATCCTCTTCGTTTATATCATCATATTTTGTAATTTTCACCCTTGAAACCTGGTCTTCACTAAATTGAAATCCATTTATTGTAACAAAACTATTCTGTGGTATATTAAATACTTGTGTCTTTCCTGATACCATTTTCTCTATTTCAAAGATATATTTACTCAATTTTTCACCTCCTACTTTCTAAATGCTCGCCTGTATTCATCCAGTGCCATATGCTTTATTTTCTTTGCATATTTCTCTGCATCCGCGTGCGATAGATTGAAACTTTCTGCTATAGTTTCTATAAGTTCGTGCATTGTATCATACTGCTGTTTCAACATTTTACTCACCTGCCTTAAAATTACTTATGTAA
>ENA-UOOK01005101-UOOK01005101.1-fermentation-metagenome-genome-assembly--contig:-NODE-5101-length-13466-cov-10.371784_pt1 | contig 13466 bp, 16 predicted proteins | sample MGYA00245777_ERZ724023 | MGnify/ENA primary metagenome ERZ724023 (study PRJEB28704, sample SAMN03018312) | fermentation metagenome | biome: anthropogenic terrestrial biome; feature: soil... | reverse complement strand
AATGGACACCAGATTTTAGCGCATATTTCTGGAAAACTGAGGATGAACTACATCAAGATTCTTCCGGGAGACACAGTAGCAGTTGAATTATCACCATATGATTTAACAAGAGGAAGAATAACATGGAGGAAAAAGTAAGGAGGTATTACAATGAAAGTAAGACCATCAGTAAAACCTTTGTGCGAAAAATGCAAGATTATCAGACGAAAAGGTAAAGTTATGATAATTTGCGAAAATCCAAGGCACAAACAGAAACAAGGTTAATGGAAAAATTAAATATTATAACTACGATGGTAGGAGGTGTAGCTTAATGGCAAGAATCGCCGGTGTTGATTTGCCCAGAGATAAGAGAGTTGAAATTGGCTTAACATATATTTTCGGAATTGGCAGACCAACTTCTATAAAGATTTTAAAAGCAACAGGCATTAATCCTGATACAAGGATTAAGGATCTGACAGAAGATGAAATACAAAAATTAAGAACTGAAATAGATAAACATCCTGTAGAAGGAGATATGAGACGTGATGTAGCATTGAATATTAAAAGACTTAAAGAAATCAACTGCTACAGAGGATTAAGACATAAAAGAGGATTGCCTGTAAGAGGGCAAAATACTAAAAATAATGCAAGAACAAGAAAAGGTCCTAAGAGAGTTTCAGGGAAAAAATCTAAAAAGTAAAAGGAGGGGCTTAAATGGCAGCTAAAAAACAACAAAAAGCAACGCGAGTAAGAAGAAGAGAACGTAAAAACATAGAAAAAGGCCAGGCACATATTAAGTCTACCTTTAACAATACACTTGTTACTCTTACCGACTTGCAGGGAAATGCAATTTCATGGGCAAGCTCAGGGCAATTAGGATTCAAGGGTTCAAGAAAATCTACGCCATATGCAGCAAGCATGGTAGCTGAAGAAGCAGCAAAAAAGGCTATGGAGCATGGATTGAAAACAGTAGAGGTATATGTTAAAGGACCGGGCTCAGGAAGAGAAGCAGCGATAAGATCACTGCAGGCAGCCGGACTTGAAGTTAATTTAATTAAAGACGTTACTCCGATACCGCATAATGGTTGCAGACCGCCAAAGCGCAGAAGAGTATAATAGAAACGAGGTGAAAAGATGGCAAGATATACCGGGCCTGTTTGCAGAATATGCAGAAGAGAAGGTTTAAAGTTATATTTAAAAGGTGACAGATGTTATACAGACAAATGTTCAATCGGCAGAAGAAATTATGCTCCCGGTCAGCATGGTCAAAATAACAAGAAACTGACTAACTATGGTACTCAGTTAAGAGAAAAACAAAAAGTTAGAAGATATTACGGAGTTTTAGAAGGACAATTTACTGAATATTACAATATTGCAGAAAAAATGTCCGGGAAAACCGGCGATAATTTGTTGAAATTGTTAGAGCTTAGATTTGACAATGTTATTTACAGATTAGGCTTTGCAAATTCAAGACCTGAAGCAAGACAATTGGTAGTTCACGGTCATTTTACCATAAACGGCAAAAAAGCTGATATCCCGTCAATGATTTTACAAGTCGGCGATGAAATAAAGGTTAAAGATAAAAGCCAAAGTTCCGATAAATTTAAAATTTTAGCAGAAGCTCACAAAAATACTGCACCCCAATGGCTGCAGGTTGAACCTGAAAGTTTCACAGGTAGAATAATTGCTGAACCTGCTAAAGAAGATATTGAAATACCAATAGAAGAGCATATGATTGTCGAGTTCTACTCCAAGTAATAGCATATAAAAATTATTACCCTCGACAAACAAAAAATTAAGGAGGGTTGGGATGATAGAAATAGAAAAACCAAATATTACTTTAAATGAAAAGAATGAGAATAACACCTATGGTAAAATAGTGGTGGAGCCATTGGAAAGAGGCTATGGGACAACAATCGGGAATTCATTAAGGAGAATACTACTTTCATCGTTACCGGGAGCAGCTGTTACTTCAATAAACATTCAAGGAGTATTGCATGAATTTTCTACAATACCCGGTGTTCGAGAAGATGTGACAGAAATAATCCTTAACATTAAAAACTTAGCTGCTAAAATGAATGTGCAGGGACCTGTGCAGCTTTTAATAGATGCAAAAGGTCCGAAGACAGTTACGGCAGCAGACATAATTACGGGCGGAGATGTTGAAATAATAAATGAAGACCTGCATATTGCAACTCTTGAAGAAGGCTCTGAACTCATTATTGAAATGGAAATGGAGCAGGGAAGAGGGTATGTTATAGCAGAAAGAAACAAGAAGGACAGCCAGGCGATTGGAGTTATTCCTATCGATTCAATTTATACACCTGTAAAAAAGGTAAACTTTACGGTTGAAGATACAAGAGTGGGAAACAGAACGGATTTCGACAAGCTTACTCTTGAGGTTTGGACTAACGGCACGATAGAGCCTGAAGAAGCAGTTTCTTTAGGTGCCAAAATAATGAATGAACACCTCAACCTATTCATATCATTGACAGAGCATGTAAATGAAGTGGAAATCATGGTTGAAAAAGAAGAAGATGAAAAAGAAAAAGTTTTGGAAATGACAATAGAGGAGCTTGATTTATCAGTAAGATCTTACAATTGTCTGAAGAGAGCAGGAATAAATACTGTTGAGGAGCTTACTTACAAGACTGAAGAAGACATGATGAAAGTAAGAAATCTTGGAAAGAAATCTTTGGATGAAGTATCTAAGAAACTTGAAGAATTAGGATTATCTCTAAGGAAAAATGATAATTAGCTTTAAAAGGAGGACTAAATGGGTAGTCACAGAAAGCTTGGGGTTAAATCTGACCATAGAGTGGCAATGCTTCGAAATATGACTGCTGACCTTATTACTCATGGCAGAATAAGAACAACAGTTACAAGAGCTAAAGAGCTTAGAAGAGTTGCAGAAAGAACTATCACTCTCGGAAAAAGAGGAGACCTGCATGCAAGACGTCAGGCGTTAGCTTATTTATACGACAAAGATGCAGTATATAAGCTATTCGAAGAAGTTGCTCCTAAATACAAGGATAGAAACGGTGGTTACACCAGAATTCTAAGAATTGGACCTAGAAGAGGCGATGGAGCAGAAATGGCGATAATCGAATTAGTAGAATAGTCATTGATATGAATATTAGGGACGATTCATTTTGTTCTTGCGAACAAAATGAACCGTCCCTAAATTTTTGTGAACATGTAAATATACATTGAAATAATTGTATTTTTATGGTAATATGAGCATGTAATTACATTTCAATTACACAGTGTAATAAGGTGAAAAATATGGTTAATATTGCCGTTTGTGATGATTCTGAAGAATATGTTGAAATAGTCAAGGAATTAATAAAGGTCATAATGGTGAAAAACAATACAGCCTGTAATATAGATACTTTCATTTCAGGTTTATCTTTGGTGCAAGCGTGTAAAAAGAAAACGTTTGATATCATATTTCTTGATATGGAAATGCCTGAAACGGACGGTATAAAAACAGGCCTTTTAATCAGGGAGCTTAGTAATAAACCTATAATTTATTACTTAACATCACATAAAGAATATGCTTATGAATCATATCAGGTTAAAGCTAAGAATTATTTGCTGAAGCCGATTCAAAGTGATGTATTAGAGAAGGAATTGATGGAATGTATAAAAGAATTGAATATACCTATTGAATTTCTTGATGTAAAAGATATAACCGGTATAATTCACCGCATTTCTCTAAACGATATAACACATATACTAAGGAAAAAAGATGATAGAAAGCTGCATATATATACTCTAAATAAAGAAGAAATAATAATAGTTCAAACTCTTAGAAGCATAGAAGACAGTCTATCTTCCATCAGTTTTTTTAAAAGATCCGGTAAATCCTGCCTTGTAAATTTGAATAATATACGTGCAATACAAAAGAATATAATTTATTTTACAAATAATGAGACAGAAGAAGCCAGCAGACGATGCCTTTCAGATTTAGTTAATTTATTCAAAAAAATAAACAAGAGGTGATAGAGTGGATACATGGATTTTAATTGAGGCTTTTATTAATTTTCTTCAAAATTATATTATTTATAAGGTCACGGGACTGTTTTACGACAGAAGGTTATCGTTTAAATTTAATGTTGAAATTGTAATAATTATAATGACCTTAATGCTTACCGGATTGAATTATTATTCCCAAATACATTCAAATCCTCTATTGTATTTTGCTTACTGTTTATTAATGCTCATAACAGCAGCAATAATATTTAAAGGCAATATTATTTCAAAGGCTGTAATAATATTTTCGCTTATAGTAGTTACGGGAATCCTTGAATTGCTGGCAGCAGTCTTGATTACAATTTTAGGAGGTTTTGATTTAAACACTATTCAAGAGCAAAACAATGTCAGACTTGAAGTGATGATAATATCCCAAACACTTTATGTATATTTTTATATGTTAATGAGAAAAAAGTTTGCTAAGGATAAAATAAGCTTTATTAATAATAAATACAATATCCTTGTAGGCACAATATTAATCTTGACTGTGATAATTATGATTATTCTTGCATGGATGTATGGAAATATTGATGTTACCAATGAAAGTATAGGTAAAACCTTATTGATACTGACACTGTGCGTTTCATTATTGTCTATTATTTCTATAACCTTAATAAACCAGGTTCTAAAAGATATGGAAGAAAAACATAAAAACGAAATGGAGCTTCAGCAAATCAAATTAGAAAGAGCTTATTTAACGGATGTAAATGCTGCCTTGGAGGAAATCAGAATTTTGAGACATGATATGCGCGGAGAGTTAGCATTAATACACGGTTACAATGAATTAAACAAAAAGGATAAAATCAGAGCACATATTGAAAAGAGGCTTCATGAAATGGATGTACAGCTTATTCCTCAAATAGACAGCGAGAATATTATAACTTCATTCTTAAATTTCAAAATAAAGGAAGCAGAGTCCAAGAATATAAATGTTGACTTAACAAGCAAAATAAACGATGAAGAAATATACATCGATAAGGGAGATATTTGCAGGGTTATAAACAATATAATGAACAATGCAATTGAAGCATTACAAGATTGCGATACAAAAAGTATGAAGCTGTTTATTGGAATAGCGGGAGGCTATTTAATTATAAAATCAGAAAATCCTTATAAGGGCAGCTTATTAACTGAAGGCAAAAAAATTATTACAATTAAAAAGGATAAAGCAAAACATGGCTACGGCTTAAAAAGTATTAACAATATAGCTGAAAGGTATAATGGTTTTATGAGTATATTGTACGAGGATAATAAATTTAAGATAGATGTAGAAATGTTAAACATTGGAGTGTATAAAAATGCAGCTGCTGAATGGTAAAATACAACACAGCACTCCGTTTTTATGGCAATTATGTTCGAGAAATTTACCGGTTGAGCAATAAAAACAACCGAATAAGCAATTTATGGAAAAAATGTTGAAGTTTGTCACTTTTTATCTTATTATCTTATTAATAGGAAAGGGGGATTTAAAATGAAGAAACATTTATCATTATTATCATGTATTTCAATGCTTTTGGTAACAACAGCTCAAGCATCTATGGGAATAACATGCATACTATTTATTAATCAACCAAAAGTGCCTCAATGCCTGCTGGAAAATGATTAATAAATTCTCAGCAAAATTGTCTGAAGAATTGAGCCTAAGCCTCAATTCTTCAGACAATGAAAAAGAAATATACGCATACAGCATTGAAGTACTGATATCTTTATTAATAAATCTCATTATCCTTTCCATAACGGCATATTTTTTTAAAAAACCGGCTGAGCTCATTGTATTCATTATATTTTTTTCAATTCTCAGAAGTTATGCCGGAGGGTATCATGCCAAGACTCATATAGAGTGTATATCCTTATCATTGTTCTTATTTGTAATATCAGCCTTAAGCAGTACTTATTTAATAGAGTTCGGAAAAGTAATATTATCTTTTGGAATTTTGTTTTCAATAATAATGGTATTTGTCTTTGCTCCATCTGAATCTGAAAATAAACCTTTAAGCAAAAAAAGGTACAAGAAGTATAGAACGCTCAGCAGGATAATAGTAATAGCATTATCTGTGACAGCAATTTGTTTGTACTTCACTAAAGAAACTACCGGGCATTTATATATAACTGCAGTAGCGGCAATGTCTTTTGAGTCACTAAGCCTATTGAAACATTAAATATTGAGGATATTTGGGACGGTTCTTTTTGTTCTTGAGAATAAAAATTACCGTCCCAAAATTTATGCTCATCTTTTAAAACCCGAGATCCTTCGTTATACTCAGGATGACAACCCGTTGGGTGCGAACAGTAACTTGCTATTCACCGTCAGTATATAGCGTAAAATTTACTGTTGTAAAATAATGTGAATGATGATATTATTCTTATGCGGCTTTAACCGTTAAAATTTAAATAACAGGTGTAGAATGAACGAATACATAATTAAAATTGATAATGTGAAATATAAATATGAAAAAAACTCCGATTATGCTGTTAACGGAATTTCACTTAATATTAAAAACGGAGAGTTTACTGCAATTATCGGTCACAATGGCTCAGGAAAATCCACTTTAGCAAAACTAATCAATTCAATTTTACTTCCCACAGGAGGAAAGATTTTCGTTAAAGGAATGGATACCTCCGACGACTCTAAGCTTTGGGACATAAGACAGACTGCAGGCATGGTGTTTCAAAATCCGGATAATCAGTTAGTGGCAACCATTGTTGAGGAAGACATTGCTTTCGGTCCTGAAAATTTAGGTGTTGAACCGGCTGAAATAAGAAAAAGGGTTGATGATGCTTTAAATACCGTAGGTATGTATGAATTCAGAAAAAGACCGCCCCATTTATTATCCGGCGGACAAAAACAAAGAATAGCAATAGCAGGCATATTGGCTTTAAATTCCGACTGCATAATTTTGGATGAGCCTACTGCAATGTTAGACCCTTCCGGCAGGAGAGAAGTTATGGAAACATTAAAAAAGTTGAATGCTGAAGGGAAGACAATACTTCTTATCACACACTATATGGATGAAGCTGTTCAAGCAGATAGAGTAATAATCATGGATAAGGGGAATATTAAATTGGACGGGACACCTAAGGAAGTATTCAGAAATATTGATGAAATTAAAAAATACGGTTTGGATGTTCCACAGGTAACGGAGCTGTCACAGGAACTTATTAAGGAAGGAATGAAACTACCTCCTGATATAATAAATGTAAAGGAATTGGTGGACATATTATGTCAATAAGAACAGAAAACATTAAATATGTATACAGTGAAGGTACTCCGTTCAGAACCTTGGCATTGGACGATGTGAACGTTACAATCGAGAAAGGTGAATTTGTGGGAATAATAGGTCACACCGGCTCCGGTAAGTCAACATTGATACAGCTTTTTAACGGTCTTGAACCTCCTACGGAAGGAAAGGTTGAAGTTGACGGCACTATAGTGGGTGAAGACAAGAAAAAACTGAAGTTAATACGTCAAACAGTAGGTTTGGTATTTCAATATCCTGAATACCAGCTTTTTGAAGAAACAGTTGCAAAAGATGTTGCTTTTGGGCCTTTGAATTTAAATCTTTCTCAGAAAGAAATTGATTTTAGAGTTAAAGAAGCATTGGAATTAGTTGGTTTTAATTATAAGAAAATAAAAGATGCATCTCCCTTTGAACTGTCGGGAGGTCAAAAAAGAAGAGTTGCAATTGCCGGCGTACTTGCAATGAAACCGGATTACCTTATTTTAGATGAGCCTACGGCAGGCCTCGACCCTGCAGGCAGGAATGAAATATTCCATCAAATAAGGAAATTGCATGAGGAGTCTAATTTTACCGTTGTATTGGTATCACACAGTATGGAGGATATTGCAAAATTAGTAGACAGAGTTATAGTGTTATCCAAGGGGAAAATACATATGCAAGGCTGCCCAAAGGAAATATATTCGCAAGCTGAAGAATTGGAAAAAATCGGTCTTGGTATTCCTCAGATAGCTTCTATTGTCAGAGAACTTAAGATTAGAGGATTCAATATTAGACAGGACATACTCACAATTGAAGAAGCAAAAGAAGAAATATTAAAGGAAGTGAGGAGAAGAAATGTTTAAGAATTTAACTATCGGACAACATTATCCGGTTGATTCTCCCGTACACGACCTTGACCCTCGGCTTAAGATAATCATGACATTTATTTTTATAATTTCATTATTTTTGATTGAAAGCTTTGCGGGTTTTATATTTGTTATAATATTTTTGACTGTAACTATAACAATTTCAAAAGTACCTGTTAAATTTGTGCTCAAAGGATTAAGACCGATACTATTCATCATAGTGGTTACTTTTATCATCAATCTTTTGATGACGCCGGGAAGAGTAATTTTTACATTGGGATTCATAAAGGTTACTGAAGAAGGGTTGAGGCAGGCAGGGTTTATGGCTGTACGGCTTACTCTTCTTATAATGGGAACATCTCTTTTAACGCTGACAACTTCACCCATTATATTGACCGATGGAATTGAAAGCCTTTTAAAGCCGTTTAAAAGATTCGGTCTTCCTGCCCATGAACTTGCAATGATGATGACAATTGCTCTACGCTTTATTCCTACCCTTATGGAAGAAACAGAAAAAATAATGAAAGCACAAAAATCAAGGGGTGCTGATTTCGAAAGCGGCAATATTATGAGCAGAGCTAAAAATTTAGTTCCACTGTTGGTTCCGCTTTTCATAAGTGCATTCAGGCGCGCCGACGAATTAGCTATGGCAATGGAAGCAAGATGTTATCGGGGTGGAGAGAACAGAACAAGAATGAGACAAATGAAAATTTCAAAAGGTGATTATGCTGCAGCATTTGTTTTCACGGTTTATTTTGCAGCAGTAATAATATTTAAGATATGGTAAGAAATATTAAACTTTTAATTGCTTATGACGGTACTTCCTATCATGGGTGGCAAACCCAATTAAACAAGGCTACAATTCAAGGAACAATTGAAAATGCAATTAGTATCATAACGAAGCAAAAAATTGAGCTAACGGGCTCAGGAAGGACTGACAGCGGTGTTCATGCTTTGGGACAGGTGGCAAATTTCAAAGCAGACACCAAAATCCCTGAGGATAAGATAAAAATTGCACTTAATGCAAATTTGCCCCCGGATATTAGGATTATGGAATCCGTAGATGTTGATATGGATTTTAACTCAAGGTTCGATGCTCTTGACAAGACATATATGTATCGAATTTATAATGACAGGGTTCAAAGTCCCTTCTATGCAAGGTATTCATGTTTTATTCCGCAGGTTTTGGATATTGATAAAATGGAAGAAGCACTTAAATTGATTATTGGAACCCATGATTTCATAGGATTTATGGCTTCCGGCTCCTATGTAAAAACCACGGTGAGAACAGTATATGATGCAAAGCTTTTAAAAGAAGGAAATTTAATAAGAATTTATATAAACGGTGATGGATTTTTGTACAATATGGTAAGAATAATTGCAGGAACATTAATTGATATAGGAAAAGGCACAAAAAATATTTCCTGCATAGAAGAGGCTCTTACAAATAAGGACAGGAAAATCTTAGGACAGACAGCTGCTCCCGAAGGGTTGTTTTTAATGCAGGTAAATTACAAAAAATGACTTGACATTTTGTTTTGATTCCTATAGAATGTCATAGGTATTACTTAGATAGAGAAAAACCGTTCCAATGCCCCGGAGCTTAGGTTTTTTGAATAGATAATTAAATAAACAGTAGAATTACAGGAGGAAATTAAATGAAAAGCTTCTTGGCTAAACCTAATGAAGTTGAAAGGGCATGGTATGTGATAGATGCCGAAGGAAAAACTTTAGGTAGACTTGCAACTGAAGTTGCAAAACTTTTAAGAGGAAAACATAAAGCTATATATACACCTTCCGTTGACACCGGAGATTATGTAATAGTAGTTAATGCAGAAAAAGTTGTATTGACAGGTAAAAAATTAGATCAGAAATTATACAGACACCACTCTCAATATCCAGGTGGTTTGAAGGAAGTTCCTTACAGAAATTTATTTCAAAGTAAACCCACACAGCCTCTTTATTTGGCAGTAAAGGGAATGCTTCCAAAGAACAGTCTTGGAAGACAAATGTTAAAGAAATTAAAAGTATACGCTGGTCCTGAGCACAATAATCAAGCTCAAAAACCGCAAGTGTACGAGTTTTAGTAGGAGAGGAGGACTATGATGGAAGCACAATACAGAGGAACAGGTAGAAGAAAAAAAGCAATAGCAAGGGTAAGATTAGTTCCCGGAACAGGGAAAATCAATATAAATAAAAGAGATTTAGAGGATTATATCAAGTATGAAACTTTAAGAACTGCTGTTAGAGAACCTTTAATGATTACCGATACAATGGGTCAATATGACATAATGGTAAGTGTAAATGGAGGCGGATATACAGGTCAGGCAGGAGCAATCAGACATGGTATATCAAGAGCTCTGTTACAGGTTGACAATGAATTAAGACCGATTCTTAAGAAAGCCGGATTCTTGACAAGAGATTCAAGAATGAAAGAAAGAAAGAAATACGGTTTGAAAAAAGCTAGAAGAGCTTCGCAGTTTAGTAAGAGATAATCGATATAAAAATATGTATGGAAGAGTCACAGAAATGTGTCTCTTTTATTTTTGCATAAAATATAATATATATAGTATAAAACAGGATAAAGCAAACTATATATATAGTATGTACAAAGAAAATTATGAAAAACAAACAAAATAAATCCAAAAGGATAATGTTGATATTTATTGGTGAAAATCTCCCATTGTGTGTAAAATTTACGCACGATTATTTTGATAACATTATTTATAAAAATGGAAGTCACTAAAGTCATGTTATGCACTTTATGATTGAAAGGTTATAGGTTTATTGGTATAATTTTGATATAAATACTTAACATTGCAAATACTTGTTGATTAATAAATTGTCATTGAAAAATAACAGGTATTGTATGGAATCATTTAAAGAAAAAACTACATTGAGATGTAGAACTAAAATATCGGAGGATTAAAAATATGAGGCTTTATAAATACTTGTTGATTTCAAATGATCTCATTGAGAATATTGATAATGAAATTAATACTATTGCAGAATTAAAAAACATAAATGAAAGCAAATATACAGTCCTATATCCTTATTATAGACAAGAACTCACTGCAGAAGAGCAAGAGGAAGAAGAAAGATTTAGAAAGAATAGACGTAGTATTACTGAATCTAGCTTATTTAATGTAAAAGAAGAAAAGATAAAAGAAATTGAAAAGAAAGCTTATTATTATTGGTATGAAAAACTTACTGAAAAATCAAAAGGCTGGGCAGTATTAGTGAAAGATGTTGAAGATTTTACTAAATATGCCGTTGAATATTATTTAGAAGTAGTTAGTAAGTCTAAGTTTATTATGAAGGTATTCAATGTTGATAAAAACGAAGATGCAGATAATTACATGAATAACAAAAAAGTAAAGCTAGAGGAGCCATTTGATTATAATTATGAGTTTATAGGAGATAAAGAATTACATAGAGTAAATAATCCAATATATAGATTAAAATCATTCTTTAACAGTGAAGAGATATGGTTTATGGGATTTAATTATCCTAATTTTAGTGATATGGATATTGATAAAGATAAATATACAGCAGTAGTGGTATTAGACGAGGAAGGTGTAAAAGCAGCTAGAAATTTAGCTCTTAATACAGGTGGAAGTAGTTGGAGCGTAACAAGTAAAAGTGGTTACGTTAAAGATGAAAGTATAGTTGACCAATTATTTGAAGAAGATGCATTAGAGCTAAAGGCAAAAGCAGCTATATATGAGAATTGGGACGAGAAAATAAGGATACACCCAAGTGGGAACCTATCATTATATTATAAGAATAATAACAAGGGCAGTTATATAAAGCTTGGTGATTTATTAACAGGAAACACAGGAATAGCTAAAGAATCAGTTAATAAAGGGCACACGTTTGATTATAGAAAAATTGCATTGGACTTATATACTGATGTAGATAAAAAAGCAAGGAAAAGTTTAGAAAAAACAATTGGAATAATTAGAGGGCAAAACTTTGAGTACGGTTTAATGGGGGCATCAACTAATGTTAAGGATATTTTAAACAATACAAATAATAGCCCTAAATCAATGAATGCAGTAATTGTAATAGAAACACCATCAGAATTGAAAGAATTATATGACCATCTAACATCAGACATTTATAAAGCAGTATTATAGTGTGTGATATTAATAATTAAACATATTAGAATTGAGTCTAACTTTTGTTAGGCTCTTTTTTATACCCAACAGTCATGAACATCCTGTGTGTATTCGTGGTGTAAGTTAAAAAACTTAAGAAAGTTGATTTTATACCCAACAGATGAAAAGTACATGTAGCTATCAACTTTATAAGTTAAATAACTTAACACAAATTTAAGGAGGATACACACATGGAAAGTAATAACATGGAAGTTAAAAATCAATTGAAAGTAGTAGAAAATGAGGTGAGTCAAAATGTAATTGGGATGGATGCTGAAGAAAAAGAAAGAATTTTTAAAGATATAGTAGCAGTTCAAGAAAAAGCATTCATTGCAGTAGAGCAAGATGAATTTGAGGAAGATACTAAAACTATTGAAGTATATAATGAAATAGTTAATCTTAAAAAAAGTGGGGCATTCATTCCTATAAAAGGATTAACACCAATATATGTAGATAGAAATACTGGTATAAAAATATTTGCAAAACGTATCGCAAAAGGTGGAGGCTTAGGTGACCCAGTTTTAGTATTCGTTTACTCTGATGGAACCACATCGGGAGATGTTGAAATTAAGATGTACGAGTTAATTGAAATAATGGGGGGTAATCGTGTCGGTGCAGATGAAGGCGATATAGCAGATGCTAAGAAAATGATGAAAAAGGTTATTGGTAGAATATCAAGTTACTGGGATTTGGGTATGGATATTAGAGTTGAAGACTTAATAAAAATACTAGTTGCTAATTTATCTACATTACAGGTAGATAGAGGGAATGTATTAGATGTTAATAAAGTGTATGCAGCTATTTATAGATACATTGAAAAAGTAAATAGCTATCCTGGTAAATGCTATATAAAAAGAAAAGTTGTATATGCACTTAAAAATGAAGACATGGAGAATATCGCTATTGACTTAGGTACTAAAGTAAGTGAGATTGTTGATATATTAAATAGAAACAATTTACTTCATCTACAAGCTTCATCTATTGGATATCAAAGTGAGGTTAAAGGGGTAGGAAGCTGTTATTGTGTAAGAATACTTTCGAAATATAAGTATGAAGACTATGTAGATTATAGTGGAGATCCAGATCTTGAAGTATAGAGGTTGGAAAAGTTAGAAATGGCTTTGTAATTATAGAAAGGTGGTTGCAGAATTCCGGCCGGGAATACAATTTCATTGTTGGAAGCTCTGAAATATGCGTTCACCGTTTGC
>ENA-UOOK01005100-UOOK01005100.1-fermentation-metagenome-genome-assembly--contig:-NODE-5100-length-13467-cov-3.668431_pt1 | contig 13467 bp, 14 predicted proteins | sample MGYA00245777_ERZ724023 | MGnify/ENA primary metagenome ERZ724023 (study PRJEB28704, sample SAMN03018312) | fermentation metagenome | biome: anthropogenic terrestrial biome; feature: soil; material... | reverse complement strand
ACGAGATGCCTAAGTGACTGGAGTTCAGACGTGTGCTCTTCCGATCTTCCGTTACAATAGCCAATAAACTTGGGGAATACCTAAGGACCAAAGGGTACATGGTGACAGTTGACCATCGGGACGCTGGAAAGACAAATTAGGAAAGGGACGGAACCGAAATGTCATCTAAGAACAAGCCTCAAATAATTGCGGCAGGTTGGCTTTTTTGCCTTTTGGTCAGTCTTGCCTTAATCGGGATGGGAGTATTGGTGGGTTTTAACACCTGGGAAATAAAGACATTCAATCTTTGGGCGCGTATTATTGGAAGCACGATATTGATTGGCGCAGGTATTGGGTTGGGTTATTCAAGCACACTCAAGTTTTTTTGGATGATGGTTACTTGGGTCGCTAAAAATGAAAGGTATCGCAATGGTAAGGGTAAGGGCCCAAAAATCGTTGTAGTTGGTGGAGGAACAGGCCTAGGAACCATATTAAGGGGACTTAAGGAGATCACCTCGCACTTAACCGCCATAGTAACCGTTGCGGATGACGGTGGAAGTTCCGGCCGATTACGCCGGGAGTTAGGTATCCTACCACCGGGCGACATTCGTAATTGTTTAGTGGCGATGGCGGATATTGAGCCACTAATGGAAAGGCTATTTCAATATCGTTTTACCGGTTCTTCCGATTTATCCGGCCATAACTTCGGCAATCTGTTTCTCGCTGCTATGACCGACATTACCGGTGATTTTGAGGAGGCTATCAAAGAGTCTAGTAAAGTTCTAGCTGTAAGAGGCCGGGTTTTACCGGCAACACTTGAACACGTTGTTTTAAAAGCGGAAATGGAAGACGGTAGGATTATAACCGGAGAGTCCGAAATACCTAAATCCAGAGTTCCCATTAAGCGGGTTTTTTTGGAACCTGCGGATTGCAAGCCGGTTAACGAAGCCATCGCTGCCATTAAAGAAGCTGATATTATTATCTTAGGGCCTGGGAGCTTATATACCAGTATTATTCCGAATTTATTAGTGACTGAAATTGCTGAGGCAATCCGTAATTCTGCGGCATTCAAAGTATATGTGTGCAATGCGATGACTCAAGCCGGGGAAACCGATAATTATTCAGCAAGTCAACATTTAAAAGCGATTATCGATCATACCGGCCGGGGTCTGGTGGACTTCGCCTTGGTCAATAATGAAACCATCTCCCCGGAAATCCTCGAAAGATATAGTGAAGAAGGAGCAAAACAGGTCCGGGTGGATCTGGACAACATCGCTAGTTTAGGAGTTAAGCCATTGGCGGCGCAAATTATTACTAAAACTAATTTAATCCGCCACGACGGTCTTAAATTAGCCCGGATTGTTTTAGGAATTTATCGGACCCAACGTATCGGGCATGCTTTCGGAAAATCACTAACTAAGCAGCTATTTCGATTATTAAAAGGCTTCGCCAGTTTATTTGTGGCCAAATTACCTTAAAAGGAGAGACTTATCAGTTGAATATTAGCTATTCGACTTGTTAATTTATAATTCTAACTAAAACGGCTCCCTCCCTGGAGTCGTTTTTTGTGGCTTCATTACAAAAAAATATTATTAAAAACGAAGCTTAATTTTTCCAGGCTATCGTCCGATAATAGATTAAGAAGCAGATCAAAGGAGGTGAAATAATGCTGAGAGGGATTTATACTTCAACCACCGGTATGGTTGCGGAGATGGACCGTCAAAACACGGTGGCCAATAATTTAGCCAATGTGGACACTGTTGGCTTCAAACGGGACAACGTAGTTCAACAACCTTTCGCCGAAATAATGATTAACGCTTATTCCAAACATACCATCAAGAATATCGGCCCTTTAGGGCTAGGGGTCCAAGCAGTCACCGAATTTGCCGATTTTACCAATGGAAGCATTGTGACTACTGATAATCCACAAGATTTAGCCATTGAGGGGTTGGGCTTATTCGCGGTTGAAACCAATAGTGGGATTAAGTACACTAGGGCCGGTAATTTCATTGTTGATCAAGAAAATTATTTGGTAACCAGAGATGGCAATAACGTGTTGGGTCAGAACGGCCCGATTAGAGTCGAAGGGAACTTTACAGTGAGTCAGGAAGGCGAGATTATGCAGAATGGCGCGGTTGTCGATCGCCTTTTGATCTTTAGTGAAGTTGGAATGGAAAAAACAGGCGAGACCCTTTACGTAAATGATCAACCTCAACTAGCTACCAGGTACCGGATAGTTCAGGGCGCCTTGGAACGGTCTAACGTTAACGCGATTCGCGAAATGATTCAAATGATTAATGTCACCCGCACCTACGATACCAACCATCGGGCTTTGATGGCCCATGACGAAACATTGGCGAAAGTTGTCAATGAATTAGTACGATAATCTGATAAACCATAAGCTAAGAGGCAGTTAAGAGTGGAAAAGGAAAACCGGACCGCTTGCGGAGGTTTTGGGAAAATCGACCGACTGAGATTTTCCCCAGCAAACAAACTCAAACTGCCGGATATCTTTGGTTAGACGAGATTATTCAGGGCGGTTTTTTCTCTTTATTAAGGAGGTCGTTTTCAAATGATGAGGGCATTATGGACTGCCGGTTCCGGAATGTTGACCCAGCAAACCAATGTAGATACTATCTCCAATAACCTGGCTAATGTGAATACCATTGGTTTCAAAAAAATGAGAGCCGAATTTGAGGACTTATTATATCAAACCATTCGGGAGGCGGGCAGCGCTTCTTCCCAAGGCAGACAACTTCCCACCGGATTACAAGTAGGCCACGGAGCAAGAACGGTAGCAACCACTAAAATTTTCACCCAAGGCGATTTTCAACAAACGGATAATCCCTTGGATTTAGTTATCGAAGGCGACGGTTTCTTTCAGATCGAAATGCCTGACGGTACCATTCAATATACCAGAAACGGCGCATTTAAGCTTGACGGAGAGGGCAGACTGGTAACCTCGGAAGGATATTATCTGGAACCGGCCATTACCATTCCGGAGGGGGTTACCGATATTAGCATCGGTCAGGATGGACTGGTATCGGTGTTAATGCCGGGCGAAACTTTACCGGAAGAAATTGGTCAAATCGAAATCGTTAGATTTATCAATCCCGCCGGTTTGATTAACAACGGAAAGGGACTCTACCAACAAAGCGCCGCTTCAGGGACGCCTTTAATAGTCACTCCCGGGAACGAAGGTTCCGGCACAATCATCCAGCGTTATTTGGAGATGTCCAATGTGAAGGTAGTTGAAGAAATGATCAACATGATCGTGGCCCAGCGGGCTTATGAAATGAATTCCAAAGCGGTCCAGGCTTCCGATGAAATGCTTCAGACCGCTAACAGCTTGAGACGATAGAGGTAAGCGATGGTTAGGTTCGTTCGAGCGATGCTGTTGGTATCCATCTTAACCTGGGGTCTGGCAAACGTCGGGGCATACAACACTCCGGTCTTAGAAATCGCCGACCGAGTGACAGTGCCGGGACCGAAGATCTATCTTTCCGATTTGGGTTCGATTCAAACCCCAGATCAAGGAGAAAGATTGAATTTAATGGTTGATCTTGGCCCGGCGCCGTATCCTGGACAGGTTAGGGTTTTTTCCCGAGAGTATCTAGGATTAATTTTAAAACAAAAAGGTTTTAAGGAAAACTTGACGCTCCGAATGGGGAAACAGGTTGAGATAAGAGTTGAGTCGACTTGCGTCACTGCCGCGCAAGTGGAAGCGGCGATTGAAAAAGTTCTTCCTCGAAACGGCGCCTTTATTATTAAAAGGTGGATTGAATTTAGAAATGTACCGGCTGAGACTTGGCTCAGTAAAGGGGAATGGCAGATCAAGGCCTCGCCTTTGGGGGAAATTCCTCAAGTTGGACCAGTTCTTTTTCGGGTTACTTTAACGAAAGCTAACGAGCTGAAGACGATTAACGTCAGTGGCAAGATTCGGGCGTTGGGCCGGGCATATCAATCAACCCGCAATATCAAGCGCCATTCCTTGATTAACGAAACCGATTTTAAACTGGTTGAAACTGAGTTAACCAACGGCCAGGAAGTACTAGAGAGATTACCCCAAGAGATACGTTCAACAAAACTCATAAAAGAGGGAGAAGTATTAAAAAAGAGCGACTTTCAAACCCTTCCTCTAGTAATTAAAGGGGACTTCGTTAACGTGATAGTAAAAGACGGTAATATCGCCGTTAAAATAACCGGGATAGCAGAAAAAGACGGCTGGTTGGGAGATCGGATCTTAATCATAAACCCCAATAGCAAAAAAAAGTTTCAAGGCCGTGTCCTTGGTAGGAACATGGTGGAGGTGACCTTATGATGAAAAGAAATCTGATGTTAATTACATTATTAAATATATTTTTGGTAACTTTTTTTTCAGGGAGTAATGTGAAGGCAAATTCGCTTTGGAACGACCAAAACGCATCGTTTTACGGAAACAACCCGCGTTCTTTTGAAGTGGGAGATTTAATTACGGTTTTAATTGTGGAACAGGCGAAAGCGACTCAAGAAGCCAAATCATCTAGCGACGACAGGGGTTCTATCAATGCCGGACCCGGGACGGGATTTCTAGCAAAACTTCTTCCCGATAGTATCGGAGCCAGTTGGGGGAATAGTTCGGCGGGAGAAGGCACTACTTCAAGAGGAGGTAGTCTTCAAGGTAAAATAACGGTCCAGGTTACCGCAGTTAATCCCAATGGCACTTTAATAATCGAAGGCCGTCAGGTGATTAAAGTCAATAGCGAAGACCAAATATTGAAGATTACCGGTATGATCAGGTCGGAAGATGTTAGCCTCGACAATCTGACTCTTTCGTCCAATATCGCTAATGCAGTAATCGAATATCAGGGTAACGGGAATATCAATAACGCACAGAAACCGGGGATTTTAACCAGAGTCTTTCACTGGATATTTTGACCGGGATTACGCAGACGACACAGATTTTGGAGACTGTCGGCTGTTTCAATCCTTAAGTATTATGCCGAATTAAAATGGTGAAACACTCACGGGAGATAAGCTTAATGAAGATCGGGGGTAGCGGAATGTTAATCAAAAGACTGGGGTCTTTATTAATAATAGTTTTGTTTTTAATTGGGGTTGGGTCTTCGGTAGCGGCTGCCGCTGAAACGGCTACTACCCGCATCAAAGATATTGCCAGATTACAAGGGGTCCGGAACAATCAATTAAATGGAATGGGTTTAGTAGTCGGTTTAAACGGGACCGGTGACTCTTCAAAGGCTAACGCCGAGGTAGTTGCAAATGCTCTGGCTAAATGGGGAGTTAGGGTTAATGCTTCCGAGTTGAAAGTGAAAAACATTGCTGTCGTGGCAATAACTGCCAATTTTCCGCCCTATCTTCATCAGGGTGACGCTATCGATGTTCAAGTCTCATCAGTGGGTGACGCTAAAAGCCTCCAGGGCGGTATTCTATTACAAACTCCTTTAGTGGGCGCCGATGGCCAGGTCTACGCTGTAGCCCAAGGTCCGATATATGTAGGCGGGTATGCGGTCTCAAGCAGAAGAGCAAGTCAACAAAAGAATATTACTACGGTTGGGATGATTTCCAATGGAGCGATTGTCGAACGAGAGGTCCCGATGCAACTTGACTATAACGGCAGATTGCGTTGGGCTTTGAATAAACCCGATTTTACAACTGCCGCTCGTCTAGCTGATACCATAAATGAAAATATTGCAATCGGCGCGGCTAGAGCTATCGATATGGGATTAATCGAGGTCTTAATACCCAATGATTATCTGTCCAATCCAATTTCCTATATTGCTGAAATCGAGAATTTACCGGTTACACCCGATGGAATTGCCAAAGTAGTTGTGAATGAAAGAAATGGGACTGTCGTGGTTGGAGATAAAGTGCGGATCGCCTCCGTTGCAGTTACCCACAATAATATTACAGTTAAAATTAATTCTGAAACTACAGTTTCCCAACCTAACCCGTTTTCAATGGGGCAGACCGCTATCACCACTCGAGATAGTCTTGATGTCCAGGAAGAAGAGGGCAACATGGTCTTAATGCCTACCGGTACCGATATCGGGACGATTGTTAGGGCGCTTAACGCTGTTGGAACTACTCCCCAAGATATTATCGCGATCTTAGTAGCCATAAATCAGTCCGGGGCATTATACGGGGTTTTGGAATTTATTTAGGAGGAACAAACGATGGTTAGTCAAATATCCAATGATAACCGGCCTTTGGGAAACAATAAGAGTCGTCTCGCACCGGAACAGGCGCAGCTGAAAAAGGCGTGTAATGAATTTGAAGCGCTGATGGTCCGTCAAATGCTTGAAACTATGAGTAGTTCCACGGAATTTTTCGGTAAAGGTTTTGGAGGAGATTTTTACCAGAGTATGTTCTTGGATGAAATTTCGAAGCAAATCGCTGAGCAAGGGTTGGGGCTTTCCAAGATGCTTTATAGCCAATTAGATAAATCTAAATAAAAAAGTCGCGACATATATTCCGTAATAAGTCTGATTAATGCTTTTCTATCCTTAAATCATGGATGGCGAGTTATTCATTTCGGCAAAACAGGTCGCTTAAATCGATGCGTCTCAAAATGAATATATAAATTAAACCATAGGAACTAAATTAAGGGTAAGCAATGATTTTTATGGTAACAGAAGGGAACTTATGATTGATGGCGAATAGGTATATCAGTTGATGAAGGATGAATATCAAAAAGGAGGCAGGTATTATTTGAAGCAGTTAATTAAAAAAGCGCCTAAACCGGCTGCTCCGAAAAAAGCTGGCCAAGGGTCTTTTAAAGAAAAAACAGGCCGGTTATGGTCAAAAACTTATAACTTGCTATTTCATGAGGATATCTATTATCAAATTGGTGGGTATCTGATTTTTGGCTTATTGCTTTTCGTATTGACCTGGGCGTTCTTTGCGTTTCTAATTAAAAAGCCTAATTTTTTAACTGATTCGTTTTTAGTTCAGAAATTTTTTAAGACTCAAATTGTTGAGACCATCGGTCCCTGGGGCTCAGAAACTTTCGGCGAAACCTGGAATATCTTTGGGAAAGCGTTTAAAGTTTCCGATATTTTTGCGGTCTGGGGTAACGTCCTGATCTTAACTTTTAAATTTTTCTTCAATCATTTAGTCTTTGTGCTCTTCTTTATCTTCGGGCTGAATTTATTCAAAATCAGCCGTTGGAATCTAGGGACGGTTTACTTTTTATTCTATACCATTCTCTGGGGGATTGTAGTAGGCACCAATTCACAAACCTATCCGATAGGCGCTAATCTGGTTTTCGGTCCTTTAATTCTTTTCGCCCGTTTCGGACTCTGGAATTGGTTTTCCTACTTGCTGTTGGTGGTTTCCAGCGTTCATTTTACTTGGTTTGCTGCCCCGAAATGGTCCGAATGGGTTTGGGAAAAACAACGAAAATTCTGGCCTATTAAATTTACCGCCGATCAGATGGAACTGTTTATTTACGGGTTCTTATTTCTGTTAGCTTCGAGCTTTGCAGAGGCGAGGGTTTTCGTTCATTATAATTTACCGTTATAAGTATAATGAGTTAATGAAGTAGAGGCTGTCAATTCAGCCTCTTATTTTTTTGCCGGGGTTAGATGGGTAAAACGGGTTGGAAGTTGGGTCAACCCAGTTCGTTTCTTCCGTGAAGGAGAGAGATGAAATGAAGGTTGGCCCGAAATCCAGTATTTAATAGGCTATAAGTGGAGAATTCTGTTGAAGTTTGGTAAAATAAAAACAAGAAAAATATAAGATGACTAATACTCTCTATTTCGATTATTAATAAAGGGGGTTAACCGAAATAGCACCGGAACACTATTATTCAAATAAACCGACTTCAGCCCATGACTATCAGGAATTTGAAACGCGGATTCGCGGTGTTAACTTGAAGCTGATCACCGATGCCGGGATCTTTTCTAAAAACCGGTTGGATCCGGGAACTAAATTATTGATCGAGTCTTTACCCCTTGCTTCGGACCTCAAAAAAGTGTTCGATTTGGGTTGCGGTTACGGCCCGATCGGATTAACTATCGCTAAATTGCTTCCTGAGTCAACCATCTATCTGAGTGATATTAATGAACGGGCTGTTGAGTTAGGGATTAAGAATGCTCAATTAAACGGGCTAACTAATGTTCGGATTAAGCAGGGGGATGGGTTCGAAGCTTTCTCGGATGAAAAATTCGATTTGATTGTGACCAATCCGCCGATTCGCGCCGGTAAGCAAATTATTTACGGATTAATCGACCAAGCCTATCAAGCCTTGAATAATGGAGGCCGGTTGGTGTTGGTGATCAAAACTAAACATGGCGCTAAAAGCATGGAAGCCAAATTAAACTCGGTCTTTAACAATGTGACTGAGTTGGAGAAGGGAGGGGGTTACCGAGTTTTTGAAAGCAGAAAATAAATTTCCAGCATTATTACAACTTCGGTAAATTTAGTATCAGATTACCCTTGATAAAAACAGCAACGCAAAAATGCGTTGTTTTTAATTTAAAAGCTTTAATTTATTAGAGTAAAGGTCATTCCTTAGTGCTGATATAAAGAATAGAGGATGTTTAAAAAGCGGTTTCCAGACCAAACTATAGAGGATGAAATTGCTAAGGAGTGAATTTAATGAATGAAACCCCTCTAAAGATCCTATTTTTGGCTTCCGAAGTAGTCCCGTTCGCCAAGACGGGCGGTTTGGCCGATGTGGCGGGCGCTCTTCCTAAGGCCTTAAAAGAGATGGGTCATGATATTCGGGTGGCTATGCCCGGATATGGTTTTATTAATCGGGAAAAATTCGGAATCAGGGATTTTTTAGCGGAATTGACCGTTCCAATGAACGGCCGGACGGAGACGGCATCCATTTTAGAAACGAACATCGGAACAGTTCCGGTATATATGGTGAATAGCGCCAAATATTACGACCGGGAAGGCATCTATATGTATCATGATGACGCCGACCGGTTTGTCTTTTTTTGCCGAGCGATGATGGAGATGGTGAAGAAGATTGATTGGGCGCCTGATATTCTCCATTGTAACGACTGGCATACCGCAATCATCCCCAATTGGTTGAATACAATTTATAAGGATGATCCGTTCTATAAACAGACTGCCTCGGTATACTCAATCCATAATTTGGCTTATCAAGGCGTATTTGGCCAGCGGGTGCTGGAGATCGCCGGAATCGACAAATATCAGTTCATGGTCCCGCCGGGCGTTTCGCCGGATAATCATATCAATATGATGGGGCGGGGAATTTTCTTCGCCGATCTGGTAAATACCGTTAGCGAGACTTATGCGGAAGAGATTTTAACCCCGGAATATGGTCAGGGTTTCGATTGGTTGCTTCGGGAACGCCGTGACCGGCTTTATGGTATTTTGAACGGAATCGATTATGAGATCCAAAACCCAGCCACTGACCCTCATATTGATCACCATTATGATTTGCACAATTTGGAGGCTAAGGCTGAAAATAAGACAGCCCTTCAAAGAGAAGCTGGATTGGGTTTGGAAAAACATACTCCTTTGATAGGGATGATTTCCAGACTTTCGGACCAAAAAGGTTTTGACTTAATTGGCCAGGTAATTGAAGGGATGATGGAAAATTTAGACTTCCAATTCATCCTGCTGGGGACTGGAGAGGAATATTACCACAACCTTTTCAGCAGCATAAAGACGAGATTTCCGGACCGTTCCGCAGTTTACCTCACCTTTAACGCTCCTTTAGCCCAAAAGATTTACGCCGGGACCGACATGTTCTTAATGCCGTCACGTTTTGAACCTTGTGGCTTAGGCCAATTAATCGCTATGCGGTATGGGAGCGTTCCAATTGTTCGGGAAACCGGAGGGCTCAAAGATACGGTCTGTAATTATAATCCGGTGACTGATAACGGTAATGGGTTCACCTTTAAAAAATATGACGCCATGGCAATGTATACCGCAATTGTCCGGGCGATTGAAACTTACCACTACCAAGACCGGTGGCGAACATTGGTTCATAGAGGTATGGCCGGCGATTTTTCGTGGCATAATTCTGCCCAAAAATACGTGGGACTTTACCGGCGCGCTTTAAATGTCCGGGCTTATCATCCCATACCAAATGAATACATGAATGTACCAAGCTAACTACCGATCATGTAAGGGGGTTAATAAATGCTGACAGCCACTAAAAGGGTTAGTGAACTCGAAGATATTAGAAACACTCTTTCCGAGGAGGAACGAGATTTATTTGACCGTTATTTCAGGGTTGATACTACGGTCGGGAAATTGGGCGCTCCCGAAGCGATGCATGGATGGATCACTAAGAACTTTGGCTCTTTAAAAAAGGTAGAAGCTCAAAAGATTGTGAAAGTCACAAATTTACGGACGATGGAAGGAGCGCTTTTTAATGAGATTAGAGCCAGCCGTCCCATGGAGTGTAAGGTCAATGATGAGGTGCGGCAGATCATTGAGAACAGTGTCAATGATCCTTTTTGCAAGGCCGAAACCGGTACTCCCGCCGATACCTTCGGCAGAGTCCGGGGAAGTTCTTCAATCACCGCCAGCAATATCGCCAAGTACGACGGTTACCATGGCTTAGTGATCTTTAATGAACACAACCCGTTAAAAGTATCCAAGGCAGCAGTGACCGATTATTTTGAAACCGGTTTCGAATGGGCCAAGCGGGCCCATGAAGAAGATCCAGAGAGTAAGTATTACTTCTTCATGTGGAACTCACTTTGGAAGAGCGGAGCTTCGATTATTCACGGGCATGCCCAGATGACTTTGACTAAGGGGATGCATTATCCAAAGGTTGAAGCGTTGCGAAAGGCGGCCTTGAGTTATAACCAAGAATTCGGGAGCTGTTATTTTAGGGATTTATATCAGGTCCATAAAAGCCTCGGATTGGGGTGGGAATGGGACGGTGGAGTGAAGGGAATGGCCCACTTAGTTCCGATCAAAGAAAAAGAGATCATTCTCTGCGCCGACAAACCCGGGAACCATCTTTACCACGCTGTTCATGCAGTATTGGAAAAATATATGGAGTTGTGCGCGATCAGTTTTAACCTCGCTTTCTATCTCCCGCCCTTGGCCGGTACCGGAGAAGACTGGAGTAAATTTCCGGCTTTAGTCCGAATCGTCGATCGGGGCGACCCTAACAACAAGACAGCTGATTTCGGCGCTATGGAACTATACGCCGCCAGTGTGATTTCCAGCGATCCGTTCCGGGTAGCGGAAGCAATCGCGGGGGACGCCATAAGGCAGTAGTCAGGAGACAGGAGAAAACCTAAAGATAGAATAATTACCTCTTGATAAAATGAAACAAGAGGTAATTTTTTTGAAAAGGACAAATGAATGTCTAAAAGCAACTCTATCCCTTAAAGGGAATTTGCTAAGCTTTTGCGATCATTATTAGTATGTTGTAAATGATTAAACTTCAAAGCCTAGCTGGTTCCCTTATAGGGATAGGGTTATTACCTGAATTCCGTTTTTAAAGCGCAGCTAGCCAGCCGCCGTCAACATAGATGGTATGGCCATTGATATAATCGGAAGCTTTAGAGGCTAGGAAAATTGCGGCGCCAAGAAGATCGGAAGGCTCTCCCCAGCGGCCCGAAGGCACTCTTTGTTTCACCCAAGCGTCGAATTGAGGGTCGGCGGCAAGAGATTTGGTTAGTTCGGTTTGGAAATAACCGGGGCCGATGGCGTTAACTTGAATATTAAACTTACCCCATTCAGTAGCCATCGCCTTGGTCAACATTTTTAAGCCCCCCTTGGCGGCGGCATAATTCCCCGTTGATGTTCGGGCGCCCTCAGCCATTAATGAAGTAATATTGATGATTTTCCCCTGACGCCGGGCGATCATTCCTTGGGCGATATATTTGGATACAACGAAAGCAGCGTTGAGGTTAATATCGATTACTTTACGCCAGTCGGTTTCGGACATCTCCTCCAAGGGAGCGCGGCGCTGAATCCCGGCGTTATTAATCAAGATGTCAATCGGGCCGTTCTCCTCCTCAATGGCGGCGATTTTTAAAATCACCTGTTGGCTGTCGCTGGTGTCAAAGGCATATCCTGCAGCTAGGCCGCCGTTGTCTCTGATCGTTTGAACAAATTGGTCAACCGTAGTTTGATTAGTACCATTAATAACGACTTTAGCGCCATGTTCGGCGAAACCAGTTGCTAGGCTGGCGCCTAATCCCCGGCTGGAACCAGTAATCAGGACAACCTTGTCTTTAACGCTGAATAAATCGGACATAGGGGTGACTCCTTTCATAGGTCGAGTTGATAGTTTGTGTTGGATATTAAAAAAAATTGCTAGTTGGATAGAATTAATATAAAAAAGCCAGAGTGTGGGATAAACTTTTTGCTTCTCTTCAGATAAGTATTTTTTGATAATTTACAATGTCGAGGAGCCGTCCGAATTTTTTGCCGATTTCTTTATAATGGGCGCATTTGGTATAGCCGTTCTTTTCGAACAATTTGATGCTAGCCGTGTTTTCGAGGCAAATTCCCCCGATCAAAGAGTGAAATCCGTTTTGCCGAGCTAAAGATTCTAAAAATTTCAAAGCTTCGCTGCCAATACCCTTTCCGGTAAACTCGGGATGTAAGTAAAGAGAGGCTCCAGCTGTAATGCTGTATGCTTCCCGCTCTTTATACCGGGCTAAGATGCAGTATCCACAAAGTTGATCATGATCAAAAATTAGATAGGTTTTAAACCGGGGATCACTGTAAAAAACAATCCGGCGCATTTCATCCAAAGTTACCGGCTGGATATGAAAAGTAGCGGTGGTGTTTTGGATATAATAGTTATATATCTCCCGGACTTTGGGTAAATAACTTTCATTGATCTCAACGAAATTAATTGTAGGCACGGCTATTTCTCCGGCTAATTAAAAATTGGACAAAATACAATTTCTAAAATTATATCATATAGATTGATTTTGAAGGTTGATAAGTTGTAAAATTTAGCTGAAAGCCTTTACTTGAAAAATTTTAAAGGCTATGGTATTATAATTATTGCTTTATTAATAATGCCGACATAGCTCAGCTGGTAGAGCAGCGCACTTGTAATGCGCAGGTCATCGGTTCAATTCCGATTGTCGGCTCCATTTTATAATATAATTAAACTCCTGCCATTTGCGGGAGTTTTTTGATCTTAATAGTATCTTAGAATACAAACTAAACACTTGTTCGAACGAACTAGTTGTGCTATAATTAGCCAGAACACGTGTTCGGAGCCTAAAGGAGGACATTCAAATGTATATAATCGGCTTAAACAGTGAACAACATTTCTATTTCATCAGCACCGAAGACCAGCGGCCAGTACTGGAAACCAAGGGAATTTTGGTTTTAAATGAATCCTACGAAAGATTAACGGCAGCCGCAGCCGCTGTTAAAGAGCTAAACCAAAAAGATGCTTATTTATGGTCTAAACGAATGCTTAAAACATGCCGAGCATGACCATAATAAAAAAGACCGGGACCGGTCTTTTTTTAATTTATATGTTAATTCTATCCCTGACCAACTGGCCCATTTCCT
>ENA-UOOK01005097-UOOK01005097.1-fermentation-metagenome-genome-assembly--contig:-NODE-5097-length-13469-cov-3.816460_pt1 | contig 13469 bp, 12 predicted proteins | sample MGYA00245777_ERZ724023 | MGnify/ENA primary metagenome ERZ724023 (study PRJEB28704, sample SAMN03018312) | fermentation metagenome | biome: anthropogenic terrestrial biome; feature: soil; material... | reverse complement strand
GACCCCGGCGCTGTCCCGGCTGACAAAAGCGACCACCTTGGCTTCGGCGGCAGGGGCCAGCAAGAACAGCGCTCCGACGACGACCACAGCGGCAAAGATCAGCTTGAATTGAGTCCTGGCCATTTACCCCCCTCCTCTCCCTTAGTCCCTGCGGTCATTGGCTCACTTTTACGTTGCCCTGCTTGGCGTCGGCTTCCAGCACTTCTCCGTAAAAATAACCGCCGTCGGGCTCGTAGGCCAGCTTGACCCCGGCCACAGTTACTTTGTACGGGGCGGGGTTGTCGGCGTAGAGGAGTTCGTTGAGCCTTGTGACGGCGTTGGGCAGGCCGGATTTAAGCACATTATAGGTGTCGATCAGCAGGGTGCATCCGTCAGGATAAGTTTCGGCATATTTTTTAAAAGCTTCGTACTCGCTGTCAAACATCTGAACCCAGCTGTGGGCCATGGTCCCTAAAGCAGGAATTTTATAGTCCCGGTCGGCAATGACGCAGGCAGTGCCGTCGCACCCGCCGATATAAGCGGCACGGGCGCCTAAGATAGCGGCGTCATAGCTTTGCGCGCGGCGGGAGCCAAACTCAAAAATGCTCCTGCCCGCGGCCGCCCGCACAATGCGGTTGGCCTTCGTCGCCACCATAGACTGATAGTTGATAGTCAGTAGAATCATGGTTTCCACCAGCTGGGCCTGCATGGCGGGGCCCCGCACAATAACCACCGGCTCGCCGGGGAACATGGGCGTGCCTTCGGGAAGCGCCCAGATATCGCATTCAAACTCAAAATGCCGTAAATAATCCAGAAACTCTGTGGAAAATATCTTTTTATTTTCAAAATAGGCAATATCCTCATCGGTAAATTTTAAGCCCTTAATGTATTCAATCAGCTGCTCCAAACCGGCAAAGATGGCAAATCCGCCCTTATCGGGATTTTTGCGGAAAAACATATCGAATACGGCGACACGGTCCTTCATCCCGTGTTTTAGGTAACCGTTGGCCATAGTCAGCTCATAATAATCCACCAGCATGGTCAGGTTGCGCTCATTGGTCCACTGCGACTCAAGCATATTGACAATCTCCTTAAAATGCATACCTTTTTATTTTATTTTTTACGTCCCGTTCTATTTTAGCACATATTCTGCAAATGTAAATGCCGGGGAAATCCAATCGGCAAAATACCGGCATTTTTCACGTCAAAAAGAAAAAAGTGCTTGAATGCACCCTTTCTTTGCAGTTATAATAGAAGCAAAATCACATTGTTTATCAGCAAGGAGAACCATGGAACGCAGATTTATAAAAAAAACAGACCTCATTATCATTGCCATTCTGGTGCTGGCAGCGGCACTTTTCTACTTTTTCTATTTTTATTATAACAAAGGCGATCCCGGTACCGTTTACGCCCATATTTATATCGGCGACAGCGAATATCGCGTCATTGCCTTAAACAGCGACACCCCAGACGAAATCATTACGCCGGATTCCTCCCTTACAAAAGGCATTCAGGTTACGCTGGAGGTCAGCGGCGGAAGGATCCGGTTCATTCATGCCCAATGCCCCGACAAGATCTGCGAACATACCGGCTTTATTCAAAATCCCAATGAATCGGCGGTCTGCCTGCCCGCCAAGGCTTCCGTACTCATCACCGGGGACTGAAATCTCCGGTCCTGTGCAGACGGTTTCTCGGCGTATCCTGATAATGCTTTTTAAATACCCGGTAAAAATTGCAGCTGCTCAAAAAGCCGCACTCCTGGGCTGCTTCCTCCACGGTACGGCCTGAAGCCAAAAGCTGCTGCGCACGGCTCAGCCGAACCTGCGTAATATACTGGTTCAGCGGAATCCCAACCGCTTTCTTAAAATCGACGAACAGCTTTGTTCGGCTGACGGAAAAACGTACGGCAATTTCCTCAGCAACCAGCTTGTTCTGATAATTCCGGTAAATATAGTTTAAAATATCATGGATATAACTGTCCTGTGGACGGCATTCCCGTATCGTCTCTTTTAGGGAATACCCGCATAAATCGTTCAGAAGAATCGTCAGAAACAGCTTTTTGTTGACCTGGTCAGGCTCCTGTTGAAACAGCTTCAGAAGTCCCACCTGCTTCTGTATCTGTTCGGAGGAAACAGGAATAATGCTGCTGATTTTTTCAAAATTTTCCTGCATTTTATCCCGATTCAACAGGGAAAAAAGAAAGTCCGCACACAGATATAAATTATGCCGTTCGTATATTTCCCGGCTGTCTGCCACAATACTGTGCAAAGTATAGGGAGGATACACCAGAATGTTACAGCCTGTCACGGTATAGATCGCGTCTTCAAAGATAATGTCAATATTCCCCTGCACAACGATACTGATTTCATAATAGGAATGCATATGCAGGTCCTTCATTTGTCTTCCCTGCCCGCAATAATAATCATACTGGTACGGCAAGGCAAGAGTATCGGAAACCTGGTCGTTCATCGCGGCTTGCTCCTTTACATTCAAACAAAAGTTCGATAATAATATTCCTAAAAAAGAACAGATACTTTATCTGTCTTCCTGTACGATCTGTATGTAATTTGCACATCCTGATATTGTACCCGATTGTTTCCCTTTTTATAATGAAAGTAAATTCTGGAAAGGGGAAGAATCATTATGAGAATTGGCTGCTGTGTAGATTATAAAAGCGAAAATGACCTGATCTCCTGCAAAAAGGCCGGCGTTGACTATGTAGAAACGGGATTTAACAGCCTGGCCGGTGCTTCCGATAGAGAGCTCTGTCATTTTTTTGAATTTCTCTCCTCAAACCGCATTTCCTGCGAGTGTTTAAACTGCCTGTTTCCGGGTAATAGGAAAGTGGTCGGCAGCAAGGTGGACTATCCCGAAATTGACGAATTTTTGGATAAAAATTTGGAAAGGCTAACGCCGCTGAATTTTTCCGTATTGGTATTTGGCAGCGGCAGTGCCAGACAGATTCCGGAAGGCTTCTCCCACAAAAAAGCAGTGGAGCAGCTTATTAAGTTGCTTTCGGATCACTTGGCTCCGGCTATGCGAAAGTATCAAATCGTATGCGCCATTGAACCGCTGAACAAAGAAGAATGCAACCTTATCAACACTTGTCAGGACGGTTTAGCCCTGGTAAAAGCGGTCAACCTGCCGGAAATCAGGCTGCTTTCCGACTTTTACCACATGAATGTGAATCAGGAAAAAACGGAAAGCCTGCTGGACTGTGCCGGCGCAATCGAGCATGTCCATATTGCCAGCGCACTGAATAAGCGCGCATTTCCGCGCCGGAATGACGGCGAGGATTATACAGGCTACTTTCACATCCTGGAAAAGGCTGGTTACCGCAATCAGCGCGTATCCGTTGAGGGAATGGTAATAAACAGCTTTGAACCGGAGCTGAAGGAAGCAATCGCCTGCCTGCGCAGTCTTTAAAGCGCCATCCCTGGGCCCAATACAAAAAGAGGCGCAGAGCTTTGTTCTGCGCCCATTATAGCATAAAAAAACATATTATGGTATGATTACGTTCAATTTGCTAACACTAATCATGAGGTGAAAAGCAAATGGAAGACTATGAAAAAATAAATCCTAAACTTCGGGATCAGTTTGAATCTTTACCCATTGATCTGAAAAATAAAGTGCTCGATGCCGGGGTGGTTATAGACAGCATGGAGGCCCTGACTGAAACGGTAGAGCAGGTACTGAACCACAACATTACCCCAAAAACAGAATGAGCAGCAATACCCGGCAGCGCCAACGAAAAGGCAAAATATGCCTCTCCCTTGGCGCTGCAAATTTTATTTATACAAAAAAGCAAAACCGTTTAAGCTACATATGCTCCCGAATATGTTTTGCAACCTTTACGTCTTCCTTAGTAATGTGGTTAATCAGCCATCCGGCAATAGCCGTATTGATTTTACCCACGAGCACAAGGGTCGGCCCCTCCTTTTCCAGCTCGTCATTGATATCCTTTACAACCTGAACAAAGGTATCATGATACTTCTTATGATTGGCATAATCCGGATAACCGTATTTTAACTGAAGCTTCTGTTCATCAGAAAAATGAGTTTTGGTATAATCCAGCAAGAATTTACTGGTATTCTTAATCTGATTCCGCCCTTTTCCTACTGCGCAGGCTTCCAGTAAATCATTAATTGCCTTTATCAGCTCTTTATGCTGCGAGTCGATTGTGGCATTGCCGGTTTCCCATTCCTTTTTCCATGCATAAGCCATCACAGTATCCTCCTTCAAATTGCATCCCGCGTTTGACAGTATCATAAAACAGATAAACTAGATAGCAAAAGTCGTTTTCTGTGACTATTATAGCATATAAACCCTTAAAAATCTACAAATTTTTACCTTTAATGCCTTCATAGCCTTTTTTAATTTTCTGTTAGGGTTCTCTTTTTTGCAAATTTATTATATAATAATCCTGTAAAAAGCCGTGAAGTGAAAAGCAATAAGAAGAAAGCTTGAAAAATAAATTTTTTAAACGGGAGTTTTGGCCTTCCGTGCTAAAAAGCAAGCTGCGAATCTGTCTCAAGCGAACAACGTCGGCTTGAGACAGTCCAATCAAAAACATCCCGGCTTCTGCGAAAGGATGGGTCATAATCATGGATACTTTTTTTGATTTAGTTGCAAAACGGGAGAGCTGCCGCAATTATGCCGACCGCCCGGTAGAGCAGGAAAAACTGGTTGCGTGCATTGATGCCGCCAGACTGGCGCCGTCCGCGTGCAATTCCCAGCCCTGGTATTTTTATGTTGTAAACGGTCCGGAAAATTCTCCAAAAGTCGCCGAGTGCGCCCAGCATATGGGGATGAATAAGTTTGTGGCAAAATGTCCGGCGTTTTGTGCCGTTGTGGAAAAAAACGCAAATTTTATGGAAAAGTTGGGCAGCAGGATTACCGACCAGAAATTTGCAGAAACAGATATCGGCATTGCCGCCGCTCATTATTGCCTGGCTGCTACACAGCTAGGGCTGTCTACCTGTATTTTGGGCAGCTTCAACGAAAAAAAGATAAAATCTTTTTTGGACCTCTCAAAAGCCAGCCGGGTCCGGCTGATCATCGCGACAGGCTATGCGGCAAACGCTGAGCTTAGAAAGAAAACCAGAAAAAGCATGAATGAAATTGCAAAGTTTATGTAACTTCAATTCTAAACAGAAAGAGGAAATGCAATGATTATTACGACCACACCGTCCGTCGAAGGCAAAAAGATTACGGAGTACAAAGGGATCGTTTTCGGAGAAGTGATTGCGGGAGTCAACTTTATTAAGGATTTTGCCGCGGGCCTTTCCAACTTTTTTGGCGGCCGCTCCACCACTTATGAGGAGGAACTGATTAACGCCCGTGAAAACGCCATGCGCGAGATGGAGCAAAGAGCTTATTCTTTAGGGGCAAACGCTGTCGTAGGCGTTGATATTGATTATGAGGTACTGGGAACCGATAATGGAATGCTGATGGTAACCGCTTCGGGAACAGCGGTATTCTGCGAATGATGAAAATCATAAAAAATCCGGTCGGCTTTTCGGCTGGATTTTTTATAGGGATAAAGAAAACAAGGCCCGGTAAAACCGGGCCTTGTTCATTCAATAACTAAAGCTTATTTGTTGATAGCGGTTACAACGCCGGAGCCAACCGTACGTCCGCCTTCACGGATAGCGAAGCGCAGGCCCTCTTCGATAGCGATAGGGCTGATCAGCTCAACATCCATCTCTACGTTATCACCAGGCATGCACATCTCAATGCCCTCAGGCAGAGTAACGACACCGGTTACGTCAGTAGTTCTGAAATAGAACTGGGGACGGTAGTTGTTAAAGAAAGGAGTATGACGGCCGCCCTCTTCCTTCTTTAAAACGTAAACCTGACCATGAAATTTAGTATGAGGATGGATGGTGCCGGGTTTACAGAGAACCTGACCGCGCTCAACCTCATTGCGCTGAATCCCACGGAGCAGAGCGCCGATATTATCGCCGGCCTCAGCATAATCGAGAATCTTACGGAACATTTCAATACCGGTAACAACGGATTTCTTTCTCTCCTCAGTTAAACCGATAATCTCGACCTCATCGGAGGTTTTCAGCTGTCCACGCTCCACTCTGCCGGTAGCAACGGTGCCGCGTCCGGTGATGGTGAATACGTCTTCAACAGGCATTAAGAAAGGAAGGTTGGATTTACGTTCCGGAGTAGGAATGTAGTTATCTACCGCATCCATAAGCTCAAAAATGGGCTTGTAAGCGGGATCGCTCAGATCGTTGGGAGCTTCCAGAGCCTTCAGCGCAGAACCTCTGATTACAGGGATATCGTCGCCGGGGAACTCGTACTTGGAAAGGGTTTCGCGGATTTCCATCTCAACCAGATCCAGCAGCTCTGGATCGTCAACCTGATCCGCCTTGTTCATGAACACAACGATAGCAGGCACACCAACCTGACGGGCAAGCAGAATGTGCTCTTTGGTCTGAGCCATAGGGCCGTCGGTGGCGGCAACAACAAGGATTGCACCGTCCATCTGAGCAGCACCGGTGATCATGTTCTTAACATAGTCAGCGTGTCCGGGACAGTCGACGTGAGCATAGTGTCTTTTATCGGTCTGATACTCAACGTGAGCGGTATTGATAGTGATTCCGCGCTCTTTCTCCTCGGGAGCCTTATCGATCATATCATAAGCCATAAACTCGGCATTGCCCTGCAGGCCCAGGGTCTTGGTGATAGCAGCGGTCAAAGTGGTCTTGCCGTGGTCAACGTGACCAATGGTACCAATATTAACGTGGGGTTTCGTTCTTTCGAATTTAGCCTTCGCCATGAATATTTCCTCCTTTATATACGCTTAAATAGGCAAGCATAGTGCTACATAATTGTATTTTACCATTTTGGTTAAAAAATTCAAGTGCTAGTTTTCTTTTTTGCCTCTGGTATTCATAATCCCTTCCGCAATGGACTTGGGCACCTCCACATAGTGGCTGGGCTCCATCGTGTACTGGCCGCGTCCCTGAGTCTTGGACCGCATATCGGTAGCATAGCCGAACATTTCAGAAAGCGGAACCAAGGCATTGATCTGCTGCGCGCCCGGGGCAGCTTCCATACCCTGGATCTGTCCGCGGCGGGAGTTTAAGTCGCCGATCACGTCGCCCATATACTCCTCGGGAACAATGACGGTTACCTTCATAATCGGCTCCAGAATAACGGGATCCGCTTTTCTCATCGCCTCTTTGAATGCCATGGAACCGGCAATCTTAAAGGCCATTTCTGAAGAGTCAACCTCGTGATAAGAACCATCGTACAAAGTAACCTTAACGTCCACAACCGGATATCCGGCCAGAACGCCGGACTGCATAGCACCCTTGATACCGGAGTCAACAGCAGGGATATATTCCTTCGGAATCGCGCCGCCGACAACCGCGTTGATAAACTCATAGCCCTTTCCGGTTTCGTTAGGCTCAAGCTTGATCTTAACGTGACCGTACTGGCCGCGTCCGCCGGACTGTCTTGCATACTTGTAATCCACATCAGCCAGACGGCGGACGGTTTCTCTGTATGCAACCTGAGGCTTACCGACATCAGCTTCTACCTTAAACTCGCGCAGAAGTCTGTCAACAATGATTTCCAGGTGCAGCTCGCCCATTCCAGCAATAATGGTTTGACCGGTTTCCTCATCGGTATAGGTTTTGAAAGTAGGGTCTTCCTCAGCCAGCTTGGAGAGGCCGATTCCCATCTTCTCCTGTCCCGCTTTGGTTTTAGGCTCAATCGCCACGCGGATAACCGGCTCCGGGAACTCCATGGATTCTAAAATAATCGGAGCTTTCGGATCGCAAAGGGTATCTCCGGTAGTGGTGTTCTTGAGGCCTACTGCGGCCGCAATATCGCCGGCGTAAACAGTCTCCAGATCCTGCCGGTGATTGGCGTGCATCTGAAGAATACGGCCCATACGCTCGTTATTGCTCTTGCTGGAGTTTAAAACAGTGGCTCCGGCGTTTACAGTACCGGAATACACGCGGAAAAAGCAGAGCTTTCCGACGAACGGGTCGGTAGCAATTTTAAAGGCCAAAGCCGAGAACGGCTCAGAATCGCTGGAAGGTCTCTCTTCCTCTTCCTCGGTATCGGGATTGACTCCCTTGATGTGGGGAACGTCAAGAGGAGACGGCATATAAGCCACAATCGCATCCAGAAGCTTTTGAACACCCTTATTCTTGTAAGAAGTACCGCAGGTAACAGGAACCATGTGATTGGCAATAGTTGCCTTTCTGATACAGTCCTGAATCTCCTCAATGGTCAGGTCTTCCCCGTCCAGATACTTCATCATCAGCTCTTCATCCTGCTCAGCAACATGCTCAACAAGATCGGAGTGATATTTCTTTGCCTGTTCCAACATGTCCTCAGGAATTTCCTCTACACGGATATCCTTACCCAGATCGTCGTAATAAACATACGCTTTCATCTCCACCAGGTCGACGATCCCTTTAAAGGTATCCTCAGCTCCAATGGGGAGCTGAATCGGGACCGCGTTACACTTTAAACGATCCTTCATCATCTGAACAACGCGGTAAAAATCCGCGCCCATAATGTCCATTTTATTTACGTAAGCCATACGAGGAACATGGTATTTGTCAGCCTGGCGCCATACGGTTTCAGACTGTGGCTCAACGCCGCCTTTCGCACAAAGAACGGTAACGGAACCGTCGAGAACCCGGAGCGAACGTTCAACCTCTACGGTAAAATCAACGTGTCCGGGGGTATCAATAATATTGATACGGTGAACCGCACCGTTGCGTTTATCTTTCCAGAAAGCGGTTGTCGCAGCAGAGGTAATGGTGATGCCTCTTTCCTGCTCCTGAACCATCCAGTCCATCGTAGCAGCGCCTTCATGAACTTCGCCCAATTTATGTGTAATTCCCGTGTAAAAAAGGATACGCTCGGTAGTAGTCGTTTTACCGGCGTCGATGTGAGCCATTATGCCTATATTGCGAGTACGTTCCAATGATACTTCCCTCGGCATAGTGTCCTCCTTAAAAAATAAAACGAATTAACGAATAAAAAACTAAAACCAGAGATCATAAACCTCAAAGCAGGCTTACCATCTGTAATGAGAAAATGCCTTATTAGCTTCAGCCATCTTATGCGTATCGTCACGCTTCTTAACAGCAGAGCCGGAACTGTTCACAGCATCCATAATTTCAGCTGCCAACCGCTCCCTCATGGTCTTTTCGGAACGCTGGCGAGAGTAGGTGGTGATCCAACGCAATCCCAAGGTTTGTCTTCTTTCCGGACGAACCTCCATAGGAACCTGGTAAGTTGCGCCGCCTACACGACGGGCCTTTACCTCCAAAACAGGCATCACGTTTTCCATGGCTTGTTCAAAAACCTCCAACGGTTCTTTTCCTGTTTTTTCCTTGATTATGTCGAATGCGCCATAAACAATCTGTTGGGCTACTCCCTTTTTGCCATCGTACATAATATTGTTGATCAAACGTGTAACTAACTTGGAGTTATACAAAGGATCAGACAACACGTCACGTTTCGCTATACGACCTCTTCTTGGCACTTCGCTTCCCTCCTTCACAAAATAATGAATTCATCGGTACTCGAAAATGACAAAACTCCCGTGCGCGCCAATGCAGGTCTATCAAGCTATATGATAAACGCAGCACATTGACTGCAGTAATTAACTTTTAAAATGGTTAACGGGTTTTGTTTACTTCTTGGCAGCACCTGCTTTGGGACGTTTCGCGCCGTACTTGGAACGAGCCTGCATTCTCTTTGCAACGCCCTGGGTATCCAAGGTACCGCGGATGATGTGGTAACGCACACCAGGCAAATCCTTGACACGTCCGCCGCGAACCAGAACAACGCTGTGCTCCTGCAGGTTATGGCCGATCCCGGGAATATAAGCAAACGCTTCATATCCGTTGGAAAGACGCACCCTGGCAACTTTACGCAAAGCGGAGTTCGGCTTTTTAGGAGTCATGGTTCTGATTGCCGTACAAACACCGCGTTTTTGGGGTGACGACTGGTCAATATACTCTCTCTTTTTAGAGTTAAAACCCTTCTGAAGAGCAGGAGCAGTAGACTTATACTCAGAAACCTGTCTGCCTTTGCGAACTAGCTGATTAAAGGTTGGCATATTGCACCTCCTTACAAAAATAATGGCTTTAAAAAGCATCTATGTGTAAGGGAACAGTGACGTTCCCTTATACAACTAAAAATAATCTCACAGCTAACTATTGTAACACTATAATCCCTGTTTTGTCAAGAATTATTCCGCTTTCTCCACGCTGACGTTCCGGTAACAGCTCATGCCGGTGCCGGCAGGCACCAGCTTGCCGATAATGACGTTTTCCTTGAGGCCCAGAAGCGGATCGACCTTGCCCTTGATGGCAGCTTCAGTCAGCACGCGGGTTGTCTCTTGGAAGGAGGCCGCGGACAGGAAACTTTCGGTGGCAAGAGAAGCCTTGGTGATACCCAGCAGCACGGGGGACCAGGTGATTTTGTGAAGTCCCTCTTCTCCAGCCAGGGTTTTTGCCTCCACATCTTTATTAAATGCCAGCACGTCATTCTTTTCGGCCAGCGAACCGGTCAGCAGATTGGAGCTGCCCTGATCCTCCACCTTTACCTTCTTCATCATCTGGCGGACGATTACCTCGATATGCTTGTCGTTGATGTCAACGCCCTGCATACGGTAAACGCGCTGCACCTCGGCGATCAGGTAATCCTGAACCGCCTGGGCGCCCTTGATGGCCAGAACGTCGTGGGGATTCACAGAGCCCTCGGTCAGCATATCGCCGGCCTCCACGGTATCTCCCTCGGCTACTCTCAGACGGGAGCCGTAAGGAATCAGATAGCTTTTCTCTTCCGCGGTATTTTTATTGGTGACCACCACGTGGCGGTTTTTCTTGATTTCCTCAATGCGGACGTCGCCGGCAATCTCGCTGATAATCGCAAGATGCTTCGGCTTTCTGCCCTCAAACAGCTCTTCTACACGGGGAAGCCCCTGGGTAATATCCTCGGCCGACGCAATACCGCCGGTGTGGAAAGTACGCATGGTCAACTGGGTACCGGGCTCGCCGATGGACTGGGCGGCAATAATACCGACCGCTTCGCCCACAGCCACCTCCTTGCCGTTGGCGAGGTTAGCGCCGTAGCACATGGCGCAGACGCCCTGCTTGGCCTCGCAGGTCAGTACGGAACGGATGGCAACTTTGGCAGCCCCGGAATGAACAATTTTAGCGGAATCCGCGTCGTCAATCATTTTTTCACGGGGAACCAGCACCTCGCCGGTTTTAGGATCAATAAAGTCCTCGGCAAGATACCGGCCGATCAGACGCTCCTTTAAAGGCTCAATCATTTCGTTGCCGTCCTTGATATCGTATACAATCAGGCCCTCGTGGGTGCCGCAGTCGTCCTCGCGGATGATGACATCCTGGGAAACGTCGACCAGGCGGCGGGTCAGATATCCGGAGTCCGCTGTTCTAAGAGCCGTATCGGCCAGGCCTTTACGGGCTCCGCGGGAGGAAATGAAGTATTCCAGCACATTCAGGCCCTCGCGGTAGTTGGAGCGAATAGGAATCTCGATGGCGTGGCCGGAGGTGTTGGCAATCAGTCCGCGCATACCGGCAAGCTGACGGATCTGGTTCATGGATCCGCGAGCACCGGAATCCGCCATCATAAAGATGGGGTTATACTTATCCAGGTTATCCCTCAGAGCGGTAGCCACCTTGTCGGTGGTTTCGTTCCAGGTTTTGATGATCTTGTCGTACCGTTCCTCATTGGAGATTAAGCCCCTGCGGTACTGCTTGGTAATTTTATCAATAGTGCCCTCCGCCTCTTTCAGAAGTTCGGCTTTCTGGGGAGGAATCACCGCGTCGGAAACGGCGACGGTAATAGCGCCCTTGGTGGAATATTTGAAGCCCTGTGACTTGATTTTATCCAGCACCTCGGCGGTAACGGCGGTGCCGTGCACCTTGATGCACTTATCAATAATATTTCCAAGCTGCTTCTTTCCAACCAGGAAATCCACTTCCATATCGAACATGTTCTCGGAATTGGAACGGTCGACATAACCCAAATCCTGCGGAATGGCCTGATTGAAAATCAGGCGGCCCACGGTGGTTTTAATCAGTTTGCTGATCTTCTTTTCCCCGATCACTCTGGTAATACGTACCTGAACGTGAGCATGCAGGCCGACGGAGCCTTCCTGATAGGCCATCAGCGCTTCGTTGACATCGCGGAACACCTTGCCCTCGCCAAGTTCGCCGTCCTTCTGCAGCGTCAGATAATAGGAACCCAGCACCATATCCTGGGTAGGAACGGTAACGGGGCGTCCGTCGGACGGCTTTAACAGGTTGTTGGCAGCCAGCATCAGGAAGCGGGCCTCCGACTGGGCCTCGGCAGACAGCGGCACGTGAACAGCCATCTGGTCGCCGTCGAAGTCGGCGTTATAAGCGGTACAAACCAGCGGATGAAGTTTTAAGGCGCGACCCTCGACCAGAATCGGCTCAAAAGCCTGAATGCCCAGTCTGTGCAGGGTCGGCGCGCGGTTTAACAACACGGGATGATCTTTGATGACGGTTTCCAGCGCGTCCCAGACCTCGCCTTTGGCGCGTTCCACCATTTTTCTGGCGCTCTTGATATTTCCGGCAGCGCCGGTTTCCACCAGCCGCTTCATAACAAAGGGCTTAAACAGCTCCACGGCCATTTCCTTAGGCAGACCGCACTGGTACATTTTCAGCTCCGGCCCGACGACGATAACTGAACGGCCGGAGTAGTCGACACGCTTTCCGAGCAGATTCTGCCTGAAACGTCCCTGCTTGCCTTTGAGCATATCGGAAAGAGATTTCAGAGGGCGGTTGTTGGGCCCGGTCACCGGACGTCCGCGGCGGCCGTTATCAATCAGCGCATCCACGGCCTCCTGCAGCATTCTTTTTTCGTTGCGGACAATAATATCAGGCGCACCCAGCTCCAGAAGCCTCTTTAAGCGGGTGTTGCGGTTGATTACTCTGCGGTACAGGTCGTTTAAATCGGAGGTGGCAAAACGGCCGCCGTCTAACTGCACCATAGGGCGGATATCCGGCGGGATTACCGGGACCACGTCCATAATCATCCAGCTGGGCCTGTTGCCGGAAATGCGGAACGCCTCCACAACCTCCAGCCGCTTTAAAATACGGACTTTCTTCTGGCCGGTAGCGGTTTCCAGCTCTTCCTTCAGGTCGGCGGAAAGCTTTTCCAGGTCAAGGTCCTCCAGAAGCTTCTTGACCGATTCGGCGCCCATACCCGCCTCAAACTCGTCCTCGTACTTTTCCCGCATATCACGGTATTCCTTTTCCGAAAGCAGCTGGCACTTTTCCAGCGGGGTGGAACCGGGATCAGTCACGATATAGGAGGCAAAATACAATACCTTTTCAAGCAGACGGGGGGAAATGTCCAGGATCAGCCCCATACGGGAGGGGATTCCTTTGAAATACCAGATATGGGAAACCGGAGCGGCCAGCTCGATGTGGCCCATCCTC
>ENA-UOOK01005096-UOOK01005096.1-fermentation-metagenome-genome-assembly--contig:-NODE-5096-length-13472-cov-5.262130_pt1 | contig 13472 bp, 16 predicted proteins | sample MGYA00245777_ERZ724023 | MGnify/ENA primary metagenome ERZ724023 (study PRJEB28704, sample SAMN03018312) | fermentation metagenome | biome: anthropogenic terrestrial biome; feature: soil; material... | reverse complement strand
AGATAATATGTGGCGTCAGCCTCCTTCAGGCTCTCTCCCGAATGACCCAGAACCGCAACCGCGAGCTTACCTCCGGTGATATTCTTGAGTTTGATCGCTGCGCCGGCGGCTCTTCTGTCGATGCTGCTCCCCGTCAGCAGGAGTATTCTGACGCCCTCATAGGATTCCGCCTCCTTGGTGTCCGTTTCGTCTTTTATGATTATCATAGTCCCCTCATGCGCGGTATCATGGCCGCCTTGACCGACTGCTCTGTGAGCTCCTTTCTGTCTATGAGGCCTTTGCTGAGTATCCCGACAGCGCCTTCGGAACGTCCCTTGTTCTCGCCGAACACCTTCTCCATCGCCTCTCCGACGGTCAGGCCGCCTCTCACCTCATGTGCCACATCATCAGGGTATCTGAATCCTGAGCTCATACCTACGGTGATGACCCCGTCCCGGGATACAACGGCACAGTGCTGGATATCATAAAGGCCGTCGTACATCTCGAATACCCCCGCCTCTATGCCGATGGCCATCCAGTGATTTCCCAGGGCCGCCTTCGCCCTGTTGATCGCACCTTTCAGGGTCTCCTCCCCGAAGGGTTGTTCCGGGACTCCGCTGTCCGCATCCACGGCGGTTATGGTCACGTCCCCGAACACCTTCTCCATGACACATCTTGCCGCTTCCACCTTCACAGGATTCGTGGATCCCACGGCTATGTCCCTGCCCTTCCGGCCGTTTCGGCCGTAAGCACCGCTCCTTATGCCGGTGGAGCTTATCCTCTCGCCCGCATCATTCCTCACCAACGGGACTATGGAGAACTCCAGGGGCCTGAGCCCCCTCCTGCGGCGGTCCTCGTTGACCAGCCTGCTGTTGCCGAGGGTCTCCTCCGATATCACGAGGGTCTCCACGTCATCCATGATCTCCCGCGGGCCGTAGATGTCATCTATCTCGAATATCTCCCATCTCCCTTCCTTGGAGGACAGGTATTCCTGCAGCATCTTCCGCCTTATCCAGAGGGGATTGACGCTCTTCCTCCCCGCAGAGGCCATGGCGTCGCTGGTTATGCCGACGAATACACGGTCGGATATGTCGAATGCCCTGTCGATCAGAGCCCTGTGGCCGGCATGGAGGACATCGAAGGTCCCTGCGACGGCGACCTTCATAGTACCAGCGCAATCACGATGATCATGAGCGCTACACCCGTGGCCCATATCGCAAGGAGCTTGCGCTTCTCCTTGTTGAGTTCCTTCTTCTTCTCTTCCTTACAGCTGTCGCCGCAGTACTTGCCGTCCCCTGTGAATGCTCTGCCGCATTTCAGGCAGTGCCTGTGCTGCTGCGCCCGCTCAGCTTCAACCATGGCCTGTTAACTGTGTCAGAATAATATAAGCATTGTACGGTCTAGGCCCTGCGGTCCATCTCGTTCAGGACCAGGATCATGCAGTGGTTCGCATGCAGGCTCTGCGGCCCCAGGTTCACGATATCGAAATCATAGGAGGACATGATCGCTTCCTCTTCCTCGGTCAGGTCCTTGTCGTCCCCCAGTATGAAGCAGGGGTTCTCCGGGAATCCGAATCCCCGGACGTCCTCTCCGTTCTCCCGCAAGTATACGAATCCGGAGGTCTTGGAGAGATCCTCCATGAGCATTGCGAAGGACATCCTTGATACGTATATCCCCGGAGATGCTCTTATCTCCGTGTCCCCGACCTTCTTCAGCAGCGCGTTCCTGATAAGTGATGCCGTGCTCCTCTCGTCAGGATTCAGATATCTCAGCTCCCTGCCGGAGAATCTCAGGGTCTTGGGCGCATCCTCTCCGCCCAGCAGCACCAGGTAGAGCTCCACGTCCTTCCTTATGTTGTGGCTCAGGAAGAACGCGGAGTTGACGCATCTGACAAGCACATCGAGTCTTCCGGCACCCCCGGCTATGTCGTCCAATTTGAAATCGGCGGTGGTGTGGGCCCTGTGCCCTATGATGACGAATCTTATCAACGGATCACTCCAGGGAGGACAGATCGGTTCCGCCCATCTGCTTCATCATCTGCTTCCGCATCTTACGGTTCCCCATGAAGGTCTTCACGGTCTTCTTGCTCTGGTTGTACTGCTTCAGAAGCTCCCTCACATCCTGTATCGATGTGCCGGAGCCCTTGGCGATCCTCTGGACCCTGGAGGATTTTATGACGGACGGATCGTCCTTCTCCTCCATGGTCATTGAATCCATTATGTAGCGGTATTTCAGAAGCCTGGCCTGGGTCTCCTCGTAGTTGATCTTGTCCTCCATCTTGCTCATGCCCGGGATAAGGGACATGACTTTCTGCAGAGGCCCCATCTTATTGATCGCCAGCATCTGATGGTACATATCATTGAGAGTGAATTTGCCGGACATCATGCGGGAGCTGATCTCCTCCATGCCGTCCTCATTCTGCAGCTCTTCCTTGGCTATCTCCATGAGGGCGGACAGATCCCCCATGCCCAGAAGACGGGATATGAAACGGTTGGCATCGAAAGGCTCCAGGTCTCGTATGTGCTCCCCCGTACCAATGCAGACGATCCTGGCGGACGTTTTGTTCACGGCGCTTATGGCACCGCCCCCCTTGGCGCTGCCGTCCATCTTCGTGAGTATCACGCCGGTGACTCCCACGGCCTTGTGGAAAGCCTCTGCCTGGGGACCTGCCTGTTGCCCTACCTGGGAGTCGAGCACGAGGAACCTCTCGTCCGGCTTGGCGACCGCGGATATGTCCTGGAGCTCCTTTATCAGATCGGACTCCAAAGCGTGCCTTCCCGAGGTATCGATGATTATGATCTTCTTATCCTTGAAATGCCGCATCCCGTTCTTCACGATATCCGCGGCATTCTTCTTCCCCGGCTCCCCATAAACATCCACTCCCACCTTCTCGCCCAATTGGCTGAGCTGCTCGTAAGCGGCAGGCCTGTAGATGTCGGCGGCGATGAGGCCCACCTTGAATCCTTTCTTGTTGAAAAGATGGGCCAGCTTTCCCGTGGTCGTGGTCTTTCCCTGACCGTACAGGCCGACCATCATTATCGTTTGGGGACCCATCCTCAGGCCCTCGTCGCTCTTCACAAGGTCCACGAGTTCCTGATAGATGATGTTGATGACGTGCTCCTTGGGGCTCTTACCCGCGGGCGGTTTCTCCTGGGAGGCCCGAGTCTCGATCTTCTTTGTAAGCTCCAGTACCAGCTGGACATTGATATCGGCCTGCAGAAGGGCCCTTTGCAGGTCCTTGACCACATCCTTTATGAGCTGATCGTCCACGGATGTGGCGCCCGTCACCCTGGCAACGGCATTCCTCAAAGATTTCCCTAGCCCCTCTAGAACCATGCGTGAGGCTATGAGATGAGCCAGTAATAAAGATTTGCGGTAGAAGTTACGGGAAGAGGCTAGCCAGTCAGAAGGGATGGGATGCACTCTACAGGACTAGCCTTTTTTCCCATCTTCTCCATTACTAAGTTCGTATTTAAAGTTGTTGTTATCGTGCCCGGCATGAGTCGATAGGTATGTTAAAAAAGCAGTCCGGGAGGGAGCTCCGCATGCCCTCCCGGACTTGTAAAATGGTTGCTTCAGAGATAGCCAGACTTCTGGAGGATCATGAGATCCTCTGTGTCCAGGACCTTCCCTTCCTTGAAGCGGGCGAAGAGCTCGTTCGCGGCCTTCTTGGTGTCAGCATCGCTCTTCCTCTTGCGAGCAGCTCTCTGCTTGCTCTTGATGCTGTACACGTCCTTGTCGGTCTCGTGGTAGCTCTTGCTCTGCTCGATGAAGAGCCTGTGCTCCTCGTCGGCCGCCTTCTTGGATTCTATGAACTTGGCCTGGGCCTCGTCGGCCTCCTTCCTTACGGAGTCCGCCTTCTCATAGAACTGGATCATCGCGTCGTGCTCGGCCTGGGCCTTATCCGCATACTCGGACACGAGCTTGTGGTGGACCTCAGCCTGGGCCTTCGCCTCCCTGAGGGCGGCGAACTTGTCACGAAGGTCCTCGTTCTGCTCGCTGCTCTTCTCTATCTCGCGGATCTGGTCGTCCAGTGCCTTCAGGCTCTTGACCAGTGCTTCCTCCTCCTTCTTCTTGAGGACCTGCGTCTGCTGTTTCCTCTCGAGATCGGAGAATTCTTTCTTAAGTTGTCTCAATGATGGCTGATTCTTTTCTGCCTGAGGACGATCTTTCCTCATCTCATGGAGTTCCTCGCTCAGCTTGGATACCAGCCTGTTGCACTCGTCCCTCAGCTCCTTCTGCTGCTGGACATTTATGTTGAAGGAATCGCGTTCCTCCCTGTGCTTCCCGGCCTCTTCGATGTAGCTGCGCACAAGGGCGTTGAGCTCATCCCTCTTAGCGACCCATTCACGGGTCTGCTTGTTGAGCTCATCCCTCTTGCGCATGTGCTTCTCCGCCGCGTTGTTGGTCACGCTGCGCTTCTGCTCCAGTTCCTCGAGGCGTTCCTCGGTCTCCGGAGTGACCTCATCTTCGTTCGTCTCCGCTTCGACCTGTTCGGTCTCAGGGGAGATCTCTTCCTCGCTAGTCTCCATTTCGACCTGTTCGGTCTCTTCGGATGATTCCAGTCTGTTAATGTCCTCCTCAAAATCTGCCATGTATAATCTCCATGCTTTCGTAGTCACCGAAGTCTGAGTCTCGGCACACTCAACAAAAACACCCATGGTAGACTCCTTTATAAAAGTTACGTGAGAATGGCCCGTGCGTGCGACCTTCGTGCGCATGCGTGGAAATTGCTTTATAACAGCAAGGGATGGCGAAGAGCGTTATGAGCAACATATGCCCTTTGGACTACAGATACGGCAGGGAGGAGATGAGAGCCGTATTCGGCGAAACCAGCCGCCTGCAGTACCAGATGGATGTCGAGGCGGCCCTTGCCCGGGCCCACGCATCCTTGGGGACGATACCCGAGGCCGATGCGGAGGAGATAACGCGCATCGCTAACCTGGATGTCGTCAGCATAGACAGGGTCAAGGAGATCGAGAAGGAGACCAGGCATGATGTGATGGCCATGGTCAAAGCCCTGACGGAGAAGTGCCGCGGGGACGCGGGGAGATTCGTCCATTACGGGGCAACATCCAACGATATCGTGGACACGGCCACGGCCCTGCAGATAAAGGAGGCCCTGCGGATCATAGAGGAAGGCATGGACGGGCTGACCCTGACCCTTGCGAAGCTGGCGAAGAGGGAGAGGGACACCCTCGAGATCGGGAGGACCCATGCCCAGTTCGCCATACCCATAACGTTCGGATTCAAGATAGCCGGTTACGCCCAGGAGATGCTCAGGCACAGGGAGCGGATGCAGCAGCTGAAGCCGAGGGTCTGCGTCGGCAAGATGTCCGGCGCGGTGGGCACAGGCGCTGCGCTGGGAAAGAAATTCTTCAAAGTCCAGGAGGCCGTGATGAAGGATCTCGGCCTCTCATACGAGCCTGCGGCGACACAGGTCGTGGGGAGGGACCGCTACACGGAGCTGATATGCCTTCTCGGGAACATAGCGACATCCCTTGAGAGATACGGCACGGAGATCAGGAATCTTCAGAGGTCGGAGATAGCCGAGGCCGCAGAGCCCTTCGACCAGGAGAAGCAGGTAGGCAGCTCGACCATGGCGCACAAGAGGAACCCCATGATGTCCGAGAATGTCTGCGGGCTCGCCCGCATCGTAAGGTCCGTGATAACGCCGACCTTCGAGAGCCAGGTCCTCTGGCATGAGAGGGACCTGTCGAACTCAAGCGCGGAAAGATTCGCGCTGCCCCATGCCTTCGTTCTTCTGGACGAGATGCTTTCGAAGATGGACTGGGTCTTCTCGGGACTGACCGTGGACAGCGACAGGATGCTCAGGAACATCGAATCATCCCAGGGACTTGTCATGGCCGAGGCCCTGATGATGAGGATGACCGAGAAGGGCATGGGAAGGCAGGATGCCCATGAGCTGATACGGGAGGCCTCCATGACCGCCATGGGCGACGGGAGGCAGCTGAGGGATGTGGTCGTGGAGGTTATGGCATCCAGGAATCTCAAGTTCATGACGGAAGCGGAGATAAGGGATGCGATGGACCCGTCAAAGTACACCGGCGGTGCCGGGGAGATCGTCGACAGGACCGTTTCAGACGTGGAGAAGGCACTGAAGAGGAAGGTCTGACGATGGAACCTGCCAAGAAGGCCAAGGTGATCGCGGCCGCAGTGATAGGCGGCATACTGGGAGCGGCCATGGGTGTTTTCCTGTACTTCTCGGCGGATATGCCCGCAGCCTTCGTGCTGGTACCCCTGGGCATGCTCCTGGGCGGGGCCCAGGCTTATATGATGCCGGAGAAGGATTAGAGCAGTTTCCTTCCCGCGCCATCGCCGGACTTGACGGAGTAGACCTCCTTCACCTTCAGCCTGATCAGGCTCTTCGCAGGGTAGGTCTCCTTCTTGGCATGGGCGATCTTCACGGCCTTCTCATAATCCTTCCCGGACGTTTCGATCTCCGCATCGCATTTTATCTGGATGGGAGCACCGGACTGGCTCAGGGCGGAGAATGAGAGCTTCGGATTCTCCTTCAGGTTCCTGAGGGTCTTATCCATATAATTATCGATGAGCCAGAATGTCTCCTTGTCGTCCTGCAGGAACAGCATCCCGACAGGCACGACATTAGGCACTCCGGCCTTGGATGCCGTGGCCACCATGAATATCTTAGTCTCTGAAAGCGTTGCGATCATCTCTTCGGTCAATTTCACCATTTTTATCCCTGCGGTTGTACTGCCGTGCGCAGTATAATTATATGTTCTTCATGCCGAGCAGACGTGCCGAGTTCGCTAAGGCGATCATCGATACCCCGACGTCCGCGAAAACGGCAGCCCACATGCCCGCAAGACCGAACATCGCAAGTGCCAGTACAGAGAATTTGACGCCGAGTATGAAGACTATGTTGCCTCTCACGATCTGCATGGTCTTCTTGGATATCCTGATCGCCGAAGCGATCTTCGTAAGGTCGTCATCCATTATCACGACATCCGCGGCCTCGATGGCGGCACCTGAGCCGGCGACGCCCATGGCTATGCCAGCATCCGCCCTTCTGAGCGAAGGCGCATCGTTTATCCCGTCCCCGACGAAGATGGTGCCGCCTGAGCTGCCCTCCATTATATTTTCGAGCTCGCGCATCTTGCCGTCCGGCAGAAGCCCTGCACGGACATCCTCTATTCCCACCGCATCGCCCACCGCTCTGCTTACCGAGGGATTGTCGCCGGTGAGAATGGCCATACGCCGTATGCCGGCGGCTCTGAGCTCCGAGACGGCCTCTGCGGCCCCCTCTTTGACTGTGTCAGTGACGATTATATGCCCTATGTACTCCCGGTCCACCGCCACATGGACATTGGTGCCGCCCCCTTCATCGGCGCAGAAGTCCGTGCCGATCTCCTCCATGAGGGAGCGGTTCCCCGCATGAACGGTCCTTCCGTTGACCCCGGCCACTATGCCCCGCCCTGCGAGGTTCTCCATATACTCCACTTCCTCCGGGCCGATATCCATCCCGTACTCGGCCTTGATGGTCTCCGACAGGGGATGGTCGGAGTACAGCTCCGCCTTGGCAGCCATCTCGATCACGTACCCTTCCTCTGCGCCAACGGCGTGCACGGCATCGACGGAGAATCTCCCCTCTGTCAGCGTGCCTGTCTTGTCGAACACGGCCGTATCCGCTCCCGACAGAATCTCCAGGTAGTTACTGCCCTTGATCATGATCCCGGACCCGGATGCGCGCCCTATCCCGCTGAAGAAGGCCATGGGAACGGAGATCACCAGGGCGCAGGGGCAGGAGACCACAAGGAACGTAAGCCCCCTGTAGAGCCACAGCTCCCATTGCCCCGTGATGAGCGTTGGAAACACGACAAGGGCTATGGCGGAAGCCACGACCGCGGGCGTGTAGTATCTGGAGAATCTCGTTATGAATTTCTCGGTGTGCGCTTTCTTGGAGGCCGCATCCTCCACAAGGTCCATTACCTTGGTTGCCGTTGATTCGGAGTAAACAGCCGTCACTCTGATCCTTATCATATTGGTAAGATTCACGGAACCGCTGAGGGCCGCATCCCCCGGACCCGTGTCACGAGGAGCGGATTCTCCTGTGAGGGCCCTCATATCAAGTGACGTACGGCCCTCTGTCACGGTCCCGTCCAGAGGTATGCGCTCCCCCGGCTTGATGACGAGCACGTCCCCGACGGATACGGTATCCGGGTCCACTGTCTCGATGGAACCGTTGATCTCAAGGTTCGCGTAATCCTGCTGAAGGTCCATGAGGTCGGATATCGATTCTCTGGCTCTTTCCACGGCACGACTCTCGAATATCTCTCCGACAACGTAGAACATCATCACGGCGACGCCTTCCGGATATTCCCCGATGAGAACGGCTCCCGCGCTGGCGACCGTCATGAGGAACCGCTCGTCCAGGAATCTCAGTCTCGCTATGTTGCTGAATGCGCCCAGGACCACGTCGTATCCCACTGCCACGTACGCTGCCAGCAGCAGTACGGTGAAAAGATCCGGCGGAGACCATCCCAGATAATGCCCCAAGGTACCGGTAACGAACAGCGGGAGCGCGACGGCGAGTCTCAGAACCTTCCCGCTCATGTCCTACCTTCTTCTCACTGAAGCCTTAGGCTCTATCCTTCTCACTATGCGCTCAGTCTCGGAGGTGATACGCTCCATATCCTTCTCTGGAGCCTCTATCGTGAGCTTCTTGGTCATGAATGCCATATTCGCGGATTCGCATCCGACGATCCTGCCCACGGCCTCCTCTATCTCGGCGGCGCATTTTGCGCAGCAGAGCCCCTCCACGGTGAACGCCTGCTTCACTTCAAACCTCCCGGATATGTTCCGTCGCAGTTCTGACGACAGTCCTCACGTGATCGTCGCTCAGGGAGTAGAATACGGATTTGCCGTCCCTGCGGGATCTAACAAGATTCCCGCCCCTCAGTACCCTGAGCTGGTGGGAGATCGCCGACTGGGTCATCCCCAATGCCTCGCTGATGTCGCATACGCACATCTCCCCGGTGCCCAGGGCCAAGAGTATCCTTATCCGGGTGCTGTCGCTGAAGAGCCTGAAGAAATCGGATATGGCCTGCATCTCGTCCTCGTTCTCAACGGCAGCCTTCGCCTTCTCTATGGAAAGGGGGTGGGGAGGGCAGCCTTCATGCGCAAACTGCGATTCTTCGTCTATCATATGAACATATGTTCAACTGTTTGATTGTATTAATATCTGTTGCAAAGCCTCCGGGGATTTGGTTCGTGTTCGCAGACGCACCTCTCCGATTCGAATATATACGGAGTGATTGTGCGGGCACATGTGAAGGATCCGGCAGACGGCGGCATGAGGTCAGAGGAACTGAAACCGTACTCCAAGAAAAGGCTGTACATCTGGCTGATGTTCTGTACGCTCATAATCGCATATTTCTTCGTCTACTTCCACAGAGTATCCGTCAATGTCGTCGGCGGGGACATCATAGATGAGCTCGGAGGGAACGTATCATTCCTCAGCTCGATATACTTCTGGACATATGCCGCCATGCAGATACCGGCAGGCCTTCTGGCCGACAGGTTCGGCCCGAGATGGACTTCCGCCTCTCTTCTTGCGGTGGCGGCCCTGGGCTCGGTCATCACCGCTTTCAGCAATGATTTCACTGCCGTTATGATCGGGAAGATGCTCATAGCGGCAGGGATGGCCGCTGTGTACATACCTCTGCTCAAGGTCATAGCCGTCTGGTTCCCCAAGGAGTACTTCCCGCAGCTTACCGGCATAGTCATAGCCGTGGGCAATCTGGGAGCGATAGCGGGTTCCGGTCCCCTGCGCATGATCGTCGATGCCGTGGGATGGAGGGAGACGTTCCTGGTACTCGGTTTGATCACCATGGTCATGGCGGCCCTGTGCGCGGCAGTGGTAAGGAACGGCCCTGCGGTCAATTACAATAAGGGCAGGACCGCCGAGATCTTCCGCGGCCTGAGGATGGTGTTCTCAGGAGGCAGGAAGTTCTGGCCCATGGCGATATCCTACTTCCTGATCTACGGTTCGATAATGGTATTCCAGAGCACCCTCTCCTACACGTACTTCGTCACATTCTACGACTTCCTGTGGGGGGCGGCCTGGCTTGCCAGCATGATAGGCATAGGCAAGGTCCTGAGCACCGTGCTAACAGGGATACTCATCGGAAGGGGCATAGTGAAGTCCAAGAGGCTCACGATGCTGTACGGGACCATGGGATACGCCGCAGTGTGGGCGGTGCTTTGGTTCTTCGCAGGGAAGATAGAGATGTACTGGTTCTGGTTCCTTATCTGCTCCCTGTTCGGTTTCCTGAGCGGCATAATGTCCCTTTCGTTCACCCAGGTCAAGGAGTGGTTCCCCGTTTCCGTTGCGGGAGCGTCCACCTCCGCGATGACCGTGTTCCTCTTCCTGGGCGCCTCACTGAGCACGACACTGGCCGGTTTCATAGTGTCCAAGCCCTATGCCGTGGAGGACTTCTCTCTGCTGTGGGGATTGATGCTGATCTCCACCGTCGTCGCTCTGTTCTTCATCTACATATCCAAGGAGAACATGGGCGACGAACCCGTCGGGGATTGAAACCTTTATATCCTACGCTGGAATGTTCGGGTCACAATGGGCAAGTAGATCAGCCCGGTAGATCGCTGCCTTCGCAAGGCAGAAGTCGCGTGTTCGAATCACGCCTTGTCCACCATTACCCATCTGGCTCGACGATGAAAATGCCGTTTCTGGGGCTCCTAAACTTTTAGCGGGAATAGAGGAGCATCTGTCCAAGGCAAAAGAATGGGGAAGACGCTTTGTTGAGGGGGGATCCTCTTGAGTGTTTGGCGCCTTCAAGCCGATCGTCTAGAAGGGGATCGCGTCCATATCGCACTCCGGCGCAATGGTAAACTGATATTCTCTTGTAGGGAGGACTCTCTCGAAGATGGGGCTGTACAATGCGGCACGATCATGCGAGGAATCCTTAGAGAGTGTATGATCGTCATCGATGATCCTACTAAGGAGACGATCCCCTATGGGGAATCCACTCTTCTGGTAGCCAACTCGGACATCAATGCGTTCTCGATGATCTCGGACGAAGAACCCCGTTTCAGAGATCATGTGATCGGAGATTTTGAACACTTTATGCAGAACAGGGGGCAGGTCTCATGATCGCCCCCCTTACTCCTTCTTTCCATATCATCGGCAGCACGAGCTATGCTGGGTTCAACTCCCGGGCCGATGGACCGCAAAGAAACGCGTACTGTGTGTGCGTGTGTGTGCGTGTACAACAAAAACAGCTATCATAGGTTCGTCATCGTCTAAGACTGGGTATAGCGACTCGGGGATGCTGCGCTGTTGCGCATGCCCCCCCTTCGCTTACTCCCCGCTCCTGACCGACCCGAGGAACCGACGAGAGCGATTAGCGGAGGCTATGTCGGGGCAGAACGGTCGCTACGGCGACCGTCTGGCCCCGACAGAATCTTGGCAAATCTGCACACGCACACACACGCACACACACATCGCAGGACGTGGTGGAATGGGAAAGGCATCGATAACCTACAAGGACGTGCTAAAAGCACTGAACGAGAGAGTGTATTTCTGGACAGATGTAACAATCTTCTACAATACGAAAGATACGATCACTTTGAAAGACTTCAGAAAGATCCTCATCATCGAAGCAGAGATCGCAAGAACGGATCGAAAGGTCAGAGAGTTGTGGTCACTCATGCAAGATCTTGACTTCTTCGTGAAAATGAACAACAGTTCGACACTAAGAATCAATCTCGAAGAAGTAGCGAAGGTTCTGGATTTCAAGATTTTGGATCAAAAAGAAACTGAAGAGTTCCTGAAAACAAAAGATGAGAAGGAGGGTGAAAAATGCCAACCTGTCCTCTAAAAGAGAATTTTGAGTGTAAGCACCCGGAGATCCTTTGCAAAGAGGCTCCGTGCTTTTGCCCTCTGCTCTACGCAGGAAATGAACTGGACCTCCTGCGGTCAGACTATCGCTGTAAAAAGGAGGCAGCGGCATGAAACAAAGTTTCACGACCGACGGGTATCACTTCACCCCGTGCTGCTCGGACATGGATGAGATCATAACATCCACAGAGATAATGGACTCATCCGCATCTATTCAGTATCTCTATGATGGGATGTACATCATCCATTATTTCGATACCGGGAAGATGGACTATGTGGAGATCCTAAGAGGAAGATTCTGTCCTGCGTGCGGAGCTAAACTCAAACCGGAGACGAGTCTTCACAATCTGCCTAAGTTCGAGACAGCGGACAAGATTCTGGAGGCAAGATCATGAAGCCTCTGTGCCAATTTGGATTCCCCTGTGTGCATGAACTGTACGATGATGACGGGGATCCGTTTTGCGGATACCCGTTCTCGAAGGTAGATCTTCCGAAAACTGAAGAGGACATGGAGAAGATGTCGAGTGGTCTGCTGTGCGACTTTTGGTATAGTGACTGCCCGATCAATGAGAACGTATCGATCAGCAAGCACATTGAGAAGATGCTCGACGGATTATGTTGGGAGTGCGAAGGTTCGGGAGAGACATATAGTCTTGATGACAGGAAGGATCTCTTATTGTGCGACAGGTCCCTTATATGGACGACGTGCCCGGAGTGCGGCGGAGACGGTCTGAAGACCAAGGATCAGATCCGGCGCGAGGAAGAAGCTGTGAATGCACTCAATCAGCGCCGCGCTGAGAATAATGTCCTGATGCGCACAGATTGTGATTATTGTGTGCATGCTTGGATAAAGCGCTCTACCAGATGGGAGCCGGAAGATAGTGGATGTGATCTTGAGCATGAGATGACGCAAGATGAATGCGATCTTGCAGAAGTCGGAAAGTGCCCCTATTTTAGTGTGATAGAGGAGGCGGATCAATGAGTTCTCCAGAGTCACTGAAAACTGAGAAAGTGGAAGAGATCAGAGTTGAAGAGGTCAAGAAGCTGAAAGACATATTCATTTGCCCTCTTTGCGGAGAGAAAATGGAAAGTTATAGATCTAAACCCCACATGGAAACGCACATAGTAGAATCACAGGAGTATACTATTGAGAAAGAGTACGTCACGCCATGCGGATGCAGATTCAATACTGAAGAGAAGGCCAAGAGGCACATCGAAACAAACAAAAAATACTGTGGGTACTACAGATATGCGGTCTTTCACAAACTCGAATACCACGAGCTATACCACGTGAAGCACGTAACAGACGATCAAGAATCATGGGGGAGAGAACCAAAATGGCATGGGGTGAAGATAAAAGCAAAAGAGGGAATAAACGAAGGACATAATTCTTATGGGCCGTTCGTTAATCCACCAGATAACTCGAAACATACGGTGAAGCTAAGGAACGAAACAGAGAGAATATCCAAGAGCAGGTTCTATGCGGAAGCAAAGTACCTGTTCAATAACGTCATCAACGAATTGGGTAGAAAAGATGGTGTTCCTCCAGAGGAGGCGAAGGAATGACCGATCTGATGCATCTGGCGAATAACAT
>ENA-UOOK01005093-UOOK01005093.1-fermentation-metagenome-genome-assembly--contig:-NODE-5093-length-13478-cov-25.187812_pt1 | contig 13478 bp, 9 predicted proteins | sample MGYA00245777_ERZ724023 | MGnify/ENA primary metagenome ERZ724023 (study PRJEB28704, sample SAMN03018312) | fermentation metagenome | biome: anthropogenic terrestrial biome; feature: soil; material... | reverse complement strand
AAGAGGTGAAGGAGTTAGAGCCAACACGTTTTCCTGAACCCGAAGAGGATGAAAATGACAAGCCGTCGAAAGTAGAGATTGAAGCCGAAGAACCTCTCAATATCAACGATACCGACCTATTGGACGAAATCACCGGACAGATGAGTCTGTTTGATTAAGGACGACGCCTGGTGATCAGAAGTCTCCGGGCTTATCTAAAATTGGTAGCGTAAATTAAACAGTGTCAATTTTTCTTTTCAATGGTACAACGCCAGATCCACCGTTTGTTGGTCGGTGCAAATTTACAAATAAAAGTGTAAATTCCATTCAATCAAAGAGCCTAAATCTCTCGGGGAACTTAATTGTCAGTTGCTGAGCGGTTTGCCCCAATAGGAAAGAGGCGTAGTCCATTTCTTGCGGATATTGTGGAAGACAAGATAAACCAGTTTTTCCAGAGCCGTATCATTTGGAAGGACACCCTTGTTTTTAGTCACTTTACGTATCTGTCGATGATATCCTTCCACTGTGTTGGTAGTGTAGATGATGCGCCGGATGGCATCCGAAAACCCGAAATAAGCCGAAAGTTTATACCAGTATTGCGCCACGATTTTATCACTATGGGATAGTCTTCACCCCATTTGAGTTCGAGGTTGTCCAACTCATCTTCGGCTGTTTCAAGATTGACGGCGGCGTAGACTTTCCATCTAAAATCCAAATAAAATTGGACAATTCATTTTAATTAACTTTTAAATTTTATCTTTGTGTCAGGGTGTTAAGAGGAAACAGGCTCTGCCGGGGGGCAACCTGTCAGCAATAAGCACCCTGACGGTATGCAGTAATGCTACTTTAGGAGGTGGATATTCTGCCTCCTTTTTCAGTATTACTGACACTGTCCATATGGCTAAAAAAAACCAATTGTAAATCCTATCGTAATAGACTTTCCACAGCAGGCTATTTGTTTTATCAAGAGCTGCAAGTTCCTTTATTAGTTTAGTATAGGCGGGAGTCACAAACTTTTTTTAAGCAGACTTCAAAGCTGCAATATAATGATAGGGGTCTCTCCTGGGTAGAAAGCTGTTTACGTTATAGGATTGTCTGTTATCCGACAAGACAAGGTACATATTCATGTTTACGTTTAAGCACGAAAAATATTCTGTTCAGTAATTTACGGGCAATTTTGACAATGAACTTTTGGGCGTTCATTCTTTTACGAAATCCTTTATAAGCCAATGTCATTGCCGGATTTTTTCGTATAGCTATCCATGCGGCTTCAATTAAAAGGCTTCTCTGGGTCGCGTGCTTACGCAGGGTTATATTACCCGTTCCGTTTTTTTCCCACTGGAATGACACATCGGCACCAACCCCACAAAGGAGGCTAACATATCCGCGTTGACAAACCGTCAGATATCGTCTATCTCAAAGAGCAATGATGTGGCGGTAGTCATTCCGATGCCGGGAATGGAGGTGAGCAGACGAATATCTTCTTTAAACGGTTCTTTGAGCGATATGCTGCGGATTGTTCTTGTTTGCTCCAAAAGCGTTGAGCGCAAACGGACATGCTGCTCAATGTGCAAATCCAAGGTTTTCTTGCCATACTCGGTGGAAAGTTCAACCGATTGCAATCACTGCAAAAAGCGTTTTGACCGGTTACCAACCGAATGCCTGGCAAACTGATCGGGAATATCAATCCCGTGAAAACGCAACAGGGATTTTATCCGGTTCTTCTCTCTTGTCGTGTCTTTTACAACCATATTTCTTAACCTTATCAAAGAACGCATTTCCAGAATCACATCATCCGGGACATAAATACCTCTCAACGTTCCCGAACGCAGCTCTCTGGCTAATTTGCTGCTGTCAACCGAATTGGTCTTGCGCAACTTCTCTTTACTCATGGTCGGTACATCCGCCGGATTAACAACGATATTGTTAATTCCCCAGTGAACCAACTCCCGGTGTATCCAAAATCCTCAGAACCCCGCCTCGTAAACCGAATAATAAGTTGCTCCGGGATAATTACACGTCAAAAATTTGTGTAAGACCTCCGTTTGTGGATCTTGACTGAATTTCTTCAGAACCGAATGTTCAGAGAGAATCGTAACCGACCAACTTTTCAAATGGACATCTATTCCTATATAAATATTTTGTCCTTTGAAATTTAATTCGTTAATTTGTACTCGTTTCATAAGCTATATTATTGAAGTTAATTCTCTGTTTATCTTTTAAATACAAAGTTAACTAAAATGAGATAGCTTTTTTATGCCTATTTAACCGGTGTTCCCGTTTTCAAACATAGAAACTTTTTTAATATATGGCATTTACTATATGATGTTTGATTCTTAAATAAGTGGACAAAAAAGTGTAAAATTTAATATTTATGGATTAAAATAAATGTTGCAGTTTAGAAGAAAAATGAGTAATAATGTCAGGTGATTATCTCCTATATTTTGCCTTAACTTCTTCATGGAACGGTATATTAGTTTTTTTACCGAGTTGGGATTAATCTGCAGTATTTCGCTTATTTCTTCATAGTTTAACTCAAGTGCGTATTTTATAAACAATGCTTCTCGCTGTTGTTCCGACAGGCACCCTAATATTTCTTCGACCTTATTTTTCAATAGCATTGATTCTTCTGCATCAATTATATCGTCTAAAATAGTAATATCGATGGTAGAAGTATCTTCGGTACTGCACAAGTCAAAATAGTTGATTTTTTGCTCTTTCCGGGCAAGATCGATCAATCGGTTTTTATAGGATTTAAAGAGATATGCCGTAGGATTTTAAATATTTTTCAATTTGTTTTTCGAACTATATATTCTATAAAAAACGTCTTGAATGGCATTTTTTCATAATTTTTTTTTATAACCCAAATGAATTTCATAAGCGTAAAGCGATTCTACATAAGTATTATAAATAATGTAAAAAAACGAGTCGTATCTTTTATTGATAAATTTTTGCCAATTTTAATAAAGACAGAAATGACGAAACCCATGTAGAAAACTTTCCCTATATCATCACAAAGGAGGTTGTCCTTCAAAATGTGACTGTAGAAAGTGGCAAGCCTTTAAGAATAAGTGATAATGGTTATATGTTTAAAGATGTGCCCGTGACTGTGATCAGATAAACTCTGTCTTTAATTTTATTGCTGGTATTATATTTCAATTTTAACGTGTTTGAGTTGAGTACTACCACAATGGTGCTGATGAACATCAATGATACTCACGGGACTAGTACGCCAGAGGCGAGTGGGCAGGTCATTATGAACACGGAATTGCTATAAATTCAATAAATAATGTGATCCATTAGTGCTTGTGCTATTTTTTAGATTTTCTGGCATTTCTTCACTATGAATGGAAATAGCGGGGTTCTCTTCAGCTTAGTCATTTTAAGCTTTTTACAACGATTATCAACAAAAAGTGTTCACTCGCGAGTCAAGAGATTGAGTCAATTTTCGTTTGAAAACAAAAGAAGTCAAATAGGAAGAAAACTGCTTTGTTTTCCTCCTATCCGACCGTTAACGAATCTTGATGGTTTTTCACAGAAACTCACCCTGTAAAAAATAATTATCCCATTATGAGTTTATTACCTTTCACAGAAAGGAAATGATCTTGTCCATCAGTGCGGAGATTTTCTTTAAATGCGTTAAATCTCCACCGGGAACTTCAGCGGTCAGCCAACCTCCTTTATGGCCAGTGTCCCGTACGGCTTTCATGACCACCGGCCAGTTGTTGTCTCCCTCAAGGAGTTCTACCTTAAAGCCCTCCCTTAATCCTTTCGAGTTCATGTTCTCACGGCTGAACTCCTTGATGTGCAGCCGCATGATACGGGACTTCAAGGTGTGGATCCAGTGTTCCGGCCATCCGTACCGGAGCACATTTCCGATATCGAAATACCAGCCGACCAGCGGGTGGTTGAGTTCATCGATAAATCGCTTTGCTTCTACGGGGCTGAGTATAAAGTTGTTCCAAACGTTTTCCAGGGCAATTTGCACACCCGTTTTTTCAGCATGGGGAATCAGTTCTCTGATCGCGCTTTGCGAGGTTATGTAAGCTTGTTCATAGGATACCTTTTCATTCACTACGCCTGGAACGACCAATACGGTGTCTCCACCCAGTTCTTTCACTTCATGCATTGACTTGATCACCGATTCAATGCATTGCTGCCTGATTTGTTGATCCGGATCCGATAATGGTTTTGACCAATGGTCCTTATTGATCACGCTGGGCAGTTCTATGCCGGCATTCCGTTTTGCCTGAAGGAGATCGGTTAAGGAAAGGTCGGTCGGACTATTGAGCTCAACTCCGTCAAAACCCGCATCCCGGGCAATCTTGAACTTGTCCGTGAGTGAACCCTTGTCCTGGATCATCCCGAAGACCAACGCTTTTTTTAACGACACCTTGGATTTTTGCTGTGCCGCCGCAGATGGTGTTTTATTTTTGCCCGATACGGTTGCAAACGGGGTGATGGCAGAAACTCCCGCCATCACCGCTGCCGATTTGATAAAATCTCTTTTGTTCATGTTGGTTTATTTAAATGCTGTAACCCCCGGTATCGCAATGGGAAGGTCGTACTTTGTATCCCGGGAAATATCTCCCGGGAACAATACCTCCGATGAGTTCAGCGCCTGGTCAAAGGTGATGGTCTGTCCCGAGTAGGCAGCCATGCGGCCGGCCAGAGCGAGCAGGTTGGAGCGCGTCATCCACTCGCCGTCGTTCATCGGCTTGTTTGCCCGGATGGAAGCAAACAATTCGTCGTGCTCCACCTGGTACATGCCTCTTACCTTTGTCTGCTTGTAAGCTTCCGCATCTGTGAATTTTGTCGCGTCAGCCAGGTTCCACGCGTTTTTTCCGGTAATTTTATGTTCGCCGGTTCGACAGTCTACGTAGCATCTACCGTCCTTTCCAATTAATTCAACCGCATAGGAAGGGGTTGTTTCCGCTTGTTGACGGCAGAAGAAATATATTTTCACGCCGTTATCATATTCGTAGGTCAGTCCGAAATGGTCGTATACATTTCCGAACTTCGGATCGGTTCTCTTTTGCCTTCCGCCGGTACCGCTGATTTTCAGCGGAGCTTTGTCCCCCATTGCCCAGGAGAACATATCGATACTGTGGATGGCCTGTTCAATAAGGTGGTCTCCCGAAAGCCAGTTGTAATAAAGCCAGTTACGGAGTTTGTACTCCATGTCTGACCAGCCGCGTTGTCTTTCCTTGAACCACAGTTCACCGGTGTTGTAAGTTGCCTCCCCACCCAGGATCTCTCCGATCTGACCGTTCAGAACCCTTCCGAAGGTATCTCTTTTGGGTTGATGGTACCTCCAGCAGAATCCGGAAACCAGGGACAGGTTTTTTGCCTTGGCCTTCTTTGCGGCATCCATCACCCTTCGTAAACCGGGAGCGTCCACGGCAAAGGGTTTCTCACAGAAGACATGCTTGTTGGCGTTAACGGCTGCTTCCAGGTGTTGAGGCCTGAAACAGGGGGGCGCGGCAAGCAGGACAACATCCACATCGGAGTCGATCAATTTTTGGAAGGCATCGAGACCGGCGAATTTATTGCTTTCCGGCACCTGCACTTTATTCCCGTACTTTTCTTTAAGGGTGTTGAATGATGTTTGCAGCTGATCTTCAAAAGCATCCGCCATTGCGGTTAAGATGACGTTCGGATCGGCATTCAATGCTTCTCCTGCGGCACCTGTCCCGCGGCCACCACAACCGATCAGCCCCACTTTCAGCGTGTTGCTGTTGGACGTCCAGATGGAGTTAGACCCCAAGGCGACCCTGGAAGAGATAATTGTTCCGGCAGTAGCCAGTCCTGCAGTTTTGATAAATTTTCTTCTTGAATAGTTCATTGTTGTTTTATTTTGATTTAGTAACCCGGATTTTGTTTTAACTGGGGAGCCTTGTTTATTTCTGTCCTTGAAATAGGCAGCCAATAATTCTTATTATCCCATTTTCTTGTATCTGCCAGAGCTGTTGTATTATATATGTACATTGATACTCCGTCATTAAAGTGGTAAATATACATTGGATGGAAATCTGCAATTACTTTATCGCAAATCATCCATTTTCGTATACTGTACCATCTATCTCCTTCGGCGAACATTTCAATTAATCTTTCGTGTCTATACCATTCTCTTGCCTGCTCTTGACTAACGGTAATTGAACGTCCTGGTAGCCCGGCACGGTTTCTGATTTTGTTGATGGTTGTAATGCCTTCTTCTATTTCTCCCAATTCGATACAGGCTTCGGCATAATCCAACAATACTTCTGCAAAACGCATTTCGAGCCAAGTATTTTCATTATTATCTATCTCTCCATCAATACTAATGTCCAGCATTTTTCTTAGGTAATAACCTGTTTTTGTTCCGTTCCATGCTTGGTTAGCGGCTTGTCTGGAGTCGTTTCCTCCCGTAATGACAGGTTCAAGCGTTGCTATGGCTTGCATTTTTTCGGCCACGCTTTTCGCACCCATAATACTTGCTCCGGGAGCATCTACTTGTGAGGCTATTTGAATCTTGTTATTTGTTGATGATCTATCGCGCCAAGGAGCTCCATCGAAAAGAATATTTGCATAGAAACGAGGTTCTCTGCCAACATAAGGGTTTAGTTCCGGATTTGCATCCAATTGCGTTTTTGTAAATTCCCGAATGTTTATTTGTCCCGGATTGTACTTATCCCATTTGAACGAAGTTCCATCTTCCATTTCAAATTGTCTAACAATATGTTCTGTGGGTTCGTTATTCCCCCAACAATTGTATCCGTTTGGTCCCCAATACAGGTTGTTGACGGCTCTGTTTCCCTGCCTGTTAAGGTATTGTATTCCAAAAATAACCTCGTCATTCCAAGCTCCTTTTTGTAGAAAAATATTGCTATAATTTTCAGCGTAAGCCATCAGTTCTTCATTCGTCATATTTAAAGGGGGCTCATGGGTAGCACCTGAAAGGGCATAATGTCCAAATTTTCCGTCAATAATATCTTTGGCCGCATTTTTCGCATCCGTAAGTCGTTGTCTTCTGTTATTGTCTTGAAAGGAAACTAAATCGTTCGAAGATTCATATCCGCCATTCATCAATTCTCCTGAAACAAAACTTAAAAGTCTTGATTTTAGTGCAGCAGCCGCACCTTTGGTGGCTCTGCCCTGAGCTATCTCGTTTTTATCAGGTAATCCGGCAATCGCTTTGTCTAAGTCGACTAAAATAAAATTCAACGTTTCTTCCAATGAAGCTCTTTCCTGGGATAAAAAATCATCGTCTAAATTAAACTTTTTATCGATAAGCACTACTCCTCCGTATGAACGAAGGAGGTTTGTATAATTAAAAGCTCTTATAAAATAAGCTTCCGCTTTAATCTGTTCAATTTTATCCTCATCGGCTTTTGATTGTGTAGGAACTTCGTCGATACCTCCCAAAAGAGTGTTAACGTTTTTAATATTAGAGTAATTAAAGTCCCACAGTATCCATCCATATCGCCAATTACCAAAGTGGCCTAAATAATCGGGAGTAAGGTTCCCTTTTGTAAAAGTGACTTGTCCAGCTCTATGAATATTCAGAAGTTCATCCGTTGAAGATGACAATAAATCTTCACGCATCCCTAAAACTTCTTCCCTGTCTCCGCCCATCACATCGTAACATTGGTATAGAAATGCTTCCGCAAGATTTATATCCCGAAAGAGCGACTCTTCATTGAATGAATCTACAGGCTTTTGATCCAATGCGTTCTCACAAGAGGAAAGAATGAAGGAGAGTAGAAATGCAATTAAACAGTATTGAATGTTTTTATATTTTTTCATATTATTTGTGTGATTACAGGGTTATTTATATTAAAAATTAACCTTTACTCCCAGTGATACTGTTCTCATTGCCGGATAATATTGGGGATTCCCAACTTCCGGATCGTAATTTCTTTGCTTGGAGTAAATCAAAAATAAATTGTAACCCGAGGCGAAAATGTTCACATTTGCCAATCCGGCTTTACTTGTTAATTCTTTTGGTAAATTATAACTTACAACTACATTTTTCAAGCGGAAATAAGCCATATTGTCATACCAGTATGTATTTGCATTGCTGATATAAGACCAGTATTGGTCGGCTCTATGGAACGGACGAGCCTTATTGGAATTACTGTTTTCCGGAGTCCAATAATCTGTTGCCATCCATTTGTAAACGTTTTGTCCGATTCCTCTGTTGCCTTCAATTGGACTTTTATAATATGTACCTTGTCCTTGTCCTTGTAAAGAAAGCGCCCAATTTTTATAAGTTAGGTCCAAGATCATTCCATAAAAAACTTGTGGAGCATCGGTTTTGTCCAAAAGAATCCTGTCATCTGCATTTATTTTTCCGTCTTTACTTACGTCCTCAAAAATAACATCTCCCGGTTTTGCCCCACTCCAATGTGGATAAGCATCTATTTCGGCTTGTGTTTTAAATATGCCAATGGCTTTGTAAACCAGTTGTGCTCCGTATGGATGTCCTGTTAATCGTTGCCAGGGGACAGCTCTTTCAGGTTCATCCATAAAAACAATTTTATTCTTGTTCCAGCTTACGTTTCCAGTTAAGTCCAAACTTAAATCAGACGTAATCTTTTTATGGAATCCGGCATCAATTTCAAATCCTCTGTTATCAACAATTGCAATATTCTCCAACGGTAAGGCTAGACCTGTATATGCAGGAACAGATGCGTCGCGCGCAGCTAAAATATCAGAACGTTTGTTATAGAAAAACTCGGTATTGAGGTGGAACATTTGATTCAAGAATTGAGAATCGAAGCCGAAATTGAATGTCGTTTGTTTTTCCCATGTTATTTTCGGATTGGCAATAACAGATTGATATATCTTTGTTACTACATCTTTATTACTACCGAATGTCATTCCAGTTCCCAGACTGTATTTATTGATATATTGAAAAGGGTCTCCCGGGTCCATACCCATTTGTCCGTATGATGTTCTTAGTTTAAAATAGTCAATTACAGAAAGGTTGTTTTTCCAAAAATCTTCTTCAGAAGCACGCCAAGCAAACAAAACTGCGGGAAAATTTCCCCATCTGCTGTTTGGTGGAAATTTCAAGGAGCCGTCTCGGCGTAAGATAAACTCGAGAAGATATTTTTCTCTGAAATTATAATTTAGTCTTCCAATCCACGATTGTCTTGCATAAATACTCATCTGCCCGGAGTTTGTTTTGTCTTTTTCTCCCCCCGCATCAAGAGTTTGAACAAGATCGGAAATAAAGTATTTTCTGTACGCATCAAATCCGTATATATTTTCTTTTAATTCTTCGAAAGCGCCAAAAATAGAAAAAGCATGATCGCCTAGGTCTTTCTCATAGGTTGCGTTTATGTTGTACATTTTTTTCAAATACCTAAAATTTGCTTCGGTAAGTTCCGGATTCTCCAATCCTCTTTTTCTCGGTGTTAACTCCATACTGGTAATATACCCCTCAGAATTGCGCACCGCGGAATCCCAATCTGGGTAATATAAAGTCCAGGGTTTCCTGAAGAGTTTTCTATTTTGATTGTTCACATCAAAAGTGTAAAATCCGTTAAGAGTAAAACCTTTTATTTTTTTCGGCTTAAAGGTTCCTCTGAATGTTACCTCGTTTTTATAATTATCTTGCTGATCATAGCCCGCATCGAAACTTGTATTTACCACTGGGTTGACTCCTCCTTCAAAGTCAGGGCCCGGTTCCCCGGTCGGCCAAAAAGAAGGTTGTGTGGGTAATGCCATTGTTGCCCAACCCACTAATTGATAAGTTGAGGTAGTGGGATATTTTCTTGTGGTCATGAACCCTCCATAATAAACCGACGTTTCCAGCCAATCAGTTACAGGAATATCCAACTTTAATCTTAAGTTATATTGCTTGTAATTTGTAGATTCTTGGGCGTACATTGCTTGGTCGTTTCTGAAGCCGAGAGATGCGTAATATCTCATTTTATTGTGTGAACCGCTTAAGGATAGATGATGGTTGCTTTCTGTCGTCCATTTTCTAACAAGGTCACTCATCCAATCAGTTTGTGGGTGTTCCCAGGGATCCTTTCCATTTTTATATAATTCAACATCTTTATCAGAATAAAGTCTTGCAAGACCTTCATAATCTTGATAATCGCTGATATATTGAGCATATTCTCCAGCATTGGCAACTTTAGGCAGAACCGTAGGTGTTTTAAATCCCTGATAAAACCTGTAACTCATCCAATTACCTTCTGAGCCGCTTTTGGTCGTTACTAGAATTACACCATTAGCTGCCTGAGATCCGTAAATGGCGGCAGAGGCATCTTTCAATAGAGAAATACTTTCAATATCATTTGGATCTATTTCGTATAAGCTTCTGTCTGGAATTCCATCGATTACAACAAGTGGTCCTGTATTATCGCCTAGAGTTGTTCTACCGCGTACCAAAATTTTTGCTTCATTGCGACCTGGTTCTCCCGAAGGTTGCATAACAATTGCCCCCGGTAAACGTCCAGAGACAGCGTTTGTTACATCACCAGAATGAACTGCTTGAATCTCTTCGCCCGAAACAGCAGATACAGCTCCAACGAGATTTTCTTTACGTTGAGTCCCGTATCCGATAGCTACAACTTCCTGCAATGTCTGCACATCTTCTAACAAGGTGATAGTGAATGAATTTTGTCCAGCCGTACCAATGTTTTGCTCTAAATATCCAATATAAGAAATACGAATAGTGGCATTGTTATCAACGCTTAATGAAAATTTCCCGTCCACATCGGTGACCGTTCCGTTGGTTGTTCCGGCTTCAATAATGTTAGCCCCGATAATGGGTACACCTGTTGCATCCACGACGATCCCGGTAATTGTTCTTTTTTGCTGTTCAGGCTCAATTTTGGCAACTTTTTCACTCTCCTCCGTTTTGGGTTTATGATTTTTATATACCGAAATCTGTCGTTCTATAGTCGTATAATCCAGGTTAGTATCGTTAAAGATACTTTTCAGGATGGTTTGAATACTCTCTTTCTTTGCCCGCACCGATATTTTTCGGTTCAATTCTCTCCGTGCTTCGTCGGTAATAAGAAAAACATAATCGCTTGTCTTTTCGATTTCCGAAATAGCTTTTTTTAGGGTGACGTTATTCAGCTCCAATGAGAGCTCTTTTTGCTGGGAGAAAACGTTACCTGCGGTAATGGTAAAAAAGCAGAGAAAAAGCATTAAAAATGAAATCTTCATGATTTTTAGGGTTTTGTCGCACTTTTTAAATGCTCTCTGGTTAAATCTTATTTTATTTTCCATACATTTGTAATGAATTTTTAGTTTACATAATTAAATTTCTAATGATTATCTGTGAATTAAATTTCCACCCGATCGGGCGATGTGCCACCGTCGCCCGATCTTTTTGTTTCTTTTTTTATTTTTTCATAGGCAATCTATTTTTTAGTAATATAAATAATGTTATTTTCGCGGTGATAGTTAGTTGACGACAAAACGGAGACCGAGGTCATCACGCTGTCCAGGTTATTCGATAGAAAAAGCTTTCCCGAACAGGTCCGGGCACTGAGCGGAATATCCGGACTGCTTTTGAACTGCACGTTGTAATACCTCCCTACTTTTTTTAGTATTTCCGAAACAGGGGTTTCGTAAAATTCCAGTACGCCATTCGTCCAACTGATGTATTCAGAGACATCCACCGTTTCTTTTGTTATCTGACCGTTTGTCAATTCCACTTTTTCGTTGGGAAGCATCTCTGTTACCTGTTGTTCCGTTTTTACGGAGACCTTTCCCTTTACCAGAACGACTGTTTTTTCCATATCGTCGCGATAGGCCGAAACATTGAATGATGTGCCGAGTACACGGATATCCATCCGGTCGGTATGAACGATAAACGGTTTTTTTGTATCTTCTGCAACATCAATGAAAACTTCGCCGTTAACATGAATTTCTCTTGTTTTTCCATTAAATTCGGACGGAAAATCGACCTGTGTCCCGGAGTTTATATAGATTTTCGTTCCGTCGGCCAGCATAAGCGTTGATTGCTTGCCGAAAGGGACCACCAGCTTATTCATTTTCACGGAATTCAATACCAACTCTTTTTTTGCTTCAGTATTGTTTGTAATCAGAACTTTGGCATTCTTTTGCAGCTGGATGTCCGATTGGTTGGCAATATTGATTTTATCTCCACCTGAGAAGAGACATATTTCTTCTTTAGGCAGAGTCTCTCCTATAATGCTGCTATTCTCGGTCAAAAAAGCCGATCCATTGTCTTTATTCAACCGAACAAACAAGGTGGACAGGATTGTGATGACGAGGATAGCTGCAGTTGCCGTCAACCAGACTTGCAGTCGGTGCTTCCGCTTTTCGTGTTTACGGATGTTTTGCATAACGGCAGAGTAAATTGCATCTTTTTCATCTTTCGACAAAGAGACGCGATTCATTCCCAGGGCATTGAACCGTCTTATGGCTTCGTCCAGGTCCTCCTTAAGATGCGGATTCTCTAACCTGAACTTCTCCCATTGTCTGTTTTGCTCCTCCGTCCGGAAAAGTCTCCATTGTATAAAATCTTCGTTGAAAAGAAAATACCGATCGTTTTTCACATATATTGTTTTATATATAGGACGTTTATTTTTTTCATTTGTGGACAAAAAAAATGAAAAAAATATAAAATTAATGTTTTTTAGGGGAGGGGAACCTGTAGGGATAGCTAAAAGCTGAGGAACAGGACTATGAACAAGGGTAGCCATTCGGGGTGGTCATTATCGATGTTTTGTCTTATTTTTTCCATGGAGCGGTACATTAATTTTCTTACGGAATCGGGATTAATCTGCAATATTTCGCTTATCTCGTCGTAACCCAGGCCAAGCATGTATTTCATATACACGGCTTCGCGCTGCTGCCCCGACAGGCATTCCAGCAATTTTTTAACCTTGTTCTTCAGGAGGATCGATTCTTCCGCATCGATTATATTGTCTAAAATGGTGATGTCTAGTGTAAAAGAATCGCTGCACGAGTCTATGGTTTCAATTTTTGCTTCTTTACGGGCAAGGTCGATAAGGCGGTATTTGTAAGATTTAAAAAGATATGCCGTGGGATTTTTAACTTTTTTTAATTCACTTTTCTTTACATATATGTTGTAAAAAACATCCTGGATGGCATCTTTACATAGTTCGTCACGAAAGCCCAAGTGAATTCCGTAGGCATATAGTACTTCCACATAGGTATTGTATACAAGAGAGAAAGAAAGATCGTCTCTTTCTTTGATAAATTTTTGCCACATCAAATCCGTGTTCATCACTTACAGTAGGGTATCTTGTATTTAGTCTCCTCAAAAAGTGATTTTTACCTCAAATGCCAACAAGCATAATCTGATTATCTGTATATTATGGATTGTGAAAATCATTTTTTTATTTTTGGGACAGACCCTGTTGTTAAAATACAATAATTTGCAAAGATGCAAAAAATCTTTGTAAAGGCAAATGGGCGACAGGAAAATTACATTTTAGCCAGCAGGTAGTAGTCCAGGATAACCATGGCGGCCATAGCCTCAACGATGGGCACAGCAC
>ENA-UOOK01005092-UOOK01005092.1-fermentation-metagenome-genome-assembly--contig:-NODE-5092-length-13484-cov-7.699605_pt1 | contig 13484 bp, 13 predicted proteins | sample MGYA00245777_ERZ724023 | MGnify/ENA primary metagenome ERZ724023 (study PRJEB28704, sample SAMN03018312) | fermentation metagenome | biome: anthropogenic terrestrial biome; feature: soil; material... | reverse complement strand
AATTCAACCCTGCTCCTGCGGAGCTCTTGGTCGGGTCGAATTTGCTCCGGCTACCTACGCACAACCGTCAATCCGTAATCAATCGGAATGGTAATTGTGCGCAATATTACGGACACTACCGATGCTTTAATTGAAGATGATGTCTTTATTTCATAAAAAATAAAACCATCGTGATCATTGACGAGAATATCGATCCTAGAATGCACGGCTCGTATCGCTAAAAAACGGAGAATCACAATCCGTTAATCTTCAATCCCTTGCAGAAACAGAGAATAATTGTGGTTTAATTAAACAACCCCGACGATATTCTGTTGCTTCAGGTTATCCAATGTGATTTCGCGATGATTTTCAACGGATTTTGCAATCTCATCCATTTCTTTGCTGACTTTTCAGGATTGAATCCTTAAAACAAGGCGCGGACCATCGAAAAACTGGCGGCGCGTCAGGCGGCGATGCAGGGGGATTTGAAAGTTGACCCGAGCGTGATTGCAGATTGTGTGGCTTGTTTTTTGGCGGAACTTACAGGAAAAGCCATTGCAATCTCAAAATTTCAGAGATATATTCTTGAGACTATAAATTTAGCAAAATCATAAGTTTCGGGAAAGATAGTTCGGATGAAAAAGAAGAAAGCGGCGGAAGCGGCGGTCAGGCATCAGAGTTGGCTGACTACCGATGAATATGAAATCGAATTGCGGAAAAAGCGGGCGGAGAAAGAAATCTTTAAGATTGAACCGGTCGTCAAAAGAGGCAAAAATATTTTCCGGAATTACCGTGTATGCGGCGGAAGTGCCGAATACCGGATTGAGCTGCGTTCGCTGAATAAAAATATCAATACATGCTCGTGTCCGGATTTCATCAAAAATTTTCTGGGTACCTGCAAGCATATCGAAAAACTGAAAATGCAACTTGGGAAGGCCAAAGGCGATTCCCCTCTGGCAGAGATTTATCTGGATCACGTGGAGTGGCATCCGGTATTGCAGCTGCCGCGGCAAAGAATACCCGCGGTGCTTGAGTTTCTGGGCAAATATTTTAACGAGGCCGGAAACTGTTGCGAACCGCGCACACTGGCGCTGTCGGCTTTCTTGCGTGAATTGGAGAGCGCGCCAGTTGAAATATCTTCGCAAATTCGGGTATCGGCGGAAATTCTCGTTTACAATCAAAAACTGACCGACCTGGATCGTCTTGAGAAAATGCGGCAAACCTATGAACGGCAGGTACAAGCCAATCACGGGCAATTGCCGTTTCTGCGTTATGCGCTTTATGATTATCAAGTTGCGGGAATGTTGCATCTGGCGTTCAAGGGGCGCGCGATTCTGGCGGATGAAATGGGACTGGGCAAAACCGTTCAGGCAGTGGCGGCGGCGGCAATCATGCACGAATGCCTTGGAGTGAAGCGGGTTCTGGTGGTAGCCCCGGCGTCGTTGAAGACTGAATGGGAGGAGCAAATCCGTAAATTTACGGAACTGAACTCTGAAGCGGTATTCGGTGGTCGCGCCGAACGCCTTCGGCTCTATCGCCATTCGAAAGTGTTTTTTCTGTTGACAAACTATGAGCAAGTGGTGCGCGACCGAGAAGATATCGTTCAGCTTTTCCAGCCGGATTTGATTATTCTTGATGAAGCGCAACGGATTAAAAACTGGAAAACTAAAACCGCGCAGACTCTGAAACGGATGGATTCCCCGTATGTTTTCGTCCTGACCGGAACGCCCTTGGAAAACCGGATCGACGATATTTATTCGCTGACGGAAATGATCGATCCCACCATTTTCGGCAGTCTGTTCCGCTTTAACCGCCGGTTTCTCGATTTCGACGCGAACGGCAAAACCTGCGGCATGAAAAACCTGCGCGAACTCCATGAAAAACTCCGGCCGATCATGCTGCGGCGGCGCAAGGACGATATTCAGGAAGACCTGCCGGAACGGATCGACAACAATTATTTCGTCGAAATGACCAAAGAGCAGAAAAAGCGCTATGCCGATCACGAAGATATCGTCAGCCGGTTATGCGCGGCCTCCCAGAAACGTCCTTTGACGGACCAGGAATTCGATCGGCTTCAACTCAATCTTGCGGCCATGCGGATGTTTTGCGACAGTTGTTACATCATGGACCAAGCGATTGCCGAATCGCCGAAAATCGACGAACTGAAACGGATTCTGGAGGATTTTCAGCAGAACGCGCCCGAGCGCAAGATCATCATTTTTTCCGAATGGGTCCGGATGCTGGATCTGGCGGCGCTGGAATTGGACAAAATGGAATTGGGATATGTCATGCACACCGGTCGTGTACCGCAGCAGAAACGCCGCGAAGAGATCAACCGTTTTAAAAACGATCCGGACTGCCGGGTATTCCTTTCTTCGGACTCGGGCGGAGTCGGGTTGAACCTGCAGGCCGCCAGCATCGTCATCAACCTTGATCTACCTTGGAATCCGGCCAAGCTTGAACAACGTATCGCCCGGGCCTGGCGCAAAATGCAGAAAAACTCGGTCAACGTCATCAACCTGGTCGCACTCGACTCCATTGAGCACAAGATGCTCGGAACATTGCAGTTCAAGCAAAGACTTTCCGATTTTGTGTTGGACGCCAGAGGCGAGGCCGAAGATTTCGAGCAGGCCAACGCCAAATCAGCTTTTATTACTCGCCTCAACGAGTTGATGGACGCCAGAGTCAGTATTTCGGCGCCGCCGGCTAATCCGGACACCGTGCTTCAGCAGGAATTGACCCTGAACAATCCCGGCATCGGCAAACTGCTGGCATTACAACCGCCGGAAAAACCGCCCGTCTTTCTGGGCATCGGCGAGGCTGTCGCCGCCGCGCCGCTGCGGGAACAAATCCGTCGCAGCCACGGTGAAACCGTCACTGACCGGCAAATCACAGTCATTACCCCGGAAATCCGGGATCTGCTGCAGAAGCTTGCCGAGCAGGGATTCATCAGCATCAACAATACCGCGCAGGCTGTTTTCAGCAATGCCCAGGCCGAACCGCCCAACCCATCCGACCGGAAACGACGGCTGGAATTATGCCTTCCCATTTTGGAAAGCTCACGGCGCAGCCTGAAAATGGCCAAGGTATTGAAAGCCGGAGACTTCGACGAGGAAGCAATCCTTCCCGCCTGGAAAGCGGTACATGAAGCGGCCTTGGCGCTTTATGCTTTTGTGCCTACTGATGTACTGGAAAAATTACCCGGTCAAATATCAACGAAAATGGCAAAAGAATTGGTACAGTTGAATCATTCACAGCGGAATTTTCTGTTGCTTTGCCAGAATAAACTTAATCAAGACGATCCATTTTTATTTGAAGAAGCTGCTAAATTTCAGGAAACAGTCGAAGCATTCATCAGTTCTGAGCAAATGAAACCTTAATTACCCTTATTATTACCCTCATTAAAGGGTATTACCCTTATTCGGGTCCAATGGCTTCCGGCTTCCCCCCCTTATTGACGATAAATCCGGCCTGAGCATTTTGTTTTAAAATCAAGCGAATCGTATCTCGGCTGACACCGGGACAATACTGTTCGAGCTCACGCAATGAAAAATCACCGTTGAATCCATTAATCGCATTGATCACCTGTTCGGTTTTGGCTCCGCGTGGAGCGGAGGTATTGGCAAAAGGCTGCTCGAACTCTTTGTAGACATTTCTGAATACAAAAAGCAGATAGTTGATATAGGGCCATGTGTCATGTTTACCGGTATGCCAACCATGCGATGACAATTCCAAGGTTTCATAATACTGCTCTTTGGTGGACTCGATCATCTTTTCAATGCTGATATACCGGCCAGCCTCATAACCGAGTTGGTAGAGCATCAATAGCAGAAGCAGACGCGATACGCGGCCATTACCGTCGCGGAACGGGAAGTCAAGGTTAAAAGTTCCAAGCGCAATTAACGGAGATATCCGACTCTCGCGTACCTGGAACTTCACCGACTGGGTGGCCCAGTGGCAAAAGCGACCGCAAAAGCAATGAACCCGAAACCATCGTCAATCTGTTCTATGCCGAGGCCTGTCGCGCGGCAAGCTTTATCTGCGAAAGGTTGCTGCTGCCGGACCGTGCCGCCGCACTGGATAAACAGCGCCGGATCACGCTCGACGCCGTCAACCGGTTCTGTTTTGACGACAAACGCGGCATCTATCGCGATGTCCCCGGACGCAGCTGGTACAATGTCCACGCCAACGTGCTCGCCATTCTGGCGGATGCGGCGCCGCCGGAGCGGATACCGTCGATTGCCGCGGCCTTGACGGATGACCGTTCCCTGACGCAGGGAACGCTGTATTTCAATTTTTATGTTCTGGAAGCATTAAAGAAATGCGGTGACGGCACACGATTCATGAGGATGCTTGAACCGTAGATCAAAATACTGAATCAGGGTCATACCACTTTCCCGGAGTGTCCGGGGCCGTATTCACGCAGCAAATGCCATGGCTGGAGTGCCGCGCCGGTTTATGAATTCATCACCGGTTTGCTGGGCATCTCGCCGGCGGTGCCCGGATTCGGAGAAATAAAAATTGCGCCGCTGATGATACCGGATATGAAACTGAGTGCCCGGGTGCCTATTGGCGCAAATAATATGCTGGAAGTCGAAATCAATGGCGACAGCATCACGCTGCATCCCGACAAACCAACCATCATTCATTTACACCGGACCAGCTGTGAAACCGAATTCCCACTATTGAGTTCGAAACAGGTTTTTCACTTTGATCCGGTAATTGCGGGATAAGGCCCGGTCTTTCTTGTCGACTTCAATTTTCGATGGAAACAGTGCTTGTTCCGGCCGGACAGGAATGTTTCATTCCGTTGAAAACCAACGTAAACGGCTTGGCGGCATTTATGGCGATATCATTTCCTTCCGCCACCAGATCCACGCAATTATCACCAAACCTGAGATTCCTGATCCCGCATTTTTGTGAAGAAGTTTTATTCCAATGGATCATTTGCGACTGTGCATCGATATCGTGGAATCCGAGGATATTTTCAATGAAAAGCGAAATGGGGCCCAACGCGGACCAGCCGCAGAAATCGGCGCGGGAAATATTGCTTTTGGAATTGGTCCCGGGACAAAACGCGGTGGGGGAGTAGCATTCCCAAATGGTATGGGGATCATGCTCTTGGTAAGTTTTAAGCATATGGTCGAGCGTTTCCACCGATAATTTGCGGGCCAGGTCATGCATGCCGTATTTTTCCAGCGCCTTGACCGTCATGTAAGAAGTCGGCAGCCAGATCGAGCCACGCCAGTAACACCCCTCCGCCGTGAAATCCGGGTCATTGCGGCTTACCGTGGGCATGGGCGGATGCCCGCCGAGAAGCCGCGGATCGAGCAGTGTTTTCACCATCTTTTCCGCCTGTTCACGGGGCGGCATTTCCGCCATCATCGGCCAGAACGAAGCCGGAGTCAGAACCTTGCAGAATTTACTGTTTTCCGCCAGGATGTCATAGTAAATACCGTCTTCTTCACTCCAGTAAAGATCATTCAGCAGTGTCTTGAATTCCTCATACCGGGCGAACCACTCGTCCGCTATATCCTGACGGTCCATGATCCGGGCCAGTCTGGCTATGTACAGGGCCGACAAACCCTGTTGAGCGGCGGCGTCCAGCCACAGGATCCGCCCGTAATCGCCGCGGCCGCGCGGCGTATTGTCCATCCCGCTCGGGTTGCCGCTCCAGTGATATCCTTTGGCGCCGGATTTTTCCCAGAAAACAGTACTGTTGCCAAGCGGCAGTTCGGCATGGGCCATCAGTTGTTCGAGCCAGAAAAAATGCTTTTGCAAATACTGCTTGTCGAGCAGAATGCGTTCAATCCGGTCATAATCCCCGGTCAGCTTGAAATACTGGTATTCGGTCCAGGCGAACAGCGGCGGATTATCCGGATGATGCACCTTCAGTACCATATGCTCGCTGTCATGCATGACCCGGTAAAAATTGTCCAGGCTCTGGATGCCCGGAAACGTGCCGGCGCCGTAGCGGCAGAAATTGACCATGAAGCAGGTGTCCCAGATCCAGATGCGGTCTGATTTCAACCCTTCGCTCATATAGGGGGAAACCGGCGCGCCGAGGCACTCGTAAACGTGTTCCCAGGCCTGCCGCCAGGCGAGATCATAAAAATCGACCAGGCGTGGATTTTCGTCATAAACCGGCTCCGGTAAACGTGATTTATCCAGAGGACCTGCAATGGGTATAAATACTTGATTCATGGGAAATATCCTTGATTTTTGTCAGTCGCTTAATGTAGTTGGCGCACCATAAATTTTCAACCCAAAAACAGTTTAAAACTGCGAATTGTTCTGTCGGTGACGACACAGGAATTCCTCCGGAGTGATGTCGAAATGTTGTTTGTACCGATGGCTGAAACGAAAGACATCGTAAAATCCCAGTTTTTCCGTGGTCCCCGACCGAATTCTGATAATATCCGAAGTTAAAAAATATCGGATTATCGGACTATCACTTCAATTTTATCGGTAATTTGCTTTTGTACATTGCCCGGAATTACAATATCGGCGGTCGAGCCGGAAGGTATTTCAAAGAAGCAATGTATTTCCCCGCCTTCACGCCACCATTCGCTGCGGATTTCGCCATTGACTGCGTGGTAACTCATTTTTACGTGATTCAGCGCAATCGGGAAATTGGGTTTGATTTCAAAATGCCTGAAACCCGGCTTCTCCGCCAGCGGACGAATCCCGCCGAGATATTGAAACATCCATGCCGAAATATCACCGTACATGATGTGATTCTGTGAGGAGATGCCGGTCCAGTTTTCCCAGAGCGTAGTGGCTCCGCTTTTTACCCAATGTCCCCAGCCGGGAAATTCAGGCTGGGTAATCAGCCGGTATGCATCGTCGATATAGCCGTGATCGCTCAGCACGCGCGGCACGTATTTGGCGCCCAGGATACCGAAATCCACCCGATGATTGTTGATGCGCACCCGTTTTGCCAGCCGTGCGACGGTCAGAGAAGCTTCCGATTCGGAAGCGAAGCCAAAGTAGAGAGCGGCGGCCAGCGCCTCGACTTCACATGGTTGCATGAATGTAATCCCGGAAAGATATTTCCATTGATCCGGATAAGGTGTAAAGAAATCGTCGAGAAATACACTGTTGCCGTTTTTTCGAGGCTTTCCCTGTAATGGACCTGATGGCATAGTATCCTGATTCGGGAAAAAGCGATCATAGGACTTGAATCCCAATCCCGGGCGCGATTCCATAGCTTCCGTCAGAATGAAGCACCCCATTTGCCTGGCGGTACGTGCAAGAATTGGAGTAGAAAAGAAAATCCATACATGCGCACCATTACCGGAGCGTGAACGTTCAAGCGTGGCAGGTACATTCAATTTTCTGCACATCTCCAAAAAAGCACTTACATCTTCACGAAAGTCCTTTTTATCAAAATCAACTGCCAGGAAGTAACAATGATCATCCTCCAGCATAGGATAAATACTACGGGCTGTCCACGGAGGAGGCCTCGGCCATCGAGCGTCTGAAGAAAGACGGGAATATGTTGATTTTCGGTTACGGCGCCGGCTATGTCATCGACAGTGCCGACCTGAAAAATGCCGAAGCCGTAACCGGATTCAAGCTCGGAATCCAGCCCGATCTTGATCTGACGGTCTGTTTCGGCGGAGGCCATCCGCTGACAAAAGGGATGGAAGGGCAGTTCTTCGGCAGCGGCGGCGAAGCCGGGTTCAACAAAGGTGTGCCGGGAATCTATGTGAACGACCCGGATGCGGCTCCGCTGGCGCTGTTCGCCAAAACGCAACGGATCGGAGCGGCGGTGAAGAAGCATGACGGCTGGACCGGCATTTACCTCGGGGTCATGGAAAGCGCCGCGCCGCAATTCCTGCGCAATGTCGCCGGGCTCGCGGGGCTTCATGTCTACAGTACCGGTGGAGACGTGATGTATTTCAACAACAGCCTGATCGCCATTCATGCGTCCAGTGACGGTTTGAAGACCATTGAACTGCCGGTGGAGGCGGAGGTCGTCAGCCTCTGGGATGATCAGGATGCGGGACGGCTGAAAACCATTCGCCGTCAGATGAAGCTGGGCGAAAACGCCCTCTACCGAATCGGGAATTGATGTCGTCGGCAGGGGCTTGATGAGAGGGACCTTGCTGAAATTGTTGTTGCAAGGTTGATTTTTGACCATTCCGATATATATTTAACAATAACCTAAGAAGGAGGTTCTAATGAAAAAGTTGTTTATGGTCGCCGCGGTAGCTTGCTCCGCTCTCGTCGCTTTTGCTCAGGATGCCGTCAAACCGGGCGTCATCGGGCTGGATGCGGAAGGAAATCTGGTTCGCCAGACGGTATGGGGCAAATACGGCAATGGCGTCGCTGCTGTTTTTGAAAACGGTACCGCCACATTCACGGTTGAAGAAACCAAGAGCAATCAGGGACTGGTTACCAGCATTAACGTGAATCAGACGGAAGCCAAACCGATCGTCTTCGGCGCCGAAAGCAAGGCTGAAAACGTTTCAGGTGCGGTCAGTGCTGATTATTCGTTCTATCTGGATATCACCTATACCGACGGTACCAGAAAGTTCGGCGTGATCGCTCCGTTCAAAACGGGTACTCATGACTGGGAAAAATCCGAACGGCGTTTTGTGCCGGACAAGCCGATCAAACTTGCCCGCGCCCACCTGCTTTTCCGCAATAAGAGCGGTGTTGTTTCGTTCCGTAACGCTTTCTTCAACGAAGAAAAATAAGCTCTGACGGAATAGAAGCAAATGTAAAACGGCTTCCGGATGAATTTCCGGAAGCCATTTTTTTTGTATTCATTTCGCCCGGTAATCGGGTTGCCCGCAAAGGGACTCCCGGATAATAATACGCCGGTGGCGGCGTTGCCGGCAAAGGTGTTCTTCAACGAAAACGGATACGATAAAACGCAAAAAAGAACGGCTCCCGGTGGATTTCCGGGAGCCGTTTTTTGGTATTTAGTCGATCATGAAAAAACCTTCAACCTTTTGATTTGCAATGGATAATCTTCATTGTTGGCAGTATATTATTGCAAGAAAAGCGATATTTGACATAGGAAATCTTGCAAAATGATGACACGTTCAGATGAGAATCCGCAGAATCAGCCCAATTTTTTCAAGCCTCTGCTACGCGATATAGTTTCTCCGCGTCACGCGATGGTGAAGCCGATTCCATTGGTTGGCAAAGTTTTGAAGACGGTTTGCAAGATTGTTTTTGTAGCGACAACGGGCGTCCTTCGTGTTCAATTCGTTTGATGGTTGGTTAGCAGTATCTGAAATATGCGAGCGACATGAGCGATGAATCGGTTCTCGAAGAATGGTTTGAAAATCCTTATTGGCAATACTTTACCGGTGGTGTTTATTTTGAATATGCCTATCCGGCCGATCAATCCAGCATGTCGCGTTGGCGCAAAAAATTGGCCAAAGGCGGAGCTGAAAAACTTTTGGAAGAGAGCTTGAAAACCGGTTGGCGTGAGGGCTTCATCAAAAGGAATGAGCTCAAACGGGTGAATGTGGACACGACGATGCAAGAGAAATCGGTTCGCTATCCGACCGATGCTCGACTTTATGATCGGATGCGCGAACGGCTGGTGAAAGAGGCGCGGCGAAATAGCATTGATTTTCGTCAAACCTATGAGCGTATCGGCAAATAAGACAAGTCCAATTATTAGATTTGCCTGTCGTGGTTTTTGATGAATTTTTCGGATGGCCGACTTTTGGCGAGGCCGTCAGAGTAGTTGCTCTATTTTTATTTTCATTAAAAATATCGTTTAGATGTTGACGTTTCGCATTTCTGCTGCTATTATATAATATAGCATGATTTTGTAACTTTAGCATTTTGGATATAAAGATGAAAAAAGTATTTTTGTATTATGAAGTTTCTGAAAAAATCAAAACCTATATTTTATCTAATGGGCTTCGTGTAAACTCCTTTTTACCTTCAGAAAGGAATCTTGCTAAGAAGTTCAATGTTGCGTATGTCACATTAAGAAAATCTTTAGAATGCTTAGTTCAAGAAAAAATTTTATTAAAAATACCTAGAGAGGGAAACAAGATAATATCTTTGCCTAAAAAGGAGGATACTTTTCCTTTAAAATTAAAGAAAAAAATAGGGCTAACAATTTGGAATGAGTCTGGCATGGAGCATCCAGGTTATTTGAAATTTATTTCGGCGTTAGGAAAAGAGTTCCAATCAACTGAATATGAAATAGTTATTATCTATGTAACTAGGGAGATGATTGAAAGAGATTATTGGGACTCTTTCTTAGAAAGGATTAACGAGTTAGCTGGAATAATAGTTTCTGTTCAGGAAATTCCTGAAAAAATATTAAAAAAAATCCAGAATTTAAATGTACCGACACTATTTCTGAACATGGAAAATTTTACACCTGGAGTCTGGTTTAATGAAATGCCTGGAATGACTAAGCTGCTGGATTATTTTTTCTCACTACGCCATGAAAGAATAGCATTTATTACAGGGGATCCCAGTCTTTCACTTGTTCAACGGCAAATTCGCGATTTTAAAAAGTCTTATGAAAAGAAAGATATTAGATTTTCTACGAGTAAATATATAATAACAGCATGTTATGAAGAACGGTCGGCATACCTGGCGACACTTAAGGCCCTTGAGATGAATGAACCTCCTTCTGCTATTTTGTTTGGAGATGAAATTATGGCAATGGGGGGCCTCCAGGCGATAAATATAAAAGGATTAAAATGCCCGGAAGATATTTCAATAGCAAGTATAGAAGGGGCTTTTATTTCTGAACATTTGAATCCTCCTCTTACTGTCTTGACAACGAACCTGGATTATTTATCCAATGGCATGCGAATATTAAGAAAAATAATCGATAATGGAACCCAAGATACCGAATACGCAGGTATTTTTCAAAGAGAACTTGTGATAAGAAATTCTACGAATGCTTATCAAGATAAAAACCATATGCCTCGACAGGTTTTAGCAGAGGGTTGTTTAGTATAATGCTAATTTATCGGAAATTGTCGTTATCGCTTTAAAGGCAGGAAATAAAAAAAGAAAAAAGGGTGGCAGAAGATGTTGACAATCAAGAAAAAACTGAATGCCGTAGATTTTTTTTTAAAGATGAGGCTAAGAAATATGAATAATGTTAAATCATTTACGCTCATAGAACTCTTGGTAGTTATAGCTATTATTGCGATATTGGCGGCATTGCTGCTGCCAGCCTTAAACAAGGCCAGAAACTCCGCCAACCAGACCACATGCAAATCGAACTTGAAACAAATATCTTTGGCTTTCAATTTGTATACGAGTGATAACGAGGATTATCTGCCTCCTTATTTGACACCGGGATGGTGGTGGGATCAGGACAAGATCGGAAAGTATTTGAATAAAAAAAGCTTAAGTGATTATTATCCATCCAGAAAGAATGATGTATTCCGGTGTCCGGCTGATACCGGCACTTATCAGTACAGTTATGGGATGTACTGGAAGCTCAGCAAGAAAAAACTGGGGGAAATAAAATATCCTGCCACCACTTTTCTGTTAGCAGATGCAAGTGCCTATTTTCTTGGTTCAACTCCTATGACAGAAGCAGTCAGAAGACATAACGGTTTTATCAATATCCTTTTCATGGACGGTCATATTGACGCCAGAACAAATTTCACGGGACTGTATCTGTTTCCGTAAAAAAATATATGAAGGTGTGTGAAAAATATGGATTTTGAATGGAGAGTCATCAGTTCGTTGGAAAAAATATTTCCGGAGTCTTATCTCCGGGTCGCTTCATGCGATGGATTCCGCGGACTTCGCTCGGAAATACTTTCGTTTCAGATAGCAGTTCGAACGGCCGCAGTGCGTATATTGGCATGGGAGATAGCCGGGGACTTGGCAACGGAGACGACTGTGCGTGAGATAAAGCCAGTACCATCGGAACTGCCCACAGATGAGGCTCCCGACTCGAATTATCTGCGGACCACTCCGGGACTCTTCCCTGATCTTCTTCTTGAACCAGCAGGAAACCATATCAAAACGATGATGGGATATTGGCAAAGCCTCTGGGTTTCGATAAAAATTCCGGCGGAGGCGAAAAGCGGAAAGCATCAACTGAGTTTTACATTTAAAAGTGATGATAGACCAAATATCATACAAAAACACATTGAGGAAAAATTTACGGTTGATATCGTCGTTTTTCCGTTCAAGCTGCCAAAGCAAAAGTTATTGAGATGCGAATGGTTTCATGTTGATTGTCTTTCAAAAAAATACAATGTGGAAAGTTGGAGCGAACCTCATTGGGATTTGATAAAAAAATATGTGAAGGATATGGCGTCACACGGTATAAATATGCTCTACACTCCGCTTTGGACACCGCCGCTTGATACTGCCGTCGGCGCGGAGCGTCCAACAGCGCAACTGCTTGAAATTGAAAAAAAAGGCAATATATACGAATTCGATTTTTCCCGGCTTGAAAGATATATTGATCTGGGGTTATCGCTGGGTTGTACCCATTTTGAGATGTCCCACGCTTTTTCACAATGGGGCGCCAAATTCACACCCAAAATTATGGTTAGAATTGATGGTTGTGAAAAGCAGTTGTTCGGCTGGCAGGTTCCGGCTGATTCGGAGGAGTATAAAGAATTTCTGACGCAGCTCATGGCGCAACTTGTCCCTTTTTTGTTAAATAAAGGGCTGAAAGATCATTGCTATTTCGCCGTTTCCGATGAGCCGATAGAAAAACACTTGGAATCATATGGATATGCTGCGACATTAATGCGTTCTTTGATAAAACCGTTTCAGACCCTCGACGCACTCAGTGTTTATGAATTCTATAAACGCGGTTACGTGGAAAATCCTATTCCAATATGCGATCATATTGAGGATTTTAAAGGAAAAGTTGAACATCTTTGGACATATTATTGCAGCGGGGGAAATCTGATTCCAAATCGTTTTATGGCCATGCCTTCCGCCAGGAACCGCATTTTAGGAACGCTTTTTTATATTTACCGGATTTATGGTTTCCTTCATTGGGGGTTTAATTTCTGGTATTCTCAGTTTTCGCTTGATCAGGATATTGATGTATTTCTGATAACTGACGCCAAGAGAGCATTTCCTTCTGGAGACTCATTTATGGTTTATCCGGGAAAGAATGGGCCGCTTGGATCGATAAGACATGAAGTGTTCTTCGAAGGGCTCCAGGACCTTCGCCTCATGGAACTTTTGGAGGAGAAGATCGGGCGGAATGCGGTATTGAAGATTATTCACGCCGGAGTTCCATATGAAATTTCAATGCGGCGCTATCCAACATCTTCGGAGTGGCTACTGGGACTTCGCGAACGTTTACTGGACAGATTGCAAAATCTGGAGCAATCAGAATACGTATGAAAAGAAGGCTATCAGAAAATATTTGAATATTATGAACGATCGGAAAGTATGAGCACACAAAATCCAAAAACTAAGAAAGGAGTTTGACATGAGTAAAAGTATTTTAATTTTTTGGGTGTTGAGCCAATTTCAAAAGTATTGGCTTTTTCCTGTTAATAACTCGTTTCTCTGCG
>ENA-UOOK01005091-UOOK01005091.1-fermentation-metagenome-genome-assembly--contig:-NODE-5091-length-13488-cov-8.556317_pt1 | contig 13488 bp, 10 predicted proteins | sample MGYA00245777_ERZ724023 | MGnify/ENA primary metagenome ERZ724023 (study PRJEB28704, sample SAMN03018312) | fermentation metagenome | biome: anthropogenic terrestrial biome; feature: soil; material... | reverse complement strand
TAGTGACGGCGCTGTCCTTCGCTGGTTTTGTTGAGTTCGAAGATGATCTGTTCCAGTTCCAGCGACAGGGCGCTTTTCTCTCTGGCGGCACTGAATTCTTCTTCCGGCGTACTTTTAAACTTGGCAAGGCGGGCGGCTTTGGCTTCCAGCTCCATACGGCATTTTTCCAGCTCCCCGGGCTTGTCGTGGACGAGTTTGCGGATGGCATACAAGAGATGTTCCGCGTCGGATACGTCGCCGGAAAGTTTGACCGGCAGATGCGGCGGATTCCAACCTTTGATCTGAAAATGAACCGATGATTCCGATTCATCGAATTTTCCATCATAGAGCAGCGTTCCGTGCGCGACCAGCCGGATTTTCAGATTGCCGATACTCAAATCCTCCATGATGTAACTACCAGAGCGGTTCAGGAAATTGCAATCTTTAATTGCGGCCAAATAAGCATTGCGGATGATTCGATTGAGGCTATCGCATTTCTCCGCAATGGTTCCGGTGAGTTCACGGCTGCCGTAACGCATGACCAGACTGCCGAGTTCCAGATTCGGATATGCCTTGGTAAACCTTTCAAGTTCCGGAATTTCTTTGGTCATGGCCGGAATCAATGCCGCCAGTGATTTCTCCTGATCCTGCCGGACGCGGATGTTGCGGCGATGCTGACGCTCCAGGGCGTCGAGTTCTTTCAACCGGGTTTCGATTATGACTTTGCGCCGGAGCTTCGGATTGCCGGAAATCGCTGCCGAAAAACTCGCATAATCCAGTGCGCAGTCGTCGTTGATCTCCTGAATGGTTCTGGCACAGCGTCCTTTCATCGCGTCGTTGATAAACTTCTGCTTGCGTTCCAGAATTGCATACATGCCGGCGTCCAATGTCTGTTCAATCCCGTAACGGATGATTTCCACCTCCTCCAGGATATTGCCCTGACGAATGATCCGTCCATCGCGTTGCGTCATGTGCGCCGGTAAAAACGGACAGTCGATATGATGCGCCACCGCCAGACGTTCCTGAATATTGACTCCGGTTCCCAGCCGCATCGTCGAACCGATCACCACCCGGACTTCCCCGGAGTTGACTTTCTCAAACAGATCGGATTTTCGCTTGTCGGTGTTGTAATCGGAAATAACCGCGACTTCTTCGGCGGGAATGCCGCCAATGATGAGTTTGCGCTTGAGTTCATCCCATGCGTTAAACAGTTCGCCGTTGCGATACAGGTCGCAAAAGACGATTTGCGTACCTTTGATCGAATTGTATTCGCGGTATTTGATAAGGATATTCCGAGCACAGACATTCAACTTCGAGTTCGGGTCGTCACCGAATCGGTGGTCGATCAACCTCGGATCAATGGTGACTTTGCGCGACATCCCGTAAATAAGAAGCGGAATATGCGAAAGTTCCCGCTTGTCCGGATTGTTCTCAAACCATTCATATTCGTCACAAAGGTAATCCATGAATCCGGCAATGACGGAACTTCGCGGAATATTGATTTGCTCCGGGCGTCCTCCCTTGATCGGCGGACGCTCCACCCCGGCCAGGTCATCGGAAAGGATCACATCGGCCACCGTCCGGAACATCTTCGACAACTCTATGACATTGCAATATTTGCAAAATCGCTGAACCATCTTGAATCGCCCGACGGCGTCCAGTTCCAAGGCGGTTTCCGTGCCGCAGAAAACCGATGCGAAACGGTCGAACGTATTGATGCCGAACTCTTCCAGCGTTTCCGGACTGATGTAGCGAACCATGTTCCACAGCTCGGCGATGGTGTTCGTGACAGGAGTTCCCGTCGAAAAATAGACGTTGCGTCCTCCGGTTTTCTCCATAATGTATTTGATTTTCAAGCTCAGCGAAAACGCCCGCTGACTGGCTCCGCGATCCAGTCCTTTCACACGCTGCATCTTGGTCGGAAAAAAGTTGCGCTTGTAGGCGTGCGCCTCATCAATAATGAGAGAATCAATGCCGAGATCGGAGAAATAAATGATGTCTTCCTCCACTTTTTTGTCATTGAGCTTGTCGAGCATCTTCTCCAACTGTTTTTTCTGCCGTTCCGCGTCTTTGATCGTCGTATGGTTTTCGCTTTCTGCGATCAACTGTTCCAATTCCGCGAGTTGATCTTCATAGTGTTGCGCCACCAGATCGGGATCGTCTTTCAGCATGTCGAATGAGGATTGCGCCATAATCACCATGTCCCAGTCGCCGACCGCGATTCGGCTCAGGAACCGCTTCCGCTTTTCCTTAATCAAGTCTTTTTTATCGGCGATCAGGATCATTGCATGGGGATAGAGTTTCGGAGCGAATTCGGCGAACTGCCGCAAGGTGGAGTTCTGTACCACGATCAGCGTCTTGGTCGCCAGGTGCAGACGCTTGAGTTCCATTGCCGCCGTGACCATGATGGCCGTTTTGCCCGCTCCGACGCAATGCGCCAGCAGCGTGTTGCCCTCGAGGCAACGGCTGACCGCCCGTTTCTGATGCGAACGCAAGACGAATTTCATGCCATTGATGACGCCGACCGCGCCGGGATAGATGTCGAATGCCGGAAGCTCGTATTTCCGGGTGACATGCGAATTGAAAATGCTGTTGTAAATATTCTCCAGCTCTTCCGAAACATCGGCGGAATCCAGCACATGGTTGCGGAACTTTTCCTGCAATTCATTTTTGTACTGCCGCGCGGTCAGCGTCGCTTCCTGGTTGACCACCAGTTTTTCATCGCCATTCTCGTCGTATTCCTTGCGGTGAATGATCGGCTCTTTGAGGTTCAGGGCACATTCTACCAGCTTGAATAAATTCCAGTCCTCCACACGGTATTCCGTTACGCTGTACTGCACGGAATAATCGGCGGAGACGAACCATTTGTCCTCGGTGTCCGAATAGGAAACCCTGCATTCGATCTCGAACGTTTTTTCCAGCCAATTCTGAACGATCCCGGCGGGAATCCAGAAACTTCCCAGTTGAAAATCAATATCCTCAATACGCAACGGCTTTGGCTGAACCGCTTCCAATGCCGGAACATTCTGCGGGGCCATTTCTTTGGCGATTGCCAGCTTGCGAATCACATTGCCGCTCAAATACTCGCTCTTGAGTTCGATCTGTCCGGTCATCGGATTCTCGAAAAACTCACCGGATGCCAGCAGTTGTTTCAAGGCCTCGTCCTTGTCGAGTTTCATCATGGACGCAACATATTCGGTGTCAATGTGATGGCGGTAGGCATAGGAAATCATGCCCGCCTGAACGATATCGCCCGCAGTATCGGGTTCGCGCCACGGGTGCTGGGTTCGCTTGAAATAAATGTCGCCTTTTTCGTAGACCAGACGATGCGTCTTGATGCCGTCAAGCGAAGCTTCGATTTCTTTGCGGACGTTCTCCGTGGCGGCAAGTTTCAGGTAATCGGGATCTTCCTGCATGTTGCGGTGGATGATTTTGTTATTGAGGAAACCAAACTGTTTTACGTGAAATTCATAATCACGGTTCAGTCTGGTTCTTTGGTCGGCAATCACAAAATCCGTTGCTTCAGGATCAAGTTGAAGCGCAAGCAAAGTATTCAGATGTTCCTTGAAATCAATGAAATGTTCCAGTTTTCGTCGCTCATTGCCGGAAAACTCCCGTCCGGTCTTGTCTGTAAAAAGAACCCCTTTGTGATTACGGCACTGCCAGACTCTGCCGTCATGCCGGAACAGGCTGTATTCCCGCATCGGTTCGGGAAGTTCGATTTCGCAAACGGGTTCGGCATTATTTCCGAAGAGGTCGGCATCCGGCTGTTTCACCTGCTGAACGGCAAGTTCCGGAACCTTCAACAGTTCCGTAAGCGGCGAATTATCGAACGGGAAAATGGTCGCACTCCCGGTTCTGCCATACATTTTGCCCGTGTTCGATGGAATCCCGAGAATCATTTCGGGATGCTTGACAAAATATTCATTGATCCGCATGACTCCGGTATTGTCCGCCGTCTCAATCGCTTTCAGCTCAAGGAATTGCTCTTTGTTTTCAGCACCTTTCTGCAGAATCAGGATATCTGCAACCACCTCTGTACCGATTTCCGCAAACGCGGTGTTCGGCAGGCGGATCGCGGCCAGTAATGCCGCTCTGGACGCGAAGTTCGCACGTGCGGTAATAGACTTGGAATCCATCGTCGAGGCCGAAGTCAGCAAAACGGCCATTCCACCCGGTTTCAGCGCATCTAATGCTCTGGCAATGAAATAATTGTGCAGATTATAGCCGACATAGTCTGAATCGTAAACGCCCGCCTGACCGAACGGTACATTGCCGATCACCAGATCCAGCGAGTTCTTCGGAATCAGCGTCTTGGCAAGATCGTTGACGATGATTTTCTCATTCGGATAAAGCCGTTTCATGATTCGTCCGGAAATATCGTCCAGTTCCACTGCGGTGAAATGCCCGTTGATCGTTTCCGGCATCATGCCGATGAAATGTCCGACGCCCGCGCCGAATTCTCCGAACGCGCCGCCTGTGATCCCGGCTTTTTGTACAATTTTCCACAGGAATTCAATCAGGAATTTGGGTGTGTAATGACTGTTCAGCGTGGAAGCCCTGGCGGAGCTGTATTCATCCCCGGTCAAAACCGTTTTGAGTTCGGCATATTCTTTGGCGAATTCAGCTTTGTCCGGATCGAACACCTGCGGAATCCCGCCCCAGCCGGAATATTGAATCAGCGTTTTGCATTCGTCAGAAGTTGCGGCTCGACCGGATAGTTCCAACTCTTTCAGCAACTTCACCGCCTCAAGATTGGCCGCGATTTTGTGTTTGGTTCCAACCGGCATCAATACATCATCTTGTGTTATCCGGTAATTATTACGTGGAATATCCACAATAGGATGTAAAATAACAGGTGCTGGCTGTGGACATTGAAGTTCTTCAAGCGTCGGCAATGACATGACGGGTTCCATCTCTTCCCAATCGAAAATATCGAATTCGATTGCTTCCATATGTTCTTCTCCTTGCTGATAAACTGTTTCCTGGCGACGCGGTCAATTTTGACCCGCGCCGACGAAAAAGGAGAGGATTTTCATCGGTGAGAAAAAGAAGAAACATCCCAATGCTTTTCTCCGTTCAAATTTCGTGCGCAAACGACATACGCGCAATTCAGGTAATATTTGTACGTATGAGCATTGTCTACGCATGAATTTTAAGAACCGATGCTTCCTTGCTCGCCGGAATCACGAGTGCAGATGGCAACATAATACGGTGACGATTAGGCCGATCTTGCATCGAAATTCTGTCTTTTTTTCATGACTTCAATGTTTGACAATAGTTGGGAAATGTTGTATTTTAGCATCTGATGGGCTTTCGGATTCGCCGAAAACGTTTTGCATAAGGGAATATTAGCAGATGGCAACGAAAACTTGCCGTATATTTTTTTATACACTGTGAAGTTATGAAACTACCTCAAAAGATACTTTTCACGGCGTATGAGGCAAGTGATGTAAGAATGGTCGGCAGTCTTATCTGCTCTGTACGGCTACTATCAAACACGGCGCGGCTTGTCACTATTAAAAAATATCGAGGAATATATGGTACGTAGTGATTGTGGCGGTGGGTTCATTTATATACTTAACTCGCCCAACTCTGATTATATTAAGATAGGCGGGTCGGCTTATCCACCTGCGAAGCGCATTAAGGAGATAAACTCGTCCGAGCCATATAAAAGTATGGGACAATGGACATTGTACGATTTTCGTCAAGTTACAGACTGGCGGAAAGTCGAATATGATTTACATTATGTCTTCAGAGACAAACAAGTAACTCATATCGCAAATCAAAAAGAATTATTTGAACTTGCACCTCATGCGGCATCTGAAAGGCTGTCATTAATCGTACCGGAGATGCTTGTAGGTAAGCCAAAGGTGGACAGAATGTTCACTTTTTCCAACTTTGCGGAATACATAATAAAGTTGTTCAGACTAACCGGTCTCTTGCATTGGTTGGACAGTCAGGGTGCGTGGACGTTCACGCTGTTCCCAACTACAAATGGCGGCAGGTATTTTACGCTAAACATTAATTCTCATGAAGTTGCTTTCGCAACTCTCGCAAAGGGTGACAGCAAGAGTATGTTTATGTTATATGCCGACTTGCTGTTGCTTGATTTTTCTCATACTTCAAAATGGCTAAAAAGGCATGGCGGCAGGTTTTCTAAAAGCCATTATGCTTCTGCTCTTCCGCACGGAACGTCAGTATATTTCACCGGGGATTTTGAAACCGCATTAGAATTTTTGTCACTACCCGGTGTTAGACGAGCGTTATTGGCATATTGGATTGAAAGTTTATTGATAATGTCGGACAATAACAAAATGAGCTTGTATTCAAAGGTTCACAATTACAATGCCGTTGCTGAAATAAAAAAGAGAATTGAATTTGCCGGTCAGGCGTAAAAACAGAAAATTTCCTCCTCTGCGGCTCATTTAATTCGAATGACAAGCATATGCTGATGCGGGAGCAAGTTCTTCCGATGGATCAACCGGAGTTCCAGGCATTGCGAAATTCTGCCGGGAACATATAACTGTTGTCATACAAATTCTTGCGCAGTTTTTTGACATCAATGCCTTCATTCTTTTCGGCATATTTCTGGCTGGACTGATAGTGTTCCCGGATACGGAAGGCGATTTCCAGGTCAAGTACGGTCGGATGTTCTTTCACCAGCACTTTCTCGCTGTAGAAATTCCTGATTTTAAACCCGCCTATTCGCTCGAAGTTTGCAAAAATATCTGCGCACGGGTCATCATCCCTGAAGTAAATGATGTTGTAGTGGTCGATATCCGGAATCGGATCGGGGGTTTCGACCGCCAGTTTCAATAGATTCTCGCCGTACATGACGAATTCGGAGCTGGAACCATTCCGTCCCCAGCCGCCATGCCATTTCAGCATTCCGGAATACACATCGGCGGCCATGTCACAGATCATTTTGACCATCTGATATTTTCGTCCGGCTGCGATCGGCCAGCGATGGTAGCGGATCGGGTGCAGATTGCTTTCCGCCGTGTTCGTAATCAGGGCGTAAATCATGTCGTTTTCGCCCTTGCACATATAGGCTTCCATTCCGTTCAATAACGTCGAACTCATGTTGTTATGCCGCCTTTCCGATTTCGTTGATGAGGTTGATGAGATCCATGCGGGTGAAAGTAAGATGCGCCGTCAGCGACTTTTCATAGAATTTTGCCTTGAAATACGGACATTCGAATTCCATCTGATGTTTTTGGACGGCATCGTTCATTTGACCGACGATTGTTTCGCCATATTTGTCCGGGAGCGATTGATGATCCAGCAAGAGCAGGGCTTTTCCCAGAACGCCCCAGGCCGGAGAAACGTAACGGGAAAACGAGATGGAGCCATATGAGCCGCAATGCTTTACCGTTTTTTGGCGAATAGGAGCCATATTCCGGAAATCGGGACTGAAATATCGAAATGCTTCCTTGGCAACGTTTTTCACGTAAGAGCCTTCGTTATTTTTTAAATTCAGAAAGGCCCTTTCGATATTTTCTTCAGAAAATGCGCCGAATGAACCGTTTTTGATATTTTTCTCAAGCTCTTGTCGGTCATCCTCGGTGACGGATTCCATGATGCCGCTGCGCCGGATCAACATTTTCCAGCAGCCGGTTTCCAGGTTCTTTTGATAGGTCTCCAAGTCTCTGTCCGAAATCTGCGACAGACTCAATTCGCCGCCGCGATCACTGAACGGGGAAAAGGAATTGATCTCTTTGGCATTGACGATGCCGATGGAATCGATCATTTGCCGCAGTTCCTCAATTGCGTTCTTCATGTGTCGTTGCGCCACAACAAAAGCCGTGACTGCGATTTGCGTTTGTTCCGAGGTGAGTTCTTTCATTCTGTTGTCCTCATTTTTGAACTGTTGTTGTTTGGAAATCCTCTGATTTTCCGGTCGCCCTAGGTCGCCGGAAAATCAAACGGAAGTATTCTCTTGTCTGAGTTCGTCATCGGGCTTGTGCCGGAGATTATTGCCGACATATTTGATCGAGAAATACTCCAGAATGCCCGCTACAGTTCCCATGATTTTGTAAGTCGCAAGGTCGGTTTGCAGCGTTTTGATCGTGGCAATGTGAAGCCGCGCATCCGTGCCCCGCGGCTGCTCCTGCCGGAAGCGTCCCGCCAGGCTCCAATGCAAATAAACGCCCTCGCTGGAACCGGGAAGAATTTCGATCCGGTCGTCAAAGTCATAGGCGGAGAGAACGGTTTCCGCGTCGTTGTCATTGGAGAGAAGATAGTCAAGAATTGCGTCCAAACCGGCCAGTTCGCCGGAATCCCGCGCCTCCGCGACGATGTTCCAGACATGCTGTGCGACGGTATTCCGCTCCCGGTTCCGCCAGTTGCTTAATCGGGGCTGGAACGAGGGCATGTTCCGGTAATAATTCATCAGGTCGTGAAGAACATCGATAAAGCCATTTCGACCATGTCGTTTGCACCAATCCAAATAGCAGAGGCAGTCTTCGACCATAATGTGCGACGTGGTAAGAATCACCGTTTGAAGCTCTTGAAAATCCGGCTCCGGCAGGTTATCGTTTGCCGGAAATGCATTGTACTGGAGCAGGTCAAACAGTTTGCGGCGGCGCTCGTTTGAAATGTGATACAGGTTCATGACAATACCTTTATGGTTAAAATTTTAGTTCATTTTTTATATCGGCCAACGACTTTTACCGTGGTTTTGATTTTCAGAATCCAATGTAGTGGTGTTTTGTCATTTTATGCCGCCCGTTTCATCGCATGAATTTCCTTGATCGCCTTGTCCGTCCATGCGGAAGAACACAATCCATAGATTTCAGTGACGCTGTAACCGCGTCCGCCGTCCGGCCAGGCGCTTTCAATGAAACGGATCGGCAGACGTACATCCGATTCCAGTTTGATTTCAAGCGGCCCGCCGGCTCCACCCCACGGATCGTAAAGTCCGCAGGTCACGGATTTATCCAGCATGATGAAACCGCGTCCTTTGCTCCGGCGGGGATAGAGTCGGTCGTTACGCTTTACTTCCTTCGCAATCGCGTCGTGGAGCTTGAACCATTCCGCGAATGTCATTTTTACAAGGAAGGTCAAACTGTTCATATGCGTGCTGGTGTTTTCGATTTCGCTTAACATGGAAGAAAGAAATTTGCTTTCGCCGCATTGCCTGTCCCGCAATGCCTTGGTGAGCTGTGTTTTCGTGTATCCCTGTTGACGAGCAAGCCAAAGGATCGCAGCATCGTCATCAATTATCGTGTCGTTGCGTCCGTCCCAGCTGGCGAACGGCTGGTTGATGGTGAAATCCGTGTTCATATCGCCGGTATTGACGATGATGTTGACGGAAATATCCTGATTCAGATAGTGATCGAACGGCAAGTTGACATAATGATGATCCCGGAGATAATCCGTCAGTTCATCGTCGGTGATTTCTTCGGATTCAAGCGCGTCGGCGATTTCGTCCCGCTCCTGAATCTTTTTCAGCAGATCGTTTTCACAATCCATCTCGACGTTCTCATATGCCTCAAAAATCTTTTCGTCAAAGATTTCCCGGGGCACGTCGGAACGGCAGATCTTCAGTACCGTTTTATCTGGAAATTCATCCCGGTAATCCGCATAGATTTCCGAGTAAAACATACCCGATTCTTCTTTGGAACATTCCTCAGACAGTACTTCTTCGATAATCTCCTTGTGTCTGCCAATCAACATGTTGAACCTCCTCCGGTTAATATTTCTTTGAGCGATCTTTTGTAACGGAACGTAAAGCCACTTTTGCGTTCTACCTCAAGATAGCGTTCCGCCAGATCTGGACGGTTGGCGGCTCCGTTTCGCAAATCATTGTCACAGGCAAATACACAGAGCGCACACGATAATCTCTCATTTCCCAAGTCATAGGCGGGATGATAGGATATTCCGCTTGCACGGATTTTATCCCAGACCTTTCCGGTGCTCCAGTCGCGAATGGGGCGATAGTGGAAAACCTGACGATTGCCCGCCGTCAAGGTTTTGTGTGGTTCAAAAACCGGCAGTTTCGCCCTCTTGGGGGATTCTTCCGCCCGTTCTCCTGTGATCGACAGGATTTTTGACTCGATTTTTGCCGGATAGAGCTGCCGGATGAATTTCTTGATCGCGCCCGTTTTCAGGGCTGTGCAATATCTGCATTTCATGCTCGGGAAGCGCATTCTTGCTTCCAGGTAATCCGGCAAGCTATGGAGCGGAAATACCCGTTTCAACGGAATGCCGAGACAACGGCACTGGGTTTGTGCCACATCGTGACTCTCTCGCCAATCGGCGCCGATATCCGAATATACCGCCATAACCCGATGACGCACACGCTGACGTTTGGCTTCCGCAACGGTTTCAAGCAGGCAGTTGAGCGAATCCTTGCCCGATGACGTATTGACTAAAATCAGAGAATAAGCGGTCAAATCAATGTCCATTTGTCACTCCCGCGTTATGAGATTGGATTGCATTGGCCAGATATTCAAGATGGGCTTCGTCAAGTTCCGACAGAAATCCGATAAAGCAGTGTTGAAACTGACCGAATTTTTCGCTCAGATAACCACGGGACTCTTTGACGTTGAAGTCCGGGAATACCTCCCTGCAGAATTGCTCAAAGGTCGCATCGCGATGATAGCGAAGCAGTTTTATCAACGTGAGTTTGTGCATTTGTGCCCCCTTCGTCTTTCAATGCGGACCACGTCCACCGGGTCCGGTTTCGGTAGGCGTTGCGCTCGAATTTCCTGCCGGGTCAATGGTCGGAAACATCCCGGCATCTTCGGATCGAACATGAGTTCGCGGGGGATTATGCTTCGGCGTATGATGCGTCTCCGACGTGGAATTCCCGTTTCGCCCAGTTGAGCGTGTGATGATTGCGGTAACTCTGCCATGCGCCATTGCTTGGAGCCCAGCGGAAACCGTTCCGTTTGAGCTTTGTGCGAATCTCCGCATCCGGCTTGTCATCGAAAAAGATTTGAAGCCGGTTTTCCGGAATGTTATCCACAATTCTCCCTCCGTCGAACTCAAATTCCGGCAGGCCACCCGCTTCTTCGGTTTTCTTGATTTCATTCCGATATCGAATGACTTCTTCGATTCTTTGCTTGATGCGCCGGATTTCCGCTGAATTGTTTGAAAGCTGCCAACTCTGGACACCCGGGGAATGCCAGGACTCCTTCGGATGCACAATTTCCTGTGCGCTCTCCCGTGTCACATGAAACCGTTCGCAAATCGTTTTGATTTTTTCGTCGTCCGTACTCCTCTTATCGCGGACAACGATGTTAATCCCCTTCATCGTTTCCTGATAATCGGTCAGCTTTTTGAGTTTGACTTCGAGGCGTTCCAAGGCGTCGCTGTCGGTGAGATTGATTGCCATGATCTTCTTCTCCTGTATAGGATTTGCTCCGCGCTCAAGTGGAACTCTTCATGAATTCCTGATCTGTCGGCGCGGTCACTTTGTGCCGCCGCGCCGACGAAAGGAAAAGAATTTTTTATGTTATTCGTCAGTACGTTTTTATTATGTGGGATGGTTTGCTATATAAAACAGCTTCCCATGTATTAAAAAACGGATTTTTTCAAAAAATAGTTACACTCCTCTTGAAAAGTTACAAAGATGCTGTAACTTATTAATAGTTACACAAGGAGATAAGCAATGAACTCCCTTTTGGACAAGTTGCCTAACTATGTAAAATCACTTGGAATTGAAATGGGCGCGGCGTTCTCGGAACCGATTGATAAAAAAGTTCCGATGTTTGTCAGTGCGCCATACGATACTTTTCGTGCCGAATTTTTCGGTACGGAACGTTTGCTCATGGTCGCCAAACATGAAGTTTTGCCTGCGCCAGAGCAGATTGCTTCACAGGCCAGAATTTTATCGGAACATTGTTCCTTGCCGCTTCTGTTTGTGTTTCCCGATGGCTCAAGAGAATTCTGCAAGTCATTAATAAAAGCGAAACTTCCTTTTGTCATTCCTGATAAACAATTCTTCATTCCGGAAGCTGCGATTGCCATCCGGGAGGATAAATTTCGACATAAACCATTGAAATTCAAAGCGATTTTTTCGCCATGGGCACAGATGTTTCTGCTTTATCATCTTCTCCATAAAGAGAATGGTAATGAACTGCCGTTTCAGGTTCTGCTTTCGGAGCTGGGAGCCAACAAGGTTTATATTTCCAGAAATGCAAAGGAATTGGAGAAATTTGGTGTGGCGATGATCGTTGCCTCCGGGCGAAACAAGAGTCTGTTATTCCCTTCGGATAGACGAAACATCTGGAAAAATTCACTGGCGCACATGAGCTCTCCCGTCATTCGAAAAATCAGAGTAGATCATGTCCCAGCCAATTTTCCTTTAGCCGGAATTTCTGCGCTTTCCGAATATTCTAACTTAAATGACAATCCCGATCGGACATTTGCGGTTTATGGACGTGATTTTTCCGATGAAGCGAAAAATTCCTTGGAATTTCACGGTTCCTATGTGGAACTTTGGAAATATGATCCGAAACTACTGGCCGGAGACAATGGATGTGTGGACAAGCTTTCGTTGTATCTGTCGCTGAAAGATGATCCGGATCCACGGGTAAGTGGAGAACTTAACGATATGATGGAGGCTGTTGAATGGTAAGAGGCATTGAGCTTTTCAGAGAGCATTTTTCTTCCTTTTCCGAGTATTTTACACTGATTGGCGGGACCGCTTGTGAGTTGACTTTATCCGACAGAGGTGGATTCCGGGCGACCAAGGATATTGATATGCTGGTGTTGTTGGAGAAAATGGATCGCTCTTTTTCTGAATGCTTTCGGACCTTTATTGTATCCGGCAAATACAAATGTTATGTAACGAAAGATGGGCGGAAACATTTTTATCGATTTATTAAACCTGAAAACCGATCATATCCGCCTCAAATAGAACTTCTGTCAAGGACATTGTTTCCTGAGTATCCGGAGTTGAAATATACTCCGCTGACCGAAGATGATTATGTACGCAGCATGTCGGCTATCATTTTAAGTGCGGATTATTACAACTACGCACGATCACACAGGGTAATGCAAGCCGGATTGCCATGCTTGGATTCCGAAGCGCTGATTGTTTTCAAGGCGGCGGCATACTTGAATTTAAGAAAGCAAAACGATTCCGAATCCGGTGTCGTGCGATCTTCTGATTTGCTGAAACACCGAAATGATGTCTTCCGCTTGATGATAAACCTGTCTCCTGATACGCGAGCAAATATTGTGGAAAATATTAAGGAAAATTTGCGAGCTTTCATCAATTTGTTTCCTTTGGGCAGTTCAGAATGGAATGCAATTCTTCAATCTCAGGGAGCCTTGGCTGATACTGCGGAAAACTATCGGCGCAATTTTTTCCTGTTCTTTGATCTGTAATCCTAAATTAGCATCGGCGTCATTCTTCCGGATTTGAGGTTGAAGTAGAGTTCGGAATAGTTCAGTCCACCATTACGGAACAACTGCCAGATGATCTCCAATACTCCGGTGGCTACAAACTGGTTGATGAACAAACCGTGACGTTCCAGCGAATCCGCCATGGAA
>ENA-UOOK01005090-UOOK01005090.1-fermentation-metagenome-genome-assembly--contig:-NODE-5090-length-13499-cov-3.016662_pt1 | contig 13499 bp, 12 predicted proteins | sample MGYA00245777_ERZ724023 | MGnify/ENA primary metagenome ERZ724023 (study PRJEB28704, sample SAMN03018312) | fermentation metagenome | biome: anthropogenic terrestrial biome; feature: soil; material... | reverse complement strand
AAAGAATGAATTTCATTCATCATTTTTCTATAACCTTCGAGATTCAGCGATTGTGCCCCGTCACACAAAGCTTTTTCCGGATTCGGATGTACTTCTACCATAACGCCATCAGCACCGACTACCACAGATGCTTTGACCAAAGGCTCCACCATCCACCATTGACCGGTAGCATGGCTTGGATCAGCTATAACCGGCAAATGGCTGTAATGCTTGATCATTGGAATTGCGCTGATGTCAAATGTGTTCCTTGTGTATGTCTCGAATGTACGAATGCCTCTTTCACATAAAATGACCTTCCGATTACCCTCGGACATAATATATTCCGCAGACATGAGCCATTCCTCTATGGTAGCCGACAATCCTCTTTTCAATATGATGGGTTTATCAAGTCTACCGAGTTCTTTCAACAATGAAAAGTTCTGCATATTCCGAGCACCGACTTGAATAATGTCCACATCAAGTACGAATCTGTCCAACCAGTCATTGGACAATATTTCCGAGACAATGTACAAACCGGTTTCCGCCTTGGCAATCTTCAATAGATCAAGTCCTTCTGCTCCTAACCCTTGGAAACTGTATGGTGATGTTCTGGGTTTGAACGCTCCGCCTCTTAAAAATTTGGCACCGGAGCGTTTCACTTCACGAGCCACAGTTAGGATCTGTTCTTCACTTTCAACCGAGCAAGGTCCGGCGATGACCGCGAAATCCCCTCCTCCTATACTGCAGTCACCGATCTTTACTTCGGTATTGTCAGGATGGAAAAGGCGATTGGCTTGTTTATACGGTTCTTGTACATGAATAATTCTATGGACGATGTTGGAGTTATGGATAGTTCCTTCATTAACGGAGCGTGTGTCTCCGATTAACGCCAAAATGGTGTAGTCCACACCTTTTGTTCTTTCAACACGTATATGACCGTCTTCTAGTGTGTGGATCAGTTCTGCAATCCTGTCTTCTTCAATTTTAGGTTTTAATACCAATATCATAGGGGTATCCTCCTTAAATTTTTTTTGGAAGGCTCTTTGATCTAGTTTCCCCCGTTTTTTGGATAGCAGTAAATACTGAAAAAACTGCTTATATCAGAAAAAGCGGGGGCTGAATCTGCCTCCCGCTTTGATTTTTAAATCAGATTACGGTTTACCGATTCGCCCGGTGGTAAAAAAATAAAACGCAAAAAAACCAAAGCTAAAAAAGCTTTGGAAGTTGTTAAACATTGCATTTAATTTTACGGCCGGACAATTGGTATCCATGTAATATACCTCATTTAAAATTTAGTACATTATATGCCTGAGCAAAAGATCTGTCAACAATAAATTTTTCCTTGGTTTTCTTCCAAAATCCAAAATCCCTTTATAATCAATCTTGATATCTGTAACCATTCTATGTATACTTCAAATTATAAAACCATAGGAGATAGATAGTGCAAGAGACGTATTCTGACAAAAAGTTATATAAAAGGTTAATAGTTCGATCAATCTTGGCAATATTGGTCATCCTATTCCTTATATTTGTACTACCAAATTGTTTCCGTTTATTGTTTCCATTTATCCTTGCTTTTATAGTTGCCGCAATTTTAAGCCCTCTCATAAATAAAATTAATAGTAAAATAAAAAAGCTGAAAATAAAATCTTCGGTTTCCAAAAAAATAATTACTATTATTCTTTATCTTTTAATATTATTGGCGATATCCGGATTTGTTTACTTTGTTTCATATACAATTATCAAACAGATTATTTCATTATTATCAAGTATTCAAAACAACTGGGGAAGCATCGTCGCAGGCCTTAAGAGTTTTGAAGGGAAAATTACCGGGCTGATCGACAAAACTCCTCAACAAGTATCGGAGTTTATTCAAAATGTTTCAAACAATTTCATTGTTTTTTTGGAAAACAGCGTAAAAAATCTTCTTAGCTCCACCGTGTTAACCACAACCGCCATGATATCGAAAACCGGGGTTTTTTTCCTGAACTTTTTAACATTCTTTTTGGCATTGTATTTTATAGCCATAGACTATGACCTGATGAAGGATTCTTTAAAAAGTGTTATTGGGAGGCGTCTTTTAGAGTCCTTCAATGTCATGAAAAATTCTGCTTTGACCGCTTTAGGCGGCTATATACGAGCACAACTCATTCTTGGTCTGATTGCATTTATTTTTATGTTTACAGCTTTTTTGATTAACGGACAACCTTATGCTTTAATAATCGCATTATTGCTTGGGATTGTGGATCTTTTACCGCTCCTTGGAACCATAGCGGTTCTTTTACCTTGGGGAATCATTGCGTTAATTACCGGAGATGTTTCAAAAGGTATATTTTTAATCATTCTTGGTATCGGGTTTTTCCTCATAAGGAAAGTTATCGAACCTAAAATAACCGGTACCCAAATCGGTTTACATCCTTTGTTATCATTAATAGGTATGTATGTAGGTGCCCAAGTTTCCGGTTTGTGGGGAGCCTTGTTAGGGCCGGTAATAATGGTGTTATTCATGGGTTTGATCAAATCGGGCTTATTGACAAATACAATATCAGACCTAAAACTGTTTCATAGTAAGATCACCTCGTTGCTTCATGATCGTTGATCCATTCATATACCACGAAAAAAACGGACACAAAGAGCCCCGTGATCTTTTGAAGCACGGGGCTTTCATAACTGCAAGAAAATTTTTACTCTACAATCCAAGGAAAATCGTAGTGAACTCGAAATAAATAAGCAAGGCTACTGCGTCTACAATGGTTGTTATTAAAGGACTTGCCATGATAGCAGGATCCACATTGACTTTTTTTGCGGCTATAGGAAGAAGTCCACCGACTAGCTTTGCCAACACCACAGTAAAAAACAATGTCAAGCATACGGTTATGGATATCATTAAATCAACTTTTTCAAGATAGTAAATCCTTAAGAAATTAACCGTTGCCAAAACGACACCCACTAAAATACTGACCCGAAACTCTTTCCAAAGAACCTTTAAAAAATCCTTCGGCTTGATTTCTCCTAACGCCAATCCCCTGATAATCAAGGTAGCAGATTGGGATCCTGAATTTCCTCCCGTATCCATCAGCATGGGAATAAATGATGCAAGAATTACCACAGAGCTTAACACATCATTAAACCTTCTGATAATATTTCCTGTAAACGTTGCGGAAATCATTAATACCAAAAGCCACAAAATTCTGTGCTTTGCCAATGTGAATACATTTGTTTTCAAATACTCTTTTTCCGAAGGTTGAATTGCAGCCATCTTTTGAAAGTCCTCGGTGTTTTCCTGGTCTATGATATCAACGATATCGTCAATGGTAACAATACCTACGAGTCGATGTTCATTGTCCACCACAGGCATGGTCAGCAAATCATACTTTTTAAACAAAGTAATCATTTTTTCATGGTCATCCAGTGTATTCACGTATTTGATATCAGTTTGCATAATGTCTTTCACCGGTAACTCACTGTCACTTAATATAAGTTTTCTGATGGAGATAACACCTTCAAGGACCCTGTTGTTGTCAATGACATAGCAATTATCAATGGTTTCCTTGTCCACTCCGGTCTCCCTGACGTGTTGTATAGCTTTTGCAACCGTCATCTCTTTTTTTAAATCCACAAATTCGATGGTCATAATACTCCCGGCGGAATCCTCCGGGTAGTTTAAAAACTGGTTGATTAACTTCCTTGTCTCGTGATCTGTGTTTTTTAACACTCTTTTTACGATATTAGAAGGCATTTCTTCCAAAAAGTCGATGGCATCATCAAAAAATATCTTGTCCCAAATCGATATTATTTCCTTATCGGTGATCGATTCCACAAGAAATTCTTGAAGCTCAGGGGGTATATACGTAAATACACCGGCTGCAATTTCTTTAGGTAATATTCTGAATATGATCAACAATACGTCACGGTCCATTTCTTCAAACAGCTGAGCAATATCCACCACATTCATGTCAATTAATTCTTTTCTGGCTTGGGCATACTGACCTTGCCCAATAAGGTTTAAAACTTTTTCATTCATATGACTGTCCTCCATTTTTTTATCCGGTCAACAAAACAAGAATAGTGAACGGTTCCACTATACAATCCAATTTGTTTCGTATTTAAAAAAGCAGAAGATAAACAAGAAGGAATTGATCAATGTATGTGCATGCAAGAAAAAATTTATTCCGAAAGACCTTTTTGAGAAGCGCCAAAGAACGGAGCTCTGTGATAAACGGGTTTTATCCACATGCACCCTTGTAAATCTCCGCTGACGGTACTACTGCCGTCTGTCTCCATTCTTTTCACCTCCCTTAAAACACGATTAAACAAAGGACCAATCTTTTGATCCTGCTCAAGTATATCATATTCACCTAAAGATAAATAGGTAACATAAAATTTTTTTGTGACATTAGAAAACTTTTTTATGGACTTATATGGATTAAGGGCGAAAATTGTATTATTGCCTTTCTAAAATGCCCAACAAATCAAATAATTCATAGCTAAAACTGTGTTCTATGTCACTTGTAAAAAACCATATACAAAAAGCAATCGTAATAACGCTGAATATACAATACAAAACCACTTGCTTAATATCTTTGTCCTCCAAGATTCTTTTTATTTCAAAAATGCCCAAACCGATTAATAAAATAATGGTAAACGCCATACATATCACCTCTTTCGCATTGGATTGACGATATTATAGGTATTCCGAAGAGTCGAACGAACAACAACATTTACTTTAATATCTTTAAATTTGTTGGCCCATTGGTCTTGCATGAATTTCCAGTTCCCCGGATACTTATGGTAATATACATCCCCGATGTTTGTTACATCGGTATTCAAAGTTTGTAAATAGGTCATGGTATCCTTCACTTCATTTTCAATGATCTGTTCCAATTCCTGCTTTACATCGGCAATATACACTGCATCATATAAATCTTCTTTGCCGGTATACTCCGGAATATTAAAAAGCAAGTTGATATTCACATCAAGTTCAGTTGCATCTTCGTTAATCTCCAGCTTGGTTTTAGCACTGGTTATTTCTGTTGACAAAATCTCATGCTCTCCTAACTCCAGAACCACTACCGCCGATTCAATCTTATCCATTACCCAGTTAATCCCTCTTGAAAATCGAAGAGATGCATAGTCAATCATTTTACCTTCTCTGTTGAAAATGGCATATCCTGCCGATCGGATATCTTTTTTTGGAGAGCTCTCTTCTTTTTTACTATCTTCGCTACGCATTTTATTCGTAGTTCCCATAACCGGTAATATGATCGACATGGTATCCGATTGATACTTTAATGCCCATTCTCTTAAATGGACGATTTTTGTTACGGATTCCACTTCAACTTCACTGAAAAGATGCCTTATCTTTTCATTCATTTTAGGCTCGCTTGTATTGACATTCTTTATAAACTCTCTAGCCGTCATGTCTTTAGCAACAACCAATTCATCGGACAATCGATTTTCATGGTTTCTAATAAAAAAATCCAAATGCTCTGCAATCCCCGACCGAGCGGCTTCATCTCCAATGATAATATACTCTAAGTGAGCCCAAATCATATGCTTATCATGGTAAAGGCTCATCTTTTGCTTGGCCTCGTAAACTGTTCTGCCGGATGATTCATATACCTTGATTGATTCTCCGCCTTTATTCAACTCAGCTCCGGGTTTACTTCCGACACTCAAGACAGTCAAATCCACCTGATCATCCTTGGTATCAAGGCCTACGATTAAAATTGCTTGTATTTCTTCTAAAGGTGTTTTATTTGGTAATCCAGAACAACCGCTGAATAGAATCATGAAAGCCAGAATGAATGCTATATGTTTTTTGTTCATGCTTTCTTCCTTTCCTTTATCTTCGGTTTTAGATAGGTCGGTCTGTTTTGAATATCTGTGAGGGGGAACCGAACAAGTGAATCCTCCAGCTGCATTTTTTTTGGATGAATATATGGCGATAAATACGGAACACCTAGTGATTCCAACCGAGCAAGAGAATAAAGTAATAAAATCACTCCGAACGTCAATCCATATAGCCCCAAAACAGCTGTAAGAATAGTGATAAATCCCTGCCATATCCATGTAGCAAAGTTTGCATCCTTGTTGGGAATGGCTAAAGCAGCTATAGAAGCCGCCGCTATAACCACAATCACTCCCGGAGAAACTAATTGGGCTTGAACAGCCGCTTGTCCCAAGACAATACCACCTACGATGGAAACTGCCGAACCCATGGAAGAAGGCACTTGCATGCTCACTTGGATTAACACATAAAATGTAAAGCTCATAAGCAGCACTTCCATAACTGTACCGAAGGGTGTGCCGGCTTTGGATGCACCAATGGTGTTTAATAAAGCGAAGGGTATCATTTCCGGATGGTATTCGGCTATGGCCACATAGATTCCCGGTAGCAAAAGTGTCATCAGGAAACTGGCATACCGCATAATTCGGAAAAAGGATGCCAATGCAAAGTTAATATTGTAATCAAAAGCAGAGTTGAAAAGATCTCCGAAAACAGTAGGGAAAATCAACCCGTAAGGAATTCCATTCATTAAAATGGCTATTTTCCCTTCCATTAAGGAAGAACACAATACCGAAGCACTTTCGGTGCTTTTTGATTGTGGAAACATGGTGTATTTATGCTCCACCAAGCCCTCGTAGATATCTTGCATGGAAAGTACGTCCTCTTGTTTTATATTTTTAATTCGAGTAATCACCGTATTGACGAATTCTTCGTTACAGATATTATTCATATACAGTATGCTACAGGTGGTATTGCTTTTCTCCCCCACATCCATTTCATGAACAGCCAAATGTCTGGTTTTTAATTTTTGTCTGACCAAAGATACATTGACTCGTACATTTTCTACAAAAGCTTCTTTGGCCGACTTGAAGGTGTTTTCTTCTTGTCCCGCAGCAACCGAACGAAACTCAAATCCTTTTGTTTCAAAAGCCAATGCAGTTTTTAATTCGTCAAACACCACAATGGAAAAACCGGATAATAATGTGCTTATAAGTTCTTCCATCTTACTGATTACCACCATGTTGCCATGATAGATTCCTCCATTTAAAGCTGCACGATATGCTTCTTGTAATGTCGCGACCGACCCAAAAACCGGATTTTCGTTCAATGGTCTGATAATATCTTCATTAACCGATGTAATCTTCACCATTCCGTCTATATAGACAATAACAACTTTTAATTCCGGTTCTCCCCTAATCAATGTCACTTTGTATTTAACATCATCTTGAGTTGAAAAAATCTTTTTAGTATTTTCTATGGTAACTTCCATATCCTTCATAACATGATCCTCTATCACCTAAAACACCTCCAGTCTAACCTATTGTTTGATCCGCTATATCTTCTTTCTAATCTTCCCGACGACAAATAGCATGAACGGTAACACAATTGTTATAATTATATTTGTAGGAAAAGCGATACTTCGGGAAAAGGTCTGTAATTCTAATGTGTTACTGCAAAAATATTGTGTAAAAAGAAACATAAAAACAAGAAACACACTGATGAAAGGTAACTCACTTTTAATGTTGAATACGCCTTTCGCAAGATGCAATATACAATAACTGAAAAAACAAATAATCATAAACTCCGACAATAACCATAAAGATAGGAATAATGCTTCCATGCCGGTCATCCCCTTGAAGATGATGATTCCCTTCACCACTTGAAAAAAGGGATAATTCAAGTGCTCAACAATTCTCCAACCAAATATGGATAATGTCCAAAAAACAATCAATGTTAATGCCGTAATCATGAAAATACCGATTCGGACGAATCCTTTTTTGAATTTATCGTAGATAACGACTTTGTCATTAAAAATCAGCAGAAATGTAACATATCCCGAAATAGACAATACATCAAGAGTACTTCTTAAAACATTTGGAATTCCGCCAATATGGACCGGGGTGACATTATTGATATCCAATTCCTTTACCAAAAAAACCAATAACAAAAGAAATTGTATGATTAAGAGAAAGAATACGATTTTATTCATTCTGCCGATGGTTGCGATTCCTCCCCTTAACATAAAGAAAATAGCAAACAGCTCTAGAAAAACAAAAATTCTGTAATCAGTACCAATATAGACGGTAGATGTTAATTGATCTGTTGAATATCGAATATACATTGCCAATAATACCAACAGATACACCATGATAATTACACCAAGAATCTTGCTTACTGTTTTACCAAAACAAGCGGACATAATATCTATAAATGACTTTCCTTGAAACTTCTTTACAATGCTTACGATGATCGCCATAAGCGGTACGTAAACAATACAGCTTGCAACAGGAACCATCCACGCCATTTCTTTGGCATTTGTTATGGTCATTTGGGTCAAAGCTCTTGTTGTTGGCGCATAAGTGATAACAGCGTACATTAACAGCCATTCCGATACCGTCAATCTTTGTTTTCCAATTTGGTTGCTCATGAAGCGCCACCAACTTTTCTTAACTGCTCATTCTCTTTACGCAACTGCTCCACTTCACTTTCCAAATGCTTTATTTGATTTTCATACATTGCAATTTCCTGATTATCTACGTCTGTGCACCCAGATGAGGATAACAAAATCCATATAACTAACACCCAAAGGCAGAATTTTTGCATAAATAGCACCTCTTGACATTTCATTTAATAGTACTTTTTGCAAAAATTTTAGATATTATACCTATTAACAAATATTAAAAACCGGCTGTAAAACCGGTTTAAAAATATTTGTTTGTTGTTATATAGTTTTTGTCTTTTTATGTAATTCAGAATAAGTTAGCACGTATAAGTCTTTTACGTATTTGAGAGCCAACAATTGTGGCAATTAAAATTTTAGCCAGATCACCCGGTATAAACGGTATGACACCGGCTGCAAGAGCCGCACCGGCCGACATGTCAGCTTGATAAGTCAACCATGCAGTTCCGAATACATATAAGACAGAGGTTCCGAGTACCATCCCCAAAAAACATAATACCTGATTTTCAAAAAAACGATCAATTATATATCCGGAAATAAGGGCCATAAAGATATACCCGATTAAATAACCACCGGTCGGACCTAAAAGCTTGCCCGGCCCTCCGGAAAAATTAGAGAATACCGGAACACCGATAAGACCGACAAGTAAGTATATTAAAACACTTACAGTTCCTTTTTTCATTCCCAGTACATACAAAACAATATAAATCGCTAAGTTTGCGAAAGCGACGGGAACGACTCCGATGGGAATAGACAACGGACCAAGGACACAAATGATTGCGGCTGCAACCCCTATGATGACTAATTGGAATACTTTTTGTTTATTTTTCATGGGTTTTCCTTTCGATTAATACATCGTAAATTGATCTTGACTTAATATATATGAAAGAAAAGAGAATGTCAACCACAATATTATTATGGGTGACAATCTGATCTTACGCCATTATTTATTTCGATTAACAGCCCCCACAAGCTGTATATTATTTTCATCCGGGTACTTAATAACCTTTAAGAACATCCCAGCCGAAAACCGGCAGAGCATCCTCCGGAACTTCAATACCCACAAGATAAAACAAACGGGAAAAATCGGACATTTCTCCCCAAATTCCAAGTACATCTTGATAATCTTGATTGTTTTTACTAATTTACTTCAGCATGCACACAACCGAGTAGATTGATATCCTTCGGGTGGTGTAGCCTCAGCAAGAGCTGTGGCAGAAGATAAACTTTATCCATTAGTTATTCCACGAGCTATTGGCGGCAAATATATCCTCTCGTTGAAATATTTCGAGATTACATAGTACGTTGTTAGTAATATTTCTTTTTTAGCTCGCATAGCTGATTTTCCAAATCAGTTATCTGTTGCTTCATTTTTTTTGCATCTTCTTGATGAGATAACTGACCAACCCTGAGATTTATTAAGTCTGCAACAGCTGTCAAAAAGTTTGCTATTGTTTCTAATTCATCCGGATCACGACTATTAGATATAATCGATGAAATTATTGCTGATAAGATAACTAGTGCATTAGGGTCAGCATTTGCAATATTAGCCATTATTGTCCCTCCTTATTATAGGATATGAACCAATACAAATTATGTTAACACTATAGACCATCGAAAAATTATATTTATATATGTAAACATAGTCTTGTCTTTTGCCAAACCAACACTCTTGAAGCACCTTCAACTTTATCTATTCAGATTCAATAATAATGTGCGGCTAAAGAAAGCTGTTAATTACATAGTGGCTTCCTTTTTTGGTTATACTATTGCAGAAAACAATATCGGAATGGTGGTGATGCTTATGACAACTCTTAATAAAATACCCAACAAATTAGTAAATGAAAAATCTCCATACCTTCAGCAACATGCATATAATCCTGTTTACTGGTTTCCATGGGGTGATGAAGCCTTTCAAAAAGCAAAAACTGAAAACAAACCCATCTTCCTCAGCATCGGCTATTCCACTTGTCATTGGTGCCATGTGATGGAAACCGAATCCTTCGAGGACCTTGACGTTGCTCGCATACTCAATGAAAACTATATATCGATAAAAGTAGACCGAGAATTAAGACCGGATATCGATAACATCTATATGCGAGTATGCCAAGGAATGACCGGATCCGGAGGTTGGCCCATGAGTGTGTTTATGACTCCGGAGCAAAAACCGTTTTTTGCAGGAACGTATTTCCCAAAACAATCAGCCGGGCAATATCCGGGATTCATCGACATCATCACTCATTTTGCAGAAGCATGGAAAGAAAATAAAAATCAGTTCTTTGAAGATACCGCTCAAATAGAAGCCTTCTTAAAGCAATCAATGGACAAACATTCAGAAGAACTTAAGCAGAGCGTCATCCAATCGGCCTTTGAAGAATTAAAATCCCAATACGATCCTTTGTATGGCGGGTCAGGCATCGCTCCAAAATTCCCCACCCCTCATAAACTGTTTTTCCTTTTAAGATATTATAAATCCGCTTCGGATCGGACTGCGTTGGATATGGTAGAGCATACCCTTTTATCTATGTACAAAGGCGGTATCTTTGACCACATAGGATATGGGTTCTCCAGATATTCCACCGATCGCAAGTGGCTGGTCCCTCACTTTGAAAAAATGTTGTATGACAATGCTTTATTAGCCATTGCCTATACCGAATGCTATGCCTGCACAAAAAATGAATTGTACAAAAATATCGCAGAAAAAATATTTACGTATGTTCTTCGGGACCTAACATCAAGTGACGGTGCTTTCTATTCATCGGAAGATGCCGATTCAGAGGGAATGGAAGGCAAGTATTATGTATGGAGCTATAAAGAATTGTTCAAGCAATTCAATAAAAATAAAGTGGAAATATTGTGTAATTACCTAGGTGTGACTAAAGAGGGCAACTTTGAGGGAGCAAATATTATTAATCTGATCCACACCGATTTGGAAACAGTTAATCAACCTGAAATAAAAAAAGCGGTAGAAGAAATTCGATCAAAGTTGTATGATGAGCGCTTGAAGCGAATACGCCCGTTTAAAGATACAAAAGTACTAATATCATGGAACGGTATGATGATAGCTGCATTAGCCATAGGCGGAAGGGTTCTTCATCGAAGAGATTATATTGTCGCAGCAAAAAAAGCCGCGGGCTTTATACTTGGTTCTATGACAGATCAAAAAAACCGTTTACTGAATGGATACAAGAACGGCATAAATTCAGCCGTCGGCTATTTAGATGATTACGCGTATATCATTTTCGGTTTCATTGAGCTGTATCGTTCCACATTTGATACATCGTATTTAAATAAAGCTCTGGAATTTAATCAAACATTGATAGACAACTTTTGGGATAATCAACAGTCCGGGTTTTTCTTTTATGGAAATGATCAAGAAAATTTAATTATACGACCAAAAGAACATTATGACGGAGCAACACCTTCGGGTAATTCAATTGCTGCAATGAATTTACTGCAATTATATGAATATACGGGAGATCACAATTTTAAGGTGCGTGCCGAAAAATTGATAAATGCTTTCGGGGCGGACATCAATAGTCAACCGACCGGACACATTCATTTCCTAACGGCATTTTTAACAAACAACCAAAATAAAAGTCAGGTGATCTTTACAGGGAGAGATAAAAACGAATTATTAAAAATACGACAAAAATTAGACAGTAACTTTCTTCCCTTTACAACATGCCTTGTGTATGATGGAAATGAAGCAGCCGTTGAAACCAACCCCCATTTGAAAGACTACATTCCGGAAGATCGGGTGACCGCTTATGTATGTGAAAACTTTACTTGCCAACAGCCAACACACAATATTGATGCTGTTTTTACCGGTTTACAATGATTTAAATCTTACCGATTTTTTTCAACCAGTTAACAGTATCGGTCAATGTTTCTTTCATATCTCTTGTTTCATATCCTAGCTCTTTCGTTGCCTTTTCATGTGAGAAGTGTGCGTTTGTGTTTAATGTGTAAATGGAATATGAAGTAAATAACGGCGGTTGGCGTAATATCTTATAATACAACTCCGCAAGTCGGGCAGTGCCCTTTAAGAACCAAAGAGGCAAAATGTTTCTTATTTCCTTCTTCCCGGTAATTTCATGCAGCATAAAGAGAATCTGTTGCATTGTAAAGTATTTGTTTGAGAGAATATATCCCTCGCCTTTTCTTCCTTTGTCACACGCTGCTATGATGCCCTTTGCCACATCTCGAACGTCAACAAAGTCATAACCGCCATTAACACCGGATGTCAATCTGTGGTTATAGTAATCGATGACTAATGTTGTAAGATGACCCTTACCGTAATCATAAGGACCGGTAATTCCGGAAGGATGAACAATGCTCACATTCAAGCCTCGCTTTGCAGCTTCCATGACATAAGCTGTCGCTTCGGCTTTTGTCTTTGCATAAGCCCCTACCACCTTTTCAGGATCAAAATCGGTTGTTTCGGTTATAACAACACCTTCCGGTTGTTCGGGAATTGCATGAACCGAGCTTACATAAATCAACTTTGAAACATCATACAAAATGCAAAGATCAACAATATTCTTTGTTCCGGTTACATTAACATTATATACTTCCGGATTAACATTTGTAGCGATGGACACGATTCCGGCGCAATGGATCACAATAGGATCTCGACCTTTCAAATTTTCAAAAAAAGGTTTGATACTATTGACATCTGACACATCACCATAAAATATTTCTGCGTTTTCCGGAAGATGCTCTTCTTTAGGCAGAACCAAAGCACGAACTGCTTTACCGCTTTGAATTAGTTGTGCAGTTACCACGCTGCCCAGATGGCCTGCTGCACCTGTGACTAAATAGATATTTTCCATATAAAATCCCTCTTGCTAAATATAGCCATGTGCTAATTACTATTATATCACAAGATTTTTTAAGATATAATACGAACTAATATTTTTTCAAGCATGTAATGTGTTGTTAGATTTTTGATTATTAAATGCTGAAAACCCTTGTGTAGCAAGGGTTTTCAGCTTAATTTTTGGCGGAGAAGGAGGGATTCGAACCCTCGCTAGAGAATAAACCCCT
>ENA-UOOK01005089-UOOK01005089.1-fermentation-metagenome-genome-assembly--contig:-NODE-5089-length-13502-cov-10.022905_pt1 | contig 13502 bp, 10 predicted proteins | sample MGYA00245777_ERZ724023 | MGnify/ENA primary metagenome ERZ724023 (study PRJEB28704, sample SAMN03018312) | fermentation metagenome | biome: anthropogenic terrestrial biome; feature: soil... | reverse complement strand
AAAATCATCAACGCGATGAGGCTCAGTTTAGACCCCATCAATTCTTCACTCAAACAGATAGCTAATCAACTGGGGCTGGATCCGGAATTATCGTCCTCCTATACCAGGAACAGCTACATCACCCATCTCACCAGTGAATTACTTGTGAACCCGATTGTAGTAAGAAAGATGGTCGGCCACAGTACCAGGAAAGATGTCACTGCCGGCTATGTGAAGCTGACAGCCAAGAAACGGAGAGAAATCAATATGAAGCTGCTGAATCCGGAGAAAAGGTATACAGCGATAAATGCCGGGAGATTTACTATGTAAAAAAGTCTATACATATTAGTAAATTCAAAAAGAGAGAGATAATTATTGATATCTTCTGATATTTATTAAAATATTTGTTAGTTTTGCAGATAAACAGAAGGTTGTCTCTATGGCGAGCTAAGTTGCTAATTGAATATATTGACATTACACAATTCGTCAATATGTCACTGAGATAAAAGCTAACACTCTTACCTCCAATACTTATGAAATAACATGTCAATCTTTTATATGAGAGAGCGAAATGTAATTCTGACTGGTGCAGGAGCTGTAGTTCCATGGGGAGCGCCAAAAACCGATGAAATAACTAGTATTTTGCGGAATGATTCCACTTTTGTCAATGATAAAGGAGAACCAATAGGTGAATATTTATTCTCACTTTTGGAAGCTCAAATGAATGAGTATATCGGATATCATTACCCAAATTTTGAGTCTATTTTACATTTTGTTGAATTGTTATTTGAGTATAAGAAATCTCAATATCCAATGTCAGACAGTTTTTTCAGATTTAATAACTTCTTTTTAATTGATCCTGAAATACAGAATAAATTAGAAATATATGAAAGTCAAAAATTGGACAAACGCTTAGATACATCTTTTGGCACCAAACGCCTAATTGCAAATGAGTATTACTATTACGAGCTTTATCTACATTTCATATTCTTAATCAAAAAAGAAATTGAGAAATATGAAACTGTCGAGGAAAATAAATATCATGAGCTAAATAAAAGTTTTAACCGATTTCTAGATCAAGTTAAGGGTGAAAATGGAATTGTAAGGTTTTACACTTTGAATTACGATTATTTAGTTCCTAATATTTCAAATTTGAAATTTTTCGATGGATATGATGAAAAAACTGGAAAAATCAATGTAAAAAAAATTATTGAGGATGATAATATTGATTGTTATTATCACTTACATGGCTCCTTTAAACTTAATTTTATTGGTGAAAAATCAAATGATTACAGCTTTTGTAGCCTCCAGAGAAATTTCGTTCAAAATGATTTGATACCATCGAATATAATAACTGGTTATCATAAGCCCGAAAGAATCTTGGATGAAACATTTTATGAGTTTTACCAGAAAATGGTTGAAGATTTGATTAAAGCAAACAAAATTTATATCATTGGTTATTCGTTTAACGACATGCATGTTAATGCTGCACTAATAAGAGCATTAAAGAAAGGTACTACTAAAGTCACAGTTGTTGACAAGTGCTGTCTTCCCGATTTTCATATAAAATATGATAAGATTGTAGATAGTAACCCAGACTATGATATGAGTAAATTAATCAAATTTCCTAATACTTATCAAATGACAACTGAAGCACCAAAAGCAAAAGCATATTTAAATGGATTAAATGATTTTTTAGATAATTTGATAAGATCCAATAATTAAGTACATATTTCTGTGGGAATTTGGTGGTGCTAGCTCCGCTAATTCATGTTACCAGTCATTGCGGAAGTGTTGCTTAAATCAAAAACCTGGAAATACAAACGGTTGATTGTATTCATAAATTGAAAATAATACCATGGAATACGTTGTCTTTACGGATGAAAGTTATATAACAGATTCAAGATTTCAGAGTTTAACAGCATTTTCGATTCATAAAAATGCCTGGGATAAAGCAAAAAGTGAACTGAATAATATTCTCGCAAGCTCAAATGTTACAGAATTTAAATGGCAGAAATTGAATAACGCAAAAAACTATTTTTGTGCTGATAAAATAATAGATTTTATATTTAACAATCTAAGTGATTTCAAAATGAGAATTGATATTCTCATTTGGGATACTCACGATTCACGTCATCAAATTTATGGTCGAGATGATATGGCAAATTATGAAAGAATGTTCTTTCATTTATTAAGTGCATCAATGAAAAGAAGACCAAAATCTGCAAAGTGGGATATAAGACCAGATCAACGAAATGGAATTGATTGGCATACAGTTCATAAATGTCTTTCTGCAAAAGGAAGACAACAAAATTTCCATCACGATATCTTCGGATACTTCATTTCTGACCCACACTATTTTATTGAATCCTTTCAAGAGCAGTGTTCAAATGTCGAGCCACTGATTCAGGTTGCCGATCTTTTTTCAGGTTTAGCTGTATTCTCAAAAGAATCATATGCCAGTTTTGTACAATGGAAGCAGCAGAAAACACCTATTTTATTTGAAGAAGAATGTATGTCTTTTTCTAACCGGCAAAATTACAGATTTAGACTACTTGAATTCTTTGATCGTAGATGCAAAGCCGGTAAATATGGTGTTAGCCTTGAGAGTAAACAGTGTCTCTTTACCTATAATCCCAAGAACCCTATTAACTTTTGGTACTATGAACCACAACATAATAGTGATAAAGCACCAGTAAAAGAGAATAACAAAATGTTATAAAAAAAACGTGACATCATGTTATTGGTTTAATAAAACGTTTTCGGGAATCCAAAGATAAATAAGTAAAAATCTGCTACTCTTGGCCCCAGCAGTATATGCTATAGTCCTGGCAAATAGTAAAGCGCTAATAAAAACAAATATTATACATCGTCTAGTTCTATTTAATTCACTCACTACAGTAGCGACATAGGAAACAATATTAATAATCTTTAATACTGAAATAAATCAAAACAGAGAAGATCACACCTAATATAATTCCGGTTAGGAAGATTTTAAGGTTGAAAGCGGGGGATGTTGAGGTTTTTGCTGTGAGTTCTTCGTTTTCTTTGGTAAGGTTTTCGATTTTGAGCTGCAGGCCGATATTTTGTTTGGTAAGATTTTGATTTTCTATTGATGTGGTTTGGAGAAAGGTTTCTAGTTCTTTTTTAGTTTCTTCAAGTAAGCTTTTGGAAATGGATATTACTTCACTTGCAATGGGTGGTTTGCCGGTGTCTGGATTTATGGGGGTGGATGTGTCGTAAAATATTTCATGTTTTGAAATTTCGTTTATTGAGTGGATGTTTTCGTTCCGGGTGCGCTGTAAATCGGTTTGGAGGATAGCGAGCTGAGCTTCTTTTTTGTAAAGGCTGTCTTTAAGGTTCCAGATGGCAGTTTTGTCGGTTCTGATGGTCCTTTTTTCCATGATGGTTTGTCGGGATTTACAACCCACCAGAAAGAGCAGTGCTGTTAAGATCAACAGAATCAGTAAAGCACTTTTATGTTTCCTCTCTCTTTTCATGATGATTTTCTAATAGCTTCCAGAAACTTGCAATGATAACCGGCAATGATTGGAGCTTGATCGAGTCCGTTGACGATTCTTCTGGCTCCCAAGGGATCATCGCGGTGATTATTGAAAAAGTTTTCAAGAGAATATCCGGTAAAGTCGCCTCGGCTGGATTTTCCAAGGATCATTCCCTCAACCAGAATATGTGCTGAGATGTCGGGATCCAGCGCAAGTTCAGGTTGTTCTAAAAGTGGTAACCCCAGAATATCTCCCATCTGCATGTAATTATCGAACCAAGTTAATTGTACATCACCCCTACCGTAATACATCTTATCCGGCCAGGTATAAGGCAGTCCATTATACTTCACTTTTCGTCCGTAAGGCTTTCCTATACCTTTCCCCCGTTCCTCTATAGGTTGCATGGTTTTGGCAGTCTCGTGATAGGAAGTGGCCAACATATAAGCTCGCCATCGGTCGTCGGTTACTTTAAACTTGTCAAATGCTTTAAGTTTATGGAGTATTCCGTTCCTTTGGCGGTTGTTCATTCTCCCAAGGAAGAGAGATTGATTTATTTCCTGAAAAAGTTGTTGCCGTTTCATTTTGTTGAGGCCTAATCTTCTTTTCGTATGAATGTACCCAAAGGCGGGACCCTTATAGCACAGTTATCGACCATGCAATAATGGCGATCACTATCTTTTCTCCATCTGATCTCCCTTTCGACCGTTTTCTCAAGACCGGTAATTCTTCTGTGATCCTCCATCCTCTGTAATTGTAAAAGCGCGATATCTTTTTTCAGTTTCTCATTGATTCCATCTTTCTCTTTTAGTAAGTTCAACAATTCCTCAGAATTCGACTTATTGTACGAGTTCATTTTCTCCATATGTGCAACCGTACGTTCCAAGAGTCCCATGATCTCAGCTGCAGCCAGTGCATCTTCGCGTTTGGCAGTCGCTTCGGACTGAAACGCTTCGCTCATTCTAATACGCCTGTTCTCTTTCCGGTTGACAATGGATGAGATCAATCCTCCCAAGGCTCCTCCGCCTGCAAATGAACCGATAGTATAGAGCCAATCAGGATGTATTTCAAGTAAATCGATCATTGGTTTAAGAAATAGTATTCTATTTAAGCGGTAAAAAACCGCCCCATCGTGGAGCGGTCTTAATTGGAAAAATCATCGGATCTCCTAAGCAATCGTCTTTTGACCGAGATAAACGCTATTGGCCACCAAGGATCCATTCTCAGAAATAAACCCTAAGTATACTTCCACAGTATCTCCAATCCAGTTTTCCGGAACGTTTAACGTTGCTGAACCGGAGGATCTATCTCCTGTAGTGGTACTGAAAACAGACTCCCCTTTTGTACCGTTGTATACCAGCGCCATGGCCTGATCCGTTTCCGTTGCATTGCTCACCCCGCTGTTGTCACTCCAGGTGAAATTCAGGCTCCTTTCAGCAGCAACAGCATCCGCATTTTCGGCCGGCAAAAGACTACCTCTTGAAACAAGAATGTTGGAATAATCCATCTCATAATCGGGGAATACACCGGTTACAGCGTTTTTCACGTTATAAGACATTGCCGCATTGAAAGCTGTCTGCCTGCTCGCATAATTTTTGAACCCTACCCTAATGAAAGGAGTGATGGGTTTTAGAAAATCGATCGTCACCATGAATTTCGTACGCTGCATCACCTGAGCCTCGGTACGAGGATTCCTCACACTTGTTGGAAGACTTCGCATATAATGGATGCCTTTCCAGGTTCCACCAACAACCGTTCCTACCTTGCCGGAGAAACCACCTAAAATTCCTTGTTTGATAGTGCCCATAAAAACTGTATCCTTTAACTGTTAAACATATTTTGCTTGGACTTGGTATGGACCTGGTAAGGCCATGACCTTATCCGGTGTTGAAAATAATGAATATCTTTAATGTTGTCGGACTCTGGTATAGAGTGCTTTCGGATGCCTCAACTTGCGTATGAGGCAATGAGTAAATGGAAGGGATGGATTAAATGAAACCTTAGCGTTTAGCCAAATGGTGGCTCTGTAATCGGCAAGGTTTTCCGGTGAAATACGATTTTCGCGGATGCGGAATTGGAGATTTCATCGGAAACCGGGAGGGCTTGACCTTGCAAGATTACATCGAAAGTCACCGTACCTTTGCGGAGGTGGCATTTATCGGGTTAAAAAATCTTTGTTCTAAGCGATCAAATACAATATTTGGACAAGTATTGATTTTCTGAAAGAGTACCTCTTTTATTCATCTGACACAATATATCTCCTTGTCAAATAGCTAATCCATTTCTCGTAGTTTTTGTCAGGGCAATACTTCGTTAGAAGTGTAAAGAGGTCTTCGTAAGTCAAGGCAATAAATTTATTCTTGTTGTACACAAGTAAATCAATGTACTCCTTACTTGTTTTTACAAAGTGAGAGTTGCCAGATGGAAATAGTGTTAGGGATGTAAAATATTTGAATTTATCGCTGTCCATTTTTAGGATGCTTTCACCAAGGATGTGATTTCTCCAAATTTGTCTAAATTTATCTGTGGATAATACACTAATAGCATCTTGTTTGTAGAGTCCACAACTTTTTGTGACAGAAAAATATAATGAGTTCAAATTGTGAATATCTTTATCTTGCTTTGAATTGGGGCGAAGTTTATATTCTCTCTCAGTGTACTTTACTTCTATCCCTATTAATCCTTTCGCACCATCTGCACTTGTGTATTCAATACAAGCGTCAAAAGAGGTTCCATCGTTTAGATACTTCTTTTTCGGTTTTGGAGCAAATTCAATTATTACGTTATCAATAGAATAAATATTTGATTTTAGTATTTCTTCAAAAACATTCTTGCAATAATCTCTGTCTTTATCAAGCGGAATAAAAATATTAAAAGGGATATGTTCACTCCTTAACAAGTTAGCGTAAAGAGCTTTGTTGTAGTTCCGACATTTTTTTACCGCTTCAAATATCTTAAACCCGTCATAGAAATTCTTGCCTTTTTCAGCATCAGATTTTTTAAGGTAATTGCCATAGGTATCGTATGATAAGTCAAGATGTTTTGATCTAAAAACCGATTGATGAAGGCGAGCACGCGCCAGGAAACCACTTGGATCAGTTTTGTTGTCCTTTGGGTATTGTTTCCCAATTTTTTCCAGATCACTCATCCTTATTATTTGACTACACTATAAATATTTAAAATACTTTATCTCAATGAAGTGTAAGTTGTCTTATATGAAGATATAAATCAGGTAGCGGTTAGCATCCATCACAGATTAACTGAAGAATAAGTATTTCTAAAGTTTTTCTGTTAGCTCTTTTATTAGTTGTTGTTTTTGAATTTTTTGAATTTCAGGAGCTTCCAGCTGTAAAAACTCTAAACCTGAAAAAAGGTTTCCTTGTTTTCTGTTTTGCCTAGGTTCCATGCTTTCAATTAACACAGCTTCCAGTAAATCTCCCAGATTCTGAAAAGTAAAGTTATCTAATTTGACGTCCGTGATAAGATTACCTTTGTCGCTTATTGGATAAAATCCAAACCAGGAAAATCTATCCCAACGACCACTCAGTCGGTCAATTGTGTGAATCTTCAACCTTTTTCCTAGCGGCTGATCAATTGCTTGACCCACGTAAATTGTTTCACGACCATCATGTAGCAAGTAAATACCTATCTGTTCTCTGAAATTGACTTCTGAAGCACCCACTTGCTGTATTCCTAAAAGATCAGGATACGATTTCCAATGGACAAGAGTTCTGTTCCAATATATTCCAAAAGAATTAATTATTTTATAGATCTCCTTGGTTGTTTTCTCAATTATGACCGTTTTAGATTCAATATCAGATGCCTCCAGATCTGAAGAGTTTTCCAAAAATTTTCTAAGTATATAAACTCCTTTGTCAACTCTGGCGAAGATTGATTTTTCCTTATAGGAATTTATATCTGTTGTGATACTTGCACTTACAGTATCTTGAGGAGTTGCACCAAGTGACTTTCTATACCCTTTTTCCGCAATTAATTCTGCAATCTCAGTGTAATGAAGTGCCTTTTTCTCGTCTTCAAAAACTTTAACAATAGCATCTTTCCATTTTAATTGTGTCATGTATCTTATTTTAGGGTAAAAAAAAATTTATCAAAAGTTTGTGTTGTGGAAGTAAAAAAGTTTTTAAACTGCAAGTTTAATTAATTTTTTTGGATAAACTAATTTTACCACATAGGATTTATATCCCAACAGTTAAAATTTCCTATATTTCGGTGGTGTAGTATAGTGAGAGGTGTTCTTGACGTAACTTATGTTTTAGTGTATCCTGGGTAGAGAGACGAACTACTTCTATGTGATGTGATATTTCGGGTTTAACGCGTCAATGACTTCCAGTATTTTTTGTGCCTGGGATTGGAGTTAAAAACAGAGATGGCTGGAGTTCATAGGCATGTACAAAATCCATCAGATGTACCTCACACTCAGTTTGAAACGGATGTTCTTCTTGTAGCTCTGTTTCAATCCGTTGTTAACGAACTTTATCAACTCCAGGATGGAACCGGTTGGGAATGGTAATTTTATCAGTATCAAGGGATAACATTGTGTTTCGGTTTCCTTTTTTTGGACCTATAATGAGCTGTTAAAAGCTGAGTTGATTTTATTGACCAAGTATGGTTACAACGAAGCAGGAAAACAGGATACGGAGCGAAGCGACGTCTGTTTCCCTGAGTTTAGTAACATTTAATGTTTATCTTATATTGCTTTCTTTAGGATGGGTTTTGAATTTCCACTGTGCCAACGCTTATAAAATTACCTGTCAACATTTATGAAAGTTAATGGAAAAGTTGTGAACAGGTTATCAGCCTTGAGCTGGAACGAAGCAATGGAAAAACTGAGGAGCGAAGCGACATGTTTTTTCTTGCGGAGTGACTAGGCGCGAGCCGCAGCGAGTGGAGCGAGGGTGGTGGCAGAAGAAAGCATGAGTTTACGAGTGCGCCTGACGGCTACTGTGATCAGCTGGGGTGGCGCATCTTTTTGTTTATGGGTAGGGGCAGAGGCAAATGCCTGGTGCAGCGAGTAGCATAAGTGGAATTGAGCGAATGGAACGTTGGGGCTTTGGAAAATACGGGTTGAAACGAAGTGCAAAGCAAACTTGGTTGCAATCCGTAAAGATGGTTGGTGAAAATTATAATGATTGGGAATAAGTGCCAAAAGTGTAATGAGCGAAAACGGAACGTGCAGACGAGCGGAACCTGACTTTTGCCCTTGATACAGCGGTGCGGTGTGAATGTAGCGAAAGAGGAGATTGGAGAACGAAGAATGTGGGCAACAATCGACGTAGTGAACGAAATGAACACTGCAAGAGCGGAGGGGCGGTGTTTTTACAAAAAGTGTGACACCCCGCGAAGCCCGAGCGACTAGCAGGCGAGCAGAACACTCAGTGGCGATTGCCCCCTTTCAAAAATGTATGAGCGTAAGTGAATACCGTATTGGGGTTTATAAGGGGGCAAGAGTAGCCACGGGTGAGGATTGAGTGAGCGTCGTGCAATAAAACAAGCGGCTACGCCACGATGAGCACCAAACGAAGCGAAGCGAGTGTGCCGGAGCACAAGCGTGAAGTGTGGATGCGGTGTGTGCAAGGGTGGCGAAAAAATACTACCCGCAGTGATTGCTGAAGAGCAAAACGAATAATATCAACGGAAAAAACACGATTGATTCTTGATAAATACCATGGAAGTTGCGGTGTGGAGATTTTTTAGTGCCACTGTTTACAGCTTGCCCTTGCTCACATGCTTTATTGCATTAAGTGAGCGATTGACGAACACCTTATAACCTGTTCTGTTTAATTTACGGGATTTACGGTTGTAGAAACGGGATGGTGATTGATACTGCTGCAGATTAAAAGCAGGAGGAGACCAGCGTATGATTTGGGAAAAGCTTCGATCAGGGCAGCCCGGGGGGTATGTTGAAAGGAACACAAGACGGTTTATGGGTTGCACTGTCGGTAAGGCAAAAATAGCCTTTGCCTGGCAGGAGAACAGGGGGAATGGGGATTTGAAGGTTTCTATGGTTGATGCTTTGGGTATCGGATCTGTATCTTATTTTGGTACACTTTTCTTTTGCGATTCCCCAATTTCCGCTGTGACCGGATTATTGAAGCTGCTAGAGAGAAATTCTCGAATGTGATCTTTAAACTGGGAGGGTATAGAAATGTAAAGGTTGTTTTTGCCGGGGGGAGGGCAGAGCTCAAATATAATCTATTGACTCATCACAAACATTCATACCTTATAGTAATCAGAGTCATACAATCTATTTTGTTTCCCATAATTGACTGCCAGTTAAATAATTCTTAGAGAAAATTTGAGACTCAACTTCTTTTCAATAACTTTGATCGTATTTCGGATGATTGGAATTTGGTGTAATTACAAATATAGTTTATGAGTTAGGATGCCCTAAGGAGAAAACGAAAGAGAAGCCATCTTTGCAAAACTGTTTACCATTGATCTGGAAACTGAAAATAAGTAAAAAGAGCCTGTGGGATGAATAAGTGTATTGTGGAATGAATTAATAAAAAAAATACGGGATGAAAACATCAGAAGAAAACATAATCAATTCAGACATAGGGGAGTTGTATAACTCAGTTTTTCAACTTATTTCAGAGACAAGAAAACGAGTCGCCGCATTTGTAAATGCCGAAGCCACGTTGTTGAATTTCAAAGTTGGTAAGCACATACAAACTTTCATCCTCCAGGGAAATAGGGCCACATATGGCCAACAAATCATTATCAGGCTATCTGAAAACCTTACCCAAGCCATTGGCTCCGGATGGTCTGACAAGCATCTTCGGCATTGTCTCCGCGTTGCAGAGAATTTTACAGAGGAGCAGATTGTCTCCGCAGCGCAGAGACAATTAAGTTGGACACACCTCAAAACATTAGCTTATGAGAAAGATCCGCTTAAACGGAATTTTTATCTTGAAATGGCCATCTTAGAAAACTGGAACACCAGAGCACTGGCAGATCAAATGGATAAGATGCTATACGAACGTACTGCCATTTCAACAAAGCCTGAAACACAAATAGCAAAGGTGCTAAACGATTTGAAAGAAGATCACACCTTAAACCCCGAACTGGTATTTAAAAGCAGCTATATACTTGATTTTCTGGGTTTGCAAGGAATGTATTCAGAGAAAGACGTGGAAAACGCCTTGATTGCGAACCTACAACAATTCATTATGGAACTGGGGAGCGGTTTTGCATTCTTGGAACGACAAAAACGGATATCGGTTGATGCTATTGATTACCATTTGGACTTGCTTTTTTACCATCGCAAGCTAAAAAGACTGGTGGCAATTGATCTTAAACTAGGAAAGTTTAAACCCGAACACAAAGCCCAAATGGAGTTATACTTGCGCTGGCTGCAAAAAAACGAAATGTTACGGGGTGAGGAAACACCTATCGGGCTCTTGCTATGCAGCGAAGGCAATACCGAACATATTGAACTATTGATGCTCGATAATAACCAGATAAAAGTAGCTCAATACCTTACTGAGCTACCTGATAAACAATGGTTTGCCGACAAACTACATAAGGCACTGGAAATTGCTAAAATGAACCAAATTGAGGAAAAATGATGTCGGCAACAGCCGGAGACAGGTCTTCAAAATTGACTAGAAAGATTGGTTATGGTATTTAAAAATTTCAATCCAGCACTTTGCATTTTCAATGCAAAATGGATAAGTGCTTAAATGTCTGCATTTTCTTGATTCACATAAAAAATGAAATAGGTCAAGACATGGATTTTAAGTTGCTTTCTAACTACAAATGTTATATATTCAGCTGGTTACACTGAAATGTTTTCGTTAAATTCGTTGCTTGGTTTCGTTGCCAAGATATGGGTATATCTTAACTTCATTCGATTACATAAAAACAATATGCGTTATGTTTGAAATCAGGGATTTTCACAAGGATGTTTTTGTAGATGGGCATATCATCTTTGATACTGACAAAGAAGTATCCTACCTAGATTTAGTAGCTTATTCAAATCTAAATAAAGATCAATTTACAGAGGTAATATTTGCTGATAAATCATTAAATGAAAACGGTAAGATAGTTAAGTACGTTAATAACGACCAAATTTGCCGAGACGACATCATATATCACACAGCAGGGGAAATTTCCAGTTATGGGAATGAAATTGTTATAGAAAATCCATACCGCTGCATCTACTCATACAACTACAACATATACGGTATGTGGGAAGTTTTAAACAGGAACAAGCGTATAGATGATCTATCAACAGAAGAGACTACAGAATTTAATTCATACAGAAACTACAGCCTGTCAAGAAATATTCACCGTATGATTTATCTCTCTGTCTTTTCAAATTATGAACTCTTCATGATGGAGATATTAATAGCATGTTATTCAAGATTTCCTGAAATAAAAGAAATGTACAACATAAGTAAAAAATTTCACGGACTGACAGAAGAAAAAGTAATTGAGAAATTGAGGAGATCCCATTACAATAATTTTGAAGTGGTTGATTCCCTTTTTTCAACTTTACTCGGAATTAAAATACCTGATTACACATATTTAAAAACTGCATATGACACGAGAAATGATATTGCACACAGATATCATTTCTCCATTGATGGAGGAATAGTTGAAATCTCAACGGAAGAACTTGAGGATCATGTGAATAATACAAATAATTTCGTTTATGAACTATTTGAGAAAGTGATTGATGTGGTATATCAATCGCAATAAAAACGCCATCCTAATATAACTCATATTTAGCATAAATAACACGATAAACCATTGAATTTTTGATGAAATCAATAATAAGGTAATAAGACTGTAAAATCCAGGTGAAGCAGAATGTTTTATTTTGTAAATTTGTACTTTAATCACTTTAAAGTTATATTTTACTGTCTGATATGATATGAACATACTGGTTACTAACGACTAAGACAATTGCATACAAGTATAATATGAATAAACAACAATTGGCAGCCAAGATATGGCAGTCTGCTAATCAAATGCGTTCTAAGATTGACGCCAATGAATACAAAGACTATATCCTAGGTTTCATTTTTTATAAATACCTCTCCGACAGGGAAATTATTTTCGCAAAAAAAGTTGATTATTCTGATGAGGACATCAAGTCACTTTCGGAGGAGGATATCGAAGCTGTTGAGTACTTTAAAAAAAATATTGGTTATTTCATCTCTTATAAGGATCTCTTTTCCACTTGGATTAAAATGGGAAAAGACTTTGATGTATCGAATGTAAGGGATGCGTTGTCTGCATTTAGTCGTCTGATAAGTCCGGCACACAAGAAACTATTCGATGGCGTTTTCGACACTTTGCAAACCGGACTGAGCAAACTGGGTGAGAGTGCTGCCTCCCAGACAAAAGCAATCAGTGATCTCATTCATTTGATCAAAGGAATACCCATGGATGCCAAGCAGGATTATGATATGCTTGGATTCATTTATGAGTATCTGATAGGTATGTTTGCTGCAAATGCAGGAAAGAAAGCCGGTGAATTTTATACTCCTCACGAGGTTTCCCTGTTGATGTCAGAGATTATCGCTGATCATCTGAAAGACAAAAAGGAGATTCAAATATACGACCCTACAAGTGGATCCGGCTCACTGCTTATTAACATTGGAAAGAGTGTTGCCAAACATGTTGACGATGAAAACAACATCAAATATTATGCACAGGAGTTAAAGCAGAACACCTATAACCTCACTCGCATGAATCTGGTTATGCGTGGCCTTTTACCGCACAATATCGTTACCCGCAATGGTGATACGTTGGAAGATGATTGGCCCTATTTCGAAGAGAGTGATCCCATCGGTTCTTACAATCCCCTCTATGTGGATGCAGTTGTATCCAATCCGCCCTACTCGCAAAAATGGGATTCAGATAATAAAGATGCGGATCCGCGTTATGCGAGTTATGGACTTGCTCCAAAAGGAAAAGCCGACTATGCATTTCTCCTACACGATCTGTATCACGTGAAGCCTGAAGGAATAATGACAATTGTTCTTCCTCATG
>ENA-UOOK01005088-UOOK01005088.1-fermentation-metagenome-genome-assembly--contig:-NODE-5088-length-13508-cov-8.280086_pt1 | contig 13508 bp, 11 predicted proteins | sample MGYA00245777_ERZ724023 | MGnify/ENA primary metagenome ERZ724023 (study PRJEB28704, sample SAMN03018312) | fermentation metagenome | biome: anthropogenic terrestrial biome; feature: soil; material... | reverse complement strand
ACAAGTCTTTAAGTATATATTGTTTTATGATGAGGGGTTATACATATAGGCAGGAAATATTATTTTCTATTATAGACAAAGGCAGGTTTAGAAGGATGGGAGAAGTAGATGAGACAAGAAAAGTGAATATAATGATAATTGCTGCTACTTCGGAAGATGTTGAATCATATTTGCTTTCTACATTTCGAAGGAGAATTCCTATGTTTATAGAGCTTCCGAGTTTAAAAAGCAGACCTCTTGAAGAAAGATACAATATGATAATAAATTTTTTTAAACAAGAAGCTATGAAAATCAATATTAAAATAGTTGTTTTGTTAAATGTAATCGAAGCCTTACTTTTATATGATGCTAAAGGTAATATAGGCCAACTCAAATCGGATATAGAAGTGGCATGTGCAAGAGGATTTCTTGAACACATTTCAAAGAGAACAAAATATGTAACCGTAGACATATCTCATCTGTCCGGTGAAGTGGCTAAAGGAATATTAGAGATAAATAAAAATAGGAAGAATATATCCAAATTTATAAGTAAGGATTTAGAAGTACTTCCTAATAATGAATGGGGAAATGATGCAGCAGAACAAAATTCTTATGCGCTTCCCGCTGATATATACAGAGAAATAGAAGACAGATATAAAAAACTTAAAGCTCAAAATATAAGTATAGAAATTATTAACAAGTTGATTGCAGATGACCTTGAAAGAAATATCCAACAGCTCGTTCAAAAAGTTAAGGGCAACAGGCATAATATTATAAAAAACGATTTGGAACAAATAGTAGGGCACAAAATAATATATACAGTTGACAGCATGATGAGTACCATAAACGACAGCCCCGAATATAAGGATGAAACGTTGTATTACTGCTTGGCAACTCACCTTGCCGCATCTTATGAAAGGATTCTTCATAATAAGACCATTTATAATCCTCAACTTAAGGAGATTAAAAAAAAATATCATGAAGAATATTGTAAAGCTAAAGAAATGTGTGAAATAGCATCTTCGTGTCTTAATATAGAGATTCCTGAAGATGAAGTGGCATTTATAGCCATGTATTTAAAAGCATATTCCGAAAAGAACACTTTAAATGATAATTATATAGGAATAGTTGTACTTTCTCACGGCCAGGTAGCAAGATCAATGCTTGATGTTGCCACTAAGTTAATAGGTGAAAACCATGCATGTTCTATGGACATGTCTTTTAACGAATCCCCAAGTGAAGCTCTTAAAAGAACTGAAACAATTGTTAAAAAAGCAGATAAAGGGAAAGGAGTGCTTCTTCTTGTGGATATGGGTTCACTTGTGAGCTTCGGAAAAATAATTTCTGAAAAGACAGGTATACCCGTGAGGACTTGTTCAAGAGTAAATACCTTAATGGTAATTGAAGCCATAAGAAAATCCGTTCTTCCTGAAGCTACTTTAGATAAGATTGCAGATTCTATTGAAAAAGAAAAACATAATTATGATTTGGAAGTTAGAGGGGAAGAAGATAGTAAATTGAGACCTGCAATTGTTTTTATTTGTATTACGGGAAATGGAGCGGCCGAATCATTAAAGAAACGTGTAATGGATAGTTTACCTGGTTTAGATAAAAAAGCAGATCTTATATGTAAGGGATACCTGAGTGATGATATATACAAGGATTTGGAACAGCTTTCTAACGAGGAAAATATCCTTGCAATAGTCGGAACAATAGATTTAAATATAAGGAATATTCCTTTTATTTCAGCAACAGAAATAGTAAACCTTAAAGGCATAAAACTGCTTAAAAATATAATTGATAAACAGGATGACATAATTGATTATAAAAGAAGTCAGATAAATGATGTTTCTATAAAGGAACTTTTTATGGATGATCTTATATTTGTGGATAAAGGTTTTAAATCAAAGGAGGAAATATTGAATAAAGCACTTTGTTCCATGGAACAAAAAGGATATGTTACTTCCGAATATAAATGGTCGGTTTTTGAACGTGAAAATTTGTCTCCTACTTTATTGAATAGGTATGTAGCAATACCCCACGGCAATCCAACGGAAGTAAAAAGAGAATCCATTGCAGTAATAAAATTACAAAATTCTATTGAATGGTGTGAAAATATAAAAATCAATATAATATTTCTGCTTGCCCTTAATGATTACGGCAGAGAAAAATTCAAGAGGTTATTTAAATTGGTAAATGATAAAAGAATATTTAACAGACTGCAAATATGTAAGACTAAGGCAGAAATTAAGGAGGTTATAGTAAGTGGCATTTGAATTTAAAGTTGATAGGAAAGTTATATTATTAAAGGTCAAAGAAAAGAACAAAGCAGTAATACTTCAAGAGATGGCAGATAAACTTGAAAAAGCAGGATATGTGAAAAAATCATTTATAGATAACGTATTGAAAAGGGAGGCTGTGTTTCCTACGGGACTGCAATCAGGAGACTTCGGGGTAGCGATTCCCCATACTGATGTTGAGCATGTTAACAGCCCTATGATATCCGTAGCAACCCTTAAATATCCTGTTGAATTTAATATGATGGGAGGTGAAAAGAAGGATAAAGTAGATGTTAAGATAATTTTCATGTTAGCCATGAAGGATGGCAATGCTCAAGTAGATTTGCTTCAGAAATTGATGAAAATTATTCAAAATACCGAACTTTTAAATGATATTTATAAAGCAAATAATGTGGATGCATTATTGAAAATCATTAACGAAAATTTATAGTTAAAATTCGTAGGTGTTATCCAAAAGAGGTGAGACTGTGAGAAAATTTAAGATTTTGTCCGTATGCGGGACAGGCATTGCCACATCAACCGTAGCTGCTGAGAGCTGCAGAGATATGTTAAGAGAAAAGGGATTAGGCGTTGAAGTGAAGGAATGTAAAGTTATAGAGGTTGAAACAAATGTTGAAATGTTTAAACCGGATGTAATAGTTTATACTACTCCTCTGAACGATAAAGTTATAAAAGGTATAAAGAAATTCAGTGGACTTCCGTTTTTAACGGGATTTGGCAGGGAAGAACTGATAAATAAGATTGCAGAATATTTGCGGAATATGGATAAGCAGTAACTATGGTGGATAAATTTGTAATGAATTATAGAATGGGGGAATTATAAATGAAAGAGAAGATGTGGGCACAAGTATTTTATAAACCAGAGGACGTAAGGTTTGAACAAATTGATGTTCCGAGACCGGGTGATGATGAAATCCTTGTAAAAATAAAAGCTGCTACAACTTGTGGAACGGATTTAAAAACATATAGGAGAGGGCATCCGACAATAATACAAAAAGTTCCTTCAACATTTGGCCACGAATTTTCAGGAGATGTTGTTGAAGTAGGGAAAAATGTAAAAAACTTTAAAGTGGGAGACAGAGTCGTTGGAGCTAATTCAGTCCCTTGTTTTCATTGCTATTTTTGCAAACGGAAAGAGTATAGCTTATGTGAGAATCTTCAGTATTTAAACGGGGCATATGCCGAGTATATAGTGATTCCGAGTCAAATATTAAAATATAACTATCTTCATATTCCCGATGACCTTGATTATAAAGAAGCGGCTTTGGTCGAACCTCTTGCTTGCGTACTTCACGGAATAGATGAAATCAATATTAAATTAGGTGATACAGTAGCAGTTATAGGATGTGGTCCCATAGGATTGATGTTTGTAAAACTTTCTTCTTTGAAGGGGGCAAGAGTAATAGCTGCCGATTTTTCGGAATATAGGCTGAAACAAGCCGAAAAATTTGGAGCAGTAAAAACAATAAACGCGTCCTATAAAGATTATCCTCAAAGAATTAAAGACATAACGGAGGAATCAAAAGGTGTTGACGTGGCCATAGAGGCAACTGGATATCCCGAAGCTTGGGAAAATGCAATAAATATGATAAGGCCGGGTGGACAGGTACTCACTTTTGGAGGGACGAAGAAAGGAACTTATTTTAAAATTGATTGCGTCAAGTTTCATTATGAAGAAATAAAGATAAAAGCTGTATATCACCATACCCCTTATCATATAAAAAAAGCTCTTGATATTCTTGCAACAAGGCAGGTTGACGGAAGTGAATTCATAACGGGAGAATATCCATTATCAAAAACAATTGATGCACTGGAGAGTATTGGCAGACAGGAAGGCATTAAATATGCCATAATACCCTAATAAAAAAGGAGGTAAAATTATGTATTTTTTACAAGCTGTAAAAGCAGGTGTTAATTGGATTCTTGACTTAGGAGCAGCTACTATGCTGCCGATTATTATGATTATTTTCGGTTTAATTTTGGGACAAGGGTTTAAAAAGTCTTTTAAATCGGGGATAACTATAGGAATAGGTTTTGTCGGATTAAATCTGGTTATCGGATTATTGAGTGAATCTGTAGGAGAGGCAGCTCAGGCTTTAATTAAATCATTGGGAATTAATTTAAACATTATTGATGTAGGATGGCCTGTAGGAGCGGCTATAACTTTTGCCACACCATTGGCGGCTATCTTGATTCCAATTATTTTTATATTTAATATGATTCTGCTTTATTTTAATTTCACCAAAACGATGGATGTAGATATTTGGAATTATTGGCATTTGATATTTCCTGGAGCAATGGTATATTATGCAACAAATAATAATATGATTTTGGCCATAATAGCCACTTTAATAAATACCGTAGTTATATTTAAACTTGCGGATTGGACGGCACCCGTTGTTGAAAATTATTTCGGGCTTCCCGGCATCTCTCTGCCTCATGGGGAAACAGTCAACTTTGCCCCGATAATGTATACCTTAAATAAAATAGAAGATAAGATTCCATTTTTTAATAAAATAGTAATTAATGAAAAAACAATCAATGAAAAGATGGGTATATTTGGTGAGCCTCTTACAATCGGGCTTGTATTGGGAATACTGTTGGGAGCTTTGGGAAGGTATAGTTTAGCCAAAACATTGACCTTAGGAGTTCAGATGGCAGCAGTAATGGTCCTGATGCCTAAAATGGTAGGGCTTCTTATGGAAGGGTTGATGCCAATTTCCGAAGGAGCCAGGAATTTTATTTCCAAAAAGTTTCCGGGAAGAGAAGTTTATATAGGTTTAGACGCCGCAGTGGTCATTGGTAATCCTTCCAATATGGCCGTAGCATTGCTGATGGTACCTATTACCATAATATTATCGGTTATTTTACCTTATAATAAAATGTTGCCTTTTGCAGACTTGGCTGTTCTTCCCTTTACAGTTATCTGGGCAGTAGCAGCCACCAAAGGGAATGTTTTCAGAGGACTGATAAATTCAATTATAACGATGTGCGGGGTATTTTATATCGCAACAGATTTGGGAGCATTAACTACAACCTTAGGACATGCAGTAAATTTTGCTTTCCCGAAGGGCGCAACAATGATTTCCGGAATTGATATGAGCTGCCACGTTACATTATGGATATTGCTGAAATTGATTAGCAGCAAGACATTTATAATAGGATTGATTGCTTTAATTATATATGCTGGCATGTGGATATGGACTAGAAATGATATAAAGAAGCAATATAAACAATACAGCGAAAATTGAAATAACCTGGACGAGGACGGATGTTCTTGATTGTTAGATTCGGACATCTTTCCTTGTTTAGTAAATTTTAATTTCAAAGGAGATATATGTATGAAAAATAAGGTAGTAGTTGCTACAGGGACTTCACATCATAAAACAGAATTTGCAGTTGATTTTATAAAGGACTACTGTAAAAAAAGAAAAATTGATGCGGAGGTTAAAGGAGTTAACGTATATGAGGCTGACTTTAATGCTTTAGATCCCACTGTCATTGTTTTAATAGGACCTAATAATATTAAAGTTAATAGACCTGTTGTTTTAGGTACGGCTTTTGTAACTAAAATAGGAATGGAAGAAGTTTGCGAAAAAATTATTGGATATTTGACTAAATGAAATTTAAATTGATTTTGAAAGGAATGATAATAAATGCTTGAAGAATTAAAAGAGAAGGTTGTTAAAATAGCGAAGAAAGCGGATAAATCGGGCATGTGTAAACATAAATCCGGTAACTTCAGTATAAGAGATGAAAAGACAGGATATGTCGTCATAACCCCTTCAGGAGTTTCAAGGGAGATTTTAGCTCCCGAACATATTTCCGTTGTTGATTTGGATGACAATGTAATAGAAATGAAAACGGAATATAAGCCTTCAAGTGAAATTTTGATGCATCTTGAAATCTATAAGACAAGACAGGATGTAATGGCAGTGGCCCATACTCATTCTCGCTTCGCGACTGCTTTTTCCGTTTTGGGGAAGGAAATACCTCCGATAATATATGAATGTAATAACTGTAGTAAAAACGGAAGGATACCTGTCGCACCTTATGGAAGGCCTGGAACTCAAGTTCTGGCACAAAATGTTGCAGATACATTGAAGTATAGCGACGTGTGTCTTATGGAAAGCCACGGAGCTATTGCAGTGGGAAATGATATAGAGGATGCATTTCTGAAGGCTCAGTATTTGGAAGAAATAGCGGAGATTTATTATATTACTTTAACTTTGAATAACTTAAAAGAACCTAATATTCTTCCCAAAGAAGAACTTGAAAAGTGGAAATATCCTTCAGAAGTAAAATTTAAGACAATGTAAGGAGGCTTGAATATGAAAGAAAAAATGAAAGCTATGGTTCTTTATGGACCTAAAGATATAAGATATGAAGAAGTAGATAAGCCAGTATGCGGGGATAATGATGTTTTACTTCAAATTAAGGCTATAGGATTGTGTGGATCGGATATAAGAACTATCACTTACGGACATTATAAGGTTAAATATCCTCAGATAATAGGGCACGAAATAACAGGACAAGTAGCTGAAACAGGGAAGAACGTAAAGAAGTTTAAAGCAGGAGACAGGCTGTATGTTTCTCCTGTAGTACCGTGTCATGAATGTAAAGCATGCAGGTTGGGATACGAAGAATTATGTGAGAATTTAACTGTTATAGGTACGGAAATCCAGGGAGACTATGCAGAATATATGCTTCTTGAAGAAAAAGTATTAAAAAATGGAGTAGTACTTAGTATTCCGGATGAACTTGAATATGAACAGGCAGTTATCACGGAGCCATTATCATCGGTTTATGCATGTCAGGAAAACTGCAGCATAACTTTAGGAGATACTGTGGCCATTATAGGAATGGGGCCGATAGGATGCCTTCATACGGCTCTTGCAAAGATAAGAGGAGCGAAAGCGGTAATAGCAATAGAGCAGTCGGAAGAAAGGTTAAACAAATCAAAAGAATTTGGAGCAGATTATCTGATAAATTCGTCAAAAGAAGATCCCGTAGCCAAAGTAAGAGAAATAACAGGAGGATGGGGAGCAGAAAAAGTAATATCAGCCTGCCCATCTACCGATGCACAAAATCAGGCTATATCGATGGCATGTAAAAAAGGTACCGTAATATTTTTCGGAGGAGTGCCGAAGGGGAAATTGACAAATATAGATACAAATATTATACATTACAATACCTTAACATTGATAGGACATTATGGATACAGTAACTTACAGGCAAGGAAGGCATTTTCTCTTATAACGTCTGGGAGGCTGGATGCAAAGAAGTTTGTAACTCATGTTCTGCCGCTGAAGGAAATAGAAAAAGCCGTAGAGCTTACAAGAAGCGGAGAAGCAATAAAAGTGGTATTGAAGCCTTAAAGTGAGAAAGTAAAATATAAAAATACTCATCTTTCTTTTCAATTTATAAGAAGATGAGTATTTTTTATTAATTTATACTTGACCTAAATGGACTTCAAAAAAGCTACATTGATATAAGTATTTTTATATTATTTGTTGTTTTGAATATCCAATTAAGCGTATAGCGTTAAACTGGATGTTATTATACCTAAAATATAAAAGCATATATTATGTATATAAAATGAGCTATTATTCCGGCACACAATCCGGCAATGGTATGGCTTATTATGGCTTTTGACGTCAGCTCCCTCATATTTAAGGCATCCATCATTGCTACATGAGTGCTCAAATATCCGCTCCAGCACATTCCCATTGCAGTAAATACAGCTATTTCATTTTCACCGATAAGGTTTTCTTCTAAAAATTTTGGTACGAGGCCCAGAGCGGCACCTACGGCTCCCAAAGACGTAATTGGAAATGATATAGCCTCAGGGTGTTTAAATCCGAAGAGAGGATTTAAAATAAACTTCAATTTTTCTCCTATATATGGAAGAAGCCTGATTCCTTCGTAGGCTCCTCCTGTATACATTCCGTCGGGAGAAGGACCGTTGGTAAGCATCATTATAAACGTACAGATGATTACGACTCCCGGAATAATTGATAAACCCAGATTGACACCTTCTTTACCGCCGTCCAGCAACGACTCAAGAAATCTCTGAAATACACTTCCATTTCTTATTTCTCTGAATTCCATTATGTCATAGGAACTGTCATCTTTTGATGTTACATATTCTTCGGTACCGTAAATCCTTTTTGTATGTTTCATCATCAATCTTACGCTTATTATGCTTCCTATGGCTGCACTTATATTTCCTATAATAACCGGAACTAAAAAATTTTCTCCATCCTTTGCCTGAGAAATCATAAATGTTGATACAATCAATCCCATTCCGAAGGCTGTCCCAAGGTTTGTAATAGCCGGAAGCTGGTATTTTTTAAAATATTTTCTGAAATTGTTTTCACGGCCTAATGAAATAATTGCAGGATTATCGGAAAGGTATGTGGTAATAATTCCAAGGCTGGCTACTCCGGGCAGATCAAATAAAGGTTTGATAATTGGACTTAAAATTTTATTCATTATTGAAATAATTCCGAATTCGGATAACACGGCAGAAAAAGCACTTGCCAGTATTGCAACCCCCATAATGAAAAATGAAGTATTTAAGATAAGATCGTGGGCAGTAGCTATCATTGTCTTAAACGTATTAGTAGCACCCATTATACTTATAAAAAGAGCAAAAAAAACAATAATTCCAATCAGTAAAAGAAGTGATTCTTTGCTTACGGATTTTACAATAGTTTTGTTTTCCACGCCATCATCCTCCTAATTTTATATAAAAATTTATTAATAATGTTAGTTTCCGCTAATTCTATTTTAATATAGGTTATATGATTTTGTCCAAAATATTTAAAGAATTTAATAATTCAGAAAAATAGAGCAGGGTAGTAGTTTTATTATTACAAAATTTTTATTTTTACAATAAAGCCTGTAAAATATACTAATAATAAATTATAATAGACATAGAGCTATAGTATATTATGATTTTTTAAAGTGTAAAGTTTTGTTAAATAATATTTTGAGAGGTGGAATATAAAATGGTATTGGTTAATGCTAAGGAAATGCTGAATAAGGCCATGAAAGAGAAATATGCCGTGGGACATTTTAACATTAATAATTTGGAATGGACCAAAGCGATCTTATTAACGGCTCAAGAAAACAATTCGCCTGTAATTTTGGGAGTTTCTGAAGGTGCAGGGAAATACATGGGAGGATATAAGACCGTAGTCGGAATGGTTAATGGATTACTTGAAGAGTTAAATATTACGGTACCCGTGGCTCTGCATTTGGATCATGGCAGTTATGAAGGAGCCCTTAAAACTATTGAAGCTGGTTTTTCATCAGTTATGTTTGACGGATCTCACTATCCTATAGAAGAAAATATTGAGAAGACAAAGGAACTTATAAAGATCACAAGGGAAAAAGGGATTTCCTTGGAGGCCGAAGTCGGTGCCATAGGAGGAGAAGAAGACGGAAAAATTGGTGAAGGAGAATTGGCTGATCCTGCTGAGTGTAAAAGAATAGCCGATTTAGGCGTTACAATGCTGGCTGCCGGTATCGGAAATATTCACGGTAAATATCCTGCAAATTGGAAAGGACTTAATTTTGATGTTTTAGCTAAAATAAGAAAGATAACCGTAGATGTTCCCTTAGTATTACACGGAGGGACAGGAATTCCGGATGATATGGTAAAAAAGGCTATTTCTTTGGGAGTTGCTAAAATTAATGTAAATACCGAATGTCAATTAGTTTTTGCAGAGGCTACTCGTAAATATATCGAAGATGGTAAGGATTTAGTAGGGAAGGGCTATGATCCCCGTAAATTATTAGGACCTGGCTTTGAGGCTATTAAGGCAAAAGTAAAGGAAAAGATGGTACTATTTGGTTCTGTAAACAGAGCTTAAAGATTTTATAATAATGGCACTGCAAAGAGCAGTGCCATTATTGGTTAGACTTTTATTTTGCTACGTCTTGTTCTACAGTTGAAATGGAAGGCACGAAAGGTGTCTTATTAGGTCTGCCTGCTTCTCTTGATACGTAAGTAAAAAGTTCTTCATATATTGTCTTAGCCTTTGACATTGCATCTTCAGCAATGTCTATACCTAATTGTGTAGTATATTCGGCAGCCTTGGCTTTGTCCTTGTTATAGATTTCCAGCACTTTTTTGTCTGTTTTTTCTTGCTCGGCAATAAGATTATCTTCATAATCACTCCAGTATTCTCTTACGGATTTTCCGTATTTATCCCTATCAAGTTCTGATAATGTACTTAGACTTCTGAATATCCAATAAGCTGAGTCAGGACTGTAATTAGCTGTTTTTACTTTATAAGCTTTATGAGTATCGTTTATATTTCCGTAAGTAGGAAGATACACGGAATGTTCGGCATTCCCCATTGCCAGCCACATGATTCCTCCAAGTTCTGTAGGATATTTATCTTTTAGTTGAATTATGTGACATTCTGCTTGTCTTTCAGTTCCTATAGGACGTACTGTTTTGTTTTCGGGAAGATTTGCATCTATCTTAGTTCCTTCATATCTGTATCTTTGAAGTTCCATTAGATCTTTTAAAGATACTTTTTTATCCGGAGTTATAAATAAATCAAATACTTGTGAATCATAAGAAATATTTTTGCTTGGAGCCAACAAATTTTGTGCTCCCCAGAGTCTGTCTCTGTTTCCTTGCTCTAAAGGTTCTCCGTAGGATAGAGCAGTATGAAATTTACCTTTATATTCTTTATAAAATCCGTGGTTTTTTGCAAATGTTAAAAGATCTTTTGAAGCAATTACATTTTTACTATCCTGCAAATTAACATATCCTAACATATAACAATTGGGAAATACTGCAGCAACGTTTTCAGGAAACTTTATTGCCGCATATCTGTGGCCTGAGAGAATTTCCATATACCAAACTTCATTTTTATCAGCTATCACAAGTATATTTCCTTCTGCAGAGCCCTGTTTTTCAACTATTGAAGCTACAAGTTTTATTCCCTCTTTAGCTGTTTTCACTCTTGGCAGTACTATTGTCGGAATATTAGCTTCTCTTAATCCGTTTTCAACTAATGGATCATATTTTAAGACAGTATCATTGGGACTTGCGGAAACGGTTGCATCGATGCATACTCCATATTCATTGGATCCCACTTCTGCATAAATACCGTCCTCTTCTATTTCAGAATCTGGTACTGCTGTATATTTATAAGATACTTTAGGCTGAGGATATTTAAAGCCGGTTGCAGGGTCCTCAAATATGTCTGTTGACTTATATTCAGTCCTCGGATGTACAACGAACTGTTTTGTATGAGCGCTGTCTATATCTTCAGTTCTTCCTATAAGCGTGCTTCCGTCGGCAGAAACATCTTTTCCGATAATTGTTCCTGTACAAGCCAGGACTTGTGTGGCGGAACTCAAAATCATGATACTTACCATAATAACTGCTGCTATTCTTTTTTTCATATTCTAACACACCCTTCTAATATTTTTAGATACCAGAGATAGTATAATATATCTTTTTTATATTCGCAATAACCCTACGTTGTCAGTATTCCCATAAATCTTTGAAATTGCTTTGACAGAATAAAATTATTAACTTTTGTTTTATAAAAATCGGTCAAAGAATTAATATTTATAATATAATTTTATATTTATAAATATTAATGTTAAAAAGTATGCATTATTCTTTGTAAAAAAATAATATTGAAAAAAATTCAAAATTGTTGTAAAATAGAGTTGAAAATGTTTTCATTATATTAAAGTGATGAATAAATGGTGCTGCTTTGTTTATGTGATATGGTAAATAAAAAGACCATATCGGAGTAAATGAAAACCAGCGAATACAGGTAAGCCTGTTTTTCGCTGGTTTTTTATTAAAAAATTTTAAGGGAGGGTTACAGTATGATATTTAATTTATCACCTATCTTTGGCTTAGTACCATTAGTTATTTATATCATTTTATCATTTAAGGATATTAATCCTGTATTAAATGTAGCAATAAGTGTTATATTAACTGCTATTCTTACAAAGCAGCCATTTTCATCTTTTGGGGGAGTATTGGCCGAGTCGCTGGGATCATTTTTAGGTATGATAGGATTTATAATTATGTTAGGTTCAGGGCTTGGAGCAATTCTGCAAAAAACAGGTGTAGCCGAATATTTAGTTAAATCTCTGATGAAAAAAATAGGAGTTAACAATGAGAAAAAAGCAATATTAGCTACAATGATAAGCTCAATGGTTCTTGTATCACTTCTTGGTACATTGGCAGGAGCAAATGCAATTATAGCTCCTATCATAATCCCTTTGGTTGCAGTAATTGGCATAACTCCATCGACTGTTGCAACGATTTTTTTAGGGGCAGGCCTTACGGGAATGTTTGTAGGACCTTATACTCCGCAGGTAGTAACAATTATGGGGCTTACGGGTTTAAGCTATGGCCAGTATATATTGGGAGCGGGAATTCCGTTGGCTATTCTTGTATTGGTAATAACATATATATTTGCAAACAGAATTCAGAAAAAAACTAAAGGAATTTATGCCTATGAAAATGTGGAAAAAGTAGAAGAAGATTATGAAGCTAAGCAAGAAACCAAAAGAGCAACTTTGGCCTTTATTTTATCTATGACTGCATTAATAGTGTATGGTATAACTCTTCAAAGCGGAGCTTCATATGCAATATTGGTTATTGTCTTAGCGTCTGTAATAACGGGATTGGTGGGGAAATTAAAGCCCAATGATTTAATTGATACTTTTATCAAAGGTGCTTCCCGTATGATGTGGTTGTTTATCATGTTTATATTGTTTAATCCGTTTATTGAATTTATTGACAAAGCAGGGTCATTTAAAGCTCTTGTCTCATTATTAAAACCTCTTCTTAAATCACAAAACAAAGTGATATTCTCCATAGTAACTGCTTTGACAGGTATTTTTGGAGTTGGCGGTGCTGCGACTGCAGATAATATAGTAATGAATAATATGTTTAAAATTATTGTTAAGGATTTAGGAGTGTCTCCTTCTTTGTGGGCATTGATACTACTTGTTTCCGGACAAATTACGTCATTTGCATACCCTGAAGCGGATATGATTGGACAAATGGGGCTTGCAAGATCAAAGGATATGAAAAATTTAGTTAAATATGGGATAACCGTGACTGTATGTTCTGTAATACTTGCTGCAGTCAGAGCTATTTTCGATTAAAGGAGTGAATTTAGATGCTGGAAAACAAGATAAGAGAATTTATTAAAAATCAAAAAGGAAATG
>ENA-UOOK01005082-UOOK01005082.1-fermentation-metagenome-genome-assembly--contig:-NODE-5082-length-13516-cov-4.446772_pt1 | contig 13516 bp, 10 predicted proteins | sample MGYA00245777_ERZ724023 | MGnify/ENA primary metagenome ERZ724023 (study PRJEB28704, sample SAMN03018312) | fermentation metagenome | biome: anthropogenic terrestrial biome; feature: soil; material... | reverse complement strand
GGTAATGACAGTTCGTCGGACCGCACACTTTCCATCGTCAAGCATGGATTTCTACGAAATCAGCAGTGAACCTGAACAGTGCCTTTGACGTGGAGTGGAACGCGTTGTTTCCTTTGCGCGACTTGTAGCGTGAGCGGCTACATTGTGGATCCCCATATACCGGGCGAAAGCGTATCGCCATTTTGGATCGTTCTTCAGTAAAGTTGATGGAAAAAGCATCCCTGGGGGCGTCTTTAACTATCGTGGCATCGTTTCTTGTACGTTGACCATGTCCGAGTCATCGTCAAGCCCCGGAAAGGAAAAGATCGTCGTGATGAAGGACGGCATCGTACAGCAGGTCGACACCCCGCAGAACCTGTATGAAAATCCGGTCAACGAATTCGTGGCCGGCTTCATGGGTTCGCCGCAGATGAACTTCCTCGACGCCGTGCTCAGCCGCGAGGGGAACCAGTACAGCCTTACGTTCGGCGAATGCACCGTCAAGATCCCGCAGTCCAAAACCGAGGGCGCTTCGCTCGACGATTACGTCGGGAAATCCGTCACCTTCGGCATCCGACCCGAGGATGTCCACGACGAGCCGGACTTCCTGGCAAAAGCGCAGGACAGCACGGCAAAGGCAAACGTGGAAGTCACCGAGCTGATGGGCTCGGAAACCTACCTTTACCTGAGCTGCGAGGGAAATCCCATCACCGCACGCGTGGAGCCCACCTCCACCGCGAAATCCGGGGACAATATCGCGATCGCGCTGGATATGAGCAAGTGCCATATCTTCGACAAGGAAACAGAGAAGGCCGTATTGAACTGACCCCGGCCGGACGAAAGGGGCGGATGAAAAACAGCCGCCCATAAAAAACGATATCAAACAGGAAAATACGCTTTGACCGGATGAGATATCCGCCTCAAGGCGTATTTTTTTACGGCGATTCGGATCGGCAGCCGTGCGGAGCAAGCGGCCCTTCCCGCATTTATGAGGAAAAAAGCAGAAAATTTTCCAGCCTTGCCGGCTCCGCCGGGAGGATAAATGTAAATTTTTTGTAAATCTCCAGTCCTTTTCTTGGATTCCTGTGAAAATCCCGCTTTCAAGGTTGAAATATTCCGAAAATTTGTGTAAAATAGGATAAATATAAATTTTAATTTTTACAAAATGAAAAATCACAGGTCAGCGCGCGTTTCAAAACCGCCACGGGACAGAATATAAGGAAGATCGAAAACTGAGAAGTGAGGGAAAAACATGTCAAACAGACTATTTCAGGGAGTAATCCATCAAATGCGCGATGCAATTGATCGGACGATCGGCGTCATCGACGAGACTTCGGTGATTATCGCATGCAGCGAGCTCGGCAGGATCGGCGAAGTGAACGAAAGCATCACCCCGGAACTCATCGCTTCCCCGAGCCCCTTTGTGGCGGACGGATACACCTACCGTTCCTTCGGCAACCGCCCCCGCCCGGAATACGCCGTGTTCGTTTCCGGCAGCGACAGCGAGGCCGTAAAATATGTCAACCTGCTTGCCGTTTCCTTAAGCAGCATCAAGCAGTATTACGATGAAAAATACGACCGCAGCAACTTTATCAAAAACGTGATCCTCGACAACATTCTGCCCGGCGACATTTATCTGAAGGCCCGCGAGCTGCATTTCAACTCCGACGTGAGCCGCGTGTGTCTGCTGATCAAAATCGCCAACAAATCCGATATTTCCGCGTACGACGTGATTCAGAACCTGTTTCCCGACAAGAATAAGGATTTTGTCATCAACATCAACGAAACCGACATCGCCCTGGTCAAAGAGATCCGCATCGGCATCGAGCCGAAGGACCTCGACAAGCTGGCCGGCTCCATTGTGGATACGCTTTCGAGCGAGTTTTACACCCACTGCGTCGTCGGCATCGGCACCGTGGTCACGGGGATTAAGGACCTGGCCCGTTCGTTCAAGGAAGCGCAGGTCGCGCTGGAGGTCGGCAAGGTGTTCGACACCGAAAAGCCGATCGTCAGCTACGACAATCTGGGCATCGCCCGGCTGATCTATCAGCTCCCCACGACGGTGTGCGAGATGTTCCTGAAAGAAGTGTTCAAGCGCGGCTCCATCGAATCGCTCGACCACGAAACGCTCTTCACCATCCAGCGCTTCTTTGAGAACAACCTGAACGTTTCCGAAACCTCGCGCAAGCTGTTCGTCCACCGCAACACGCTCGTTTACCGCCTGGAAAAAATCAAGAAAATCACAGGGCTGGATCTGCGGGAATTTGAGGACGCCATCGTCTTTAAAGTCGCTCTGATGGTAAAGAAATACCTCTCTTCCAACCCAACCAAATTCTAAAAAGACAAGAATCGCGACGAATCGATAATAGTTACAAATTTATTACAAATTATTTCTTTTTTAGAATTATAAAAAAGCCGCCCATTGGTATTATGTAAACATGCCAGTGGGCGTTGATTTGACCGAAGGAAATCCCAACGATATCTTTTTTATGGAGCGATTAAGTTGATAGAATTCATGGATGTTTCCAAGACATACGGAAATGGGACGCAGGCGCTTAGAAACATAAATTTAAAAGTGGATAAAGGGGAATTCGTCTTCATCGTCGGTTCCTCCGGCGCGGGCAAAAGCACCTTTTTAAAGCTGATCATGTGCGAGGAATTCCCGAACAGCGGCGAGATTATCGTAAACGGCCGCAAGCTTTCCACCGTGAAGCGCAGGGACATCCCCTATGTGCGCCGCACGATGGGCATCGTCTTTCAGGACTTCCGGCTGATCGACAAAATGACCGTTTACGACAATGTCGCCTTTGCCATGCATGTGGTGGGGGCCGCCCCGCGCGAGATCCGGAAACGCGTCCCTTACATACTGAACCTGGTGGGCCTGAAGGAAAAGGCAAGCTGCCACCCGAACGAGCTTTCCGGCGGCGAGCAGCAGCGCGTCGGCCTGGCGCGCGCGCTGGTGAACAACCCCAGCATGATTATCGCGGACGAGCCCACCGGCAACATCGACCCGGCGCTCTCGTTTGAAATCGTGGGGCTGCTCAGCGAAATCAACCGCCGGGGAACCACCATCCTGATGGTCACCCATGAGCACAGGCTCGTCAAGCATTTCCGCCGCAGGGTCATCGAGATCCACGACGGCGAAATCGTTGCGGACAGCTGCAACATTTCAGTACCGGAGGGTGCCCATGAAAATCAGTAGCGCAAAATACCTGATCAAGGAAGGCGTCAGGAACATCTGGATCAACCGCATGATGTCGTTCGCCTCCATCGGAGTTCTCGTTTCCTGTCTGCTGCTGACGGGCGCGGCGATCCTGTTCTCGCTGAACATCAACACGGCCATGCAGAAGCTGGAGCAGGACAACTCCGTTACCGTATATATGAAGGACGGCCTGCCAACACTCAAATCGATCCAGGTGGGCGAGGAAATCAAAAAGCTGGACAACGTGGAAAGCTGCGAATTCGTGCCGAAGGCCGAGGCGCTCGAATCCATCATGAAATCCATGGGTGACGACGGAACCATCTTCAACAGCCTGGTGGGCAGCGAAAATCCGCTCAACGACGTGTTCAAGGTGTCGCTCGCCGATCTTTCCAAGTACAAGGAGACGGCAAAGCAGATCGGCTCGCTGGACGGCGTGTACAAGGTGCGCGATTACTCGGACATCGCCGCCAAGCTGACCAGCCTGGACCGCCTGGTGACGACCGCCGGATTCTGGATCGTCCTGATCCTGAGCCTGGTGTCCCTGTTCATCATCTCCAACACCATCCGCGTGACGATGTTCTCGCGCCGGCTGGAGATCAGCGTGATGAAATCGGTGGGCGCGACCGACGGCTTCGTGCGCCTTCCCTTTATGGTGGAGGGCATCATCATCGGCGTGTTTTCCGGGGTCCTGTCCAGCGGGCTTCTGGCCCTGGCTTACCATAAGATTCTGCAGAGCATCACAAACATCGTGCCGTTTTTCCATCCCATAGGGCTCGGCTCGATCTTCGCAATGATCGTTCTGTGCTTTATCCTGGCCGGCGCCTTATTCGGCGCGGTCGGCGGCGGAATATCCATTGGAAAATACCTGCGAAGAGAAGGAGGAGATTTTATTGGCTGGTAAAAGCTACCACAAGCTGGCCGCCGTGTTCCTTGCGGCCGTCCTTGCCCTGGCCACGGCGGCCGGCCATACCCCGGCCCAGGCCGCGTCGTCCATCAGCAGCCTTCAGCAGAAACAGAGCCAGCTCAAAAAACAGCAGAGCGAAACGGCGGCTAAGCTGAAACAGCTGAAACAGGACAGAAACAAGCAGCAGGAATACAAAGAAACGCTGGATACCCAGATTCAGAATATCCAGAGCCAGATCGACACGATGAACGATCAGATCGGCGCGCTGAACGCCGACATCACGAGCAAGGAAAGCCAAATCGCGGACAAGCAGAAGGATATCGACAAGAACTTCGAGCAGCTGAAAGAGCGGGTGCGCGCGATTTACCTGATGGGCGAATCCTCGAACCTTGAAATCGTGCTCGGCGCGAAAGACCTGACCGACTTTCTGGACAAGGCGGAGCTGATGAGATCCATCACGTCGCACGACTCGGAGATCATCGACAGCCTGAAGACGGACCTTCAGTCCATCAAATCCCAGAAGGAGCAGATCGAGGCGAACCGCCGGCAGGTATCCGAAGCGAAAAAAGGCCTGGACCAGAAGAACAGCGAGCTGTCGGCCCTGGTGAACGAAAGCAACCAGGTGATCCAGAAGCTGAACAGCAGCGTCGTCGAGGCGAACTCCGAAAACAACCGCGTCGCCGAAGAGCGCAAAAAGGTCGACGCGCAGATCGACCAGTGGTACAAGGATTATTATGCCAGTCTGGGGGACAATAGCGATAACCACGCGAGCGGCGGATACGTCAGCAAGGGCCAGTTCATCTGGCCGGCGCCCGGCACCACGAAGATCACCGCCTACTGGGGCGACGGCCGGGGCCACAAGGGCATCGACATCGCGGGCGCCGGCGCTTACGGCAAGCCGATCGTCGCCGCGGATTCCGGCAGGGTGATGCTGGCCAACCACAGCGGCTGGGGCGGCGGATACGGGCTCTGCGTCTACATAGACCACGGCGGCGGATACTCCACCCGCTACGGACACGCCAGCAAGGTGGTCGTCAATACGGGCGACATCGTCAAGCAGGGGCAGGTCATCGCCTATATCGGCAGCACGGGGGATTCCACCGGGCCTCACCTGCATTTTGAGATCCGTGTCAACGGGGTCGCCCAGAACCCGATGAAGTGGTTCAGCTGAAATTAAAGGAAGAAGCATTTTATGAGCAAAAAGCTATCGCTCGGCGCGGCCCTTGCCCTGATGATCATCGCGGCGGCCGTCACGGTCTCCCTCACCTATGTCTACGCCATGAATCGGTTCAATGAAAAAGTGGCCGACGTCAACCAGCGTCAGGCCATGTACACCAAACTGAGCGAAATCGACCAGAAGTCGAGGCAGGACTATATCGGGAAGATTAATGAAACCGCGCTGAACGACGGGATCGCGGCGGGATACATGGCAGGCCTGACGAACGGGAACGGCAAATACCTGTCCGCCGAAAAGTACAAAAGCTATCTGAGCGGAAGCTCCGATAAAAACGTCGGCGTCGGGATCCGCACCATTCAGGACAGCGACGGCAACATGGAAGTCGTCGAGGTCTTCCCGAACTCGCCCGCGGAAAAAAGCGGAATCAAAAAGGGCGACGTGATCCTGTCGATCGACGGGCGCGAAGTGATCCGCACCAGCTACGGGGAGGCGGTCAACAGCCTGGACGGCGCGGCCGGGACGTCCGTTTCATTTTCCATTCTGCGCAAGACGGAAGGCGCGGACACAAAGGATGCGGCCTCCCGCATCACCGTCCCCGTGACGCGCGCGGAATACCGGCGCAGCACGCTTTCTTCCTCCGTCATCAACGGGAACGTGGGCTACCTTTCCATTTCGGAATTCCAGGCTTCCACAAAGGAGCAGTTCACCGACGCGATCAATTCCCTGACCGAAAAAAAGGTCGCGGGCCTCGTGATCGACCTGCGGAACAATTCCGGCGGGGACATGGCGGCGATGGCCGAGGTGCTTGATCCGCTTCTTCCCGCCGGCGGCACCGTGAGCTATGTGAACAAAGCGGGCAAAAAGACCGAGGAGTTCCGCTCCAAGTCCTCCCAGATCCCCCTGCCCGTCAGCGTGATCGTGAACCGGAGCACCTTTGGGGCGGCCGAGCTGTTCGCCGCCGACATCAAGGATTATAAAAGGGGAAAGCTGATCGGGGAGAAAACGGCGGGTTACGGCACGAAGGACGAGGTGCTCCCGCTTTCGGACGGCTCCGCGATCATGCTTTCCGTCGCTTATTACACGCGCATCAACGGGGATGCGTTCAACGGAAAGGGAATCGACGCGGACCTGAAAGCCACCCTGACCGACAGCCAGAAGGAGCTTCTGCTGCGCAGGTCCCTTGCGCCGCTGGATGACCCGCAGGTTCAGACAGCCGTGACGGCGCTGGTCCAGCAGGGCGCGGATGTGGCGCAGATCCCCGGAACGGACAGCGTCTCTTCCGCCGGGGGCGAAAGCGGCGCGGATTCCTCTTCCGGGACAAATAGCCGTTGACAGACCGGTTCCCGTTTACTATAATAGAACTACTGTAAAAAAAGATTTCCGGATAAAGGTGGTAATGGGCAGATGGCAAAGCAGGTCGTTCTGACACGCGAAGGGCTGGAAGCGCTGGAACAGGAGCTGGAGCAGCTGAAATCCGTCAAGCGCAAAGAGATTGCGGAAAAAATAAAGGTTGCCTTGTCTTTCGGCGACCTTTCGGAAAACAGCGAATACGACGAGGCCAAAAATGAGCAGGCCATTATGGAGGCCCGCATCGCGGATATCGAAGTGACGCTCAAAAACGTCAAGGTCATCGACGAGGATGAGCTGGGCAACGAGAACATCCACATCGGCTCCAAAGTGGAAGTGCGGGTGACGCCCGAGGGCAAGCCCTCGTCCATCCGCGAATACAAAATCGTGGGCTCCAACGAAGTGAGCCCGCTGGAAGGCAAAATCTCCGACGAATCGGCCGTCGGCAAGGCTCTTCTCGGCCATGGGATCGGCGACAAGGTGCCCGTGGAGGTTCCTGCGGGGATCGTGGAGTACGAGGTTCTTGCCATTTCCAAATGACCCTTGGCTCACGTTGGAAAACAGGAAGCTGCGGGGGCGGGAGTGATCATTTTCACCCTGCCCCGTTTTTTATTATCAGAGCAAAAACGAGAAATTGAAATACGGGAGAGTTACCAATGAGCAACAACACCAAAGAACCGGTACAGGAAGAGCAGGACGAACAGGACCTGAGCGAGCTTTTGAGGATCCGCCGCGAAAAGCTGGCGGCGCTTCAGCAGGAGGGAAAAGACCCTTTCCAGATCACCGTGTGCAAACGCACCGCTTTCGCGCAGGAAATCCGCGACCGCTTTGACGAGCTGGAAAACAAAGACGTCACCATCGCCGGCCGCATCATGAGCTGGCGCCACATGGGCAAGGCCAGCTTTCTGGACCTTTACGACCGCACCGGCCGCATTCAGGTTTACCTGAAGATCGACCAGGTGGGCGAGGACGTCTACCGGGACCTGGCAAACTGGGACATCGGCGACATCGCCGCCGTCTCGGGCTATGTGTTCCGCACTCGCCGGGGCGAAATCTCCATCCACGCCAGAAGCGTCACGCTTCTTTCCAAGTCCCTTCTTCCCCTGCCGGACAAGTTCCACGGGCTGAAGGGCACCGACCTACGCTACCGGCAGCGCTATGTGGACCTGATCGTCAATCCCGAAGTGAAGGAAACCTTTATCAAGCGCAGCAAAATCATCAAGACCATCCGCTCGATTCTGGATGAGAAGGGCTATATCGAGGTGGAAACCCCCGTGCTCAACACCATCCCGGGCGGCGCAGCGGCAAGGCCGTTCATCACGCACCACAACACGCTGGACATCGACCTGTACCTGCGCATCGCACCGGAGCTTTACCTGAAGCGCCTGATCGTGGGCGGCATGGAAAAGGTGTACGAGATCGGCCGCCTGTTCCGCAACGAGGGCATGGATGTCAAGCACAACCCGGAATTCACGACGATCGAGCTTTACGAAGCCTACACCGACTACCACGGCATGATGGACCTGACCGAAAAGCTGATCAACGCCTGCGCCAGAGAGGTGTGCGGCACCGAAGAGATCACCTACCAGGGGGAGCCGGTCAGCCTGAAGCTCCCGTTCCGCCGCCTTTCGATGAACGACGCGGTCAAAGAGCAGACGGGCGTCGATTTTCTGTCGTTTGCCGGGGACACGGAAAAAGCGCGCGAAGCCGCGAAGCAGATCGGCCTTGCGCCGAAGCCGTCCGACTCGTGGGGCGACATCATGAATCTGGCTTTCGAGGAGCGCGTGGAAGAGCAACTGGTGCAGCCGACCTTTATTTACGACTACCCGGTCGAGGTCTCTCCGCTGACCAAGCGTAAAAAAGGGGTTCCCCAGCTGGTGGAACGGTTCGAGCTGTTCGCCACGCGCCGGGAATTCGCGAACGCCTATTCCGAGCTGAACGACCCGATCGACCAGCGCGCCCGCTTTCAGCGCCAGATGGAGCTGCGCGCCGCGGGCGACGAAGAAGCCAACATGATCGACGAGGATTTCCTGACCGCGCTGGAATACGGCATGCCGCCCACCGGGGGCATGGGCATGGGGATCGACCGGCTCGTGATGCTGCTGACCGACAGCGCGTCGATCCGCGACGTGCTGCTCTTCCCCACTATGAAACCCAGGGAGTGATACGCTTTGGCACGCGACAGATACCTGTGGAATGCCGGTGAGGAAACCATTCACCGGGAAAACCGGCAGCCTCCCCCGAGCAAAAAAAGCAAATGGGAAAACTTCTGGTACTATCACAAGGTGCACGTGGCGATTATTCTGATCGTCGCCCTGCTGGCGGGGGAATTCATCCGCGAGATGGTTCTGAAAAGGGAACCCGATTACGAGGTTGCCCTGCTGACGCAGTCCGGTTATTCCGACAGGTTCCTCACGGCCCTGGAAAGCGAACTTGAAAAATACGGCACAGACCTCAACAAAGACGGGCGGGTGCTGGTTCAGGTCAATTCCTATGTGATCGTGACGCAGAAGGGCGTTCAGGTTCAGGACCCGAACGTCCAGATCGCGAGCGTGGCCCGTTTTTCCGTGGATCTGCAGAACGGCCACAGCATGATTTACCTGACGGATGACGCCAATTTTCGGGAAATCAGAAAACAGGGCGAAGCGTTCACCTATGTGGATGGCTCCCTGCCCGCAAAAAACGCAAAGGACGACGGCAACATGCGCGTTCCGTGGGAAAAATGCAAGCTGCTCGCGGATTTTCGGCCGAAACCCGGCGAGGAAGCGAACGCCGCGGAAGAGACCCGCGCCGTTCAAAGCCTGAAGGGCCTGAGCATCAGCATGCGCGCCATAGAAGGCACCCCGCTGGCCGAAAAAGAGGGAATTCGGGAATATTACACCGCAAGCCGCAGGCTTTTTGAAAAGCTGGTCTACGGCCGGTAAGGTGAATTTTTAGGAGGAAAAAACATGAGAAGCGATCTGATGAAAGAAGGTTCCACCCGCGCCCCGCACCGCTCCCTTCTGCGCGCGCTCGGCCTGACCGACAGTGAAATGAAACGCCCGTTCATCGCGGTGGTCAACTCCGCCAGCGACTACATACCGGGCCACCGCCACCTGAAGGAAATCGGCGAGGCGGTCAAGGCCGGAATCCGCAGCGCGGGCGGCGTGCCGTTTGAATTCAACACGATCGGCGTGTGCGACGGCCTTTCCATGAACCACAAGGGCATGAAATATTCGCTGTGCTCGCGCGAGCTGATCGCCGACTCCGTCGAGGTGATGCTGACGGCGCACCCGATGGACGCCGCCGTGTTTATCCCCAACTGCGACAAGATCGTCCCCGGCATGCTGCTGGCGGCCTGCCGCATGAACCTGCCCAGCATCTTCGTCAGCGGCGGCCCCATGCTGCCGGGGCTTCACAACGGCGTGCGCTTCGGCCTTTCGGAAATGTTCGAGGCCGTCGGCAGCTACGCGGCCGGAAAAATCGACGCGGCTGAGCTGACCGAGCTGGAAAACTGCGCCTGTCCCACCTGCGGCTCCTGCTCCGGCATGTACACGGCCAATTCCATGAACTGCCTGTCCGAGGCGATCGGCCTGGCCCTGCCGGGCAACGGCAGCATCCCGGCCGTCATGTCCGCGCGGATCCGCCTTGCCAAAGAGGCGGGCGAACGGATCATGGAGCTGTACCGTCAGAACATCCGCCCCAGCGACATCCTGACTGCAAAGGCCTTTGAAAATGCGCTGCGCAGCGAGATGGCGCTCGGCTGCTCCACCAACACGGTCCTTCACCTGACCGCGGTCGCGTATGAAATGGGCGTCGACCTCGACATCGCCGACATCGACCGCATCAGCCGCGAGACCCCGCAAATCTGCAAATTGAACCCCGCAAGCCAGGTGTTCATCACCGACCTGAACGAGATCGGCGGGATCCCGGCGGTTCTGAAGGAGCTTTCCCGCGGCGGCATGATCCACGAGGACTGCCTGACCGTGTCCGGCACGGTCGGCGACCGCCTGCGCCAGGCTCCGGATGCCGACGGGGAAATCATCCGCCGGCTGGAGCATCCGTTCCGCAAAGACGGCGGCATCGCCGTGCTGAAAGGAAACATCGCGCCTGAGGGCGCCGTGGTAAAGCAGGGCGCCGTGGCCCCCGAAATGATGCAGCACAGCGGCCCGTCCCGCTGTTTCGACAGCGAAGAGGAAGCCTCCGACGCGATCCTTTCCGGGAAGATCCGCGAGGGCGACGTGGTCGTGATCCGCTACGAAGGGCCGAAGGGCGGGCCGGGCATGCGTGAAATGCTGACCCCGACCTCCGCGCTTACGGGGATGGGGCTTGGCTCCAGCGTCGCGCTCATCACGGACGGACGCTTTTCCGGCGCGACGCGCGGCGCGGCCGTGGGGCACGTTTCCCCGGAAGCGGCCGTCGGCGGCCCCATCGCCCTGATCCGCGACGGCGACCTGATCGACGTGGACATCACGAACCGCACGCTGAACCTTCACGTGGACGAGGCGGAGCTGGAAACCCGCCGCGGGGCCTGGAAGGCGCCGCATAAAGAGCTTTCAGGCTATCTCAAGCGCTATGCGCAGCAGGTGACCTCCGGCGCGCGCGGCGCGGTATTTGAAAAGTAAAATAACTTTCAAAAGGGCGGCTCCGGAAATTCCGGAGCCGCCCTTTTTCTTTTGAATGTTACAGGTTGCGCCCGCAGCATTTCTTGTATTTCTTCCCGCTTCCGCACGGGCACGGATCGTTTCTGCCGATTTTTTTGCCCTTGTGCACCGTCCGGTTTTTGGTCTCGCCGTCGCCGCCCCCGGCGTTGGTCGAGGTGGGCTTCGCCACTTCCTCGCGCTTCGGCGGCTCTTCCTTCCTCTGCAGGCGCACCGTCAGCATCATGCGCGCCGTGTTTTCGCGGATCGTCGCGATCATGGCGTCGAACATCTCGAAGCCTTCCATCCGGTACTCGACGACCGGATCGTGCTGGCCGTAGGCGCGCAGCCGGATTCCCTTCTGCAGCTCCTCCATCGCGTCGATATGGTCCATCCACTCGACATCCACGTTTTTCAGAAGGACCACGCGCTCCAGCTCGCGGCAGATTTCGCTCCCGAACTCGCGCTCCCGCTTCTCGTAAAGCTCGTTCGCCTTTTTCATCAGTTCGTCCTTGACAAACTCCGGCTCCAGCCGCTCCATTTCGTCGGGCGTGTATTTCAGGTCGTTCTCTCCGATCAGCCAGCCCATGTAATGGTCGCGCAGGCCGTTCAGGTCCCAGTCGTCGTGGAGCTGATCCTCGGGCAGATAGCGCTTCACGTTCGCCTCGACCGCCTGCTCGATCATTGAGACGACCTGGGCATGGATGTCCTCGCCGTCCAGCACCTGGTCGCGCTGCTTATAGATGATCTCGCGCTGGCGGTTCAGCACGTCGTCGTACTGGAGCACGTTCTTGCGGATGGCGAAGTTGCGGCCCTCCACCTTGCGCTGTGCGCTCTCGATGGTCTTGGTCAGCATGCCGGCCTCAATCGGCATGTCCTCGTCCACCTTCAGCGTGTTCATCATATTCTGGATCCGGTCGCCGCCGAACAGGCGCATCAGGTCGTCCTCGAGCGAGATGTAAAAACGGCTCAGGCCCGGGTCTCCCTGGCGCCCGGAGCGCCCACGCAGCTGATTGTCGATTCTTCTGGATTCGTGGCGCTCCGTGCCGATGATATAAAGCCCGCCGGCGGCCTTGACCTCCTCCGCCTCGGCCTTGATCTGCTCCTTGTATTTCTCGTTCAGCTCTTTGAACAGGCGGCGGGCGTTCAGGATCTCTTCATCCTGCGTTTCCGAATAAGCGGTGGATTCGCTGATGATCTCTTCGCTGCACTTCCTGCGCCGCATTTCGGATTTCGCCATATACTCGGCGTTCCCGCCGAGCATGATATCGGTGCCGCGGCCGGCCATGTTCGTCGCGATCGTCACCGCGCCCTTGTGCCCGGCCTGCGCGATGATCTCGGCTTCCTTCTCGTGGTATTTCGCGTTCAGCACCTCGTGCTTCACGCCGCGGCGTTTCAGCATCGCGCTGAGCTCTTCGGATTTTTCAATGGAGATCGTGCCGACCAGAACGGGCTGCCCGGTTTTGTGGTGCTCCTCGATATCGTCGATGACCGCGTTGAACTTCGCCTTTTCGGTCTTGTACACGACATCCGGCAGGTCCTTGCGGATCATCGGGCGGTTCGTCGGGATTTCGACGACATCCAGCTTGTAGATTTCGCGGAACTCCTCCTCTTCGGTCATGGCCGTGCCGGTCATGCCGGAAAGCTTGTCGTAAAGGCGGAAGTAATTCTGGAACGTGATCGTCGCGAGGGTCTTGCTTTCGCGCGCGACCTCCACGCCCTCTTTCGCCTCGATCGCCTGATGAAGCCCCTCGTTGTAGCGGCGGCCGTACATCAGGCGGCCGGTAAATTCGTCGACGATGATGACCTCGCCGTCCTTGACGACATAGTCGATATCACTGCGCATCACGCCGTTGGCCTTGATCGCCTGATTGATGTGGTGCTGGATCGTGATGTTGTCCACATCGGTCAGGTTATCTATTTTGAAGAACTGCTCCGCCTTCTTGACGCCGGAAGGGGTCAGCGTGGCGGTTTTCAGCTTCTCGTTCACGACATAGTCGTAATCCTTGTAAATCTCGTCGTTGTCAGCTTTTTCGTCCACTTCCGCGACGCGGATCATCTTGAGGGATTTGGCGAAACGGTCCGCCACATTGTAAAGGTCGGTCGATTTGTCGCCCGGGCCCGAAATGATCAGCGGGGTGCGCGCCTCGTCGATCAGGATCGAGTCCACCTCGTCGACGATCGCGAAGTTGTGGCCGCGCTGAACCTTGTTCTCTTTATAGATCACCATGTTGTCGCGCAGATAATCGAATCCGAACTCGTTGTTCGTGCCGTAGGTGATGTCCGCG
>ENA-UOOK01005081-UOOK01005081.1-fermentation-metagenome-genome-assembly--contig:-NODE-5081-length-13517-cov-3.211781_pt1 | contig 13517 bp, 2 predicted proteins | sample MGYA00245777_ERZ724023 | MGnify/ENA primary metagenome ERZ724023 (study PRJEB28704, sample SAMN03018312) | fermentation metagenome | biome: anthropogenic terrestrial biome; feature: soil; material... | reverse complement strand
GATGACAAAGCTTATGAAGAAGCACTGACCAGTGCAGGGTTCACTGCAGAGTCCTAGGAGGAATTCGTTACAAAGGATATCATTAGAGCTGCTTATTATGAAGTTATGACTAAAGATTTAACTGTAACTGATCAGAAAATAATAGGAATATATGCAGGAGATACCAGAGGGTATGTAAGATTTAATGTGTATAAAGAGTTTACTCCTTCACAGGCAGTGCCTTCAGTATCTTCCGGGGTGTATAATAGCCCTGTTGGAAATGTGACGCTAACCGCCCAGGAGGGTATGAATATTTATTATAGTACATTTTTCTGGGCCGGCGGTGATTTAAACCAGTATAACAGCTATACTTCAGAACTTATAATAAACAATCCAGATACCCTCAAAGTAATAGTAGAGGATCCAGTTACTAAAAAGCAGAGCGGAGTGCTGTCTCTTAACTACATTATAGTCGATGGTACTATTGTGCCTTCTGCAGAACTCGGAAGCACAGACGGTTTGACATTAAGTATAGGCGGAGATGTATATTTTAAGAAATTTTTTGTTCAGGCAACAGCAGGAAACAGATATTCTCTCTATATCTATGCCCCCGACGGAACACCGGCAAATTTTGCCGACAGCAGCTTAAACATATTTTTAAAAGATCAAGATAATAATTGGATTACAAGCAGCGGGCCTATAAATATGATTCCGCAAGGTGTTGCTGTCCTTTGCTTTGAAGCAGAGTCCGAAATAAGCTATTTTCTAGAGATAAATAATTATTCCGAAAAGCCTGAAGAATACATACTTAAAATTCTTGAAAATCCCCCTGCCCAACCCCGTGTAAGTGAAGTAGTTACTCCAATTACAGAGCCTGTATATGTAAGTCTTATAGCAGAAGAAGGTGCAACAATTTACTATTATCTGGAAACATGGGATGCAATTTCCCCTCAACCTTCACCGACTTATATGGAATACACTTCACCAATATTGGTAGATAGGGCTCTGGATTTAATGTTATATTGTATTAAAAATGGAAATTCAAGCGCCCTGGCGAATTATTACTTTGGTGATATACAAGCTCCCGGCAGTCCAAATATTCTCCCTGAAGAAACCAGGCAATTACCGGGCACGCAAGTCACAATAACCGGAGCTGCCACAGGTGATATAATATATTATACCACTGATGGTTCAAATCCTTATAACAGCCCTACAAGGCAAGCTTATTCAGAAGATTCTAATATACAGGTAAGTAATGGTTTAGAGATACGTGCCATTATTCAAAATTCTTCCGGTATTTATGGATGTGCTTCATATAGGTACTATGAAGAGGGCATACCCATGCCAACAGTTGATTTCGTATTTGGAGTTGACGAAGAAGGCGGGCATTATAAAATAGAAATATCTATCGGAGCAGCAGGGGGAGAAATTTATAACACCATAGATGGTTCTGACCCTCAAATATTCGGAATCTTATATACAAACCCAATAATAATAAGAAAAAACACCGAGCTTAGAGCTGTAACAAAATTGAATGGTGATTTTTCCGTTGAGAATAAACATGATTTTTCTTTATCAGATGAGCGGAAAATTGAACTGGATATTTTATATGACGGATACTTGCCTAAATATTCATCTTCTGAGTGGTTTGAATTTACAATACCTGCTGCCGGGAAATATAGTTTTGAAATTATTCCTTCTGAATCTAACAGATTTTCAGAAGTGTATCACCCCATTGAGTTATACGATAGCAGTAAGTGGTGGACGCTTAGTTATACTCAATATTCTACAGGTCCCCTTGTATATAGTTTTACTTCACCGGGAACTTATTATATAAAAATTAATGGGCATGATAGTACCGCTGAAAGATATGACTTCATTGCAAAGACTTTGTTAAACCCTCCTATGTCAAATTTAGATTCAGGTACTACTGTTCATAAGCTTACAGGATTGATTTTTACATCGCCTAAAATCGGTGCGGAGATTTTTTATACAACTGACGGAAGCGAACCTACTACTTTAAGCGCAAAATATGTTGATTCAAGTTCAATCAACATAACAACTGACGGTACTCACACAATAAAAGCCATTGCTGTTACAGACAGGGGAACCGACTTAGAGCAAGTTAGTGGTATAGCTGAATATGTATACATCGTTGATAGTACTTTATTTAGCGAGATTGCAGGCATACAATACTATTCATATGGTACCAATGGTTGGAGTTACTATGACTTCAATTCAGAAGACTCATATTCCTCTACACATTATGATATTAAAATTAAACCTGCAGATTTGAGTGGAATTTCTAATGTGAAATACTATATAACGCCTGAAGAGCAAAGTAATCATTATATAGGGGAAAATTATCCCTGGAATACTGTAAGGTGGAATGCTAAAGATACCCCTTATACAGGTAAAGCATTGTTAAAGGCAATAGCATACGATGAATTAGGGAATTCAGGAGAATTCTCCTTAACTATAAATATTGAAATGACCCCTCCTGACGCACCCCTGAATTTCACTGCAACACCCTCAGAAGGTAGTATAGGCTTTAGCTGGGACCCTTGCCCGGGAGCATCTCAATATAACCTATATAAGGGCACCTCTGAAGATAATCTTAGCTATTATAAAACTGAGTATGGTACAAGTATTTCAGACATGTTGTCAGATACAGGGGTATGTTACTATGCAATAACGGTTGTGAATACCAAATCTTTTGAGAGCAGCTTTTCCACGATAGTTTCTGCGAGTGCCTTAGAAGATATAACTCCTCCAACAATATCCTTTTATCCATATTATATAGAAGAAAATGATTTTATAAGATCAAAAGTATATTTCTATGCTGAAGCTGAAGATAATGCTGGAATTAAGAATGTTAAAGTAGAAGCTTCACCAACGGGAGAGAATAACTGGACATTGCTTGCAACGAATGGATATACTGGAATATTAAAGGTGACTTACTATGGTTTTATGTTCCCCGATACTTTTTCTGATGGTGTATATGATTTAAGGGCGACAGTTGCAGATAACTTCGGTCTTACCGGCACGGCACAAATAACCGTTACTCTTGATAACACTTCACCGGAAGCTCCCGAACTTTTGGCGGAAAGTATGCCGGGGAAAATAAAGCTTATCTTTAACAAACCTTCGGAAGACATAGTGTCATATGAGATTTATAGGGCATTATTGAGTGATGATTTTACTTTATATCCAAGTTATTCTAAAAATGATGCAGAACAATTGGAATACATAGATTTAAGGTATAATGACATAGGCAAGGAATATAAATACAAAGTTGTTGCTGTGGATAAAGCCGAAAACAAGAGTAATGCTTCCAATATAGTGACTGCAACTGTTGGAAACCTGGTTACCTCTTTGACTTTGTCCCCAGAGATAGTAAAACCGGGGGATGAATTGACTTTTGCTGCCACTGGTTTTAAACCCGGAGAGTACATTAAATTGTATTGTGATAATGTACTTTTGTCAGAAGATCTATATTTGTTGACTGATGGGGATGGTAAAATAGAATATACATACACGATACCGGCAACCCTAACGGGCTTGCATACTTTCAAAGCAGAAGGCCATACAACTAAAGCCAGAGCTGTAAAGACTTACACTATTAAGGAGCTTACCCCTGTAATTGAAGTAAGCAACGATAACCCCGCTGCAAATAACATTATTGTTATAACGGCATCAGGTTTTGCGAAATCGGGAAGCGGCTATGAAAGTATCAAGATATTAGTAGACAATGTCAACATTTCAACTGTGTACCACACCGATGGAGTGTATACATACAATTACAAAATCCCATACCTTGCAAATGGTGTGATAAATATTAAAGTAGTGGGATCAAGCAGTGGATATGTAGCCGAGAAGATAATAGACGTTACTCCTATGAAGCCTGAAGTTGCTATAACTCCTGAGGGTATAGGTCCCGGTGGGAGCATTACATTTACAGCTTCGGGTTTTGCGCCAAATGAAACGGTATATATATATGCAGGTGAAAGCACAAGCTATGAGACTTATATTTCCACAAATGAAAGCGGTAATGGTACAAAAGCCTATACTATTCCGATAAATACGACGGGGACTCAAGTATATACTTTTAAAGGGGATACAAGCAAGTTAGAAGCTTCAGCTGCTTATACAGTTGCCGTGGCAAATCTTGTAATTGACAGTGTTGATACTATTGCAGCAGGTGAAAAGCTTAGCATAGCGCTTTCGGGTTTTGTAAAAAATGAAGGTTATGATTTATATATAAATGGAATATATAAAACCAATAAAAATGCCAATGTAGGAACGCCTTTGACTTTTGAATATACCACCGGTTACTCTGACATTGGGAATATTTCTGTAGAGTTATATGGCAACAGCAGTAAAAACAGAATATCAAAAGTAGTCTCTGTAACTGTTCCCGAAAATGTAACCCCTGTTCTGACAGTATTAGCCCCTGATGGATACATAAGTGGTAAAAGTGTTACTCTCTCTGTAAGTGGCTTTTTGCCGGGCGAAACTGTAAGTTATTATGTAAATGGCAGTTCATATTTAACCTACAAAACAGCTAAAGAAGACGGCTCTTGCGATCCTTATGAATATACCCTCCCTTCAGACGGCCCCTTTGTATTTACTGCTTCCGGAAGCACTTCCAAGCTTACAGCTGCAGCAGATAGCGGAACAACTCTTTCTATAGGGTACACAGGGGGAAGCTATAAGCCGGGAGATACAGTAGCAGCAACAATTACAGGACTTACAGCTTCAGAGTCAATCAAGGCTTATTTCAGGGGTGTGGAGATAGGAACATATACTGCAAGCTTGGAAGGCGAATTGGAATTTTCATACAAGCTGCCATATAATACACCTGCAGGTACCTTTGAAATGGTATTTGTGTCTACTTACAACGGTATTGGCGGTATACAGGTTAATGTAACTGCTTCGGCAGCATCAATGACGATTTCTCCCGAGACTATCAAACCCTCAACTGAAATTACGGTAAATATTTCTGGCTTTGCTCCGAATGAAAACATAAACCTTGTAATTGGAAATGTTAATATTATCGGGGTGAAAGCTGATGGAGAAGGAAATACTTCCTATTCATATATAATACCTTCAAATACACCTGCCAGAAACTATAAGGCAATAGCAACCGGGGAAACCAGCAGGTTTACAGTTTCAAAAGAATATACTGTAAGCTCTGTTACAGCTTCGATTACAGTTGTACCTTCCGAATCACTGCCTGATGGTACTGTTACAATCAGCCTGAGCGGATTTGCTCACGGAGAAAAATTAGCTGTTTGGATGGACGGAGCAAAAATATCATCAGCGGATTTAGCAGCTGACGACGCAGGAAGTGCAAGCTTCCAATATAATATACCAAAGGGTGTCAAGGAAGGGGAAAAGACCGTAGTCGCCCAGGGTTTAGCCTCAGGGCGGACAGCAACCACAACCCATACAGTAGGTGCTTATTCTCCTGCTGTTGTTATTGTGCCTGAAGAGGCAAAGGCAGGAGAGAATATTACAATTAGTATTTCAGGATATGCACCAAATGATAATAGCGTAAAATACTATCTTAATAATAATGAAATAACTTCCTCAGTTAGCGGAAATATATTAACAAATGAGGCCGGCGAGCTTACAGTATCCTACACTTTACCTGTATATTTAGCCGGAGGCAGCTATACAATTAAAGTTGCCGGAAGCAACGGCTCAATCATTAAGTCAGCTTCCATACTGGTAGAAGCTGCAGCAGCAATAATAAAAGCATTAAACTCCAAAGGCTTCAGTGAAGGAAAGGTAGGTACTGAAATAACAATCAGCGGCCAAAGCTTCACTCCATCGACAGATGCAGCTGTGTATTTTGATGGAGTTGTTATATCCCCTCAAGGATTTAAGACTGGGGATGATGGAAGCTTTAGCATTAACTATTCCATCCCAACAGGCACCTTGGAAGGAGAGCATATATTTAAAGCAATGACAACCGAACATGAGGCTCAAACCAGCTTCATTATTGATAATGAAGCACCTGGAAAGCCTGTGGCAACTGTTGTTACCGGAAAACGGGAAATTATACTTAGCTGGAATGCATCTACCAGCACAGATATAGATGGTTTCAGGATATACCGCAAGTTAGCAGAACAGGGAGACTTTGAAAAAATACAAGATGTGTCAAAGTCAACTTTAAGTATAACTCAAAAAATAATTGAAGATATACAACCGGGCACAGACTATATTTATGGAATAAGTGCTTATGACCGCTTAGGCAATGAAAGTGTAAAAACAGAGGTGACAGCGGCGCTTCTTGCCGATACCGGCAGCTCGGTTATTGATTATGTGACTCCTTCAAATGATAGCTACCTATCTAAAACCAAGGTAATAAGTTTAAATGCATATGACGATCAATACATCAACCGTCTGCTTATTGAATATTCAAAAGATGATGGGGTGACTTTCAAAACTCTTTATGATGGAACTCTAAATTACTATTATAAATGGAATGAAAGATATTATTATTATAAGGACTTTAGCTGGAACACCTTAGGGGATTTGCCTGAAAACAGATTTGCCGATAGCAGCTATATTATACGACTAACAGTATTTGATTTGGCAAATAATCAGGGAGTAATGACCAGGAATTATGTTGTAGATAATACTCCACCGCCGGCTCCTACCAATGTAACTGCCATAGGATCAACCAATATGGTTACTCTTAAATGGGATCCGATACTGGAAGATGTGGATGCTGTTAATACATATAAAATATATATGGGAACGGCTGAGGACAATCTTACTCATTACGCAACAGTAAATAGCGGGCAAACTAAACAGATTGAAATGAATACTACTGAAGAGAGATATTTTGCAGTAAGCGCTGTGGATAAGGCAGGTAATGAGGGTTCAATGAGCAATCCAATTAAAGCCTCCGCAATAGATGACACCATTCCGCCGCAGATTACAAATATCTATCCTAAAGACGAATATAGAAATAACCATAACTCAATTAGTATATGGATTACAGGTCAGGATAACTACAGGATAAAACACTTTGTTCTGGAATACAAACTGAAGGCTGATAGTCTATACACAGAAGCTGCAATAATTTCTGCTCCTTCCAATGTGGCAGTAGGAGAGGCACAGACCGGGTACTATGCATGGGATACTACTTCTCTTAATGGAGTGTATGACATTCGTACAAAGGCTGTGGACTACGGCGATAATGAATCAGAGTATTTAACTGTTAATTACACCCTTGATAAAACTCCTCCTGCAAAACCTGTTTCTGCTCACGCTCAGACAATATCCGGAGGAATAAAAATTATATGGTCTGCCGTATTTGATGAAGACCTTACATACTATAGAGTGTATCGAAAAGGGCCCGGTCAGAGTGAATTTAGCTTTATTGCCAATGTTTCCAGGGATACAACAAGCTATAACGATTATGGTATAAACCCGGGGGATACCTACACCTATGCTGTAACTTCCCGTGACGATCTTGGAAACGAAAGCGAAAAGCAAGAAACATCGGCTATAGATTCTGTCGGGTATACTCCTTCAATGACTATATCTCCCGATACGGATTTAAAGGCCGGTGATAATATAACCATAACAGCCCAAGGCTTTAAACCCAATGAATATGTATATTTATATATAGATTCCAATGAAACTTTATTGGCGTATCTATGGACAAACATAGACGGAAATACTTCAGGGAACTGGAGATATGTTATTAATACGGCCCCGAGAACTCATACCTTGAAACTTATCGGATACAGCAGCGGAGCACAAACTTCAGTCATCTTTGAAACCCTTCCTAATGACATGCCTGCACCACAAAATCTCACTGCCACAGCAGAGGGAATATTAGCTGTTAAAGTAAGTTATGACGGAGTTCCAGATGCATATGCCTACAATATATATAGAAAGGTAGAAGGGCTGACTGAGTATAGCGTTGCAGCTAAAAACATTTATTCAACCTCCTATACGGATACAAGCATTGCACCATTTACTTCATATATATATAAGGTTTGTGCTGTTGACACTTTTGGAAATGAAGGAGCTATGTCAGCAGAAACAGAACCCATAAGTCCTGATCAGGATACTGTTAAGCCGGTCATTTCAGCATTTACAGCTGATAGGAAAGCCGATGTCCTTATGCTAAATGCCCTTGTAAGCGATAATATCAGTGTAAGCAATGTGGTGTTCAAGTACAGGGCAGTTGGAGCAGGTGAGTATACTGATATAAGTACTGTTGTGCTAAACAGCCAGAGAGATAAGAAGGTTGTGGCAAGCTATCCCTGGAATACTTTGGCTCTTGAAACCGACAGTTATGAAATTTTGGCACAGGTGACCGATAGTTCAGGGAATGCAATAGAAGACACAATAACAATTAATATAAGAAGCGGGCTTCCCCAGGCCGCTGCTGTTGTAACGGCAGTTTCCTGTGCGCTGAGAATGAATGTGAGCTGGGAAGCCGAAACCGATAGTGATTTTAAAGAATACAGGCTGTATAGAAGCCAGGATAATGGAGTAACCTGGACAATGATACACAAGACTGCATTGAAAACTTATACAGACTATAAAGTTCTGGCCAATATCAGCTATAAATACGCAGTAACTATTTACGACAACTATGACAGAGAGAGTTTGAAAACGGAATCCGATAATGTTATAGCCCTTGCTGATACAGACCCGCCGGTAATAACGGGATTAAGTCCTGTAGCAAGATCAAGAATTAATACAACTGCAAGCATAAGTGTTCTTGCACAGGATAATGTCGGGGTAACAAATATTAAGCTTGAGCTGGTTAAGCCTGAAGGGAATGTACTTATCGGAGAAAATACAAGAGGTACTGTCTCCTTTGACACAACGAAACATCCGGATGGAGAAATAGAAATACTTGTATCTGCTTATGACGGATCTGGAAACATTAAAAATGCTACGTATAAATATATTATTGACAATACCCCACCGACTGTTCCGGCAGCTACCGCAAACGGAAGCGAGCTTAAAGTACAGATTTCAATAAATCCTGCAGGAATGAGCCAGGATTTTGCAAAGTACAAGATATTCAGAAGCGCATCAAGCACTGACGGGTTTACCCAAATAGCAGCTATAACAGAGAATCAGTATGTGGATACCCAGGCTTCAGCAGTAGCAGATAATTACTATTATGTAACGGCTGTCGATACACTGGGCAATGAGAGTGCTCCAAGCGTCATCATTTCAGCTAAAGCTGGCGGAGATATAACCAAACCAGTTGTTACTTCCCTTGAACCGGGTTCAGATACCCCTTTGCGTGGGGCTTTAACTTTAAAAGCAAGTGCCACTGATAATGTTGAAGTTAAAAGCATAATATTTGAAAACCGCGAACTGGGAAGCGACGGAATAACTCCTGAAGGAGATGGTACCTGGAAAACAATTACCACAATAGATGGAAATAGTGCAAGCTATAGCTGGGATACTGTAAAGGAAGAGGCAGGGGCACAATTAACTCCCGACGGTTTCTATGAAATAAGAGCCAGGGCTGTTGATAATGCAGGTAATGCCGGAGTTCTATCCGGTGTATACGTTATATCTAATGATCCCCCTGCACCACCAGATGGTCTTAGAGTTTTTGCAGCTCCCTGGGAATTGGTAGTAAGCTGGGATCCTATAAACAGAGCTGATTTCAGTCATTATGTTGTATATCGAAGGAGTTCGGTAACAGGTGAATGGCAGAAAGTAAAGGACAGAACCACATCTACCTTATTTATGGATACCGGATTGAATCCTCAGGATACTTATTATTATGCTGTATCTATGGTAAATGACCTTGGCCGGGAAAGTGCAAAAAATTCAGAATATTCCGGTGTAAATAACGCTTACACTTCACTCCACCAGACTACTGCACCTATTATCAGAAGAATAAAACCTGATAAGTTCTATTTCAATGGAACATTGGAGCTTGAAGCTCTTATAGAAGAAGATATTAACTTAACAAAAGCAAATTATTATTACACATATATCGGAGAAGAAGAAAGCGGTGATATCTCTGCAGAGGCTGAATGGCATCTTATCGGTCAGGCAGACTTGAAAAAAGAGTATGTGAACCTTACAAGCCTTGAAGGACTTGATGAGGAATTTTACCTGGCAACAATTACATGGGATGCCGGTGATCGTCCTGCAGGGCTTTATGCTGTTAAAGTCCAGGCTCATAATGAGAGTGCGAAAGATTCAAGTTTTATACGAAAATTCTTCTTAGACAAAACAGCCCCTGACAGACCAGCTGTACTGAATGTGGTAAATCCAAGAAGTGGCGGAAGCCTAAATATCACCACCGGTATCCTTGGCCCCAATATGTCCCATTATACTTTATACTCAAGTACCGATCCTGATGCGGCTTTTAACCAGTATCAGAAAATAGAAAGCACGAAATCTAGTGTATATAGCCATGTAGGACTTACAAATGGTCAAAATTATTTCTATTATATAACTGTAACTGATGAAGCCGGCAATGAGAGTCTTCCTTCATACAGAGCTTCCGGAACTCCAACAGCTGAAAGCGATTTGTCCATTAGCGGCATATCATCACAGCCTGAGACTCCTGCCATCGGAAGAGAAGCTAAAATTACCGCATCAGTTAAGAACTTAGGATTTGCCAAGGCGAAGGGGAAAGTCATTTTCAGCTATAATACAGGCGATGGATGGAACCCATTAGGGGAAGTTACAGTTGATGTACCGTTAAGTGGCACAGTTGCCATAATTAACTGGACTGCTGTCGGCTCCGGAACCTATGTGGATATTAAAGCGGAAATAGAAACTTTGACCGGCACTGATGATATTGGGAATGCTCCTAAGAGTTCTACCGCCGGCTTTGCATTAAATGCTCCTCCAATGGCAGTAATAGTTGCCCCGGATAATATAAACTCAGGAGAAATCACGGCTTTCAAATCAACGGGTTCTATAGACGACGGAAGCATGGCAGAATATAAATGGGAATTTGGCGACGGAAAGAGTCTTAACGGTTCAACAGTAAGCTATGCTTATTCCATTCCGGGAACATACACAATAAAGCTGACAGTAACCGATAACCTGGGTGAAAAAACCACAGTACAAAAGAACATAACTGTTCTTGATACCCGTCCCGATTTATTTATAGAAGATATTATCTGGTCACCCGAGGATCCCAATGAAAAAGATGTAGTTACCATTAAAACCATTATCGGAAACAAGGGTAAGGGACCAAGTACAATGAGTTTCCTGACTGGTTTCTATATAGACAATCAGTATATGGGATATGTTGCTGTAAACGGAGATATAGAAGTAGGGAAAACAGCCGAAGCTACATTTACATGGGTTGCAACCTCAGGAGAGCATGTAGTAAAAGTAGTTGCAAATGATATACTGGATAATTTGAAGGAATCTGACAAAACAAATAACTCAATGACAGTGGGTTTAAGCTCAACACAAGTAACCTTTGCCGATGTAAGGGTAAATTCAATAGCATGGTATCCTCAAAATGAGTACTATAGCAGCCAAGAGCCCTTCGAATACCGGGCTGAGATTGAGAATATCGGGGACAGGTCAGCAGAGGGCTTTTCAGTTGGGTTATATATTGATGATAAATACATTTCCAAGCAGGTAATAAACAAGCTGGAACCGGGAGCGGTAAGAACAGTGAACTTTAGTGTGGTACCTGTTTCCGGAGTACACAATGTCCGTGTGGTAGCTGATGATCCAGCGCCAGTGCTCATAGAGCTCGATACCAATAATAACTCTATGACTATAGAGACAGACAACTTTATAGTTCAATACCCAACAATAGAAATTGGCGAAATAACCTGGGAGCCTAAGGAAACAATGTTTGCCGACGGCACATCCCTTAATTTTGAAGCCTCTATAACCAATAATTCTCCTGTGGCAATAACTCAGAAATTCAATGTCAACTTTACAATGGATTCAATAATTATTAGAACTCAAAGCATAGATGGCTTAAAGGCAGGAGAAACCAAGAAGATAACCGCCCGCTGGGTGGCTAAGGAAAATTCGGACGGCACCAGGAATGTCGCCGCAGTAATTGTGGATCCCGATGGGAAGGTTCTGGAAACTGCTGAACTTACCAAGAGTGTAACATTACCTGCTTTTAAGATTATTTACCCCAATCTTCATATTAGCACGGTAAATTGGTCGCCTATAGACGGAAGCTATAACAGCCCTGTAACCTTTACTGCTACTATATCAAACGACAGTCTTGCTACAGTATTCAAACGTTTCACAATAGGACTATATGTTCGTGAAGCATGCAGCACTGATTCATTCAGACAGGTAACAGGCTATGTAGTTGAAGGTTTGAGAGGATATAGCAGTGCTTTCGTTCCGCTTACATGGACTCCCAATAAAGCGGGACAATATGAGTTCAAAATAATGACTGATATTTACGGGGAAGTAAAACAGCAGCCAATTACTGAAGAAAATGATAAGAATAGGGCATACACAGGAGAAATAACTGTTAAAGACCGTCTGGTAATGAAGGCTTATCCCAGTGAAGAAGATGCAGACGATGATATTCTTGCAGTATTGTATTCATCTACTGACAGGATAATACCCATCAGTGCCCAGTTCTTCAATTCAGCAAGTTCCGGTGTATATTTAAGCCCTGATGACGGTATAAATTCCAGCTATACGTTAAAGAGCGGTTCTGTGATAGTAAGTGAAGGACAGTTAAATTACAGCTATGCTGCAAAGAAGTTTACAATGGATATACCTACGGCAATGCTTGATTCCGGTACTTATATTCTTGAAATAGCAGGAACGGACGGAGGAACAGCCTTAACTAGCACAGTAAACATTAGGATTATCCAGGATGTGTTGGCCTCTGTTAGCACCGATAAAAAGTTATATAATTTAGGTGAAACCGCTGTACTGGAAGGTACTTATGCAATTACTATAATTGGAATAGTTGAAACGGAAGAAAGAAATCAATTTTCCGATAAACAAGTAGAACAGGTTTTAATAATTGATTACATTTAAAATACCGCCGTTTCTGCTGCGGACGGCGGTATTTTACGCGGGTATGTGCTATAATAATACATAAAGCATGTATTAAAAGGTATTGGGTGACACTATGAAAATAAGGGAAAGATATGTTTTCAGCGGTTATGTGCAAGGGGTAGGGTTTCGCTTCAGGGCATACCATGCCGCAAACCTGATGGGGCTTACAGGATGGGTCAGGAACGAGTACGACGGCAGCGTTACAATGGAAATACAGGGTAAGCGGGACGATATAAATTCCGCGCTGGACATAATAAGGGACAGCCGTTTTATAGAGATCGAAAACTGTGAATCCGAACGCCTGCCGGTTGACCCTGACGAGAGTTCATTTCAGGTACTCGGATGAGTTCGCGGCGGACAGACACGGCATGGCCCACATAATACTACAGCACCGTTTTTACACGCCGTATCCCTATAAATTTGGAAATAGGGATTGACAAAGCGCAATAATTTGGTATAATTAATAATGCGCTTTGTTAATGGCACGTTATATTGCGGAATTGTGTAAAGGT
>ENA-UOOK01005078-UOOK01005078.1-fermentation-metagenome-genome-assembly--contig:-NODE-5078-length-13526-cov-3.923762_pt1 | contig 13526 bp, 13 predicted proteins | sample MGYA00245777_ERZ724023 | MGnify/ENA primary metagenome ERZ724023 (study PRJEB28704, sample SAMN03018312) | fermentation metagenome | biome: anthropogenic terrestrial biome; feature: soil; material... | reverse complement strand
ATCCAGATTGTTTTTTTGATTCACTCCATATCGAATGGAGGGAACTACATTGAAGGTATTGGATAACAATACCTCCTTCAAACCGGAAAAAGCCTCCTGGTTTGCGTTCGGCTTGGATTGATGAAGGAGGATTCATCTGTGATTTACATTTTCTTCGCCCCCGGCTTTGAGGAGATCGAGGCCCTTGCCACAGCGGATATTCTGCGCCGGGGCGGCGTCAAGGTGCTTATTTGTATTTATAATAAAGATTGCGCTGATTATATAAAAAAGTTTCGATCTTTTCGAGCCTGGTCAATAACGGCCCATTTAACGTTTCACGATATAAAACCCATTCCAATGCTTGAAGCCTATAAGCTAGACAAATATCATAAGGCCGGTTGGAATATAAAAGGGTCTCCAAAAAAGTTAACCGTTCAACCAGTGATGCATCAGTGGTTCTACCAGTTAACCCTAGCTCGAATTGGGTCAACCGATCAAAGATCCCGCCTTTGGTGGGTTCCCCCAAAACCTCGCTCTCCATTTCATCCAACCAATCAAGTGGGTTACGGGGAATGGGCTCCCCATAGACCCCGCATCTCAAAACCAAGATTAGCAACAGGCCTAATATTGAGATTTTAAAATAACGGTTCATTGTCCCTCCTAAAACCGGAAAGTCAAAGCCCCGGTCAACCTGGAATCGTCAAAACTAACTATTTGATAAGCCAGCCAAAGTGTGGCCCAGTTATTATATTCCAACCCTAATGAGGTAGTACTGAGCAAACTCGATTCCAACTGGGAATTTACAAAAGATTGGTAACTCAAAACCGACCAATAATTATTGAACTGATATTCGATTCCAGCGCCAGCTTTAGTATCCGACGGCCAAATTTCATCCCAACCTGATTTGTTGCTCCGGTATAAGAATCCCAATTCTCCGGTTAGCGATGTTTTATCATTCAAAGGCATGTTCCCTTGAATATTGATTTGAAACAACTGTAAGTCGGAATGTTTAATATTGTCTAAATCCATTGTTGTAGATTGACGCGAGCTAAAATACGGCAATCCCATATTGATCAGATCAGGCTTGTCATCAGTAGTCACTAAAAACCCGCCAATTTTTAAGCTGTTTTTTAACCCCCCCAAAACCAACTTGCTTTGAAAATCAGGTTCAAAATTAGAGTACCCTTTTAAAGGCATCGTTCCGTCGAAACGCCATAAATTCTCAACCTGCCGTACATGGTTAACTTCATCTAATACGTCAAGGACTGAAATGTTCAAATCGGTGGGAATCTCTTTTTTCGCAGTATCCCGTTTCGAATCCAAAGGAAACAAATAATAGCCGTTGATACTTTGCTCGGCGCCGATTGGCAAATCCCCTTTAACTACCAAAAACGGTGGGTTTTCCTTTTGATTAGGATGATGCACAATATTGATCGTTCCCCCTGTTCCTTGAAGGAGGACGCGGTTATCATCCTTAACAAAGATTGAAGGTAAAAAGAGAAAAGATTTCCGATAAATTTCTTGAATATATTCTCCAAAATAATAATAAGAAACCTGGTTCGCGGCAGTTCCGTTAATCTGGGATAATACTATATCAAGATCTTGATAATCATCGTTTTTGATTATAGTCTCATTTATATTGGGACTAATCTTATAAATATCGGTTATCTCAACACCCATTGCAGTGAGTTCGGGACGAAGTTCGGCGACTAACCTCCGGATGGATTCGACCAACGTTTGGGGAACCAAGTCCATTTTAGCCTGATTTATTGTAGAATCTAATTTATTGGTAATTAATGATTTTATGTAATAAGCAATTTCAAAACGGGTTAGTTTATTTCCCGAAACCACCCACTCACTGGGATAATCGGCGAGCAGCCCTTCCTGAAATAACGCCTCCATTTCCCCATAAACCCATGGTTCTACCATTATAATGGGGGCGTCGGATTCCGTTAAAACCGTTCCGGAAGTAGCAACCATCAAAAAAATCGTTATCAAAATCAAAACCCAATTCCGAATCATAATAATCCTTCTTTTTTCAGAAATCGTTCCGCCAAAATAACGGCCACATAATCATCATAAGCTTCCCCTGGAATACGTAAACCAATTGGGATTAAACGCTGTAATCCTTTACTGTGGTCTCGTAAATAACGCTGTCTCCCCTCATAACTCGAATTATTTTCGTCAACCAATTCAATAGGCAAACCAAAAGGTTTTAAAATATCACTGATTACTCTGCTATTAGTTCGGTCCCCTACCACAAAAATGGTAATCCGGTATTCGTCCAATATAACGCGAACAACCTTCGATAGTTCCATCGCGGGAACGACCTTTTGTTCCAAAACGAATCCTTGGCCGTTAACTACGGCAATACCACATTTTTGACTACCGGGATCAACTGCTAAAATGAATGCTATTTCTGGTCAACCTCCTTTAGGTCTTGAAGCGCCAATTTCACACGAAACGGACCGATCCGTTCAATATCTTCGCCGGCAACTACTGAAACTTCATGTACACCCTGAGGATTTTCTTTAACCCGACTAATGATATTTGCGATTTCCGAGATAGAAATCACATTTCGCAAATTCTGTCCGTCGGTGATAATCCCTTTTTCAATAGCTTTATTAATGGCCAATATCAATAAACTTAACAACTGGTCTCGGAGATCAGATTCGGACGCGGTACTAAACAGCTTAGTTTCAATAATAGTTTCACCCATTTTAAAAATCCGCTGATTGGGATAAACCTCTAACGTTGCGGTTAATGGTTCACCGGCAACCGAGTTTTTTTCAACCGTCACTCTTAAAACCGCAGCCTCCTTTAAACCAGTCAGTTCACGGTTTATTTCCACGATTCGCTGGGGGGAAATTCGAAGGGCATAATCGGATTTGCCCGGAATCCTAGCTCCTCTCTTCAAGGCGATTTGATTAGCTTCATTGAGCAGCGGCTCAATAAACTGCTCAAAAGCTTTATCGGAAACTTCGCCGGGATTGGTTACCCCGGCTACAAGAATTTCCCCAACATAAAAGATGATCGGCTTGCCGATGATCGTTTGATGCTGGTCTTCTAAACTTTTAAGCCAGCCCTCCAAATTTTGAATCTGTTGGTTCAATCTGGTTTCCTGCAAATTCAGATTGGTAATTTGATTCTGTAAATCTTCATTGATCTTAGCCAAACTATGAGAACGTTTTTGGGCCAGACTCAATTCTTCAGTGGTTGTCTTCAAATTTTTTCGGGCCAAACGATACTCTTCCTCAACCTTCATCAATTGCTCTTCTTTATTCTTACGTTCCGCTACGACTGTCTCCAAATCGCGAAGCAGCTTTAAATGCCTTTCGGTAAGGGTTTTGTACTCGTCTTCCTTCTGATGAAATTGATCAGTCAAACGCTCTACTTGATTAGTGGTAGCAGCCAGCTCATCCTGAATGGCCCTTAGCCTAAAAATCGCTGTATGAACATAGTCGGAGATCAAACTTAAAACCATTAAAGTTAAACCGGCGATGAAAAAACCGGTAAGGACCGTAATAACCATGGAGGTATATTTAGGCCTCATTCCGAAGAGACTAAGCCTTTTTTTGCCAACCTTCATTCCGACTCTATCTCCCAATAAAGCAACCAAACCGCCGAAGACGATCACCATGGCTATTACCAGGTATCCTATCATTTATTCTCCCGCCTCAATTCTTGACCTTTGCGAAGATATATAAACCGTATCCGGCAAGGACGAAATTGGGTAGCCAAGCTCCGATAAACGGCGGAACCGAACCGCCTCTGCCTAAGGCATTCCCTAAACCCATCAACCCGTACCATATTAAGATAAAAATGATACATAATCCAAACCCGGCAGCATTCGAACGGCGCTGCGGCTGCAAAGCCAGAGGGGTCCCTAAAAGCGCAAAGACTACACTGGCAAAGGGTATCGCGAATTTTGTGTGTAAGTCGACTAATAATTCCCGCCGTTTATCTCCTTCGGGGAAGAACCGATCAATGTATTTTTTTAACTCAGTAATACTCTTATATTCGGGGTCCTCATCCAATTGTTTAATCTCATTCGGAGTAAGGTTTAGCTGATAATTGACCCGGCCTTTATCGATGATAACCGAATAGTAACTGTCGGTTAAAAATTGGTAGATAATCCCGTTTTCAAAGACCCAGCCTTCCTCATCCTGCCAATGCATATCCACAGCTTCAATCAAACGGCTGGCTTTCCCTTGATTGAATTCGATAATATTTACTTTGCTAAATTCTTTAGTCGTCGGGTCATAACGGCTAGCATAAATCCGTTTCGCTAAAACGCCTTTGGTATAAAAATCCTGCTTAAAATGATAGATTGCAGCCGAAGCCTCTTTGGAAGCGGCCTCCCTTTTAAGTTCATCATAAGCGCGGGTGGTAAACGGCACTAAATATTCATTGAATAAAACGCCGGTGATACTAATAATTAAACCCAATACTAATACCGGGGCCGCCAACTTTGAATAGGTTAAACCGCCGGCCCGCATAGCAATAGTCTCGCTATGACTGGTCAATTTCCCAAGCCCCAAGAGAGCGGCAAGTAAAACAGCAATTGGAGTGCATTGGGTTACATATTCCGGCATCCTCAACAATAACAGTTTCAAGATAAAGAAGATCGATAAGTGGTATTGTTCGGCGTCTTTGAGTAAATCGATAAAAAGTAAACCGGAAAAAATACTCAAGAAAGCGAACAGGCCGAATAAAAATGGTCCTAGTATCTCTTTAGTTAAATATTTGGAAAGAATCTTCATTTCGATCCTCCTTATTACATAATAAAACGGTCTCCTAGATACAAACGTTTTGCCTCTTCATCGTTGGCAATCTCATCCGAACTTCCGGAGACCAAAATATCCCCGGCATACATGATATAAGCCCGATCAGTAATAGCCAATGTTTCCCTGACGCTATGGTCGGTAATTAAAATCCCCATGCCTTTATCACGCAAATTATTAATTACATCCTGAATGTCGGCGACTGCAATTGGGTCAACTCCGGTGAATGGCTCGTCCAACAGAATGTATTTGGGATCCATTGCCAACGCTCTAGCGATCTCAACCCGGCGCCGTTCGCCTCCGGAAAGCATATAACCAAAACTTTTCCTAATATGCCCGAGTCTAAACTCTTCTAGTAACTGGTCACACCGGTTTTTTCTATAGGAACGAGGCAGATCGGTAAGCTCTAAAATTGCTAAGATATTCTCTTCAACTGTTAATTTCCTAAAAACCGAAGCTTCCTGGGCTAAATAACTAACGCCGTATTTTGCTCGAACATGCATCGGTAACGTGGTCACATCATTGTCTTCAATCAGAATTGTGCCTGCGTTACAACGCTCTAGGCCGACAATCATATAAAAAGTGGTGGTTTTTCCGGCCCCGTTCGGTCCTAAAAGACCTACCACTTCACCAGGATTAACTAATAAATCAACGCCTTTAACCACACGGCGATGCTGATATTCCTTTACCAAACCCTGAACATAGATCGACATGGACTGCCCTCCACTTCCTATTACTCGATCACCCGCGATTTAACTACTCCGGAAGCTGATACCTTTTTAGTTTTAAGGTCGTAAACAATTTCAGTGGCTGATAATTCATTCTTGCCGTTAATTACAACCGGATTCTCCAATAAAGTCATTCTTTCGCCGGAACGGTCAAAAATTACCCGTCCTGCCCGCATACTATTCTCCTTATTAATAGCTTGGACCGGTCCAAAAATAGTAAAAAGGCCGGAATTCATATTCCCTTCGATCTTTTCCCCGGTAATTTTCCATCCGGAATAATCGACAATCACATCTCCGGTTAAATTAAATCGCTCAGTCTGGGATTCCCAATCCAGGTGTTCGCCGCTAAGATTAGTGGTTTCATCATACCTTATCTTAACTGAACCATTAACTTTAAAATATTCCCGGTCCAAATCCGCAAATAAATGTTTACACTTCAGCACGCGATAAGGCCCCTTTTGGGTTAACGTGATCATCCCATTCCCCTGAAGAACCGCTTTTTGTTGCTGATACTCCAAGGATTCCGCTTCCAGTTTATAATTGCCCCAATTGGCTACGACCAGGTTTGGGCCGTCAGCGAAATATTTCATTACATTTTCCTGGAGATCGGCTTCCCCGCCTCCCGGCGCCACCAATTCCAGTTCGGCCTCGGCCAAAACTGCCGTTGAAAACAGTAAAACTATAATCAATACTTTACCAAAACATTTAAACATTAGCGGTCACCTTCGATAATACGCTTTAGTCATTCCGGATATTTTTACTTGTTCAAGGCTTAAATCGCCATCGAACTTATCTGTTGAAATCATTAGATCCGACGATTCCAACACTACCTCTTCCTCGGCTGTAATTCGGCGGGTATTAGGGTCCCAAGATATTTTTCCGGCTCTAAGTACCTTCCCGTCATTGGATTTTAAATTTACTTTCCCGTTTATCTGCAGAATTCTCGTTTTCCAAAGGATCGTCCCTGACTCGGCGGAAATATTGTAAATTGGCTTTTTGTTAATTAAATATTCACCGTTAATCTCTGTTAACAGGCCAATTTCTTCCTTACTTTCCAATCGGGCTACGTTCAGTTCCCAATGGCCGTTTTTTTCCGCTCCCGGGATCTTCAATATTAACCCGGTAAATTCATCGGAATCGATTTGAAATTTTCCTTCTCCCACCAAAACTTCTTGCTTATTGGAAACAGTATGAAATAAAGACGACAACAGAAAGTAAGCCATTACCGCCAATAAAAAAACCATGAGAAGCAAGAGCCACTTCTTTTTGATTGTTTTGATTGTCAGTTTAATGTTGATCATTTAGTCTTCCTTATCAATTTTTAGAGTTCTCTAAATGAGATTTTAAACGATAGTCGCCAAACTTCCAATATTTATAAAAAATATTTATCTTTTTACTTTATCAGCTTAGAATTCACCATCCGAACTAAAAATCCTGCCGCTGTTAAACCTTAACAAACTAGCTAGCACCTAAATAGATTGCTTGAAATTTCGTAATGTTGGACTTAAAATTAGCTACTCATTTCCTGCTTTTTAGGGTGGATTTAGGCTTATCAAACTAATTCGCCCCCATTATCCGTGCGTTGATACTGGTCCCATTTCTTATAATTCCAACTAATAAGCGCTATTTTTGGATTGTCCTGAATTAAAACGGGTTTCATTGGTTTAAGGTCCAAATTACAAGTGGAAGAGGGGAAATATACCAAGCCAGCCCTTATAAGGCGACGATTTTGATATTGTACTCTTGAGCTAAGGTTAACATTTCCTCCTGATCGGTGACCAAAGTTTTTTCAGCCTCGATCCCCAAAACCTTAGCTTTTATTTTCCCCATCGATTCAATGGTGGTCCGGCCGACTGTCGGAACATCAAAACGCTCATCCTGCTTTGGCTTGCTTACTTTAACCACGGTGGCTCCGGGTCCTCCTAAGCTGCCGCCGCGAATAATCGCTTCATCGGTGCCTTCGATCGCTTCAATGGCCAAAACTACCCCTTCTTTAACCACCACACTCTGACCGATATCCAAATCGCCAATGGCTTTAGCCATCCGAAAACCCAATTGTAAATCCGTAGCTTCCTCGGGTGAAATCCGCCCCAAAATCGGTCCCCTGGGGACCAAAAGATTATGAAGATATTCAGTTTGTTTCGCTATCTGAAAACCTTCTTTTTCAAACTCCCGGACTATAGCCAATAATATGGAATCGTCATTTTTTTCAGGAAGTCCTTGGAGCATTTGTTGAAATCTCCGGTCAAATCCTCCTTTAAAAATTGCCCCTTTCCCCACTTTTCCAGCCATAACCATTTCAACAACATTTTCTTGTTTAAAAAAATCAATCATCTTTTCGATTTGGCCCGCTTCCATCTCCAAAAAAACATCGGCCGCTTCGGCTATGCCGGGAGCGACTTCACCGCTCAAACCGATCACAACACTCCTGGCGTTTCTCTTTTTGATCTCTGCTATGACCTGAAAAGGCAAATTATCGCGTCCCGCCACTAATCCGATGGGCTTTGTTTCCACCATCGCAAACACTCCTTGTTGTTTAAATTTAAAAAGACTAGACATAGTCTAGTCTGATCAAAGGTTACTTCAATATTATAATATATCTTGGCAGATTTCTACCGATTTTTCATTAAAAACAATTAATCTACCGCGCACCTTAACTAATTAGCGAAGAATACCCCGCTCAGCGCTACGCAGGAAGCGAATAAAATGGTCTATTTCAGTGGTCCCTTGTAGTTCTTGCTCCATTTGCTCAATGGCTTTGCCGATGGTATGATTGGAACGGTACAAGATCCGGTATGCTTTTTTTATTTCATCCCGAATATTTGATTCAATTCCATTACGGCGCAGTCCTACTACATTAATGCCGGAGACTTTAGCCGGATTTCCATCTACTAAAACAAACGGCGGAATGTCTTTAACAATTTTGGATGAAAAACCAACCATCGCCATTTTACCGACTTTACAGAACTGGTGGACCCCGCTTAATCCACTAATAATCGCCCGGTCTTCAACCACGACATGGCCGGCTAATGCGGAACAATTTCCAATAATTATATTATTACTCAACTGGCAATCATGGGCGACGTGAGTATACGCCATAAAAAGATTATTATTCCCAATCCGGGTTTCACCGCCTCCGCCGTCGGTCCCTCTGGAAATAGTGACATTCTCGCGAAAGATATTATTATCTCCGATAAAGAGAAAACTCCTTTCACCTTTAAACTTCAGATCCTGAGGTTCACATCCGATTGAACCGCCATGAAAAAACCGATTGTCTGTTCCGATAGTCGTCCAACCTTCAATAACTACGTGAGGGCCGACAACACAATTATCACCAATTTCCACATTTTCGCCGATTATCGCGTAGGGGCCGATAATCACATTGCGCCCCAGTCTAGCATTGGGGTGTACAATAGCGGTAGAATGTATTTCTCTGAGGTTAACGACCTTGGAATCAATTAGCTGCATAATAAAGGCCCCCTATTTAAAATTGAATGAAATAGATTAATGATATTATTATTTAAGATAAGTATTATTAATATCGTAATCTATGTAATAAGAATGGACAGGCAAAAAACGGGGAAAATCGACTTTATTAGCAATTATCTTTCAAAAGCTAGATTTTTTGATTCCAATTGCCTGGAATTAATATTTATTTGCCCATCACAAACATTAGTTCAGCTTCAGTTGCGACTTGATTATCCACTTTGGCGACAGCTTTAGCCCGCCCTACATTACCTTTAATCCGAATCACATCGATTTCGATAATAATCTGGTCGCCGGGAACAATAGTCTTCCGGAAACGGGCCTTATCGATTCCGGTAAAGTATGGGATCTTTCCTTTATGTTCTTCTTCGGATAACATGACTAGACCGGCGGCTTGGGCCATGCTTTCGATGATTAGCACCCCCGGCATAACCGGCTGTTGCGGAAAATGGCCATTAAAAAAGTTCTCGTTCACCGTGACGTTTTTTAAGGCTACCAACCTTTGCCTAGGGACCAACTCTAAAACCCGGTCTACTAGCAAAAACGGATAGCGGTGCGGCAACATATTTTTAATTTGATTAATATCATACATAACTTACCCTCCTCATTTACCTTCACTGATAATTAGCAGAAATCATTAATTCTCTATTTATTCCGCTCCTGAGTTATTTTTTTTGCCATTTCAAGGTCTAGAGCATGTCCCGAACGGAACGCCACCAGATGGGCAATGATCGGACCGGCTAAATAAAGATCGCCAAGGATATCCAGGATTTTATGCCGGACAATCTCCTCAGGAAAGCGAAGCTCATTTTGATAACCGTCATCCCCCACGATTACCGCAATGTTTAAATCGGTGCTCATTGCCAGTCCTTGGCTGCGTAAATACTCAATCTCTTTCGTAAAAGCAATCGTCCTGGCCGGAGCGATCTCCTTAAGAAAGCTCTCCCTTGATAACTCAAAATTATAAAACTGGTTGCCGGTCACCGGATGGTCGGAGGTGAAAACGAAACTAACCTCCAGACGATCACTGGGTAAAGCAAGCAACATGGCCTTTAGAGGCTGATCATCCTTGAATACGGTTCCTTCAACCCAAAGGGGCTCTTTGATATAAAACAGGTTTCTGGGAAGATCCTGAGGAGCGACATTCTCCAAAATTTTTTCGGCAAAAGCTCGTCCACTACCGTCTCCCGAAGGCAATTCTTCCCCATCAACCTCTACTAAAGCATTATCAATACCCAACCCGTGAAAAACAGCCATTAAATGTTCGATGGTCGCGATCTTCCAACCGTCTTTCCCTAAAGTGACACTTTTTTTAGTGCTAATTACATTCTCAGCCCTAGCCTCAACTCCAGGTTTACCAGGTAGGTCCGACCGGCTAAAGACGATTCCGGTATTTGTAGGCTGAGGACAAATCCTCATCTTTACCATTGCGCCGCTTTGAAGGGCCTGACCCGAAATTTCAATCTCTTTAGAGACGGTCTGTTGTAGAATCATGGGTATCTCCGTTTCTAGATTGCCGTCCACGTCATCTTTCCATTGCCAAAGAGGAAGTATTGAAAATAATCGGCGTGAATCGACAAACATCTCTGACATTTTCTAGATGTCGATTTTTTTAACGAAACCTCGCAAAAATTATATGTCAGTCTCAAACCCGTGTCAAGTGAATATTTTCATGTGTTTTGCATTTTTCCCTATTATCATGCGCAATATAGCTTGAGACTATTAATAACACTCAGATCAACATCTTAACAAATCATGATACTTTTGACCGATTTCAGAAACTGGGCGTTCCAATACATCTTCCGGAGTTCCCGATTCAACGATCCTACCCTTGTCCATGAACACGATTCGATCCGCCGCCCGTCGGGCGAAGAACAACTCATGGGTAACAATAATCATAGTTGTTTCCCCCTCCCGCACCAGTTCCTCCATTACCTCAATTACTTCCCCCACCAAAATCGGATCCAGGGAAGCGGTAGGTTCATCCCAAAGCATAATTTCCGGTTCAAGGGCCAATGCCCGGGCAATTCCAACCCGTTGTTGTTCTCCGCCGCTTAACTCCTCCGGAGTGTCTTCCAGTTTATGAGCAAGCCCTACTTTTCCCAAGGCGGTTTTGGCCCGCCGCTCTGCTGCTTCCAAGTCAACTCCATGAAGCCTAAGCGCCATTGATACGTTGTCCAATACACTTAAGCGTTTGATCAGATTGAAGTGCTGAAACACAAAACCGATTTTACGACGGACCTTTAATAACTCATTCAACGGCATTTCAGTTATGATTTTGTTTTGAAGATTGATTATTCCTTCATCAGGCTCGGTTAAACGGTTAATACACCGTATCAAAGTGGATTTCCCGCAACCACTCGGACCCATAATCACAATAGTTTCCCCCCGGGCCACTTTTAAATCAATTCCGTTCAAAGCCCTTTTCCGGCCGTAACATTTTATCAGTCCCGTGATTTCCAACATTCCAACCATCCTCTCAATCACTTCATAATCATCTTCCAGCGATTTAAAATTTGTAACATCCCAGGGCGACCGGCCGGAATTACAATCTCCCGCATAATGGTTTTGAATTGAAACCCCAATGATAAACCTGCCAAGACCTCATCTTTAGAAATGGGGTTAATCTTAATCGCTAACGAAGACATTAAGACTCCCAGCAGACCTCCTAAAACCCCAATCTCCCAGTAGTTCAAATAGGGTATTCTCGCACCGGCCAGGAAAAAACAGACCCCCAACCAAATACTACCGACAGCTATCGCGTACAGATTAGCCGGGCTTAAGAATTTAACCGCCTGCCGATAGCCCCAATCTAACCACGGGTGCTCCCAACGCCGCTTTTTAGGCAACAAGGAGCTATCCATCATTTTAAACATTGAAATGATTAATGATTGGTCCAAAATGAAGATCAGGACCCAAAGAATCATCACCACCAAAGCCGCAATGGTTGAACGCACCTCAGCCAATATTTTAAATAGTTCGCCCCGAATATCCGGCTGAATTGTACCGACCGGCAATGAGAAAATTGCCGTTTGGCCGCTATTTAAGGTGTCTTGAATTGCGGCGTTAATCAACCGCCGATCAATATCGGCATTGGCGAAAATTTGAAGTTTATCGCCGCGTGTCCCTTCCCCGCCGGCGTATTGTTCGATTAAACTTACGGATTTACCGATCTCTTCATCCAGTAATTGAGGCAACGCATCCCGGAACTTTTCAACTTGACCGATTAAAGCGGTCAAGTCAACCTGGTCGGAACCGAATAAATGATCCGAGATTAATTCCAGCCCGGTCCTGACCTGTTTGGGATCAAAACCGGTCAGACTCGAAAGGACTTCATTGGTAGCTTGAATCATATCCACCAATTGATTATGATTAGCGCTGCCAGGGGTGAAGACGGTCCCAAAATTATTGATTTGTTCCGCAAAACTATTGGCTTTAGTCCGCCAGGACAAAAGAGTCGCCACCAGCGGATTAAAACGGTTAATAAAATCGTCTAAACTCCTGATTCTATCCTGTAAAGAATCATAAACAATTCCAAGTTGTTCATGGAGCAGCGCAATTTTATCGGCAATCCCGCCCGATTGCCCAGCGGCGTTTTGTAATAACGGACTACCTAACAATATTTGGGCGTTTTGGATTCCGTTCAAAGTCTTACTAAAACGGTTCTCCAGCACCTGGACCCGGGCAAAAGTCCGTGAAATATAATCCAAATCATCTCCAATGCCTTCAACTAAATTGACCATCTTAACCAGCCCGTTGCTATCGGTTTTCCCGGTCAATCCGTTAATCCCGCTTTCAATTTGTCCAAGGGCATCCTTAACTTCAAAAAGTCGCCGATACGCTTTTTCAATTCCGGATACGGTCAACCCTGCGCCGCCGGTGGACTCGTTAAAATCCTTAATTGCCCCGTTAATTTGGTTTAAAAGTTTGACCCCCTGATCCAAACCCTGGACCAACTGAGCTTTACGGCTTGAAACTTCAGCGGTCCCCACCAAGGGACCGATTTTGTCTTCGGGGAGTAAACGATAAGCTTGATTGTCCTTTAAAAAACCGGCGTCGCCTTGGATGATCAAACCCCGATAAGCTTCTCCTTCCTTAGCGGTGATTTTCACGACAACTTCAAGTGGTTCCAAAGTCGATCCCGGTGTAACGCTTTTCTCATTGGCGCCATTAAGCACTAATAGGTTCCCAACTTCCAGTGATTCCCCAGGCTCCGGTTGAATCTTCACTTCCGCCGCATAAGCCAGTAAAAACTTCTTAACCTCCAATAAAGTATTGGTTAAATGTTCATAACCATCACTGCTTCCCGCCATTGTTACGTCACGGACATAACCGGCCCCTTCAAGGCCGGTCAAGCTCTGGGCTACTTTTTTCCCTAAAGTCAGAATCTCCTCTTGGGAATAGCCCGAAGCCAGTCTAACCTCTAAAATCTGATATTTTGCTAAAATTTGCTTGATTTTTTTAAGCGCCGATTCACTCACACCGGTATTTTTTAAAATAACACCGATGCTGTTCCCGTCTTTATAGGTAAAACGGACCCCCGGAAGCC
>ENA-UOOK01005077-UOOK01005077.1-fermentation-metagenome-genome-assembly--contig:-NODE-5077-length-13529-cov-6.389714_pt1 | contig 13529 bp, 14 predicted proteins | sample MGYA00245777_ERZ724023 | MGnify/ENA primary metagenome ERZ724023 (study PRJEB28704, sample SAMN03018312) | fermentation metagenome | biome: anthropogenic terrestrial biome; feature: soil; material... | reverse complement strand
GTTATCCGAAGAATCACTCACGCTTGCTGTTCGGTTGTCAAGGACCAGGATTCCCGCGGCAAACTCATGGCCGCTAGATACTTATTTTATCATACTTCTCAACAGCTTGTCAAGAAGTTTTTTGCTGCCGCAATTGCGGCGCTCAGTTAATATACCACCTCTAGCGCTAAAGAGCAAGAGGGCTCAACTGCCATCTGACCCAGTTAACCAAGATTATTGTAACCATACTCTTTAATGCTCATCCACAATACCTTATTTATTATTTCCATTCAAAGATGGGAGCAAGCTCTCGGGGCCTGCATTCAAGTAAAGATGAGGTACCTCGCCCATGATGGTAGCCTCAGTTAATGGCACCTGGGACTCCACCTTTACAGCTGAGCTCACGAGGGGGATCACAATCCGCATATCCGCCTCCACCACAAGGTAGATCTTATGTCGGGTCTGGTTGATTCCTGCCTGCTCAAAACGATCAACTACCTTAGAGCTAACAGTTCCGATTGGCATTACTTTAACATAGATTGCAGGCCCCCAGGCAGCGAGGAGCTGGCTTCCCAGCACCTGGCCTAGGGGGATCCTAATTCTAAGTTGATCTATTTCTTTCAGCGCACTTTGCACCTGCACAGCTGTGATGGATGAGAGACGGCTGATCTCCCCTGTATTGTACTGGATCATGGCGATCTTGCCCTGGCTATCTGGTCTCACACTGATCAACTGCTCATAGCGAATCGCAAGAGCTACTTTTTCATAGATGGCTTTGTTGATCACATCTGTAGCCACCTGCCTTGCCCTGGCCTCGGAGATTTGAAGCAATGTAGGGCGCAGCCTGCGATCGATGGTCCAAAAGGTGACGATACTCAGCAGAAACAGCAGTAGTGTCAGGCCTACCAAAGCTCTGTTCCAGCGCCTTTTAGAACCTCTCCAGCGTCGTGGCATGGCCTCCCCCCCATTCTTGCTTCTTCTCTATACATATGCAAAGACTGGGGAAAAGGTTCCTAATCCTCTAGACTTGCAAAGCGACGCTTTCCAATTTGAACTACCATGCCTACTTGGGGTTTAAGCTCTAGATCGGGATCTGTCTTCTTAACATTATCAATCCTCACTGCACCTGAGGTGATAAGGCGCCGCGCCTCGCCGCGGGACTGGACAAGACCTGTCCGCTCCAGAAGCTTCACAATCCACACTTTTCCTTCTTTATAGTCCTCTGCCTCCAGGCGGAAAGAGGGAATATCATCAGGCAACTCTCCTTGTCGAAAAACCCGATCAAATTCCTCCTCTGCTCCTTTGGCCTCTTGCCAGCCATGATAGAGGGTTACGATCTCTCGGGCCAGCTTTCTTTTCAGATCACGGGGGTGAACCCGATCCGCTTCTAGATCCTTCATAAATTGTTCAATTTCCGACAAAGGCAAATCTGTAGCTAACTCAAAATAGGTGGGCATCAATTCATCTGGGATGGACATCACCTTCCCATAAATTTCAGAGGGAGCCTCACTAATGCCAATATAGTTCCCTAAGCTCTTGCTCATTTTATTGACCCCGTCTGTCCCTACAAGGAGTGGCATCATTATGGCAACCTGTGGCTCTTGCCCAAACTCCCGCTGCAGGTCCCTACCCACAAGGAGATTGAATTTCTGATCTGTTCCTCCTAGTTCCACATCAGCTTTCAGCTCAACAGAGTCATAGCCCTGCATCAAAGGATAGAAAAACTCATGGATACCAATTGGTCTGCCACTATGATAGCGATTTGCAAAGTCATCTCGCTCTAGCATCCTGGCCACAGTATAGCGCGATGCTAGCCGAATCACATCCTCAAAAGACATCTTCCCAAGCCAGTGACTGTTGAAGACAATTTGTGTCCGCTCAGGATCCATGATCTTGAAGATCTGCTCAGCATAAGTGCGAGCATTGGCCTCAACTTGCTCTGTGGTAAGTGGTGGTCTGGTTACGTTCTTACCTGATGGATCACCGATCTTGCCTGTGAAATCTCCGATTAAAAAGAGCACCTGGTGGCCAAGATCTTGAAATTGTTTCAGCTTCCGATACACCACAGCATGGCCCAGATGAATATCTGGAGCCGAGGGGTCAGTCCCCAGCTTCACTCGCAGGGGCTCACCTTTTTTGAGGGATGCTGCCAGTTTCTTTGCCAGCTCTTCTTCAGAGATAATCTCAGCGGTTCCGCGCCTTAAAATATCAAGTTGCCTTGCTACCTGTTCTTTGATTTCTTCATTCTCCACGTCCTATAACCTCCAAAACAATGGTAAAATTATTTTAACATAGGAAAAGCTTCCTGTCCACGACTCTCTGGAAAGCTTGACACACTTTTGCTGCTATAGTAAGATCAAACCAGAAAAATATGTTTGGAAGGAAGGGATTGCAGTGGCCAAGCGCACTCAATCTTCCTCGGGTTCCATCCAGTTAGCACTATTTCTAATCATTTGCCTAATTTTAGGTTCAGCCTTTGGCCTCCTCATCGCAAGCATTAAAAATGCACCTGCTTTCGATGATATCACCTTTGATCCTAAAATGGCCACAGTTGTCTATGATGTCAACAACAAGGTGATTACACGTTTCTACGTGGAAAACCGCACACCTGTGCCTGTGGAGAAAATCGCTCCCATCATGCGGCAGGCCATAGTTGCAATTGAAGATACCCGCTTCTACGATCACCATGGTGTTGATGCCAAGGCCATCTTGCGGGCAATTGCAGCTGATATCCGCCATCGGGACATGGTTCAGGGAGGAAGCACCATCACCCAGCAGCTGGCACGAAATGCGTTCCTCAGCCACGATAAAACATTTGCCCGCAAGTTCTCCGAGGCCATCTGGGCTGTGCAGATCGAGCGGAAATATACCAAAGAAGAGATCTTGGAAAAGTATTTGAACCAGATCTATTTTGGTCACGGCGCATATGGCATTGAAGCGGCAAGCCAGCTTTATTTCAACAAACCAGCCCGAGAACTAAAATTGCATGAAGCAGCGCTCTTGGCAGGGCTTCCTAAAAGCCCTTATTACTACTCTCCCCATGTGGACAAGGATGCAGCCCTGCGCAGACGTAACACAGTCCTTGCCAGGATGGCGGAGCTGGGGACCATCAGCGACGAGGACAAACAAAAAGCCCAAAGCGCTCCTCTAGGCGTGGTGCCCCTGAAAGAAAAAAACAAGAATGCCAAGGCACCCTACTTTTCTGAACACGTGCTCAAGTATCTTTTGGAGCATTACGATCAAAGTATCATTTTCGGTGGCGGCCTAAAAATCTATACAACCTTAGATCTCTCATGGCAGGAGGCAGCAGAAAAAGCGCTACTAGCCAATCTGCCAAATGGCCCTACAGATGGCAATGGCATTATACAACCCCAAGGGGCTCTCATCGCCTTAGATCCTCGCACAGGCGCTATTCGGGCCATGGTCGGTGGCAGGGGAACAGACAAGTTTAACCGGGCAACTCAAGCGAAAAGACAGCCTGGTTCTGCTTTCAAGCCTTTTGTCTATACTGCAGCTATTGCCCAGGGGTATACACCATCGTCTGTCATCGTTGATCAGCCTATAACTTATACCACAGCCAGTGGTACCTGGAAGCCAGGCAATTACGATGGTAAATACAGGGGTCCCATGACCTTGAGGGCAGCTTTAGAACAATCCACAAACACTGTAGCTATCCAGCTGCTAGAGCGTGTAGGCGTTGACTACGTTATCGACTATGCCAAACGAATGGGGATTGAGAGCCTCGTGGAGAAGGGATGGCCCAGCGATCGAAACCTTTCCCTGGCCTTAGGCGGCCTCACCCGTGGCGTTACTCCCTTGGAACTCGCCTCAGCTTACGGCGTCCTTGCCAATGGCGGTATCCGCACTTGGCCTATGTCCATCCTCAGGATCGAGGATCGCCATGGCAATGTGCTAGAGAGCAACTCTCCTCGAGAACAGCGGGCAATTCCTCAAGAGGTTAGTGCTGTCATGAACAACCTTCTGGAGGGGGTAGTGATTAGAGGAACTGGCCGCAGCGCAAATATTGGTCGAGCTGCAGCTGGAAAAACAGGTACCACTAACGATTATACAAATGTCTGGTATGTTGGCTATACACCGGAGCTTGTGGCTGCAGTCTGGATCGGCAACGATAGTCAAAAGCAACCTTTAATCTTCCGCGGCACTAGAGTAGGTAGCTCTGTGCCCGCTAGAATCTGGGGGCAATTTGCGAAAAGTGCCCTGGCCGGAACCCGGGCAGGACGATTTCAAACTCCCAGCTCCCTCACGGAAAGCGCCACTATCTGCACTGAAAGTGGCAAGCTGGCAACAGCCAACTGTCCCCATACTAGCGAAGAGACTTTCCTCCAGGGGCAGGCTCCCACAGAGACCTGCTGGCTTCATGGTAGCGAGACTTTTATTGATGGGGAAACTCCTCCTTTGGAGGAAGTGCCAGAGACTGAGCTACCACCTACAGAAGAGCCCCAGGCTCCAGGTGGCAAGCCCATCTTCACAGAGCCTGCAGCCCCACCTGGAAAAGAGCCCAAAGATAACAAAACAAATCGAGAAACTAATTAAAAAGAGCAGGGTCTCATATGAGGCCCTGCTCTTTTCTTAAGGAATGAAGCACGGGGGGGTATGCCTTTTGTGTTCTGTGATCCCATGGAGTTGTTCAATCCGCTCCCGCTCCCGCTCTGATACCTCTTTGCCCTCAAGATACTGATCAATAGAGCTATAGCTGAGGCCTAACTCAGCTTCATCTGTCTGCCCCGGCCATAGCCCTGCAGACGGCGCCTTCGCCAGAATTTTCTGGGGGATCCCAGCTTCCCTTGCCCACAGATAGACTTCGGCTTTGGTAAGACTGCCTATAGGAAGAAGATCAACACCACCATCGCCGTATTTGGTGAAATAACCTATATAATATTCGGCTTTGTTATCTGTGCCCACAACCAGATAATTCTTCAGGCCAGCTATAGTATACAGAGCACTCATCCGCAGTCGTGCCCGCAGATTACCATTGGCACCTTTGTTCTCTGCAGGATCCAAGCCTAAAAGTTCGTTTGCACCTTCCCAAAGTAGACTATGTGGCTCGGAGAGATCTAGCTCCAGCCAGGGTAGCTTCACTGCCCTTGCCCCTAAAATAGCATCCTCTCGGTCCTGGCCCGAGCTGTGGCAAGGTAGAATCACACCCAAAGCATCATTTGGGCAAGCCTGAGCAATCAAATAGCCCACTAGGGCTGAATCGATGCCTCCGCTGAGGCCCACAATCAAGCCCTGGGCGTGGGCATTCTTCACCTGCTCGCGGAGCCAGTCAATACAGCGCTCCATCTTTTCCAATTCCATCACCTCAAAAGAAAAGCCCCAGTCCCAATAGCAAAGGCAGCGCTATGGCAGTGGTACGGATAAGGGCCTTTTTAAAATTTCCAAACTCAGACTCAAGTTCCACAAGCCTAGGATCAGGGCTAGGTGAGCTGCTGCTAGAGCTCAGAGCGAGACGGTCAACCTCTCGCTTCAAAGATTCTACATTTTTGCTTAAATCCTCAACCCCAGTTGTGCTCTGGCTAGATTCCAACTTCATCAGCTGCTCCTGGGCCGCCAGAAGTTGCTCCTTAAGTCTGGCGATTTCCTCTTCGGCCACCTCAAGGCGGCTATCCAGCTCTGCTTGCTGTTTGGGCACATCAACTGAGAGTTGGCGCATTTTCTCCTCTAAGTTTTGCTCTCCAGCTGAGGCCGCAAAGGTAAAGAGCAAACACAGCAGAGCGAGAAAGCTAATTTTCAATCGCATTTTCATCTACCTCCTAATTCTCTCCCACGAACGATTGCCTGTTTTCCATATTTCTCTCGCAGCTTGTCCATGGTAGAGAGCAGTTCTTCTTTTGCTGGCTCCTCAAATAAGGAAAGCTGTCTTGAGCCCGAAAACCGAGAAGCTGTAACTCCTATCAAGCGATATTTCCGGCCCCCAGGAAGCTGTGTTAACAGATCCCAGGCGATTTCGAAGATCTGATCATCATCTTGAGTAGGAGAGGCCAGGGTACAGCTGCGAGTGACAGTCTCGAAATTAGCATAACGTGCCTTCAGGGTTATTGTTCTGGCAACGAAACCTTCTGCCCTAAGCCTGGCCCCAACTTTTGCTGCCAATCGCGCCAAAGTAGGCCGAGTTGCATCCACAGGTAGATCCTCGGGGAAAGTCTGCTCCTGACCCATGGATTTTGCCTCCCGCTCCACCTCAACAGGTCTTGCATCGTGGCCCCGAGCAAGCTCCCATAAAACCTTGCCCCCTTTGCCAAACAAGGACACAAGTTTGCCCATGGGCGCTTGGGCCAGTTCTCCAGCTGTTGCAAAACCTGCGCGGTGAAGTTTCTCACAGGCTTTAGGCCCCACGCCCCACAGTTTCTCTACAGGCAGGTTGCGCAGGAAAGCTTCCACACTCTCAGATTGAATAATGGTAAGACCTTGGGGTTTTTTCCAATCTGAGGCTAATTTCGCCAAAAACTTGTTAGGAGCAATCCCCACAGAGCATGTGAGGGCGACTTTCTTTGCAATTCGTCGCTGGATCTCCTCCCCTAGCTCCTGGAGGGAGCTAAAAAAATGAGTTGCTCCTGTGAGATCTAAGAAAGCCTCATCGATGGAGGCAGCCTCAACTAGAGGTGTAAAGCTTGCCAGCACCTCGAAGATCTCCTCTGACACTCTTTGGTATAACTCCATCCTCCCTGGAAGATAGATTCCCTTGGGACAAAGCCGCCGGGCCTGGCTCATAGGCATGGCAGAATGCACACCATAGGTTCTTGCCTCATAGGAACAGGTGGAGACTACCCCTCTATTGCCTGACCCTCCTACAATCACGGCCTTCCCCTGGAGGGTGGGATCCTCTCGTTGCTCCACTGCCGCAAAAAAAGCATCCATATCCACATGAGCCACGGTTCGCATCGGGCTAAAAATGCTCCCAGTGCAAAACATCAGACAATGGCCTTTTTTCCTTCTCTGGGAGCTGGTCTTGTGGATAACCTAAAGCCACAAGAGATACCAAACGCATCTGTTGTGGGGCCCCAAGGAGCTTACCAATTGCTGGGGCATACTCTTTTTTATCCCCAGCAATCCAACAGGCGCCAAGTCCTAGGCTATGGGCTGCAACTAATATGTTTTGCGTGGCTGCTGCTCCATCCTCCAAATAATACTTACTCTCTTGGCAAAAAACAGCGATGGCAGCTGGCCCATCTGCAATAAACTTGCCATGGTCTGTGGCTGCAGCCACCTGGGCTTTCAGATCAAGATCTGTCAACACCACAAACTCCCAGGGCTGACCATTGCGAGCTGTGGCAGCAAGCCTGCCTGCATCCACAATTTGTTCTAAAACCTCAGGCGCAACTGGCCTATCCTGATACCTTCGCACACTGCGCCTGGTTCTCAATGCTTCCAAAGCCTTCATCGCTCTGCTCCTTCCTTTGTACATATTCCCACAGTAATGAGGCACAATCAGCTAAGTTTCCTCTTCTGTGGCAACGAATAGGGCCATCTCCCCGCTGAATTAGCATCTCATCTACAAGAAACGTTTTCATGCCAATTTCAGCTGCAACCAGGTCCTCTTCCACATCATTGCCAATCATCAACGCATCCTCAGGCTCCACACCAATCCGCTTGGCAATCTCACGGTAATAGTTGGGATTGGGTTTTGCCCAATGCATTTCCTCATAGCTTGTAACTAAGCTGTAGGGGAAATCTTCGATCCCAGCCCACCTCATGCGCTCATAGATGGCACTTTGGGGAAAGACGGGATTTGTGGCAATAACAACGCGACCTGTGAGGGCAAAAGCTGCCTCTACCGCATCCCGGGCTCTGGGATCAGGTTTGATTCCAGCTCGTAGGTGCGGAAAATCTTCTCTATAGAATTCATCGATCAAAGGCTCCAGTTCCTCTTGTTTTCTCTCAAAACGCGGGAAAAAGTCTTGGGAGAATACTTCCCTGTTGGTGAGGGAACCATCATTATCTATCATTTTAGTGGTTGCGGCTAGCAATTCCCGAGAAAAAGATTTTACCTCCAACTGTACTTTGTCTGCTAAAGCCTGCATATATTTCGGTAAAAAAATGTTCATATCTAAGGGCAATAGGGTACCATCTAGATCAAACAAAATTGCTTTAAACACTTAAAAAGAATACCTCCTCAGTCAGGGATGGCTTCCTGTCCTACCTCCACATTCCCTATAATCTTGGTAAGGTTGGCCACAGAGGCATTATCTGTTACCTCTGTCACTGTAGCCAGGGCCACAGTCTCCCGCTCCACCCAAATAATCTCACCTGTAGCAGGATCTGTGATCTCGCGGGTTTTCTTCTGTATGGTAAAGCTTTGCCCCACAAAAACTCCTCTGTCAGCTCCAGCATTCAAGATTATCTGTCCGGCTGCCACATCTGCCACTAGGGCTGAGACAGTTCGGGGTTTTAGCTTTCGCAGCTCCCCTGAGAGCTGAGTTACAAATTCCCCCACAGCTTCACCTGTGGCCTTGCCTAAAATATGGTTTTGAAAGCGTTGGCTGTCAAAGGCAAGGCCCTGGAGGCTGCCAAAAACTCTCCCTAAAGAAAAACCAGTCTGGCTTTCCTCTCCCCTGCCCCCTACTGCTGCCACGATCACTGCGCTTTGGGTGTCCACAAGCCTTCCTTCCAGGGAAACCGTGGCTGTGGTTTTGGTAAACCTTCCCAGAAAAGGGACTCTAAGGCCACCATCATCTATTGTAAAGTCTGTGATTGTACCCAAAAGCAAATAGTCCACGCCTAAAATCCGGCCTGCTTCGGCCACGGTTTTGGGATCTAGCATTCCTAGCCTTCCTAGACGCTGCTCTCCTAAGACTGCTTCCAGTCTTTCTCTCTCCACGACTTGAAAGTCCCCTTGCCGCACCAGCTCTCCCACAACTAAATCTTCGATTCCCTGGTTCACATTCCAGTTCCAGCTCCACCAGCGATCGACTCGCCCCATTTTGAAAGGGAGCACAGCCACGCGGCTACTTGCCTGGACTCCTGTTGCCAGAAGAGCCAAGATTAAAACTAACAAAAAGTTTTTCTGTCGCATCTCATCACCCTACCATGTATACGTAAATTGTGGGAGATAGTTGCTGGCGAGTTTCTTTGTAGCATCCCGGAGAGCTTCCCGTCTGAGTGTGGGGATCTGCCTTCGATCTGGGCTAGGAATTGAGGTGAAAGGCGGCAGATATTTACTATCCCCAGGCCAGGGCAATTCGATTGTTTTAAATCTAGTAGCCTTACCTGTAGCCTGACGGGAGAAAAGCACCCTTCGCTCTTTCGACACCAACTGCAAGGAGATACCCACCTCCACATTTATCTCTTGACGCAGCTCCCAGCGATGGATTTCTTTTTTCTTATCGATCAGCACCCTCCGCGGAGGCTCTAGGTAAACATCCTCAAAGTAATAGGTTACAGCGCCCAAAAGTAGGGTATCTGCACCCAAACTTCGGGCTAGCTGTCCCACATCACCCTCTGAGGCAGCTCTGGAACTGAAGAGGGAGTCACCAAAGCGTGGTTCTATGAGATCTAGCCCTGAGAGCTGTGATAATTCCTCAGCTAAGAGGGTGGTGGCTTCCCTGGAGATGCCATAATCTGAGGTGAGATTATCGAATTCAAGCAGCGCAACCCTACCGAGTTTTCTCAGATCTACCTCTGGTTCCAACATCACCTGTTTACAACCTGATAAAAACAATGGAAGGGTCAGAAACACAAAAAGAGGGAGCATCCTCTTTGCCTGCATAGCTATACCCTCCTTTCCCTATTATCAGTTTAGTTCGACGGCGGGGAAAAAATTCCTCTCACCCGTCAAAGATATAACTCATCCTCCACAATATCGAGGTGCAAATTAAGCTCCGAGAGCATTCCCTGAGCTTGCGTAAGCTGGGATAAAGGCAAGAGAAACGCTAGTTCAACCTGATCAGTATAGTCAATATTGCCTATTTTGGCACCTAGCTGCTCTAGCTGGTAGCGGACCTGATCTAAGAGGCTATAGGGAAGCTTGAGCGAACCTTCAATAGTTGGCTCAAGTCTTTTAATTCCGGCCGCAGTCAAAGCCTCACGCGCTCCTTGGCTATAGGCCCGGACAAGACCTGGGGCGCCAAGTAAAATACCGCCAAAGTAGCGAATCACAACCACCAAAGTGTTGGTTAGCTCCTGGAGGCGAATTGTGGAAAGAACAGGTTTGCCTGCAGTGCCACCGGGCTCACCATCATCGCTGGCCCTGACTATTTCCCCACCTTTCCCTAAGACGTAGGCGAAAACATAGTGGGTTGCGCCAGGATAATCCAAGCGGCTTTGGTCAATATAGCCTACAGCTTCCGCTTCCGTTGCTACTGGCCAGGTGCGGCCAATAAAGCGGGACTTCTTAATCACAATTTCCCGCTCTGCAAAACCCTTGACCGTCAAAATCTCCTGTTCCATCTATTCGCCCCAGAGCCTTGCTATAGTAACTACGACATCAGCAGCCCTTTGGAGCCATTGGGCCACAAGCCATTCAGACCGAGAGTGGGGATCCACTCCTCCTGTGAAAAGATTTGGGCACGGCAGACCAGCCTTGGCAAGCATGGCACCATCTGTGCCTCCACGGATGGGCTTCTCCCATGGCACCACGCCAACTCTTTTCATCGCCTGGCGAGCTAGCTCCACCACCTGAGGATTCTTCGCCACAGCCTCTTTCATGTTTAGATAGCCACCTGTCTCCTCCACCCGATAACTACCAGGCTCGGGCACAATCCCCGCGAGTAAGTTTTCCACCAAACTCCGTTTTTGGGCAAGGCCCTGGCTACTGAAATCCCGGAGCAAAACCTCCAGTTCCGCCTCCTCAACAGAGCCTCGGATGCTATCTACATGGATGAAACCCTCTCTGCCCGCTGTGGTCTCAGGCAGAGCAACAGCTGGGAGGCTGCTGGCAAAGTTGCCTGCCAGCCGCACGGCATTTACCATCCTCCCTTTGGCATCTCCAGTATGGCTGCTCTTGCCTTGAATTACAATTCGTAAATTTTGCGCATAGAAATTTTCCCACTCCAGCTCGCCTAAAGCCCCACCGTCCACTGTATAGGCAGCACTCACACCAAACTTGGCCACGTCCAAATGGTCTGTACCCCGACCTAGCTCCTCATCTGGAGTGAAGGCAATCCGCACTGTGGCATGTTCTTCGGGCTCTGCAAGTAGCCTTTGGGCAGCATCCATAATGGCGGCAATTCCTGCTTTGTCATCTGCGCCCAAAAGGGTGCTACCATCTGAGGTGATCACAGTACACCCTACAGCTTCGGCTAATAGGGGATGATCCACCTCACCCGAGGGCAGGATTATTTTCCCTCCCTGATATTCATGGAGAAGAGGCTTAACCGGTCCCCCAGGTGCGGCAGGGCTAGTATCCAGGTGAGCTAGGAAGCCAACAGCAGGCTCGCGGCCGGGAATTGTGGCAAGTACCACTCCCTGGGGAGTAAGTTCTATGTCTCGGGCTCCCATCTGCGCCAGCTCCTCTACTAAAACCTGGGCTAGCTCCCATTGTCCTTTGGAAGATGGGCTTTCTGTACAAAGTGGATCTGCTTGGCTATTTATTTGCACGTAGCGCAGAAAACGTTCAGCTGCGCGTGGTAGATTTTTCATCTTCATCACCCTTTTGATCCTTCGCTAGCAGGAGGGGAAAGTCCTGCCTAATGGAGGAATTTCCCCTCTGGGTGAGACTCAAACTTAAAGGTCCGAGCCAAAGGAGCATTTAGCTTTGGCATGATGATTGAAAGGACACCTCTGTCCATAGTTATTTTTGCCTTATCTGGATCGATCTTTTGGGGAAAGCTGATGGTGCGGATGAAGGCACTACTCTTTTGCTCCTGGTGCCAAAAGTCCCCTTTGTCCAAATGACTTTCTTCTTCTCTTTTGCCTCGAATTAATAGCTGATCTTGGTTTAAAGTGATTTCTAAATCCTCAGGTAGGAAACCCGGCATGGTGGCTTTGAGGATTAGTGCATCTTCTTGGTTCGCAAGCTCAAATGTGGGCTCCCGCAAAGGAAGAGGCGGCAAGAGATGCTCCTGGAAACCCTGTTCCCCTGGTGATTGTTGTTGGGTCATGGCAAAACCTCCTTTCCCCTTAGCTTAACCTGCTCCTTGCCACCTATGCAAGAAAAGCTGCCACTGGCATAAGATAAAGAGGAGGTGTATATATGGAAAAACCACGGCCACTAGAGCCAGGAGACAGCATCGGTGTAATTGCCCCGGCAAGTCCTCCAGATTCAGCTGCCCTTGAGGCAGGGTGCAGATATCTGGAGGGCCAAGGTTTTCGGGTGGTGAGAGGAAGATCTTGTCTGGGAAGCTTTCGCTCCTATTTAGCAGCAACAGATGAGATTAGGCGGATTGATTTTAGAGCTATGATCCGCGATCCGTCCCTGGCCGCAATCTTCTGCGCCAGGGGAGGCTATGGCTGCCTGCGGCTCTTGCCCCTGGAGCCGCCACAAGTTCCCAAGATCTTTTTAGGTTATAGCGATATCACCACATTGCATCTAATTTTAAATGAAAAAATGACCACCTTCCATGGTCCTATGGTGGCTTCAAACTTTCCCCAGCTTGACCCCTTCACCGAAAGAAATCTGTGGCAGATGCTCACCGAGCCCAAACTAGGTCCCCTGCCTCATCCCAAAGAGCTCCCTCCTCCCCGAACCATCCACCCGGGCAATGCAGAGGGAGTTTTAACAGGAGGTAATTTATCTCTAGTTGCAGCTTCATTAGGTACAGATTATGAGATCAATACCCAGGGCAAAATCTTGCTGCTAGAGGAGGTGGAGGAGGCCACCTATAAGGTTGATCGACTGCTCCGCCAACTCTATCTTGCAGGCAAGCTCCAGGCAGCTCGAGGAATTATCTTCGGCTATTCTCCTACGATTCAGCCCCAAAATGAGTTTTTTGAACTGTTAGATGAACTTTCCCAAATTAATATTCCTGTGCTCTATGGCCTAGCCTTCGGCCATGGCTCTCCTAAGCTCACAGTGCCTTTGGGGGTACGGGCCAGGCTAGATGCTGACTCGGGCCAACTTTCCCTTTTAGAATCCCCTCTCAGTTAGAAAGAGCCCCGTGTTAGAGGGTGCGTCTTAGGGGTTTTTAATCCCGGAAAAGTATTGGCATAGTTTGGTATGTATGTACCGGCTATGCCGATTTTTCTTGTTTTGGGGCGGATGTAGAAACCGGTGGGTCAAACTCACCAATGCAGTTATAAACTATTTTGATACATCTGTACCCGTCTGCCATCAATGCGCTCTGCCTTGTAAACATAGATTTTTCAATTAACTCCCGGATAATCTCCGCTGTGAGTTCCTTATCTCTGTGTACTTTCGTACTAAGGCGAGGAAGTAATCTACATTGAGTGCGCTCTCTATTTCCTCAGTCATAGTGGATTTCAGTTCTGCCACCCGGCTTTCAAGGGTGTGCTGCTCGGCTTCATAGTTTGCGGTCATCTTGGCAAAACGCTCATCGGAGATCTTGCCCTCGATGTTAGTGTAAAATTATAGTAGGTCGTTGTCAGACAACTAGTGGGAGAGCATCATCGCACAAAGAGAACATCCCCTCCTC
>ENA-UOOK01005076-UOOK01005076.1-fermentation-metagenome-genome-assembly--contig:-NODE-5076-length-13530-cov-9.734174_pt1 | contig 13530 bp, 12 predicted proteins | sample MGYA00245777_ERZ724023 | MGnify/ENA primary metagenome ERZ724023 (study PRJEB28704, sample SAMN03018312) | fermentation metagenome | biome: anthropogenic terrestrial biome; feature: soil; material... | reverse complement strand
ATCTGCTGCTTATGAATAAGAGTTTGCCTTGGAAAACTCTCGCGCTGAGCGCGTTCTGCCATAGGCAGATAAATACCTTACGCGCGAGTACGCATGCTTAGCGGAGCGCTTTTTATCGTATAGGACGCAATTTCCTATACGATAAAAATTACAACATGATATACATGCTTAATATCATAAGTCATTTTAAGATTTTGGTATGAATAGGGCCGAATATATATGCAATCCTACTCATGTTCATGGTTTTTATCTGACTTATGACTATTATCTTATATTAAATTTTGATTTGAGGGTCAAAAGCCTTCCTAACAAATCGTCTTCATCAATTTGCACAAATCAAGGAAAAACTTTAAGTAATCGGAAACAATAGTTTAATGAGCAACTGTTTGAAGTCGTTGGTACTGTACCATTACGCACTTCGTCCAAGCGCTGCGTTTTTTGCAATGCTTTGTGGGACAACGTGTTGCGAATGGAATTTGCCTCCTATTACTTATCAATGTATAAATTGTGCTAATTGATGAAGTTAATTTTATAAATCGGCTTTTGACACTTAAACCGTTACAGTTCACACCCCTCGCAAAGTCTATAATATGAATGATTTCGACAAATGATATCCGATAAGGAGTATTTGCCAGCTTAAGCGAAAGCGTCTCCGATTCGGATACATTTGACGAAATCATAACATGGTATACATGATGGGTGTGAACAGTATCCATCAAAACCTTAAAATGACTTCTGACACTCATATCAACCTTGCATTGAATATTAATTCATGATAGAATAAGCAAGGTTATGATTAATGTTATTAACACACATGTAAGGAGTGTCGCCAATGCAGAAATACGATGTAATCATAATAGGAGCCGGTCCATCCGGTATTTTTTGCGCCTATGAATTAATCAAACAGAATAAAGAGCTTAAGATTTTAATAGTGGAAAAGGGAAGATCCATTGAAAAAAGAAATTGCCCGAAGAGAAAGACGAAACAATGTATTGGATGTAAACCTTGTTCAATCACAACCGGTTTTGCCGGAGCAGGAGCCTTCTCGGATGGAAAGTTATCCTTGTCTCCCGATGTCGGCGGCAATCTTCCAGATATCTTAGGATATGATAAGGCCGTAGAACTAATTAAAGAATCGGATGATATTTATTTGAAATTTGGTGCGGATACCAATGTATATGGTGTCGACAAAGTAAATGAAATTCAGGAAATAAGAAGACGCGCTATCAACGCTAACTTAAAATTGATCGAATGCCCGATCCGTCATCTTGGTACCGAGGAAGGATATAAAATCTATACCCGCCTCCAGAAACATCTGCTGGACAGCGGAATTGAGATTATCTTCAATACCATGGTAGATGAAATTATCATTGAAGACAACAAAGTAAAAGGAATTACCACTACGAAGGGGGATACCTATTACGCCGATGAAGTTATTTCCGCAATCGGCCGTGAGGGTTCCGATTGGTTTAGCCACATCTGCAAGAGCCATGGAATAGAAACCAAGGTCGGTACTGTGGATATCGGTGTTCGTGTTGAAGTTCGTGATGAGGTCATGGAATTCTTAAATAAGAACCTGTACGAAGCAAAGCTGGTATACTATACACCTACCTTTGATGATAAAGTCCGCACATTCTGTACCAACCCTTCCGGTGAGGTCGCAACCGAATATTATGAAAATAATCTTGCCGTTGTAAACGGACATGCTTATAAATCACAAGAATTTAAGACAAACAATACAAATTTTGCTATTCTAGTTTCCAAGAACTTTACGAAGCCATTTAATACACCGATCGAATATGGCAAGTATATCGCACAGCTGAGCAATATGCTATGCGGCGGTAAAATCCTGGTACAAACGTTCGGTGACTTTCAGAGAGGAAGAAGAACCACAGAGGAACGTCTCTGCAGAAACAATTTAATACCGACCCTGAAGGATGCCGTTCCCGGAGATCTGTCTCTGGTATTCCCGCACCGTATCATGGTGGATATTAAGGAAATGATTCTTGCTCTCGATAAGGTTACCCCCGGTATTGCCAGCGACGAGACCTTACTGTATGGTGTTGAAGTTAAATTCTACTCCAACAAGGTTGTCGTAAATGAAGACTTTGAGACAAGTGTGGAAGGCTTACGGGCAATCGGCGATGGTGCCGGTATCACAAGAGGCTTACAGCAGGCTTCTGCGAATGGGATCAGTGTAGCAAGAAGCATTCTTGCGAAAATGAATCGGAAATAGTATAAGTACATGTGATTATGATCGTTTCGTTTATACTCATCATTTACCGGATGAACATCACATTCAAAATCAGATGAAGCCGCAGTTCCGAAAGAATGGGAATTCCCTGTTCGGAACTGCGGTTTTATCGTATTTCTCCCCATCCAGTAATCATCAAAGCGTTTAAACTCAACCGACTGCATGGATGCAGCAGGAAAACAATATGGCATTTTGGATATATCTGTTATATAATAAAATATAGTTAAATCCGAACTAATATTTAGCAACCTAGCCGGAGGTGTTTTACCTATGCGGACTAAAAAAATACTTTCTATCCTTATCCTATTGGGAATTATTTTGGTTCCCATATTATTATATTACTTCGGAGGGAGTATCCCAACACAAAAATACATCTATGAAATCAATTGGGATATTGATATTCCCTCAGACTATAAACCCATTTATCAGAGCCAGGATAAGCACGATTTTCAGGGAAATGGTAATCGATATACCATTTTTACAACAAACAAAATGGATATTTCAAATCTGATTACTCTTCAGAAAAACACGAAAAACATTCAAGTTTATAATGGTAGTTCGAATGACCCTAATTCAAATAATTCTGATAATACCGAAATCGAAACATTTGTACAATCTGTTATATCCGGCTTAAATATTCCAAAGAGCCAGGAGCCGGTATTTACACAATATTACTTATGGCAAAAATTTGTCCGCTATGGGAAGACCCTGGTTGTTTTATATTTCCCGGACAGAAATCAAGTGTTTTTTATTGAAAGTTTAATTTGAGCCGCAGGTACTCTCCTACCGGATGAACATCGCATCCCCAAAGCTGAAGAACCGGTATCGTTCTTTTACAGCTTCCGCATAGGCTGCCATGATATGGTCCCGTCCTGCCAGAGCTGAAACCAGCATCATCAGAGTTGATTCCGGCAGGTGAAAATTCGTTATCAAAGCATCCATAATCTTAAATTGATATCCCGGATAGATAAAAATCGAAGTATCTCCGCTTCCGGCATGAATAATTCCATTTTCATCCGCTGCGGACTCAATGGTTCTGCAGCTGGTGGTCCCTACGCAGATAATTCTTCCGCCCATTTTCTTAATTTTATTGATCTGCGCGGCAGCTTCCTCATTGACCTGGTAGAATTCCGAGTGCATATGATGCTCCAGGATATTATCCACCTTAACCGGACGGAAAGTGCCAAGACCTACATGCAAGGTTACACTAACAATGGTAACCCCCATTTCTTCAATCTCATGCAATAGCTCTTTTGTAAAATGCAGACCTGCCGTAGGAGCAGCTGCGGAGCCTTCATACTTTGCATAGACTGTCTGATAACGGTTTTTGTCGGCCAATTCATGGGTAATATAAGGAGGAAGCGGCATCTCTCCCAATTGATCCAGAATTTCTTCAAAAATTCCCTGATAAGAAAACTGAACCAAACGATTCCCATCCTCGATTACCTCTATAATTTCACCGGTCAAAAGCCCATTGCCAAAACTGATTTTAGTCCCGGGCTTTGCTTTCTTTCCCGGCTTAACAAGGGTTTCCCAGATATCATTCTCTCTCCTTTTTAAAAGCAACAGCTCTATCCTGGCTCCATGAACGCTCTCATCGCCCTCCGGACTTTCTTCTTCATGAATTTTCTCACCGATCAGCCTGGCAGGAATCACCTTCGTATTATTGATTACCAGACAATCCCCTTTTCTTAAATACTGTCCTATCTTTTTAAAAATAGTATGTTCCATAGCACCGGTTTCTTTATCCAGGACCAAAAGCCTTGAGCCGGAACGATCCTCTAAGGGATCCTGTGCAATTAATTCCTCGGGTAAATCATAATAGAAATCCTGCTTCGTTAATACTTTTTCATCTTTCATATTAATCTCCATTCTGCGTTGCTTTTGATGGCTCGTTTACGAGACAATACGCATATACAAGTTTGTAGATGCGGCACAGACACAAACTTGCTGAGAGAAAAAAATCTTAGACTCTTTCTCTCTATAATCTTCTTTCCTCAAATTCTTATATTGAGATTTCTCCTCATCCTAACTTAAAAGAGGTTGAATTTTTTTGTACGCTAGATATTATAATGTTTTTCGTCCCAAAAATCCATAGCAATAAAAACAAATGCGAGACTATTCGCATTAAATTGATAAAGTATAAAAGTTTTGGTGCAAAATTCCATATGTTACGAATGAAATCAGATTTTACTAATATAATTAGTTATAAAAATAGGAACGAGCTATTGCTGGGATTCCAGAGAGCATGCGCCCACCGGGCGCACGCAAAAGGCCTGCAGCCCAAAATTTGCAGGTAGTCAGGGAAAGATATGATAAGAGTCACAAACTTGTATATGCGTATTGTCTCGTAAACGAGCGGGCAAAAACAGCGCAGAAATGAGGTTAATTATGATGATAGAGAAAGAGCTGTTAACCATCCAAAATCTTGTAACATCCTTTCGTATCAACGGTCAGTATTATGCGGCCGTCGACGGGGTTTCTATGTCTGTAAAAGAGAATGAAGTATTTGCCATTGTCGGTGAGTCAGGATGCGGGAAAAGCGCACTGGCTCTTTCTATTATGCGCCTGCATAATCCGGTATTCACGAAAATCGAGGGTAAGATTTCTTTTAAAAACCAGGATTTGCTTTCGCTAAGTGTTAATGAATTGAACCGAATTCGCGGCAGAGATATCGGAATGATCTTTCAGGACCCGCTTACCGCACTCAATCCCTTAATGAAAATCGGTGCCCAGATCGAGGAAAGCCTTACTTACCATACGAATTTAAGCAGTAAGGAAAAGCAAAAAAGGGCCCTGGAGCTTTTGGATGACGTAGGAATTGAAGCCCCTACTCTAACCTATGACCAGTTTCCTCATGAGCTCTCCGGAGGCATGCGTCAGAGGGCAATGATTGCAATCGCCCTGGCGTGCAAGCCCTCCCTGGTGATTGCAGATGAACCAACGACTGCCCTGGATGTAACCATTCAGGCGCAGATTCTGGATTTGCTTAAAAAACTGCAAAAGGAAATGGGATCCGGAATTATCTTAATCACCCACGACTTAGGTGTCGTTGCGGAAATGGCGGATAAAGTCGCTGTGATGTATGCCGGACAGATTGTGGAAACAGCCGATGTCTATGAACTATTCTCGAATCCGCTTCATCCTTATACCAGGTCTTTGATGGCCTCCATGCCCAGTAAATCCTCCGGTGATACGGAGTCCGACCGCCTTCATGTCATTCAGGGCATGGTTCCCTCCCTGCTCTTGCAAAAAAGGGACGGCTGCCGGTTTTCCCCCAGGATTCCTTGGATCGAGCCTTACTACCATGAGGAAAATCCGGTCTACCACGAGGTATATCCCGGGCATTTTGTTCTATGCACCTGCTTCCGGCATTTTCATTTTAACGAAGAAAGGAGAAAAAGCCGTGTCATTACTGGAAGTTAACGATTTAAAGGTATATTTCCCCATACGGGGAGGTATCTTAGGCCGTACCCAAGGCTATGTCAAGGCTGTTGACGGGATCTCTTTTACGATTGAAGAAGGGGAAGCCCTGGGTCTTGTAGGCGAATCCGGCTCCGGGAAAAGTACCACAGGTAAAGCGATTATCGGTCTGGAGAAAATAGCAAGCGGACAGATTCTGTTTGCCGGAGAGGACATTACCCGGTATGTCGGTAAGAATCATTCTCCCTATCGGAGGGGCGTCCAGATGATCTTCCAGGATGTTTACTCCTCTCTTAATCCAAAGAAAAGAGTGTTGGACATTATCGCAGAGCCGCTTCGTAATTTTGAGAAACTGTCCAACTATGAGGAACGAAAAAGGGTCGATGAGCTCTTAGATATTGTCGGCCTGTCACCGGAGACAGCGATCCAATATCCCCATGAATTCTCCGGCGGCCAGAGGCAGCGAATCGGGATTGCCCGGGCGATTGCCTTAAAGCCCAGACTGATCATCGCAGATGAGCCGGTGTCTGCTTTGGATCTCTCAGTACAGGCTCAGATCTTAAATTATATGAAGGATATCCAGCAGCAATTCAAGCTGGCCTACCTGTTTATTTCTCATGATTTAGGCGTGGTTCAGCATATGTGTTCCAAGATTTCGATTATGCATAAGGGGCGCTTTGTCGAAGAGGGCAGCAATACGGAAATATTTAACAATCCCATACATATCTATACCAAGCGTCTTATGGCTGCAATTCCGGATATGGATCCCGGCAAACGAAAGGAATCCCAGAACCTTCGTAATCAGGTTTCCATGGAATATGCGCAGAATTTCCAACGGTACTATACCCCAGATAACCAAGTATATGATCTGAAAAAATTAAGCGGCAATCATTATGTCGCTTTACCATAGAAAGTAGGTAATGCGTATGTGGAAAACAATTGTTCGAAGAATACTCATCCTGATACCGCAGGTCTTTCTGATTAGTTTACTGGTTTTTATATTGGCGAATTTTATGCCGGGAGACGCCCTCACCGGAAAAATTGATCCCAACGTCTCGCCGGTTCGGTTAGAAGAGCTTCGCCGGCAATGGGGCTACTATGATCCCTGGTATGTCAAATACGGCCGCTGGCTGGGGAACGCTCTTCGGGGTGACTTAGGGGAAAGTACGGCTTATAAGATCCCGGTCACCACACTCATCGGCGAACGGGCGATCAATACCTTCTGGCTGTCCCTTGTAACTACCATCCTAATGTACCTCCTTGGAATTGTGCTTGGCATCCTTTCCGGCCGTTACAATGAGAAGTTGCCGGATAAGATCATCGTATTCTATACCTTTATTGCCCTGGCCATGCCTTCCATTGTCTTTGGCTTGATTAATATTTTTATATTTGCCTTTAAATTAAAATGGTTTCCGATGGGAGGAAGTGTGGGTGTCAAATATATCGCCGGCACCCTGCCTTACTATCTGGACCGGATCTATCATATGATTCTCCCTGCTCTTACCGGTGCTCTTCTTTATACAGTAGGTATTATACAATATTTAAGAAGTGAAATCATTGATTATAAAAATTCGGATTTTGTTGTAACCGCCCGCTCCAAAGGGGTCCCGGAGAAAAAGGTCTATTCCCGGCACATCTTTCGAAATGCCCTTTTACCCGTTGCTTCTTCGATGGGATATGACATTGCTTTCCTGCTCAGCGGTTCCATTTTTATAGAAAATGTGTTCTCCTATCCGGGAATGGGAAAATTATTTTTGGAATCCATTCAGCGAAGAGATTATGCCGTCGTCAATGCCTTAATCATATTATTTGCCGTACTTACGGTACTGGGGACTCTGCTGTCCGATATCATCATGTCTCTGGTGGATCCCCGGATACGTATCAAATAGGAAAGGAGGGAATAAGGTGGAAGAGAAAAAAGAAATTGATCTGGATAACACCAGGTCTTCACAGAAAGGCTATAACCAGCCCCCTTCCTTTGCCAGGCTGGTTTGGAGAGAGATCCTTCATGATAAATTTGCACTGGTATCCTTTCTTCTGTTCTTAGCCATTATGTTTACGGTATTTATCGGATCTACCTATGCGGATACCGGCAGTTCGGGAAAGGTCAATCTGGCGCTTATGAATAAACCGCCTTCCGAAGAATTCCCCCTCGGCACGGATGGCTCCGGTCGTGATATGCTGACGCAGCTGTTCCTGGGGGCGAGAAATTCCATCCTGATTGCTTTTGGCGTAACGATTCTATGCGGTATCATTGGTATCCTTGTCGGATTAGTATCGGGATTTTACGGCGGCAGAGTAGATAATGTCATTATGCGTATCCTGGATTTTCTGGCAATGCTACCTACCTTAATGTTCATTATTGTAATCGTATCCCTGATACCAAAATATAATGTATTTACCTTTATCGTGGTTATGACGATCTTTGGATGGAATGGCAAGGCACGGCTGATTCGCGCAAAGACCCTGCAGCAGAGCAGCCTGGATTATGTTCAGGCTTCGAAAACGTTAGGTACGAGAAATATTGTCATTATGCTGCGGGAGGTACTTCCGAACATTGCTTCTCTTATTATTGTTAATCTCACCTTGAATCTGGCCGCTAATATGGGATTGGAAACCGGTTTGACCTTCCTGGGCTTTGGATTGCCTTTCAGTACCCCAAGTCTTGGAACACTGATCAGCTACGCAAGGATTCCGGAAAATATGCAGCGGAGGTATTGGCAATGGTTACCGGCATCCTTACTCATCGTTGTAATGATGCTGTGCATAAATTTTGTTGGGCAGGCTGTCAAGCGGGCAGCGGATGCCAAACAAAGGGTTGTATAAAAACATGAAAAGGAGTGATTTTATGAAAAAAGTAATTGCCGTATTAACGTTGGTTGTACTGATTGTCTCCGCTTTATACGGATGCTCCGGAAGTAAGAAAAAGGACGATACACCGCCGGCTTCTGAGAGTAAAACTACGGAAGGAAACGATACCAAAAAGGATACGAAAGAGGAGGGGAACAAGGTGGTGCAGGAAGGTTCTGCAGAAGCCACCCCGGCTCCGATTGACGAAGCTGCAGCACAGGCTTTGCTTTTCCCGGAGGAAGTAGTAAATGATAACTCGGGCATCGTGGGCGGAACGCTGCAGGTTGCGCTGGTAGCAAGCTCTGCATTTGCCGGAGTGCTGAATCCCTGCTTCTACGAGGATAATTATGACAACCAGATTATCAGCTGGTTTACCGAACCAATCATCAGCTACGATGAGAACTTTGTTGCAGATCAGGACGGCGCGGCAACCTACGAATATGATGTGGCAAATAAGACGATAACTCTACATATGCGTGAAGGTGTTAAGTGGCAGGACGGAGAACCCGTTACCTTAGACGATCTGGTTTTCGCATACGAAGTTATCTGCCACAAGGATTACCAGGGAATACGTTATGGAGAATCGGAGGCTAATGTGGTAGGCGTTGAAGAATACCATGCTGGAAAAGCAGATAAGATATCCGGACTGGATCTGTCCGAAGACAAGATGACCTTAACGATTCATTTTAAGGATTTTTATCCCTCCATTCTTGTCGGCGGCTTCTGGTCCAATCCGATTCCAAGGCACTACTATGGCGATATTCCGGTAAAGGAAATGGCTGCTCATGAAAAGACCCGTACCTCCCCGATCGGTTACGGACCTTTTAAGTTGAAAAACATCGTTCCCGGGGAATCGGTTGAGCTTGAACGCTTTGATGATTACTGGATGGGCAAACCAAAATTGGACGGTGTCGTTGTTACCGTAGTCAATCCGGAGCTGGTTCCCGCTGCCATGCAGGAAGGGAAATTTGACGTAGCAGAATTCAGTACGCAGCAATACCCGGATTATATGAATCCGACGAACTATCAATACATCGGATATGTAGAAACCGTATTCAACTATACGGGCTTTAAGCTTGGCAAATGGGATCAGGATAAATCAGAAAATATCTATAATCCGAATTCCAAAATGGCAAATTTCAACCTTCGTAAAGCAATCGGCTATGCCGTAGATAATGCGACGCTTGCGAAAAGCATCTATAACGGCCTTCGCTTCCTGGCGACCACGGTAATTACCCCAAGACACAGTTCCTATCAGCATAAAGAGCTGGAAGGCTATTCCTATCAGCCGGAGCTGGCAAAAAAGCTGCTGGATGAGGCGGGTTATATGGATGTGGACGGGGATGGCTTCCGCGAAGATCCAAGCGGGAAACCATTTACCATAACCTGGGCAACGATGGATGGTGAAAATGCAGAAACCATTGCACAGTTTAAGATTCAATGCTGGGCTGATGTCGGATTAAAAGTCGAGCTTTATAACGGCCGTCTTACGGAATTCAATGCGTTCTATGATGCCGTAGAATTTGACGACCCGGACATTGATATGTATGATGCTGCCTGGCAGACCGGATACGATCCTAACCCGGCATCCCTATGGGGCCATTTCTCTCCTGCAAACTACACCCGCTATACCAGTGCTACCTTTGATGCGATTACCAATGACATTTCTTCCGACAAGGCATGGGATAACGAATTTCTGATTCAAAGATATCATGACTGGCAGAAAACTTTCTTCGAGGAGGCACCGGCTATTCCAACCCTCTGGAGAATGGGAATCATGGCAGTTAACAATCGTGTCAAGAACTATACCACAGTCGCAACCGATATTGTACAAAGCAGCCACTTAATTGAACTCACCGCACAGGAAACCATAAAATAGATAAAAATGATATCCGATAAGGAGTATTTGCATTCGTCGGTACTTTGGCTCCGTATTTTGGAGCCTTATGTACCGCAAATATATATGCGATCCTATTCATGTTCATTGTTTTTATATGACTTATGACACTCGTTTCAACGTATTTTTTATTAAGGAAAACCAGATTCTTTTCTTCTCAAAAAACATCCCGGAACAACTTAGTATTTAAGTAATTCCGGGACGAAAGGAATGGTATTACATTATTTCTTTCTATTCTGGCTAAAACAATAAATCCGATTTCTTCTTCAGTAATCTTGCTCCATTGACGATTTGGAAAATACCGGAAACAATTCCCGCAATGATTAACAAAATCCCCATGACAAGGTTCCATACACCTACAGATTTCATCGTATGATAAATTTTCTCCATCATTCTAATTCCTCCTTTTCCGAACTTAATTCACTATTTTACACCATAAAGCTGATAATATGCATCAATTGCTTCTTTTATCGTATCGTCTATTATAATCTTACCACGATATGGTTTATTGTACAAATGCTCCACTACTTCTTTCATCGTAACAATCGCTGTCGCCCCCATCTGATACTTCTCTTCGATCTCGGATAATGCACTCTTACTGCCCTGTCCCACTTCCATACGGTCAACAGAGACGACAAGTCCCAATACCTTAACCTCTCCCTGGGATTTTAGAATTGGCATGGTTTCTCCGATCGAGGTGCCTGCCGTGGTAACATCTTCTATAATAATGACACGGTCCCCGGAATTAATGGGCGATCCAAGGAGAATGCCAGTATCACCATGATCCTTGATTTCTTTGCGGTTGGAGCAATACTTAATGTCCCTATCGTAGAATTCGCTGATTGCCATAGCGGTTGCAACACTAAGCGGAATGCCCTTATAGGCAGGTCCGAATAGTATATCAAAATCCATTCCATACTTATCTGCGATTGCTCTGGCGTAATATTCCCCTAACTTTCTCAGCTGGGAACCGGTCCGGTAGAACCCGGTATTCACAAAAAACGGTGTTTTTCTGCCGCTCTTGGTAGTGAAATCACCAAATTTAAGTACGCCGCAATCTACCATGAATTCAATAAATTCCTTCTTATACTGCTCCATTTTTTAACCTCTTTTCTGCGCGGCTTTTGCGCATCATATGCTTATTGCTATCGTCTTGCAATTATGCTCTTAGCGGTCATTAACGCATCCAATCAATGTATTGATATCTTCGATTCCATATGCCGTCATATATTGCCGGATCCCCTCCGCCACCCCACATGCAGCGGTTGGACACATGAAATTTGCAGTGCCTACAGCAACCATCGTGGCCCCTGCCATGATAAATTCCAGAGCATCCTCTGCATTTCTTATCCCTCCCATACCGATGATCGGAAGCTTGACCGCATTTGCCGTCTGATATACCATTCGCACAGCAACCGGTTTGATCGCAGGCCCGGACAGACCTCCGGTTTTATTCGCCAGGGCAAAGGTTCTTCGATGGACATCGATCTTCATTCCTGTCAGGGTATTAATCAGAGAAAGTGCATCCGCTCCGCCTGCCTCAGCCGCCTTCGCCATTTCTGTAATATCCGTAACATTCGGGCTTAGCTTCATGATAACCGGCTGCTTTGCTCTCTTCTTAATCTCCGCCGTAATCTCCTCAACCCGTCCTGCATTCTGACCGAAGACAATACCGCCTTCCTTCACATTTGGGCAGGAAATATTGATTTCCAACAGGTCAACATCACAGTCTGCAAGACGCTCCACAACCTCACAATAATCCTCTATGGTTTTCCCTACAACATTTACAATGATCCTTGTGTCATATTGGCGCAGGAAAGGGATATCACGACGGATAAAAACATCAATTCCCGGATTCTGAAGACCGATCGCATTCAGCATTCCTCCATAGGTCTCTGCAATCCTGGGGGTTGGATTCCCAGGCCATGGGACACTTGCGACACCTTTGGTGGTAACTGCCCCCAGGCGGGATAGATCCATAAAACCGGCATATTCCATTCCGGATCCAAAGGTACCGGATGCCGTCGTAACCGGGTTCTTAAACTCTATATTACCAATCTTAACGGATGTGTTCATAGCTCCACCTCTTCCGCATAAAAAACGGGGCCATCCTTGCAAATACGTTTGTTCTTTACATTGGTATGCCCGTCTATCTCCTTCGACTTGCATACACAGGCAAAGCACGCACCGATTCCGCAGGCCATCCGCTCCTCCAAAGATAATTGTGCTTTTATCGAATGCTCTCTGGCATACTCCTTTATCCCCCTCAGCATAGGGATGGGGCCGCAGGCATAGATGATATCGGCCTTAAGCTGATGATAGCAAATGGCATCCAGAACATTGCCTTTGACTCCCTGACTTCCATCCTCCGTCGATAGATAAACCTTTCCATACGGTTCAAATTCCTCCTCCATAAAGGTACTGTCACGGTACCCCAGAACTACCTGCTTTTCACAGCTTAACTGCTTCGCCAGTTCCAGCATCGGCGGTATTCCAATGCCTCCGCCGATAAGAAGTGCCTTCTTCCCCTCGAAAGTAAATCCATTGCCCAGCGGACCCATAACACGAATCGTATCCCCACTTTTTAGAAGCGAAAATTCTTCGGTCCCCTTTCCGACTACCCGGAATACGATTCGAACTCTGCCGGTCTTCCTGTCAATCTCACAAATGCTGATGGGCCTTGGGAGGATACGGCTGCCATCCCTGCAGTATAAAGAGATAAATTGCCCCGGTACCGCAGTCTGTGCAATTTCCGGCGCCTGCAGCCAGAGACTGTAAATATCCTCCGCAATTCTTGTATTCTGTACGACAACTGTTTGATTCTCTAATGTTACCATTGTATTTCTCCTATACCTGTCTATCTTCTATATTTCTGCCATTACGTTAATTTATCCTATAAACCATGATTTAGGTGTCATAAGTCACATAAAAGCCATGAATATATATAAGGTCCTATTCATATCAAAACCTTAAAATGACTTATGATACTCATGTCATATTGATTAAGGTAAAAAAGTGTTAAATATAGGTCAAAAAGCAAATCGCAGTCGCTATCCTTTTTTGTTATAATAGAATAAAAAATAAAATGAAAGAAGGTATTCTATCA
>ENA-UOOK01005075-UOOK01005075.1-fermentation-metagenome-genome-assembly--contig:-NODE-5075-length-13531-cov-5.396186_pt1 | contig 13531 bp, 4 predicted proteins | sample MGYA00245777_ERZ724023 | MGnify/ENA primary metagenome ERZ724023 (study PRJEB28704, sample SAMN03018312) | fermentation metagenome | biome: anthropogenic terrestrial biome; feature: soil; material... | reverse complement strand
TATTGGGGGTGTTGATCCCAATAGTGATGCCCAGCGTCGTTTCGCTAATGCGAAGTTGACTTTCTCTCCGCTAAAGAATCTGAGAGTAAATTTTGATTATAAATATACTTATAAGAAGAATCATAATGCTGCTACTGAAGGCTATTCAACTGATGGTAACAATCCGTATTCAGACCTCTTACAATGGGGTAATACTAATGTTAACTTGAAGGAGTATAAGGATTATACTCGCCCTGACGGGACTTTCCGCTCATGGAACATTTCTTCTCCTACTGACTTTACTCCGGCGTTCCATGAAAGTCCTTATGCAATTTATAATGAGATTAATGACGTCAACAAGCGTCAGTATAATATAATCGCAGCAGATTTTGAATATTCTCTTCCATATAATATTAAAATAGGATGGAAGACTACGGCAGATCTCCAAGATTATATTGAAATTTATAATACTCCGGCTTTGACCAGTATCACCGCTGCTCACAAACAATGGCAGGAGCAGAGTTCTGATATTTACAATCAGGCAAGAGTAACCTGGAGAAACATTTTCCTGGATGGAAAGTTGAATATGGATGCGGCCCTTTTCCTTGAAAATCGTTTCTATCATTATGAAGGTGTTAATGTCTTTACACAGGATGGTTTATTAATGCCTGGTCTGTTTAATACGGGAAATGCATTAGGTACAGCTCATGGTGATGATTCTCATCTTCAGACAACCTATGATTTCTTCGGCAATTATACCGGTACTCAGAAGCAGAAAACACAATCTGTTTTTGGCACCTATAGTGCTGGATGGGCTGATACTTATTACATAGAGCTTTCCATGAGGAATGATTGGAATTCTACTCTTCCGAGTAAAAATAACAGTTATCTTTATGGTGGAGCTTCGGCATCGGCTATTGCCAGTAATTGGTTCCATCATGGTGACTGGTTGAATTACTGGAAAATTCGAGGCAGTTTCGCTCAGGTAGGCTCTGCTCTTGATCCATACGAATTATCCAATATCTATGATTTTGGCCTTCGTTATGGTTCTACAGCTACTCTTGTTAATAGTGGGGTATTGATTGATAATAATATTAAGCCTTCTATTACGACATCATACGAGATAGGTACTGAATTCAGTCTCTTCAATAACCGTTTATGGGGTGATATTAATTTTTATCGCCGTGATACTAAGAACCAGATTATTAAAGTTTCTACTTCTGCATCGTGTGGTTATTCTTCGAGACTTACTAATGCAGGACTGATTCGTAATGATGGTTTTGAAATCAGCTTGGGTGGTAAACTTATTAAAACTGAAGATTGGGAATGGCAGATGGATGCTAATGTAGCTCATAATGCTAATAAATTAGTCAAACTGACAACTGGTATGACGCGTTATACTCTTGATTTTTATCAATTCTATGCACCGCTATATAGTTATGCTGAGGTGGGTAAACCTATCGGTGCTCTTTATACCTCACGTAATTGGAATTATAGTCCTGATGGAAAAATTATTATGACAGATAATGGTGATGGTACTTATACTCCTCAGATTGACAAAAATACAGAACGCTACCTGGGGAATATACAGCCAAAGGTTACTGGTGGATTTTCTACCTCTCTACGCTGGAAGGATCTTACTCTACGTGCATCACTTGATTTCCGTTTTGGAGGCAAGATTGCTTCTGTAACTAATATGTGGCTTTCCGGATCCGGTATGGCTGCCCGTACAGCAGGTCTTAATGACAAAGGTGGTGAACTCCGTGGTGATGTTTCTAAAGGTGGCGGTGTCCGTATTGATGGTGTCGTAAAGAATTCTGACGGTACCTATAAGGATGTTACAACCTATATGGATGCTACAGAGTATTTCCAGAATTATGAATCAACTCTCTGGGCACCTTATGTCTATAATGCGTCATATATCAAATTGCGAGAACTTTCATTGGCTTATAGTGTACCGGCTATATGGCTGAATAAATTACATGTTGGTCTTACAGCTGCCAGTATTTCATTTATTGCAAGTGATCCATTCTTGATCTGGAGTGATTGTCCTAATATAGACCCTTCTGAGACTAACGGTTCTGCATTTGAAACGGGGCAGGCTGTGTCTACGCGATCATTCGGCCTTTCTGTTAATTTAACATTTTAACGTATAAAGCAGATTACAATGAAAAAAATATTATATAAGATAACCCCAGTATTGTTGGGTTTGTTGATGTTGTCTAGTTGTGGCAATTTCGACAATGTTAATGATGATCCAAATCATCCTGACCAAGCTTATACGGAATTTCTGTTTGCCTTCTCAGAGCGTTATGTACCTTATTTTGTCATGCAACGTTCTTATAATCCAGCATTCTTATTGCTCCCACGTTACATTGCTGAGCGTCAGAACGTACAGTATGGACGATATAATGTTACAGAATTGTCTACACAAAACTATTATCAGTATACGTTGATGAATCTGAAGAAGATCATCATGATGAATCAGAATGCGTCTACTATGAATTCAGCAGCTGTCACTTCTTTTGGTTCAAATGCTAATCAGATTGCTGCAGCCAAGACTTTGATGGATTATTATTATCTTGGACTAACAGATGCTTTAGGTATGATTCCTTATTCTCAAGCTCTTCTTGGAGATAGTGCTAATTTTACTCCAAAACTGGATACTCAGGAAGAAATTTATAAAGGTGTTATGAGTGATCTTGAGGCAGCCTACAGTGAATTTGATACAAGCAGCTCCTTGAATTCTACTTATGACTATATTTATAAAGGTGATATTTCTAAATGGAAGAAACTAAATGCCACTTTGCGAATGATGGCAGCTATCAAATTGAGTGATGTTGATCCTGCAGATGGCAAAGTTTGGTTTCAGAAAGCTTATGAGGATGGAGGAATTGTCAGCAATGAGGATAATTTTATTTATCCATTCTATGGTAACACGGATAATGAAAATCCAATGTATACAAATATTTACACTGAAGGGCGTAAGGATTTCGCACCTTCAACAGATATCGTAAATATAATGAATAATCTGAAAGATCCTCGTCGTGCTGCTTATTTCATGATGAATGCTGACAGTATATATAAAGGAATTCCATTAGGTATTACTTCTTCAGAAGTAACAAATTATAATAAAGATAATTCGGATTTTAATCCTAATTTATATAAACAGAATGAACCTATTGTCATCTTTTCTGCTGCGAGAACTCTGCTTGTTGAGTCTGAGGCTGCCGTTAGAGGGTGGATTAATGCTGATGCTAAATCTTTGTACGAGGAGGGCGTCAAACTTTCCATTGCAGAAAAATACAGTCTGTATGCTGGGACAGCTACTTCTGCCGTAATGAAAGATGGTACAAAATATGTTTCATATACTACTCCGAATGCTCCGTCTGATGCAGAGGTTGATGCTTATTTAAATAGTGATGGTGTGAGATTTGAGGGAACTGCAGCCCAGGAGATTGATCTTATTGCAACTCAGCGTTATATCAACGGTTATTTTGAGGACGGGATTGAAACGTGGTCTGACTGGCGTCGCCTTGATGCTCCTGCTTTGACCATTGGACCTTCCAGTTTGGTAAGCCATATTCCGTATCGTTGTACTTATGATGATGGTGATGTTAGTACAAATACTGCTAATTATGCAGCTGCTGCCAAGATACAGGGTGAGAATACTGTGGATACTCGTGTGTGGTGGGATGTTGCGGATAATGCTCCTCAGAGTAAAGAATAAAAAGTTCTCTTATAACTGTTCAGTAAACAAGGGAGGTTAATTCATTGGGAATTGACCTCCTTTTTTCATTCTTTGTTTAGCAAGAGATGTAAAGTATGGTTATGTAGGCTTGTTATAATATTTAAAAGTTTAATTACCACGCTTTGGAGACATCGTTACCAAGCCTTGGAAAGATGCTTACCGTGGCTTGGTAATCTGTTTACCAGATTAAGGTAATAACAGCCTGGACAGATGCTTGATGTATAGTAGTAATGAATACGGAAATTAGTTGGCAATCTCTGTTGTTAAGTTGCCTTTTAGTTGACAAGATAATTTGTTAAACTCAGATCAGGTTGCCTGCAATTTCCGGTTTGAGAGTTTATGACTGTTGGTAAGTGATCATTCACTGGTCTTATAATCGTAATTCTCACCGAAATCCTTTTGGTATTCTCTGTTGAATACCCTTATTGCATCTTTGGCCTCGTAAGCCCTGCTCAGTCGTTTCAGGGACTTGATCTGAATGTCTAAAGCATTAGTGTTCAGAGGGTCTGCGTTAAAGATTGCTTTTGCTAATTCGATGGCCACATCATATTCTTTCTTTTTATAAGCTTCATCCATTTTCCTCGTCAGGATAGGGATGAGCATTTGCTCTTCTTTAGATTTGAAATGATCCAGGGTGGGCATATCCATTTTCTGCAGGAACTTGCCCCTCTTTAGAATGGAAATTAAGGTGATGTCGTCGGAATTTTCATCCTTGACCATTTTGCAACATTCGTAATAATCACAGTAGAAAGGTTTGTGGATCTCAAGCTTGAAAGTTCCTTCTTGATAAACTACTTCTATTCCATCTATTTCTTCTAGTACTTTCCTGAGATGGTTCATGGTTACGCTTCGTGAATTCTTGATCTTTTCGGTTGGTTTATTTCCCCAGAGCATTGAACCTAAGGATTTGGATGATATACCCTCATGTTCACTATATTCAACAAGGATGCAGAAAATCTCACGGAGTTTGTTCGTAAACATGTAACTAATATCTCGGTTTTTCCGGTCTCGAGCCATAAAGTCGCCAAACAAGTAAATCGAGTTTGGCTTTAACTGGTTCTTACCCAGATGGAGAATGGCCTGTTGCTGACCTATATTTTCTTTCCGTTTCTTGCGGTAGAGAAGTATGGTTATAGTGGTTACAAAAACCAGGAAGACCAGGCCAAGGATAAGATGCTCCCATCTCATGGGGTGTGGTATTTTAATGGCTTCAGCGTATGATGTAGAAGATAAAACCGGTAAATTGATACTGTATATTTTCAGTGTTGATGAGATATCATCTTTTGATTCTTGAACGGTTACAATGATTTTCTGTTGTTGGCGATCATAATACAGATTGGCATTAGTTGTGATTTTATCTGAGTGGATGGGGATAGAATCACCCAGGATCTGATAACTTCCGTCTTTTATGGAAAAGCGGTAGAGTTTAAGGTAAGAGTCAGACAGGAATTCAGAATAGCATAAGGTATAGAAATATTTCTGATCGAACAGGATCATACCCTTGACCGGCACGACATTCTGTTTTCCATCCCAGTTCAGTTCCCAAAGTTTTGTGATCTTCTTCGTCTTTTTATTTAACCGGTACAGATCATAGAAGTATTTCCGTCCGACAGACTGGTCCCCGGATTCATTCCCCATCCCCCCAAACAGGTATACATTGTTCCCATATTGACCGGCCGATACAAAATATCTGGGTTTCCTTGGCCCGCTGATTCCTTGCAGGACCGACCATTTACGAGTATGTATATCGTAGGTATAGAATTGATTACTGTAGTGCATCGGTTCGAAGCCACCATAGATCGTTAATCTCTGTGCACGTTCATCAAAGAACGCCCCGTGGTGGTGTTCCTGTGCTTTGAGTTGATCATGACTTTCCGGCATCCATTTTAGAGTGTTCAGGTCAAGACTGGCTACAGTCACTTCCTGTGGATCTTTGTGGTCCTTATGGACTTCATACGTATAGAGTCTTTTATTTGAATGGTTCAGAAAGTTCATTCCCAGGTAAATATCCACAGGGCATCGGTTGACAAAGCGTTTACATACCGTCTGCTTGTTGCGTGTGTTAAAAGTGTTGAGATAGTTCCGGTTGTAATAATAAACATTTTGGTTATAAGGATCGTAGCAGGAACCGGCATTAGTCCTGGAATACAGTTTCTTAAGGAATTTCCAATGATAGGAATCATTAATTCCCCAATAAGGATTCTGTACATAACCGATTTTGTTGCCATTTTTATCATATACATCATTGCCATGGCTTTGCCTTAATGGGAACACGTAGTTTTCTCTGTCACCACTGATGACAAGGTCTTTCATGCCAAAAGCCGGGACATCGATAATATAGTCGTTCCTGCCGAAGACAAGATTGGGCTTGATCTCATGAGGGAGGCGTGTATCATAGATGCTTAATGCATGTCCATTGACTTTCATGGTGATGGTTTTCTTGTCCAGATTGAAATGCAAGCTGAAAGGGAACCAATGCTTATCTTTTAATTCTTGTGGATTAAATTTATAAGTGATCAGCTCCTTATAGCCTTCTCGGTTGAGTTCGATAATGTCATCTTTCGATCCATCAAGGAAGATGTTGAAGATCTCATTATGTTTCAGATCTGTTATCCTGAGAATATATCCGAAGGCATCCGTATCCGGGAACTGCATATCAAACTTAATATTGAATTGGTGGTGAAAAGTGTCAACGTCTTTTTTAAAGACATCGTATGAGGTCCTTTTTCTTATCGAATTGAAGGGATCTTGAAAAAAGAGTCCTTGAGCACTGGCACTGAGTGAACCAACGCAAGATATTATCATTAGTAAGAGAAATAGGAGTAAAGTTTTCATTTATAAATTATTCGATTATATATTTTACAAAGGTAAGTAGAATTTTTAGCTTTGTCAATGTCAAAAGGGTTAATTTTATGTTTTTTGATCTCTTATTATCACATTAATTAGGTTTTTAATCTATTATTAATCTTATTTTTAACCATCATTATGCTAATTTTGTTTAAAATATATCTTTTGCAGAAATCCTTTTAAGCATACGATAAAAGCGTAACCTTTTTCATGCTCAATATTTTTAAACAATAATAGATACACATGAATTTATCCAGTAAACCAATGAACATATCAGTTCAAACAAACATGACTTAGATTACCGGTAATTAGTAATTTCGGAATCTAATAATTTGATAACATTTAAGTGAAAATTTAAAGAGTAATTTTATGAAAGTACAAAACCTAAGAAAACTATTGACGGTAAGTCTAGCCTGTTGCTTTAGCATAGTGACACTTGCTGAGCATTCACCGGTAACTCCGTTGTGTGTCCACAATGAGAGTGAAGAGAGGTCTAACCAAAGCCCTGGGTCAAATATCATTCAGGCTTCAGGAAGAGTGATAGATGAGAATGGTGATCCCGTTATAGGAGCATCTGTTATCCAGAAGGGAACAGGTAATGGAGTGGTCACAGATATTGACGGACACTATACCTTGAAAGTCCCTTCCGGAAGTACGTTGGAAATATCTTATGTCGGATTCCAAAAGAGCGTGATCATAGCAGGTGTGGGTAAGAATACAATCATGCATGAGGATTCAAAAGATTTGAATGAGGTAGTAGTTGTAGGATATGGTACTATGCGTAAATCCGATCTTACGGGATCAATCTCTCAAACGAAGGGGGATGATATTCTGAAGGGACAGAGTTTCAGTGCACTCGAAGGGTTGAAAGGCAAGGCGGCTGGTGTCAATATTTATAATAATACAGGTCAGCCTGGAGGAGAAATGCGTGTTATCATTCGTGGTATTTCTACAATTAATGCATCCACAAATCCTCTATATGTGGTTGATGGCGTAGTAATGTCAGATTTTCAATATCTTAACCCTAACGATATTGAGTCCATAGAAGTACTGAAGGATGCCTCAGCAGAGGCAATTTACGGTGCCCGTGGCGCAAACGGCGTCATATTGGTGACGACCAAACGGGGTATAGAAGGGCAAGGCGCACGTATTTCTTACGAGGGCTCAATTTCAATTAGTTCGATGGCAAGAAAAATGAAAGTCATGAATTCTTCAGAATGGATGTCTGCTTTCAAGCAAGGTCTGGAGAATGCAAATGCCTGGCAAGGGAAGAATTTTGATACAGATTTGTCGAAAATATTTACGGATTCTCGTTTATTCAAATCGGATGGGACCCCAATATATAATACGGACTGGCAGGATGAGGCTTCCCGTACCTCTGTTTCTCAGAATCATCAGTTGAATATCCAGCGTGGAGGCAAAGATTATTCTATGGGTGCATTCCTGAATTATACTGATCAGGAAGGTATTCTTCTCAACTCTTATTACAAACGTTTGAACGCAAAGTTTGCTTATGATGATAAACCGACCAAATGGCTGTCAACTTCCATTAATTTGTTGGTAAACCATACCTGGGGTAATCGTACTTCTGATAACCCTTACGGCCAGGGGGCCCTGCGTACCATGATAGAGCAATTGCCTTTCCTTCCTGTAATGATTGATGGACATTATGCACAAACGAGTGATGTGACGACGACGGCAATTCTTAATGACAAGAATAACCCGAACAGTGGCTATCAAAGTTACAGTCCTGAAGGTGTTGGAAATCCTGTAGAATTGCTGAAGAGAATTCAATCAGATACTTATCATACTCAGGTTTTCGGAAATGCTGCGTTTATCTTTCACTTAATGAAAAATCTGGATATGAAGACCCAGTATGGCGTGGACTATCATATTGATCGTTATAAAGGTTATACCCCATTTACTCCACGTCCGTTAATTAATCAAAACTCTGAAGGTTCTGCGAGTGCAAATAGTTCTAATTCTTTTTACTGGCAGGAGGAGACCTATCTGACTTATATTAATACTTTTGGGAAAAACCACATAAATGCAATGGGTGGTGTATCCTGGTCAGAGTATAAGTATGATTATTTTAGTGCTTCAGACAGTAAATATGTAGATGATTATGATGGCTTTTATAATTTAGGTTCAGGTACTAATCGTCCTAGTGTTGGCAGTGACTATGATAAGTGGGCCATGAATTCTTATTTTTTCCGTCTTGCTTATAATTATGATGATACTTATCTTGCTACTGTAACCGGCCGTTATGATGGTTCTTCTAAATTCGGTAAAGATAATAAATATGCGTTCTTCCCTTCATTAGGTTTGGGATGGGTGGCCTCGAATGAGCCTTTCCTTAAGAATGTGAAGCAGATCAGTCACTTGAAATTACATTCCTCTGTTGGGTTGACTGGCAACTCAGAAATAGGGACCTATTCTTCTCTGGCAAGAGTAAGCCAGTCTGACGCCATTATTGGCAATTCGCTTCAGGTGGTGTCTTATTTGGACAATCTTCCTAATGATAAATTAAAGTGGGAGAAGACATTGCAATGGGATCTTGGTTTTGAACTTGGATTGCTAAAAGACAGATTGAATTTTGATATTTCTTATTACTATAAATATACTTCTGATCTGTTACTTAATAGACCTGTTCCTGAGTCTACTGGATTCTCTTCTATTATGGATAATATCGGAGCAGTGTCCAATCATGGTTTTGATATTCTGATTACTGCATACCCAATAGATAGTAAAGACTTCCAATGGCAATCTACGCTTAATCTGGGATTTAATAAAAATAAGGTAGAAAAACTTGATGAAGGTGCATCTGTTGATCCTCTTTCTGGTAAACGTCAGATCACAACTGACGGTTTTGTGGGTTATGATATGCTTATTCGTGAAGGTGAACCATTGTCTTCCTTCTATGGTTATAAAAGAGCAGGGATCTATGATGGAGTTCCTTCTCATTGGGATGCAAAGACTATGAATATCCCGTCTATAATAGGAGAAAAGGTGACCTATAAGGATCCCCAGGTGATAGGAAATGGACTCCCTGACTGGATGGGGTCATTTGTAAATACCTTTAACTATAAGGGCTTTGACTTTACTGCTGATTTTCAGTTCTCCCTTGGAGCTGATATTATGCAGGAATTTTATCATTCTACGGTGTCCCGTTTCCTGACTAATGGCCTTACCCGTTTGTATAAAGATGCCTGGAACCCTGCAACGAATCCTAATGGGAAAGAACAGGCTATACGTTTAGCCAATTTTGGACAAGGCGCAAATAATCAGGCCGATGATGACTGGGTATGCAGTGGTGATTACCTGCGCTGCAATCTGATACAAATCGGATATACTTTTAATAATAGTGCAATAAGCAGGATGGGGATTCATGCTTTGCGCGTTTATGCAAATTTAAATAATTTGTTTATTATTACTTCTAAGGACTATTTGGGCTATGATCCTGATAACTCTACTCGTCTAGGAGATAATAACTGGGGCACAAACCGCCAGTTTTTCTCTTATCCGCGTGCGCGGACATTTACTTTGGGTGTTGGTGTAACGTTTTAGAGATTTGCATAACTAATTAACCTGTTAATTCATAAGAATATGAAAAAGTCTAAATATATATTAGCTCTCGGTTTGCTTTCGTTAATTGCCGTGGTTTCTTCATGCAATGGTTTTTTGGATGAAAATCCTAAAGATGAGAAGGTAGCTGATAAATTCTGGAAGACAGAAGCGGATGCTGAATCCGGAGTTAATGCTTTATATTATGGTGGCGTGCCCTATTTGAATAATACAGACGTTGATGGCGGCTGGACTCCTAAAGCAACGATGTGGGGAGGTGTCATCTCGGGGCTCTATGTAGATAAGCGTAAAGATAGATCTTTGACAACTGCTTCAGAAGGTTGTACGTTTACTCTTGAAGCGTTTGCGAATGGAACGGAAAGTCCCTCCTTTAAACTTTGGCATGAGTTTTATAAGGGTATATCACGTGCTAATTTTGTGTTGGCTAATATTCCCCGTATGACGAGTGTCCTCAGCCAGTCTACGATTGCTAATGATGTGGCTCAGGCTAAGTTCTTCCGTGCTTATAATTATTATTATCTGGTCAAAGAATTTGGAGATGTCCCTTATATAGATAAGCCATTTACGTCAATAAGTGGAATGTCTACCCCTCGTGTACCTGCCAAGGAAGTTTATGACAGTATAGTGAAAGATCTCACAAGTATTGTCAGTGGAGATGTGCTCCCTAATATTTCTTTTTATAAAAATGGATGTAGGGTGACTAAAGTTATGGCACAAACTCTTTTGGCTCAGGTATATTTGCAAAGAGCCGGCTATCCCTTAAATGGTGGCACCACCGATTATGCAAAAGCTGCTGCTATGGCGCAGCAGGTAATTGATGGTGGATCGGCCCATTTAGAGCAAGCTGGTGGAAGCAGTGATGATCTGAAATCGGCATTCAACGTGATTAAGACAACAAAGTCTTCTGATGAGATTATTTATGCAAAGGAATACAATTATACGGATTTAGGCGTAGGTAATTCTTATGCTTGTCGTTCAATTGGTACAGATGCGTTTCAGTGGAAAGACGCTAATGGTTCGTCTGTGTTCCATCCTGCAGGAGATGTGCTTTATAATGCCTATCTTCCTTGTGACATGATTATCAATAGTTATGCTTCAAATGATATTCGCGGTCATGAAAAACAATTCTTTTTCAGGTATTATACTGATAATACAAGTCTTACCCATACGTTAAATAATGTGGGCAACTGGTTATGGTTTGATGAGTCTGCACTTAAAAATGGGCATGACGGTGATCTGAATGTTCCGATGATGCGCTACTCTGAGGTCCTGTTGATTGCAGCAGAAGGCTATGCGCGTACAGGCAATGAAGTTGAAGCTCGTCTTTATCTCAATCAGGTTCGCAAGCGGGCTGGTTTATCAGATGATAATGCTTCCGGAGATGATCTTATCCAGGATATTCTTACAGAGCGCTTACACGAGATGCCCCTTGAATTTAGAATTTGGGATGATATTCGCCGTACTCATCTCTATCCTGAGTCAAGTTCTATCTCCGGTAAGTTGAATTGGGTGCCGATTGCTACTGCCATTATTCAGAACAAGCCGGAAGGCTTTACAAAGCCGGGAGCTATTCCTGAATTTGCCTTGTTAATGCCTGTTCCGATGACGGAAATGCAGAGAAATCCTTCTTTGACTCAGAATCCAGGCTGGAAATGATCATAGATCACTTGTCCTGTAAAATGATGGAATCCGTGGAGCATTGGCTGAACTCATTTTTATGGGTCAATATCTTGGCTATTCATTGGCAGGACAAGGATGTTCCATCCTGATAGAAAAATAAAAAGTTTATGAAAATTATAAATTTATTATCTATGAAGAAAAAGATGAGATTAGTTCTTTTAACTTATTGTCTTTTAGCCTTTACGACAGGCTATGCCAGACAACAGTCTGCGGTTGTACCGTCATCGGATGATGTCCAGTATGTAGATCCTTACATCGGCTCGGGAGGCCACGGCCATGTGTTTGTAGGCGCGAGTGTCCCCTACGGCATGGTCCAGTTGGGCCCGAGTAATATCTTTAAGGGCTGGGACTGGTGTTCCGGCTATCATTATTCAGACAACATCCTGATCGGCTTTTCCCATACCCACCTGAGCGGAACGGGCTGTAATGACCTGGGTGACATCCTTCTCATGCCGATGAACGAGATCCACGTCCGGCGGGGCGAGCAGAAGGATATCAGCGATGGTTATGCCTCGACCTATTCGCACAAGAATGAGGTGGTCCGCCCGTACTACTATTCAGTGCTGCTGGACAAGTACCAGATCCGCGCGGAGCTGACAGCCACGGCCCGCGTGGGCTTCCACCGCTATACATACCCTTCGGGGAAACCCTCCTACGTGATGGTCGACCTTCATGAGGGCAACGGGGACGAGGCCTATGCCTGCTATGCCCGCAAGGTGGATGATTATACGATAGAAGGTTATCGTTATGATCACGGCTGGAGTCCGGACCGCAAGGTGTATTTTGTTCTGAAGAGCAATACGAGGATCCTGAAGTTTACAGCCTATGACAACGACGTCCCGACTACATATACCCAACTGAGGGGTAAGTCTGTAAAATGTATACTGGATTTCGGCCGGGCCAGCCAGGTCCTCCTTAAGGTTGCCCTGTCTTCGGTAAGCACCGGTAATGCCATGGAGAACATGGAGTCGGAGCTGCCGGGCTGGGACTTCGTCCAGACGGAGGATGCAGCCAGATCTAAATGGAATGCCCGGTTGGATAAGGTGAAGGTCCGTGCCCTCAGCGACAAGGACCGCCGTATCTTCTATACGTCCCTTTACCATACGATGATCGACCCGTCCCTGTATTGTGACGTGAACGGCCAGTACCGGGGCATGGATGACATGATCTATACCGACTCAGCCAGGGCCAATTATACGACGATGTCGCTGTGGGACACGTACCGTGCGTGGAATCCCCTGATGACTCTGATCGAGCCGGATCTGGTCCCCCACCTGGTGAACTCGATGCTTTCCATCTACCGCCAGCAGGACAAGCTTCCGATCTGGCCATTGTGGAACGGGGAGACGAACTGCATGCCGGGCTACAGCTCGGTTCCGGTGATCGCTGATGCCTATCTGAAGGGCTTTACAGGCTTCAATGCAGAGGATGCCTTTGAGGCGATGACGGCAACGGCAACCAATCCGGACCAGAGCGGTGTTCCCTATGTGATGAAAGACGGCTTCATCCCTGCCGATAAGGCGGGGGAGTCGGTGTCGAAGGCCATGGAGTATGCCGTGGATGACTGGGGCATCGCCGCGATGGCCCGGAAGATGGGAAAGAAAGAAGATGCAGACGTATTTGCAAAGCGTGCGGGTTATTATAAGAACTACTTCAATTCTTCAATAGGCTTCATGTGTCCCAGACTCT
>ENA-UOOK01005073-UOOK01005073.1-fermentation-metagenome-genome-assembly--contig:-NODE-5073-length-13533-cov-4.132438_pt1 | contig 13533 bp, 13 predicted proteins | sample MGYA00245777_ERZ724023 | MGnify/ENA primary metagenome ERZ724023 (study PRJEB28704, sample SAMN03018312) | fermentation metagenome | biome: anthropogenic terrestrial biome; feature: soil; material... | reverse complement strand
CATTATTTTAAGCCAGCTTGAACCTTATCAATTATCTGACCATCCTGAAGTACTGGAACTTATTAACAAAGGGAAAATTGAAGGAGACCAAGCGAAACGGGAAAAAATTTATGGTGAAATCCAGGACCTGGTATTCGAAATCAAGCCCGTCATGAGTGTCGTTGAAGTTCCGTTTATCTTTGGTGCCTCGGCCTCACTTGAAGGTGTTGTTGTGAACCCTGTAGGGCATACGATTTTAAAAGGTGCATATTTTAAGTGATATTCCTAGAAAAGGATTGAACAGGCTGACAGTTCCGGAATCGCAGAGAGCTTTTCTTCTGTGATTCCGGAAAAAAGAAAGAGGTATCGGCTGTATGCGGTCATCGTTATTGAAGTACATAATTAAGCGATTGCTTATGTCAATAGTTGTCCTTTTTTTAGTTACCATTATCATATTTGTCGCTATACGCCTGGCCCCCGGTGATCCGGTAAAAAATCAATTGGGCCCCTATGGAGAAGCAACGCCTGAGCGTATTGCCGCCATTGAAAAACAACTGGGGCTGGATAAACCGGCAGCAGTCCAGTATTTTATCTGGCTTAAAAATGTGTTCCATGGCGACTTTGGCTTTTCGCTCCAGTACATGCTGCCCGTGACGACGCTGACGTGGCCGGGGGCGAGAAAGCCGTCCACGCCGCCCTGATTCCTGCACACCCAGTCGATGACCGGCGGCATGGTTTTCAGCGACGTCAGAAGCCGGATGTTCGCAATTCCCGCGTCGGTCGCATCCCGAAGCAGGGCGGCGTACACCGGTGCGGTGGTTTCAAAGCCGACCGCCGCGAAGATGAAGGTCTGGTCCGGCTCCTTTGACGCGAGCTTCAGCACGTCCATCGGGGAATACACCATGCGCACCCGGCCGCCCTCAGCCCTGGCGTCGTTCAGGCATTTCTCGCTGCCGCGCACCCGCAGCATGTCACCGAAGGTGACGACCGTGTTTCCCGGTTCCCGGCAGAGCTCCATCAGACGGTCGACATAGGCCGTCACGGTGACGCAGACCGGGCACCCCGGCCCCGAAACGAGCCGGATTTTCGGCGAAAGCATCGAGACGATGCCGCAGCGCGAGATTTCGGCGGTGTGGGTCCCGCAGACCTCCATCAGGCGGAGCGGCGGGCCGTCATATTCCTTTAAAAAGCGTTTGATCTCCGTCATGCGTTTTCAATTTCCTCAAACAATTCTACCAGCGTATCGTGGTCAAATTTTGACAGTACCTGAAGGATGCATCCCGCGTGGACCAGAACGTAATCCCCCGGCTTCACGTCGACGAGCCCGGCTTCCGCCGGAACGGTGTTCCCGCTGAAATCGACGATCGCCCGGGTTCCCACGACGGAAACCACTTTTCCCGGCATTGCGACACACATAAAAATCCCGCCTTTCCAAAGTCAGAGATAAGAGCAGAGCCAGGCCTGCCCCAAGCAGATTCCGCCGTCGTTCGACGGGACGGCGGAGTTTAAGAACACTTCAAAATTTTCCCGCCTCAGCTTTTGCAGGCAGTCCTCGGTGAGCAGAAGGTTGGCGAATACCCCGCCGCTCAGCGCGACGCGGTTTTCGCCGGTCTCACGGCGGATTTCGGCGCAGGTTCGAACCACCATGTCCGCGGCGGCGGCGTGGAACCCGAGCGCCAGCGCTCCGGCCGGAACGCCGTCCCGCTTTGCCAGAAGCAGGCTGCGGAACAGCCCGGCCTGATCGATCAAAAGCCCGTCCGGGCCTTTTTTCACCGGAAACGGGAGCGGATAAGGGGCGATGCCCTTCGCTTTCGCGGCGGCGGCCTCGTTTTCCAGCGCGATCGCGCATTCGCCTTCGTAGCTGTTTTCCTTCCGAATGCCGAGCTCCGCCGCCACCGCGTCGAACAGGCGGCCCATGCTGGAATAGTTCCGCATGTTTACCCGGTGCTCCAGTGCCGCGCGGATCACGTTAAAATCCGGCCCGCCGCCCGTTTCGCCCGCCGCGTACCGATAGCAGTCCGCCGTGGCGGCGGCGTTTTTCGCGGCGGCGTCCCCGCCGCACAGCGCGACATAGTCCAGATGCGACCGGCGCTCGAATTTTCCGCCCCGGCAGAGCAGAAATTCCCCGCCCCACACGGCGCCGTCGGTGCCGTAGCCCGTTCCGTCGAATGCGACGCCGATGCACGAATCGAGCGCGTGCTCCGCCATGACGGAAGCGATGTGCGCGTGGTGGTGCTGAATCCGGATCAGCGGCTTTCCCAGCCTTTCGGCGAAGGAGGCGGTCAGGTAGCCGGGGTGAAGGTCGCAGACGGCAAGCTCCGGCTCGATCCGGAACATCTCTGTCATGCGGTTGTAATTTTGTTCATAGGTGCGGAAAACCCGGTCGTGTTCGGTGTCGCCGAAGTACTGGCTCAGATAGGCGCGGTCGTTCTGATAAAGGCAGAACCCCGCCTTCAGGTCGCCCCCCGCCGCAAACAGGGGCTTTCCGGCCCGCCGTTCCAGCAGGATGGGGAGGGGGACATAGCCGCGGCTGCGCCGGATGAGAAGAGGCTTTCCATCCATGACGCGGGCCACGGAGTCATCCAGCGGCGTCACGATGCGCCGGGCGTTGTAGAGCACTCCGTTCAAAAACGGGGATTTCACCGAAAGCATCTGCTCGTCGCGGATCATCACCGGCTCGCCGGAAAGGTTCCCGCTCGTCATGACGAGCGGGCCGCACGAATCGGTGAGAAGCTGGTGCAGGGGCGTGTAGGACAGAAACGCACCGAGAAACCGGCTTTCGCCGCTTACGCCGGTGCAGAAGACCTCTTTCTTTTTGTTCAAAAGGACGATCGGCCGCGCGGGGGAGGAAAGAAGATCCTCTTCCTGCGGCGAAACCTCGCAGCAGTCCTTCAGCGAAGCGAGGCTCGGGAACATCACCGCGAACGGCTTCTTGTCGCGATGCTTCAGGCGGCGCAGCCGGTCCACGGCCGCATCGTCCTGCGGCAGGCAGGCGAACTGGTATCCGCCGATCCCCTTCACCCCGATTACGGCGCCGCTTTTCAGGTCGCGGATTGCCTGCTCCAGCGCTTCCTCTCGCTGGAGCGGCTCGCCGCCGCGGGAATACAGAAGCTGGGGCCCGCAGTCATGGCACGAAATGGTCTGCGCGTGGCGGCGCCTTCCCTTTCCGGTATATTCCGCCCGGCATTCGGGGCACATGGGAAAATCCTCCATCGTCGTGGTGTCCCGGTCGTAGGGGAGGGTGTTCATGATGCTGTACCGCGGCCCGCAGGAGACGCAGCTGATGAACGGGTAGAGATACCGGCGGTTATTTTTGTCGTACAGCTCTTTCAGGCAGGCGTCGCACACCGGAAGGTCCGGCGGGATGATAGGCGTCTGGCCCGTGCGGCTTTCCGGCGCGCTCGGCACGATGCGGAAATCCGGGAACCGCTGCTCCGCGAGCGGCTTTGCGATCACTTTCAGGACCTGTCCGCCGGGGGGCGTAAGCGACTGAAGGCAGCGGATGAATTCATCCGCCGCCTTTTTTGTCCCGCTGGCGGTGATTTCGACGATCCCGCCGCTGTTCTTCACAGAACCGGTTATGTTCAGCTTTTCCGCCAGACGTGCGACAAAGGGGCGGTATCCGACCCCCTGGACCACGCCGAGAACGGTGATAAAAAGAGTCATGTTTTTGCGGTAACCTCGATGGTCATTTTTCCCCGCCGTCTTTCACGCCGGCGGATGCTTCCGCCTTTGGAGCGGCAGGCGTTTCCGCTTTCTGGGCCACAGGCATTTCCACTTTCGGAGCTGCGGATGCTTCCGACTTCGGAGCGGTGGGAGTTTCCGTTTTCTGGGCAGCAGGTGTTTCCACTTTCGGGGCAGCGGATGCTCCCATCTTTGGCGCAGTGGGAGTTTCCGCTTACGGAGCTGCGGGTGCTTCCGCCTTCGGAGCTGCGGGCACTCCGGCTTTCGGTGCCGCGGGCTTCGCCGCCTGCGGCGGGCCGGCGAAAGTATCCGTCCTTTTCACGCCGTCCGGTTCGGTATAGGTCTGGTGCATGCTCAGACACTTTTTCGGGCAGCTTTCCACGCAGTAGCCGCACTGGATGCAGCTGAAGCGCTTGATGGACCAGGTCCTTTGCGGGCGGGTGACGGTGATGGCGCCGGTGGGGCATTTTCTGGAGCACATGCCGCAGAAAATGCAGGAATCGATATCAATCTCAATATGCCCCCGGGTGCGAGCCGGATAGTTGCGCGGCTGCTGGGGATACATCCTCGTCGCCGGCTTGGAAAAAAGGTTTTTGACAACGGTTTTGGTGAAATTCATAATACTCATGGCCGCTCACCTCTCAGTGCAGCTGATGCACGGGTCGATCGTCAGAATCAGGATCGGGACGTCGGCGAGCTGACAGCCCTTGAGCATTTCCAGCATGGCCGGAATGTTCGCGAACGTGGGCGTCCTGACGCGCATGCGGTCCAAAAACTTGGTGCCGTTCGCCTTTACATAATAAATCGCTTCGCCGCGCGGCTGCTCCACGCGCATGAAGTATTCCCCTTTCGGAAAGCCTTTGACGGGCACCGCGATTTCCCCATCCGGGATTTTCGCAACCGCCTGACGGATCAGGTTGATGGATTGGAAGATTTCCTGAATGCGCACGTAGGTGCGGGCGTAGCTGTCGCCCTCTTCGCTCGTGATCGGCTCGAATTCCAGGTCCGGATAGGCCCCGTAGCCCAGGTTGCGCATGTCGAGCCCGATTCCGCTGGCGCGCATGAACGGGCCGACCGCGCCGAAGTCGTGGGCCTGCTGCTTCGTCATGACCCCCACGCCGCGCAGGCGGGTGTTCACGGTGGAGTCGTTCAGGAACGTTTTGGTGATGGAGTGAAGGTCCTTTTCGATCTCATCCAGGGCCGCGAGAAGCTTTTTCAGCGCTTCGGCATCCATGTCCTTGCGCTGGCCGCCGATCTTGTTGACGGAGAAGATCACCCGCCCGCCGGTGGTGTACTCGAACATATCCAGAATCTTTTCGCGGATCCTCCACGTCTGCATGAACAGGCTGTCGAAGCCGAACGCGTCGGCCAGAAGCCCCAGCCACAGCGTATGGCTGTGAATCCGCGACATCTCCGCCCAGATGGTGCGAAGATACCGCGCGCGGGGCGGAAGCTCCACGTTCATGATATGCTCCACCGATTCGCAGTAGCCCATGCCGTGCATAAAGCTGCAGATGCCGCAGATGCGCTCCGCGACGAATACGTAATCGTTGAAATCTTTTTTCTCCACCAGTTTTTCCAAACCCCTGTGTATGAATCCGATGGAGGGGATCGCTTCCACAACTTTCTCGTCCTCCAGGACGAGGTCGAGATGAATCGGCTCCGGAAGCACCGGGTGCTGCGGCCCGAAGGGGACAACGCTTCGTGTGGACATTGCTATTCCTCCTTCTTCTGATAAGGCGCCTTCTGCCCGATGCGGTAAAGGTTCCCGTGGTAATCCAGCGTGATCAGCTCGATATCGACGCCGAACAGATCGTGGATTTCGTTTTCATATAAGAAAGCACATTCGTAAATGTGACTGATACTCATGATTTTCGCGCCGGGCTCCGCTTCGATGCGCAGATGGGAAAGTTCGTACCCTTTTCCGAACGAATAGGTCAGCTCGTAACTTTCTTTTGTCGTCACGCTGCTGATCTGCACCAGACGATACCCTTCCTCTTTCCTTTTCAGGCATTCGGAGAGCAGGTCTTCCGGTTGAATGGTCAAGATCTCACCGTTTTGCATCATGAAACTCCTTCCGCCGGGGGGCTGGTTTTGCTCTTATTTTTCAGCTTTTCCCGTTTTTCATTCAGAAGCGCGACGGCCTTGAGGACGCCGTCGATGATCGCTTCCGGTCTCGCGGCGCATCCGGGAACATAAACATCCACCGGGATCACGGTGTCCGTTCCCCCAAGAATATTATAGCACTCTTTGAAAATTCCGCCGTCGCACGCGCAGATCCCCACGGCGACGACCACCTTCGGGTTCGGCATCTGGTCGTAAAGCTGGCGCACCACCGGCTCGTTCTGCCGGTTGATTCCGCCGGTGATCAGAAAGATGTCCGCGTGCTTGGGATTGCCCGTGTTGATCACGCCGAAGCGCTCCAGGTCGTAAACGGGGGTCATGCAGGCGAGAACCTCGATATCGCAGCCGTTGCAGCTTGAACCGTCATAATGCAAAAGCCATGGCGATTTTGAAACCTTGGACATAAAAACCGCCTCCTTATTTTATCATGGTAATGATCATCAGGTTGATAACGCCCGCCACCAGCGTGACCATCCAAGTGGTTTTCAGCATCGTCTGCCATTTTACCCTGGAGCAGGTGTTGTCGATCAGGATCTCGAGAAGATAGGTCAGGATGCAGACCAGAACGGCCACAAGGATGCTTCTGGGGTCCGCGTTCAGAATGAAGAGCGCGACGACGCCGAGCAGGAAGATGGTTTCATACCAGTGGGCGATTTCCACCAGGCCCAAAGAGCTGCCGGAAATCTCGGTCGTCATGCCCTTCACCATTTCCTGGTGCGCATGGTGGGACGTGCTCAGGTCGAACGGATGCTTGCGCAGCTTGATCGTCAGAATGAAGACGAACCCCGCGAAAATTCCGGGAAGGAACGCGATGGCGGAGCGTCCTCCGGAAGCAATCTCCCGCACGGAGAAGGAACCAGTCGCCACATAAAAGCCGATCGCCGAAAGCAGCACCATCGGTTCGTACGACATGGTCTGCATCAGCTCGCGTTCCGCGCCCATCGAGCTGAACGGGGAATTCGCGCTGAAGGCGGCCATCATATAGAAGATCTCCGCCAAAGTCAGCGCGAAGAAAACCAGAAGCAGGTCGCCGCCCCAGAAAAACAGGCAGCCCGTAAAGACGATGAAGAACAGAAAGCCGCAGATCAGGAAGGTCTGGATCCGGTTGACGGAGACGGGCTCCTTCGCGAAGAGCTTGGAAAGGTCGTAAAACGGCTGAAGCAGCGGCGGGCCCTGACGGCCCTGCAGGCGCGCGGAGATTTTCCGGTCGGCCCCGTTGAGCAGCCCGCCCAGAACCGGGGCGAGGATCAGATAAAGAACGAGAAAAAGCCAGGATTCTTTCATTACACCATACCTCCGATCCCGAGAACGATCAAAACGATAATCACGGCGCTGGAGAAAATCAGGGAGGGCTTCAGCAGGCGCTTTTCCCCGAAATAATCCTCCAGATACCAGTTGGCGAGGTAGGCGCTCTTTTCGCCGCCCATGGAATCGGTAAAGGTGCGGTCGTCTCCATGATTGATGCCCGCCATATAGGTGTTGACGATCTTGTTCTTCTCGCCTACGGAAAGAATCCGCAGGACGACCGGCAGTACGGCGATCGCAATCAGCATCATCAGCATGATGATGACGTTTCCGCGTCCGATGATATCCGGAATGGAATCCTGGAACATCACGGAAAGGAACGGCTCGATCAGATAGGAGGAGGCGAGGGGGAACGTCAGAAGGAGCACGATCATCACCGCGGCGTGCGTGATCAGCGAAACCCATTCGGTGCTGTGCGCGGCCTCGTGCTGCCGCTTGGAGCCGTTGTGCACGGCGACGAGGCTTCCGAGCCATTTGCCCCAGTAGAACAGGGTGGTGGCGCTGCCGTAAATCAGGAACACGACGAGCAGGATGCTTTTGGAATCGATGAACGCGCGCAGGGCCGCCCATTTGGAAACCAGCATGCCGAACGGCGCGAGGAACATTCCGCAGATGCCGACGATCATGATGAACGCGAGCCTCGGCAGCCTGACGATCAGGCCGTGCATGTCTTCAATATTGCGGCTGCCGATGGAATTTTCCACCGCGCCGACGGACTGGAACAGCATGGACTTCGAAACCGCATGGAACATCATCAGCAGAATGCCGGCCCAGACCGCCTCGTGGTTGCCCACGCCGGCGCAGGCGGCGATCAGCCCTAGGTTGGAAACCGTGGAATACGCCAGCACCTTTTTCCCGTCGCTCTGCGCGATGGCAAGGCACGAGGCGGCGAGGAAGGTGAAGCCGCCCACGGTCGTCACCATCAGGCCCGCGACGTTGCCGGCCATGGCGGGGGAAAGGCGGATCAGCAGATAGACGCCGGCCTTCACCATCGTGGCGGAGTGCAGCAGCGCGGAAGTGGGCGTCGGCGCGACCATCGCGCCGAGCAGCCAGCCGGAAAACGGCATCTGCGCGCTTTTGGTCAGCGCCGCGAAGGCGAGCAGGATCACGGGAATCACGGCAAGGCCGTCCGCGCTTGCGGCAAGCTCTTCCAAGCCGATGATGTGAAGCTCGGCCGCGCTGTAAGTGATGGCGAGCGCAAAGCCCAGCCCGCCCAGAAGGTTCATCCAAAGGGCGCGGAAGGAATTATGGATGGCCTCCGGCGTCTGGCTGTAGCCGATGAGCAGGAACGAACAGATGCTGGTGATTTCCCAGAAAAAATACATCCAGGTCAGGTTGCTGGAAAACACCAGGCCGAACATCGCGCCGAGAAAGACGAACAGCATGGAAAAGAAGAAATTCCGCCGGTCCTTGAACTCTTTGTGGTGCTCGTGATAATCCTTCATGTAGCCGATCGCGTAGACGCAGATCAAACCGCCGATCCCGCCGACGATCAGGCACATGATCAGGGTGAGGTTGTCCGTCAGGATGTGGTCGCCGGGGATTTCCGTCTTCCCGGAAAGCTCCAGCCAGGTGATCAGTCCCGTCTGCGCGATGGAAAGCAGGAAGGCATAATATTTTTTGTAGCGGAAGCTGTAATATGCAACAAGCGCCACAATCACCCATTCACCCGCCAGAATCAGCGCGTTGATCCCCGGCGTGTGGGGAAGATAGGTAGTTGTCCCGCCCCGGATAAAAGCGGTGACCACAAAGAAGAGCATCACTGCGATGATTACGGTGCAACAGGTAAGGAACACAAATTTTCGCACTTTGCCCGCTTTTTTCAGGAAGGCCATGAAAAGGGCGGCCGCAAAGGGAAAACAGATCAAAAATGCTATGATAGGCAAAAAAAATTCCCCCTCAGAAAGTACTGCCGAATATCATAAATCACTAAAAAAATCTTTTTACCAATGCCTCTTGTATTTTACTTCACAAGCAGAAGAGTGTCAATTTAAAACGGGAAGTGCTTTTGCGGGAGGATTTCAAGAATTGTTAAATTTTAGATAAAAAGTCAAAAAAAGAGCATTTCACATCATGAAATTTGTGAAATGCTCTTCAACTTATGTGTAACATATACAAATTCTACCCTGAAAAATTCTCTGTTAAATGACAAACAAAATCATACCGCCCGGTTTTCCGCTCTGTGTTGCGGCCGAAAAGGGCGGTGAATCCCCTCTTATGGCCCGGCAGGCTATGCCTCGGCTTTTTTTGCATCCTTCTTTTCCCAGCTCATGGCAAGCTCGGGCTTGCCGGAATCGGAGTTCATCTGTTCCCGCACGATCTGAAATCCGCATTTTTTGCAGAATTCAACGCCCTTCCTGTTTTCCTTGTAAACGGAAAGCTCCAGATGCGGGTAGCGCTCCTGGCACCATTCGACCAGCTTGGTTCCGACTCCCTGGCCCCAGTTGTCCGCGTCGACGAACAGCGCGCCGACAAAGCTGTCCTCCAGAATGCTGATAAAGCCCTTCAGGCGGCCGTGGTCGCCGTACACGAAGGTCTTTGCTTCGGACAGGTGTTCGTTCCGGACAACCCGGTACTGTTCGAGCCAATATTCTCTCGGGATGAACGGATTCGCTTTCGTCACGGAATTCATCCAAAGCTGCATCACGGTATCCAGCTCATCTTTATGAAACTCTCTAATCATCGCAGTTGCTCCAATCTTTGTTAATTGTTTCCCCGGCTGCGGGAACCTGCGCCGGACGTTCCGCCGGCGGAACGGAGCGCCCGAAACCGCAGCAGCCCCGCAGCGGCAGCCTCCCCGGGCCGCAGGACGGAATCCCTTGTGCAGGGGCAGAACTGAAAAACGCGGTGCCGCCCTTTTCAGCTCTGCCGGGGAACCAGAACGGGCCCGGGCGACGGCAAGAGGCCCAAATCCGGCTTAACCAGATACTTTTTCATCCCAACCCCCGCTCCTTTCTGGCGATAATATACAATATATTATACTACAACTTCGCAAAGAAGAAAAGTAAAAAATCAAAAGAATAAACGAAAAGCGCACAGTCCTGATACTGAGCGCCCCCCGTTCGGTCTTACATGAGCTTGTTATTTATTATAGCATGGAATTCTGAAAATGCAAGAAAAAATTTGCAGCCTTCATAAATACAAATGAATAAACGGAGTTTACCATAAAAAAAGAAGCTTTATGAATCAAAATTCCTGTGTTTTTTCACAAAACGATCCGGTTATGCGGCGTCCTTTTCCGCTTGGCCGCCGGGCGCCGTTGGAACGGGCCGGAAGCCCGGAAAATTCCGACATTTTGCACAAGCCGGGACGAAAAAATCGGGAAAGAAGTGGAGACTGTGCCGAACCGCGCCGAAGCGTTTTGAAAATCGCGGGGTTTATGGTAAAATAACAAAAGCCTTTCCATGATGGAATTGTTTCCCGGGCGGGATGCGGCCCGGATTTTTACGGAGGAAATTTATGATTACAGTATCTGATCTGGGTTTGAGCTTCAACGGGCAGGACCTGTTTTCCCATGTCGACCTTCTTTTCACCGCGGGCAACTGCTACGGGGTGATCGGCGCAAACGGCGCCGGGAAGTCCACCTTCCTGAAGATCCTTTCCGGGGAGCTGGAGCCGACCCGGGGAGAAGTGACGGTCGACCCGAAGCTGCGCATGTCCGTGCTGCGGCAGGACCACTATGCCTTTGAGGCCTTCACCGTGTTCGATACCGTGCTGCAGGGCAACCCGCGGCTGTATCGGGTGGCGAAGCAGAAGGATGCCCTTTACGCCAAAGAGGATTTTTCCGAGGAGGATGGAAACATCGCGGCCGGGCTGGAAGCGGAGTTTGCCGAAATGAACGGCTGGGATGCGGAGACGGAAGCCGGAAAGATCCTGCAGGGGCTCGGCCTTTCCGCCGACCTTCTCCAGGCGCGGATGAGCTCGCTCGCGGGGAGCGAGAAGGTCAAGGTCCTGCTGGCGCAGGCCCTGTTCGGGCAGCCGGACATCATTTTGCTGGACGAGCCGACGAACGGCCTGGACATCCCTTCCGTCGGCTGGCTCGAGGATTTTCTGATGGATTACTCGGGCACGGTGATCGTGGTGTCGCACGACCGCCATTTTCTCAACGACGTCTGCACCCATATCGTCGATATCGACTACACGCGGATCCGGCTCTATGTGGGCAACTACGATTTCTGGTACGAGTCGAGCCGGCTGATGCAGCGGATGATCCGGGATCAGAACAAGAAGAAGGCAGATAAAATCAAGGAGCTGCAGACCTTTATCCGGCGGTTTTCCGCGAACAAGTCGAAATCCCGCCAGGCGACCTCCCGCAAAAAGCTGCTGGACAAGATCACGGTGGAGGAGATGCCCGCTTCCTCACGCCGGTATCCGTACGTCGGGTTCCAGATGGACCGCGAGCCCGGCAAGGAGATTCTGGCGGTGGAAAATCTGAGCAAGACCGTCGACGGGGCTAAGGTGCTCGACAACGTTTCGTTCCGGGTAAACCGCGGCGACAAGATCGCGTTCCTCTCGGAAAACGGGATCGCGGTGACCACGCTGTTCAAAATCCTCATGGAGGAGCTGGAGCCGGACGGGGGGGGCTTTCAGTGGGGCGTCAGCACCAGCCGGTCCTATTTTCCGCTGGACAACTCCCCGTTTTTCAGCGGGTGCAATCTCAGCGTCATCCAGTGGCTCGAGCAGTATTCCAAAGATACCACGGAAACGTATCTGCGGGGCTTCCTCGGCAAGATGCTTTTTTCGGGCGAGGATGTTCTGAAGCCTGTCGGCGTGCTTTCCGGCGGGGAAAAGGTGCGCTGTATGCTGTCGCGCATGATGATGTTCGGCTCGAACGTCCTGCTGCTCGACCAGCCCACGAACCATCTGGATCTGGAGTCCATCACGGCCGTCAACAACGGCCTGATCGAATTTAAGGGAATCGTGCTCTTTTCCTCGCACGACCGCCAGTTCGTGCAGACCGTCGCCAACCGCATCATCGAGCTGCGCGGGGGCGGCGTGACGGACCGCGTCACCACCTACGACGAATATCTGGAAGGAAAAGAGCGGAAATAACGAAAGGGGAAAAGATCATGGCAATCGAAGCGGTAAGGGAATATCTGAAACAGTTCGGCCGGGACGGCGACGTATTGGAATTCGACGTCTCCAGCGCTACGGTGGAGCTTGCGGCGCAGGCCCTGCAGGTGGAGCCTGCACGGATCGCGAAGACCATCGCGCTTAGGGACGGGGATGGATGCGTGCTGATCGTCGCGGCGGGCGACGGGAAGATCGACAATTCCCGCTTTAAGAAGAAGTTCGGGATGAAGGCGAAAATGCTGGCCCCGGAAGAGACCGTCGCGCTGACCGGGCACGCCGTGGGGGGAATCTGCCCGTTCGCGAATCCCTTCTGCGCCCGCGTGTTCCTGGATGTGTCCCTCAAGCGTTTTGAAAATTATAAAAAACTGCAAAAAGAGGTGGCTTTATATCTACCTGTGTCATGTAGAATATCTTTAACCTTTTGCCTTTATCGGAAGGCGGCGGATTTAATGACACAATCTCATTTAACGTATCATTTAAAAGACCTGTTTTTATTCTTAAATGCGAGTTTTTATAAACTTCTATAATGAGGCCCATAAGATTCTGTACTCTAAGTCCTGTTAATGCCGACACAAAAATTATTAATGCATCGACAGCAATAACAGTTAGTTGTAGATTAAACGAAAAGGATCTTTTGACACATCTAATAAAAATTTTACTTCACTTTTATCGTATAAACGATCTTCAAGGGTTTCATCACCTATGTTAAATTTCCAATAATCTTATTAATTCATCTATCATATTTTGTAAATCAGCGGGACTCATAAAAATAATAACACTGTTTGAATGATTTAATAATTTTGACATTGTTGATATATCTATTGAATCACCATTTTTTAATAAATCAATAATTAATGAGGATGTAACCTCAGGCCAATCAGAGGCCTTTTCTCTACTTGGATAGACATCTAAGATATATGATGCATCAATAGTATTTAAAACTTCAGCTATTTCTTTATGAAGGGCTTTTGTTCTTGAAAAAGTATGTGGTAAAAATACTCCAGCGATTTTTTTGGTTGGGTATTTTTGACGAGCAGCCTCAATAACAGCCTTCATTTCTGTTGGATGATGGGCATAATCATCAATAATAACTGCATCTTTAATAAATGTTTCATTAAATCTTCTTTTAGCACCCATATAAGTAGTAAGATTATAAACAACTTGATCCATATTTAATCCTTCTAAATATGAGGCTACTATAACAGCTAAAGTGTTTAAGATCATATGTTTACCAAAGAGGTTAATTGTAATATGTTTTAATAAATTATTTTTATAATTTATAAAGTTACTTTATGTTAGAGTTTACCTTACTCAATATACTTAAATAGCAAAAGGATTAATGTACATTGCTAACAAGTGTCATGTTAG
>ENA-UOOK01005072-UOOK01005072.1-fermentation-metagenome-genome-assembly--contig:-NODE-5072-length-13538-cov-3.609879_pt1 | contig 13538 bp, 14 predicted proteins | sample MGYA00245777_ERZ724023 | MGnify/ENA primary metagenome ERZ724023 (study PRJEB28704, sample SAMN03018312) | fermentation metagenome | biome: anthropogenic terrestrial biome; feature: soil; material... | reverse complement strand
AATGCCCAACGGGATTAATCTTGTTTATAGTAGCGTGTATTTTAATTGTATTGGGCATTTCACTTATTAAGTGTTGCGAAACATAATTTGGAGGTTTGAGTAATGAAGGTAGTTGTTGTAAAGAGTCCGAAATTCTTAGGATTTGTATTAAGAAAGTTTTTCAACATAAAAAAGGAACAGTAAATATTTTATACCGGCTGCAAATGCAGTCGGTATTTTTTTACGTTAATGAGCATAAATCGTACAAGATTAGAATAACAATTATGTAGAAACAGGAAAAGGAGAGAGCCTTTATGGATTATATGCTTAACCGTGAGGCATTAACTACCAGCGAAGTTATTTATGACGGCTGCCAGGAGCAGCCTGTTGATCTGGACATAAGTTTACCTGACTATTGTCCCGATATTCAGCGAATATTAAAATGCCAGGTGTATCCTCGAATTTGCTCCAGATGTATTACAGGCGATAAACTTGAGATTGAAGGTTTCTATACAGTAAAAATTCTTTACCTCGATTCCGGTGGTTCATGTGTGCGCTGCTATGAAAGCCGCGAGTCTTTTTCTGCCGTCATATCGCTAAAACAAAATGCTGATAATGCACAAATTGAATCGTTCACACGTGTTGAATATATTAATTGCCGTGCTACAAGTCCACGACATCTTGATATACACGGTTCGTTTTCAGTTTGCGCAAAAGTTATTTGTCAGGGAGAAAGTGAAGTAATTTCAAATATCGAGGGCGCGGATATTGAACAGCAGAAAAAAATTCTTTCACTTAATAAGGTGGCCGGCGTCACTCAGCATCAGTTCAGTGTGGATGAAGTGCTGGAATTGGGACAGGGCAAACCTCCTGCAGATATTCTTATTCGTACAGATGCGTTTGTTTGTCTTGAAGATTACAGTGTTGTTGCAAATAAGCTTATGCTTAAGGGTAAAGTGTGCATAAAATTTTTATATTCGTCCGGCGATGATGCTTCTTTGGAAATCATGGAATATTCTATTCCATTTAACGAAATGGCAGACTGTGAAGGAATATCCGACGACTGTATTTATAAGATTCAATTAAACATTATTGGAGTAGATGCTGTAATAAAAAATGACTACTCAGGGGACCAAACATATTTTGATGTCCAAATAAAGATATTGGCAGATATTGCATCATATAAAAAAGCCGAAGTATCTTTTGTAACTGATGCATATTCAAAGCAGTATGAATTAAACGCAAATTACAAGCAAAAGAGTATTGACAATGTTATTGAATTTATCAGCGACGACTATACCAATAACTGTACGTTGGAGCTGGAAGATACGTCCGTATCAAAAGTAATAGATATTTGGAACGAAATGAGTACGGTTTCAGCCGAATATTCAAACAGTCAAATTAATTACAAAGGCAAAATTAATTTGTGCGTTCTTGCAGTAAATTCGGAAGATACTCCAATTTATTTCGAGCGTATGGTTGATTTTGAGTATGCTCATGCATATTCGGCAGAGTATGAAAACATTAAATGCAATGCACAAATGTATGTTGCAGGTATTAGCTACCGCATTATGTCAGGCGGTATAGAAGTAAAAGCAGATTTAAGGCTGAGAGCAAGTATTTACAACCAATACAGCTTTAAGGTCATAACCGAAGTCCAAGCCGACGAGAATAAACCAAGGACACAGGATAAATCTGCGGCTATTAGCATTTATTATGCTAATGCCGGCGAGAGTCTATGGAATATCGCCCGCGAATATTGTACATCGGTAAATGCAATTAAAACGGAAAACGACCTTGCCGGAGATTTCGTAGAGAGTAGGGGGATGCTGCTTATTCCAATGTAAGAGTAGACCGCCTAAATTAAAAAAAATTTCTCTGCCTGAGGGGGAGGTAAAATGGAAGAACGCAATATTTATAGTGATATTTCTCAGCGTACGAACGGTGATATTTATATAGGAGTGGTTGGGCCGGTCAGAACAGGAAAATCCACTTTTATAAAAAAATTCATGGACACAATCGTTGTTCCGAATATGGACTCTAATTATTCACGTGATCGTGCAATAGACGAAATGCCGCAATCTGCGGCAGGGCGCACTATCATGACTACGGAGCCAAAATTTATTCCGGAGCAGGCCGTAAAAGTAAACATTGACGACAGTGCGTCTTTTTCGGTAAGAATGATTGACTGTGTAGGCTATATTGTTCCGAGTGCACTTGGATATATCGAAAACGATATGCCGCGAATGGTAATGACTCCATGGTATGAAGAACCGATACCATTCAACATGGCGGCAGAAATTGGTACGAAAAAAGTTATTACTGAGCATTCCACTATAGGTTTGGTTGTAACTACAGATGGCAGTATAAGCGACATTCCGCGTGAAGAATATGAAGAAGCGGAAGAAAGGGTTATAAACGAGCTAAAAGAAATTGATAAGCCGTTTATTGTACTGTTAAACTGCACTGTCCCGAATTCAGATTCGTCAATTTCAATGGCACGGCAGCTTCAGGAAAAATATGAAGTTCCTGTTTTACCTGTTAACTGCATGGATATGGAAGAAAAGGAAATAAAGAATATCTTATCAAAAGTATTGTTTGAATTCCCTGTTAAATCCATAAAAGTTGATATGCCTAAATGGATTTGCAGTCTTGAAAAAGATCATTGGCTGCGGTCTGCTGTATTTTCAAACATTCAACAATCCGCATCAAAAATTTCGAGAATACGTGAAGTATCAAGTATAGTTGACGAAGTTCAAAAATGCGAATATGTAAGCGGAGCAAAAACGTCTGCAATTGATTTGGGTACAGGAAATGCACGCATTTGTGTAGACTTACAGCAAAATCTGTTCTATAAAATTCTTGGAGAAAAAACAGGAATTGAAATCGAAGACGAGGGCGGTTTGCTCGACAGTATCCTTGCTCTTAATAAAATTAAAAATGAATATAATAAAATTAAAGATGCTTATCATGATGTCCAAGAAACAGGATATGGCATTGTAATGCCTGATATTGATGAGCTGACCTTAGAAGAACCCGAAATTATCAAACAGGGTGGCAAATACGGTATTCGCTTAAGGGCAGCGGCACCGTCAATACATATGATGAAAACAAGAATTACTACCGAAATTACTCCTATTGTAGGTTCTGAACAACAGTCACAGGAATTAATTATGTACCTTCTTAATGAATTTGAAGAAAGTCCTTCAAAAATTTGGGAATCGAATATATTTGGAAAGAGCCTGCACGAGCTTGTAAACGAGGGGTTACACAACAAGCTTTATCGTATGCCTACTGATGCACGCGATAAAGTCAGAGAAACAATTGAACGCATTATTAATGATGGATGCAATGGCTTAATATGTATAATTTTATAGTCAAATTAGAAAAATGGTTTGGTAAAAAAATTACCAGACCATTTTTTTAGTTATTGATAAATATAATATAACATTATATAATATAATAATATATGAAATAATGTTATAAGGAAGTGCAAATATGTTTACGATTGTCGAAAAGCGCAGACTGAACGATTCAATGACACTTATGGCAGTAGAGGCTCCGTATATTGCCAAAAAGGCAAAAGCGGGACAATTCATAATACTGCGTGTTAATGAATTCGGAGAGAGAATTCCACTTACAATTGCAGATTACGATAGAGAAAAAGGTACAATAACTATTATTTACCAAAAAGTAGGTAAAACAACAATGTTATTGGATGAATTAAATGAGGGAGATGCTATTCTCGATTTTATTGGGCCTTTAGGAAAAGCTACAGAGCTTGAAGGGTATAAAAAAGTCGCCGTAATAGGAGGAGGCGCAGGATGTGCTATAGCATATCCTCAAGCAAAAGCACTTCATTCTATGGGTGCAAAAGTAGATATGATTGCCGGTTTTCGCAATAAAGATATAATTATACTTGAAGACGAAATGAATGCTGCTTCTGATAATTTAATACTTACTACGGATGACGGTTCAAATGGAAACAAGGGATTTGTTACTGATGCACTTCGTGAACAAATTGAAAACGGAGCAGGTTATGATTTGGTTATTGCAATCGGGCCTCTTGTTATGATGCGTGCCGTATGTAATCTTACAAAAGAATATAATATAAAAACAATAGTAAGCATGAACCCGATTATGATTGATGGTACGGGCATGTGTGGCGGATGTAGAGTTACTGTTGGCGGAGAAACCAAATTTGCATGTGTTGACGGCCCTGATTTTGATGGTCATCAAGTTGATTTTGATGAAGCTATAAAAAGGTCTAAAACTTACAATGAATTTGAAAAAGAAGCAACGCGTAAACACAAATGCAACTTAATGGGGGGGATAGACAATGCCTAATATGACACCAAAAAAGACACCAATGCCAGAGCAGGAACCAAATGTTAGAAATAAGAATTTTGAAGAGGTTTCTCTTGGATATACAAAAGAAATGGCTATGCAAGAAGCAAAAAGATGCCTTAATTGTAAACATAAACCTTGTGTAAAGGGTTGTCCTGTAGGAGTCCGTATTCCTGAATTTATTCATTGTGTCGCAGAAGGCGATATGGAAAAAGCATATCAAATTATTAAATCCACAAACTCACTCCCCGCAGTATGCGGTCGTGTATGCCCACAGGAAGTTCAGTGCGAAAGTCAATGTGTCCGCGGAATTAAAGGCGAGCCTGTAGGAATAGGACGTCTGGAACGCTTTGTTGCAGATTGGCATATGAAAAACGGCAAAGCAGAACAATTTGATGTAAAATCTAACGGGCACAAAGTTGCTGTTATCGGCGGCGGTCCTGCAGGTCTTACTTGTGCGGGCGATTTGTCGGCAATGGGTTATTCCGTAACAGTATATGAAGCTCTGCATACAGCCGGCGGCGTATTAATGTACGGGATTCCGGAATTCAGGCTTCCTAAGAAAATAGTTAAAAAGGAAATTGACGCCCTTCAAGAAAAAGGTGTAGAAATCCAAACCGATATGGTTATGGGTAAAGTATTGTCGGTGGACGAGCTTTTTGAAATGGGCTATGAGGCGATATTTATCGGTACAGGTGCCGGTTTACCAAACTTTATGAATATTCCGGGTGAAAGCTTGGTTGGTACTTTTTCGGCAAATGAATTTTTAACAAGAGTTAATTTAATGAAAGCATACCGTGAAGAATATGATACTCCTATTATAGATTTTAAAAACGTTGCTGTAATCGGCGGAGGAAACGTTGCCATGGATGCCGCAAGAACAGCAAAGCGTTTAGGTGCAGAAAATGTCTATATAATTTACAGACGTGCTGAGGAGCAAATGCCTGCACGTAAAGAAGAAATACATCATGCAAAAGAAGAAGGAATTAATTTTAATCTTCTTCGTAACCCTGTAGCCATTCACGGTGATGAAAACGGCAGGGTAAAGTCAATTGAATGCGTAGAGATGGAACTCGGCGAACCGGATGCATCGGGAAGACAAAGGCCTATTCCCAAAAAAGATTCAAATTTTGAGATTAAGGTTGACTGCGTTGTTGTTGCTATCGGTAATTCACCGAACCCATTAATCCGCTCAACCACAGAAGGACTTGAGGCAAACAGACGCGGATGTATAGTTGTAGATGATAAAACTATGGCTACAACTCGCGAAGGTGTTTATGCAGCAGGTGACGCAGTAAGCGGTGCCGCAACTGTTATTTTGGCAATGGGTGGCGGAAAAGAAGCGGCTCGCGCAATTGACGATTATATAAAATCTAAAAATTCCAAGTAATAACATAAAAAAACCGTCGTTTTATACGGCGGTTTTTCTTTATGCCTTTTTTCAAAACTGTTACAAATTCGCTGCAATAAAAGGTAATTATTTAAAGAGATAATCAAATAATCGGATAAGTCATCTTCTTGTCTTTTTTATCATATTATTATTGGGATGCAAAATTTTCAGGAGGGATAATGATGAATGACTTTAGTGGGAAAGATTATAATGAAAAGCAAAAAATCATTGAAAAAAATAATAAGAAGAAAGCACGAATAATGAGCACAAGGCTTTTAACGGTGATTCAGATAACAGTTTGTTCTATTGTTTTAGTGGCCGCAGTATGTATAAGATTTTTTACTACAAATACTTATGCAACAATAAAGAACTGGTATTTTGAAAATGTAAATAATTCAGTAATTGCTGATGAAGACATTGAAAATGTAAAACATTCCGTAGTAGAGCTGTTTTCATCAGGCGCAGATTTGTTTTCCGGTGACAGTGTAAAAGTAAAGTCAGGGACTCCCGCGGAGAATACTCAATCAAAAGCTTCATCATCAGCACAAACTCAGTCAAATATACAGCAGGTTGTGCATTAGTGGTATTAATAAAAGATGACATTTACAATAAAAAACTGCAAAATAACAGTAAGCTTTTTATTTTTGGCTGTACTTGCAATATTTTTACTGTGTAATGATAATAATATTGCACAGTCTGGTATTTGTGCAGCATTTATACATGAATTAGGCCATCTGATTTTTATGTTCAAATTTGGCTTTAATCTGATAGAGATAAAGTTTACTCCTTTTGGAATTGATATAATAAAGTCCTCAAATCTAAATCAAAGTTATTTAAAAGATGCTTTTATTTCACTTTCCGGTTCGGCTGTAAATTTGGCTGTAATACCGGTATTCAGTTTACTTAATTACAACTACTTTTATTATTTTATTTTAGCTAATGCAGCGCTTGGCATTTTTAATCTTCTTCCAATTGAACCGTTGGACGGAGGTCAGGCTCTTTATTCTTTACTGTGTATTCGTTTCAGTTCTGAAAAATCTGCAAAAATTGTTTCTGTTGTCTCGTTTATTGTACTTATTCCAATTGCGGTTTTGGGATTTATTATTCTTTTTAAACTTCCGGGAAATTTTTCACTGCTTATATTATGTGTATATCTCATGTTTCTTCTCATATTCAAAAACGGAAGATATTATTGATTTGCAATATCAAACAAGGGGAAGTATAATAACACATATATGTATTTCGGAGGAATTAAATGATTAACAATAGAATTGAAAAATTGCTTTCTAATGTACAAAAACCCGGACGATATGTAGGCGGGGAAATAAATAGCATAATAAAACAGAAAGATGAAGTTGATGTACGCTTTGCATTTTGTTTCCCTGACATTTACGAAGTTGGAATGTCACATCTTGGAATGAAAATCCTTTACAGCCAGCTTAATCAAGTGCCGTTTATTTGGTGTGAACGTGTATTTGCGCCTTGGGTGGATATGGAAGAACAAATGAGACAAAATGATGTTCCGCTCTACGCGCTTGAAAGCGGAGACAGCATTGCAGATTTTGATATTATAGGATTTACTCTTCAATATGAATTGAGTTTTACCAATATACTTAATATGCTTGATTTAGCAGGTATACCTTTGAAATCAAAAGATCGACATTCTCTTTCTCAACTTGTTGTAGCGGGAGGCCCCTGTACCTGCAATTCTGAACCTTTAGCCGATTTTATTGACTTGTTCTTTATCGGTGAAGGGGAAGAAGTTGATTTAGAGGTAATAGACTTATATAGAAAATATAAAAAAGAAAATCGTTCAAAACAGGAATTTTTAATTGAAGTTTCTAAAATTCAAGGTGTTTATGTTCCGTCATTATATGATGTAACGTATAATGAAGACAACACTATTAAATCGGTTACACCTAAGTGCGGAGCGCCTGCAACTGTAAAAAAACGTATTATGACGAATATTGATAATTCATATTATCCTGAAAAATTTGTAGTTCCTTTAATCGAAATTGTACATGATAGGGCTGTTGCCGAAGTTTTGCGCGGATGTATCCGAGGATGTCGTTTTTGTCAAGCGGGTTTTATTTATCGTCCGTTTAGAGAAAAATCAGTCGATGTTATAGACAGACAATGCCATGCACTGTGTGATAATACCGGCTATGATGAAATATCACTTTCTTCTTTGAGTACGAACGACTATTCAAAAATTGATGAACTTCTTGATAAGCTTTTATTGTGGACTAATAAAGAGAAAACGGGGATATCACTGCCGTCACTGAGGGTAGATAGTTTTTCTACCGAACTTATGAATAAGATAAAATCAGTGCGAAGAAGCGGACTTACATTTGCACCGGAAGCAGGTACACAGAGGTTAAGAGATGTTATTAATAAGAATGTATCCGAAGATGACCTTTTAAAAACCGTAACAACAGCTTTTAAAGGCGGATGGACAACCATTAAGCTCTATTTTATGATTGGACTTCCTACAGAAACTTTGGAAGATATCGCCGGAATTGCAGAACTCGGACAGAAAGTCGTAGATACATTTTACAATAACCCGGACAAGCCGCGCGGAAAAAGTGTGAAGGTAACCGTAAGTGCATCTTCTTTTGTTCCAAAACCATTTACTCCGTTCCAGTGGGAACCGCAGGATACAATAGAAATGCTTCAGAAAAAGCAAAGACACTTAGTAAGTTCGGTAAAAACCAGGAAAATACAAGCCAATTGGCACGATGCCGATACAAGCTTTTTAGAAGCTGTATTTGCGCGCGGTGACCGTCGATTGTGTGATGTTCTGCTTGAAGCGCATAAAAGTGGATGCAAAATGGACGGCTGGCAAGCTTTTTTTTCACTTCCAAAGTGGATTGAAATATTTAAAAAGTGCAATGTAGATCCTGCATTTTACGCTAACAGAAGAAGAAGTTTCGATGAAATTCTTCCGTGGGATCATATTGATTACGGAATAAAAAAATCTTTTTTGATTAACGAATGTAAAAAAGCCTATGAAAACGTCACTACTCCCAATTGTCGTGAAAAATGTTCCTCATGTGGTGCAGCTTGTTTTAAGGGAGGAATATGCAGTGAAAAACGTTAGAATATGGTTTAGAAAAGTCGGATTAGCGAAATATATCTCCCATCTTGATTTAAATAGATGTATGCTCAGGGCTATTCATAAAGCTAAAATTTCTTTATGGTACACTCAAGGCTATAATCCTCATCCATTTATTACTTTTGCACTTCCCCTGTCCCTCGGAATATGCGGGGAAAGAGAGAGCATGGATTTAAAACTTGAAGATGATGATATAACTAAAGAAGAAATCATTGAAAAATTAAATTCAGCTCTACCACATGATATAAAAGTTTTTGATGTTACCGAACCGGTAATGAAACCGGGTAAAATTGCCTATGCTTCTTTCATTATAAAAATAAATCCTGAAAATAAAAATATTGATGAAATTGTTATTCAAATAGCTGAATTGTTTAAACAGGATTCTATTATTGTTTCAAAACATACAAAAAACGGATATATCGACATGGATATTAAGCCTTATTTAGATAAAACAGTAGTCACCAAAATAAAAGGTAAAATTGTTATAAGTACAATGATTCCCGCAGGAAGTACATTCAATATAAACCCCAATTTATTATGTGACAGTATCAACAAATATTTGAACCTAAATTTATTTACTGAAATAACAAGGATAAACATATATAACGAGTCTCTTGAAGAATTTAAATAAGTCGTAAATTAATATTGCACAATCTATTCTATTGTGTTATTATATATAGGCATTTGGAATCCGCTAAGTTCTTTTAGTGGGGTTCAATGCCCGGTTCTACCGTGACATTGAAGCGGACAGTCCTCTGCCGTAATAGGCAAGAATGTCTGAAAATTTAGGAGGAAAATTCCATGGACGCATTGAAATTAATTGCAGAAAATTCTGTAAAAAAAGAAATACCAGAGTTTGAAATCGGTGACACTGTCAAGGTCGACGTAAATATCAAAGAAGGCGACAGAGAAAGAATTCAGGTTTTCGAAGGAACAGTTATTGCTCGCAAGGGCAGCGGTGTTTCAGAAACATTTACAGTAAGACGCCTTTCTTATGGTGTAGGTATCGAAAGAGTGTTCCCAATTCATTCACCTAATGTTAAAGATGTTAAGATTGTTCGCAGGGGACGCGTTCGCAGGGCAAAACTCTACTATTTGCGTGATAGAGTTGGTAAAGCTGCTAAAGTTAAAGAACAGCTTAAGTAATCTGTCAAATAGTGATTTAAAGGGACATGTATGTGTCCCTTTTTTGCTATTATTATATTTTCTGAAGAAGGTGATAGTCTTTGGATCAGGATATTAATAAAAAAAATTCTGAAACGGAAGATGCTGTAAAAGCTGAAAAAAGTTCTTTTATTGTTAACTGCTATGAATGGATGGAAGCCTTAATACCCGCGCTTATTATTATTGTTACAATTTTTGCTGTAATGTTTAGAATAATAACTGTTAATGGCGATTCAATGCTTCCTAATTTAAAAAACGGATATAAAGTTCTTTTATCATGTATAGATAGAAATTTTTCAAGCGGCGATATTGTTGTTATAGATAAACAAGGAATAAAGCTTAATCAAGTTATTATTAAACGAGTAATTGCAACAGAAGGTCAAATCGTAGATATAAATAGCAGCGGCATGGTGTCTGTTAACGGAGTTGAAATTGACGAGTCAGATTATATTGAAAATGGTATAACAAAAAGCGACGGCTATGATTTGGAATTTCCGCAAACAGTTCCCGATGGGCATGTCTTTGTACTTGGGGACAATCGTAAAATTTCCGATGACAGCCGCTCAAGTGATGTTGGAATGGTTGACGAGCGTTATATTATAGGAAAATTTCAATTTGTACTAATGCCTATTGAAAAATAGGGAATCCTTTATATAAAGGGGATGCCTATATATTGAGTTATAAAATTTTACATAAATACAGCAATTATCATCAAATGAATAGACCTGACAAAAACTCACGAATAATTGTCAATGTTTACGAATGGGTGGAAGCTTTAATTACCTCATTGATAGCAGTTGTAATAGTATTTACATTTATATTTAGGGTAGTAAATGTCAGCGGCCCATCGATGCTCCCTACACTGAAATCAAATGACCGAGTAATACTTAACAGTATGTTTTATAAACCCCAAAACGGTGATGTTGTAGTAATAACGCACACTAATAAATTAAAAGAACCTATTATTAAGCGCATAATTGCACTTGAAAATCAAGTTGTAGATATCGACTTGAATAGTGGAACTGTAAAAGTTGACGGCGTTGAACTCGATGAATCAGAATATATCCAAAACGAAATTACAAATCAGCCGACAGATTATGAGTTTCCTTTAAAAGTCCCCAAAGGACATGTTTTTGTACTCGGGGACAATCGCCCTATATCATGTGACAGCCGCTACAGTGATGTGGGCATGATTGACGAAAAATATATTCTTGGAAAAGCGGAAATAATTGTATTTCCGTTTAACAGAATTGGAAAGATAAAATAAAAATTAAAATTTATAGAGGAATAAAATGAGTGAAGCACAAACAATTCAATGGTTTCCGGGTCATATGACCAAAACAAAAAGACAGATTGAAAAAAGTTTAAAATTAGTGGATGTGGTAGCAGAAATAATAGATGCAAGAATTCCGATAAGCAGCCGCAATCCCGTTTTAAGTAAAATCATTCAAAACAAGCCGCGTGTTATTTTAATGAATAAATGCGATACTGCGGACCCGATACAGACTAAACGCTGGATTGAATACTATAAGGAAAAGGGCATACCAGCAATTGCAGTTGATTGTAAAACAGGGAAAGGTCTTAATGCGTTTATACCTCTTGTTAAAGACGTTTTAAGTGACCGCATAGAAGCTTGGAAGGCAAAAGGAATGGTATGTCGTCAAATACGTATCATGGTAGTAGGTATTCCAAATGTCGGAAAATCATCCCTGATTAACCGCCTTTGTAAAAACAGCAAAGCAAATGTTGAGGACAGACCGGGTGTAACCCGTTCTAATCAATGGTTTACTATTGGTAAAGGATTTGACCTTTTAGACACTCCCGGTGTTTTGTGGCCTAAATTTGAGGACAAAAATGTAGGAGAAAAGCTTGCTTTTACGGGAGCTGTAAAGGATGAAGTTGTGGATATGGAAGACCTTGCATCACGACTTCTTGAAGTTCTTTGCAAAAACTATGAAAATGCCGTGAAAAAAAGATATAAACTGGAAGACACCGATATTTCCGAGCTAAAAGGATATGAAGCTTTACAACTTATAGGCAAAAAGCGCGGAATGCTTGTTCCGGGAGGAGAAATTGATACCGAAAGGGCATCTATAATGGTATTGGATGAATTCAGAAGTGCTAAAATTGGCAGGATAACTTTAGAACAGGTTGGTAAATAATATGGATTGGTTTGCCTACGAAAAAAAAGCACGAGAGAATGGATATAAGACAATTTGCGGTATTGATGAAGCAGGGCGTGGTCCGCTGGCAGGTCCGGTTGTTTGTGCGGCTGTAATAATGCCGTTAGATAAAGAAAGTATTATAGAAGGCGTTAACGACAGCAAGCAACTAACCCCAAAAGTAAGAGAAGAGCTGTATGATAAAATAATTAATAAGGCAATTAGTTACAGTGTTTCATATATAGATGAAAAAATAATAGATAAAATTAACATTTTAAACGCAACCAAAGAAGGAATGTTAAAATGTGTTAATAACTTAGCAGTTATTCCGGATATTTTATTAATTGATGCTGTAAAATTAAAAACTGAAATACCCCAGGAAAATATTATACACGGTGACGAATTAAGTTATTCTATCGCAGCAGCTTCCATTCTTGCAAAAGTTTCCAGAGACAGATACATGGAAGAAATGGACAAAAGTTTTCCTCAATATAATTTTAAACAGCATAAAGGCTATGCAACTAAAGAACATATTAGTAAATTAAAAGAATTTGGTTGTTGCAACATTCACAGGCGTTCATTTATTAAACATTTTATAAGTGATGACGGTGTTGCTTTATGATGATTAATAAGTTAAACAAAATTTTCGGAAGTAAAGGCGAACTGATAGCTGCAAATTATTTAAAGAAACAGCATTATAAAATAGTAGAAACAAATTATAAAAACGAAATTGGTGAAATAGATATAATTGCAACTTATAACAAAATAATAGTTTTTGTTGAAGTAAAATTAAGTAACAGCAGCCGGTTCGGACGCCCCAGTGAACGTGTAAATATAGTTAAACAAAACAAAATAAGGTCCGTTGCTACGGTATATTTACAAAAGAATAAAAAATTAAACGACTTAGTTCGTTTTGATGTTATTGAAATTTTAAATGATAATATTAACCATATTGAAAACGCATTTTAAATATAAATGAAACGAAATTTAAATATAAAAAATTTTTAAAGTTTTCAACTTTTTTTATTGACACGCATATATTATTATGTAATAATGTAATTACGTAAATACATAATTACGTAATAAAAGGAGAATGTATATGGAATTAAAGGAAATAGAAAAAAGAGTAGAAAATTTAGAAAAGGAAGTTGAATTACTAAAAACGGAAAAGGGAACTGTTATCAGTAGACCAAAAGAATTTGCACCAAATGAAAACTTTATTAAATTTGAAGGGCAATTTCATACCGAAAGCACAGGGTGTGACTTTGGCGGCACATACGGACTTAAAATAATTGAAAAGCTAGACGAACGTGTTGCTACAATTTTTAGTTCACTTGGTAATAAAGAAAGGTTATTTATTTTACAAACATTGCTTTGTGAG
>ENA-UOOK01005071-UOOK01005071.1-fermentation-metagenome-genome-assembly--contig:-NODE-5071-length-13540-cov-57.369299_pt1 | contig 13540 bp, 9 predicted proteins | sample MGYA00245777_ERZ724023 | MGnify/ENA primary metagenome ERZ724023 (study PRJEB28704, sample SAMN03018312) | fermentation metagenome | biome: anthropogenic terrestrial biome; feature: soil; material... | reverse complement strand
AGTAAAGGAAGTAAAAGTTAAACTAATAGTCTATAACATAAACAAAAAAGTAATAAAGATTATTTACATCAAATTATGGATTTCTACAGAGCCCAATTCTATAACTCTTTTTTATATTTCCCCCAACGGGCCCCTTTTAATCTCTCCCAAAGCAACCTGAGCAAGATTCAAGCAAACTCACTACCAAAAATCCTCTATAAACCACAGATAAACACAGATGGACACAGATAGCTTGAATTCCTCGTCATCCGTGTTAATCAGTGTTCATCCGTGGTTCTTTTATCGAAGCCCCATTAACCATCCCTGATTCCCAACTCCATCTGGTCATCCAGTCGTCCCCCGACTATTTTTAAGCGGAGCTTGGCTGCATTGCTTCGCTCGCAGCCCCCGGACCCCGACAAAAAAGAAGTTTTCCTACCTCGAGAGCCTGGACGAGTTTTATGACGGTTTTATTATATTTCCTGCTGGCTCTTCCCCAATCTTTCCCGAAGCAACCTGAGCCAGACTCCAGCATTTTTTGAAAAAATCCCGCGGGCTTTAAATCAATCATTTTTAAAAAATTCGGCAGAGCGCTGTAAAAATATCTAAACTATTTATTAAAAATAGGGGTATAAAATACCAAATAGCTTAAATAATTATAGAGTGTATTTTACTAAAAATTAATATAGTTATATAAATTTCCAGGCAAGGGCGCGGAAAAAGTATGGAACTTGCAATAATTCTCGGCACCAGGCGCGAGAAAGAATGTTTATTAGGAAATGATAACTTAAATTAAAAATTTCTGGAGAGTGAGTCATGTCTTTTCAAATTAAAGATCATTTTATTAGCCCAGAAAGTCTCCAAAATGAGAGAGGCTTACCTATAGATTTTACTTCTCAAATAAAAGACTATTCAGTTAGCCCGGAAGGAGAAGAATTTTCACTACCGAGACCTGAAGAGTATAAAGAGGAATTTAACAGAATTAAGATTCTTGTAGATCAAGCCCGGAAAGAAGGGAAAGAAATAGTTGTTGTAATGGGAGTTGGATTCGTTGGAGCTGTGATGGCTGCAATCATTGCAGATACAAAAGACGAAAATGGAAACTACAGCAAATTTGTAATCGGCTGCCAGAGGCCGAGTACTCGCAGTTACTGGAAAATCCCCCTGCTCAACAGAGGACAGTCTCCTATAAAATCAGAGGACAAAGAAGTAGACGAGATAATAAAGCGCTGCATCCTTGAAACAAAAACCCTTGTAGCTACATATACAAATGAATGCCTGAAACTGGCTGACATTGTTGTAGTAGACATCCAGTGCGATTACATAAAGTGTGAGCTTGGAAATGTCAGGGCCGGAGAAGCAGACATGGAAGCACTCGAATCTTCCATGAAAATAATTGGAGAATATATCAACCCAGATTGTCTAGTCCTGATTGAGACAACTGTTGCTCCCGGAACAACGGAATTCGTTGCACTTCCACTACTGAAAAAGGCATTTTACAAGCGTGGAATAGACTCGACGCCTCTGCTTGCACATAGTTATGAGCGAGTTATGCCAGGAAAGGATTATGTTGCAAGTGTACGTGATTTCTGGAGAGTCTGTGCCGGTTGTACTGACGAAGCAAGAGTAAAGGTTGAGAAATTCCTCCACGAAGTTATCAACACCAAAGACTACCCTCTAACAGTGATGGACAGGCCGATAGAATCCGAAACCGCAAAAATTATTGAAAATTCATACCGCGCAACGATACTTGCATTCCTCAATGAATGGAGCCTTTTTTCCGAAAGAAACGGTGTAGATTTAATAAAAGTGATAAATGCAATAAAAATGCGCCCAACTCATAGTAATATAATCTTCCCAGGGCCTGGAATTGGAGGTTACTGCCTTCCAAAAGACGGAGGACTCGGTTACTGGGCATATAAGCACATCCTTGGTTTCGAAGATGGGGATGATGTTTTCAAGATTACTCCTACTGCAATAGACATCAACGACACAAGAGCCCTACACGTAGCTGAACTCACAAGAGATGCTCTCAGAAACATGGACAGGTACATTGCCGGAGCAGAGGTTCTGATCTGTGGAGCCAGCTACAGGCAGGATGTGGGAGACACCAGGTACAGCGGAAGCGAGATTGTCGTAAGGAAACTTACAGAAATGGGCGCTGAAATGCGTGCACATGACCCATACGTGGACCACTGGTACGAAATGGAAAGCCAGGACACATATCCAGTATCTGGCCAGTCCAGGAAATGTTTCTTCAGAAACCAGGATGTTTTGACAGAGCTAAATATGGAAAGTGACTTTTCAACCGCTATTAAAGGCGTTGAAGCCTTGATTTTTGCAGTCCCACATAAAGACTATCTTGGCCTTGAACCGGAAGATATCGTAAAAATGGCAGGCGGACCTATTGCAATTATTGACTGCTTCGGGATCTTATCCGACGAAAAAATAAGAAGATACTTCGAACTCGGCTGTGAAGTCAAAGCCCTTGGAAGAGGCCACATTCAGAGGATTAAAAAAGAAGTGCAGAAAAGCAAATTTCAAAAGCAAAATTCAAAGGTTTCTATAGTTTCACAAGTTTACAAGAAATGATCTTTGAAATACAAAAAAGTAATAGTCACTGGCGGAGATGAGACCTTATTGTTAAAGAATTGAATGTATGAAAAGATAAGAAACAGATGCTATGGGTGTGTATGTGGACAACCTTGAGAATTGTAATGTATGAATAGAGAATAAAATTTTGAGTGAATTAGACAGTTAAAAGAGGAAAATATATGAAGGGGATAATTCTTGCTGGTGGTAATGGTACACGTCTTTATCCTATGACAAAATCAATATCAAAGCATCTTTTACCTATTTATGACAAACCTATGATATTTTATCCATTATCAGTATTGATGTTAGCAGGAATCCACGAAATATTGATTATTTCAACTCCAAGAGATATTCCACTTTATCAAAATTTACTTGGCAATGGATGTCATCTAGGCTTAAAAATTTCATATGAGATACAGGAACAACCCAGGGGAATTGCAGAAGCTTTTTTAGTTGGTGAAAAATTCATCGGAAATGATGATATTGCGTTAATTTTAGGAGATAATATATTTTATGGTCAGGGTTTGGTTGAGCATTTAAAAGAAGCCGTATCTAATAAAAAAGGAGCAACTATTTTTGGATATTATGTAAGTAATCCGAATGATTTTGGTGTTGTAGAATTCGATAAAGACAGAAATGTGATTTCAATAGAAGAAAAACCAGAAAATCCAAAATCAAATTATGCGGTTCCAGGTCTTTATTTTTATGATAATCAAGTAGTAACAATAGCAAAAAAGATAATGCCTTCCGCTCGAGGAGAACTTGAGATTACTTCTGTGAACAATGAGTACTTGAAAAGAAAAGAGCTACGTGTTCAGTTGTTAGGGCGAGGGATGGCGTGGCTTGACACGGGAAGCTGCGACGGCCTTCTGAAAGCAGCAAATTTTGTAGAGTCCATCCAAAGTAGGCAGGGTTTATACATAGCATGTTTAGAAGAAATTGCATTTCGTAAAGGTTACATCGATAAAAAAAGTTTATTGGATCTTGTGGAACCATTGAAAAACACCGATTATGGAAGATACCTTATATCTATGTTTAAGGGGGTTTAAAAAATAGTAACAATTTTGGTAACAGGAGGAGCAGGCTTTATTGGAAGTAACTTTATAAGATTCATGCTTGATAATCATAAAAAATACCGCATTATCAATCTTGACCTGTTAACATATGCAGGAAATTTAGAAAATTTAAAAGACATTGAAACCAATGCAAATTACTCCTTTATTAGAGGAGATATTTGTGACAGATCATTGGTCGAAAGGATAGTGTCAGAAAACAATATTGATTATATAATCAATTTTGCTGCTGAATCACATGTAGATAGAAGCATAAAAGATCCCGAAATTTTCATTAAATCAAATGTGCTTGGCACTCAAGTATTATTAGACATAGCAAAAAAATACAATATAAATAAATACCTACAAATCTCCACTGACGAAGTTTACGGTTCCTTAGGCAGCACAGGATATTTTACCGAAAATACTCCACTTTCCCCAAATAGTCCATATTCGGCGAGCAAAGCGAGCGCTGATTTGCTAGTAAGAGCTTACTATAAGACATTTGGTTTAAATGTAAATATTACGAGATGTTCAAACAATTATGGTCCATACCAATTTCCAGAAAAACTAATCCCACTAATAATTTACAACGCCATAAATGGGAAAAAGATTCCTGTTTACGGTGATGGATTAAATATTCGCGACTGGTTACATGTAAACGACCATTGCTCTGCAATTGATTCTGTACTTCATAATGGGAAAATTGGAGAGGTATATAATATTGGTGGAAATAACGAGAAGACAAATATTGAGATTGTGAAAACAATAATAAAAAATATTTCAAAGAAACTTCCACAAAGAGGCGTATCAGAATCGTTGATTTCCTTTATTGAAGACAGAAAAGGCCATGATCGCAGATATGCGATCGATTCAACAAAAATAAGCCGGGAGTTGGGTTGGGAACCTCAGATATCTTTTGAAGAAGGAATAGGAATGACTGTTGATTGGTATCTAAAAAATACAAACTGGTTAAATTCTATCATAAATGAAGATTATAAAAATTATTATCAGAAAGTGTATGGAGAACTATGAGTATCCACATTCTGAATAAAATCCAAGAGATTAATAAAAGTGGCTTTTTCATTAACTGTTTGTGCTGGCTGATAATAACATTCTCACATATAGAATAAAGCTTTGTGAAGATAATAAGAAAATAGTCAAAGTGAAAGTTTTTTTAAAAATTAAGTACTTAAATTGTTTACAGGATGGAATCTGAGATGAGAAATGTAACTAAAACACGTTTGTCTGACCCCATCAATCCCGAAAAATCTGAGATAATTAACGTCACTAAAACCTATTTGCCTGATCGCACTAAGCTAGACAAATACATAGACAAAATTTACAGCACTGCATGGGTAACCAATAATGGACAATTAGTAAAGGAACTGACCACAAGACTTGAGGAATATTTAGGTGTGCAAAATCTCTTACTTGTAACGAATGGGACTCTTGCCTTACAAATTGCATATAAGGCTCTTGGAGTGAATGGACAAGCAATAACTACTCCCTTTAGCTTTGTTGCAACTACTAGTTCTCTCGTATGGGAAGGCATTGAACCTATCTTTGTGGATATAGATCCCGAAACATTCTGTATTGATCCATCCAAAATTGAAGAAGCCATAACATCAGAAACTACAGCAATAGTACCAGTACATGTATTTGGCAATGCCTGTGATGTGGAAAAAATTGAAAATATTGCACAAAAGTACGGTTTGAAAACGATCTATGATGGAGCACACTCCTTTGGAGTGAAATATAATGGTGAAAGTCTGCTGTCTTACGGTGATGCGACAATACTTAGCTTCCATGCCACCAAGCTTTTTCACACTATAGAGGGCGGAGCAATTATCTTCAAAAATAAAGAAGATTATGAAAGAGCCAAACTGATGATTAACTTCGGTATTGACGGGACAGATTCAGTCATAGAATTGGGCATAAACGCTAAAATGAATGAATTTCAGGCTGCAATGGGTCTTTGTGTTCTGGATGAAATGGAGAATATTATTGAACAGCGTGATAAAATATGGCACAATTATGAAACAGATCTAAAAGATATTGTTCAACTACAAAAGAGAAATCCAAATAGTTCTAACAACTATAGCTATTTCCCAGTTGTTTTTAAAAATGAAAACGAACTTTTGCTCATAAAAGAAATGATGAACAGCTACCATATATACCCCAGAAGATACTTTTATCCATCACTTGATACAATCAACTATCTAAGTATGAAAAAAAAACAAATCATTTCTAAAGATATTGCATGTAGGATTTTGTGTTTACCTATTTATTTAAGTTTAGATATCAAAATTCAAACCAAGATTATAGAAATATTGAAAACTAAAATAGGCTTTGTAAAAAACCAATCTAAGTCAGCATCATGGATCTGAAATGAATAAAATATATCAGGTAATTTAACTCAAATAAATGGAAATTCTTTATTCCGGAGGATTTTCTACAGAGTAAACGTCTCTTCGCTGTTTTATGCGGGTTGAAAATAATCTCCTAGTTGAAATGTGGCCACACCAAATAGATAAGTCTCGACCTTGAATGTGATTTCCCATACAAAATAAGTTCAAAGATTGCCCATATTTCGGCAGCGATTACAAATTACCCACTCAAAATATTGAAGAGCCAAATAAATATTATAAATATGATTGAGATATATAAAACAAATAAATATTAAATTTGAATTAAGAGACTCAAATTAACGAACTTTAAGTTTTGGGACAATTTCAAATATTAATTTTAGATTTAAATAAAAATGAAGAGATAATAACGGAGTAATCAATTATGGATTCTTTTTATACAGAAAAAGAATTGGAAAATATTGGTTTTAAAAAAATGGGGACAAATATAAAAATAAGTAGAAAAGCAAGTATTTATTCCCCAGAAAAAATGTCTTTTGGAAACAATATACGAATTGATGACTTTTGCCTTTTAAATGGAACAATTGAGCTTGAAAATAACATTTATATTGCAGGGTTTACAGCTTTGCATGGTGAGCATAAAATCCACATGGGAAGCTTTTCTACCATCGCATCACATGGAAACATATATAGCAGCTCTTCTGACTATTCTGGCGAGTTTATGACTAATCCACTGGTTCCCGACGAATTTCATATAAGTAAAAGAGCAGAAGTAGAAATTGGAAAACATGCAATTATTGGAGCAAGTTGTGTTCTTTTGCCGGGGGGTAGTGTTGGTGAAGGAACTTCTGTAGGAAGCCTGAGTTTAATTAAGACAAACTTACCTTCATGGACAGTTTGTGCTGGAATCCCTGCAAAACCAATTAAAAAAAGAAACAAACAGATTTTAGAGTTAGAAAAAGAATATTTATCACTAAAATAAGAATGTGAAATTATAATCAAAATAAAAACATAATGTTTTTCTTGGCTTTCGTCATTCTCTGTAGATTAGATGATATTAACTTCAAGGCCACGTTAGTTTTTGTAATGGTTTTAAACACAAAACTAAGAGTTTTTTGTAGGAAAAATCCAAATTGAGCTATAAATTATTTTGGATTCATTTCTACAAAGACATAAATGTTCAAATGTAGTTTTCTGGCATACTGGTGATCTACTTAATTTAATGGCTTCAGATGTGATTTAAAGTGAATATACTATTAACTTCCGTTGGACGCAGAACATACTTGGTAAGATACTTTAAAGATGCATTGAATTGTGCTGGTTTAATACATGCTGCAAATAGCCATCAGACTTATGCTATGCAAATAGCAGATAAAAGTATTTGCACTCCTTTGATTCATGACCCGATATATATTGATTACTTGATTGATTACTGTCTAAAAAATGAAATTAAAGCAATTATTCCTTTATTTGATATTGATTTACCAATATTAGCTAATTCAAAGAAAAAATTTAATGAACAAGGAATTCAGGTTGTAGTATCAGACTATGAGGTCACACAAATTTGCAATGATAAGTGGAGAACATACAATTTTTTGAGTTCAATTGGTGTTTCTGCCCCAATGAGTTTCATTTCAATCAAAGATTGTTTAGAAGCTGTAAATAATAATAAGGTAAATTTTCCTTTAATCATTAAACCAAGGTGGGGGATGGGATCAATTGGGATATACCAAGCCGAGAATATAACTGAACTTGAGATATTGTACCAAAAAACAAAAAAAGACATATTAAACACTTATTTAAGATATGAATCAGATGCTGATTTAGATTCAAGTGTTATAATTCAAGAAAAGCTGTCGGGGGATGAATATGGCATCGATGTTTTTAACGATTTGAATGGACATTTTCTTACTTGCGTTCCAAAAAAGAAAATTGCAATGAGAGCAGGAGAGACAGACAGTGCAATTATATTAAAAAATAATGAGTTATTTGAATTAGGCAAAAATATATCAGGAAAACTAAATCATGTTGCTAATTTGGATATTGATTGTTTCTTGATAAACGGAGTTTATTATGTATTGGAAATGAACTGTCGATTTGGTGGACAGTATCCATTTTCTCATCTTGCAGGAGCAGATTTCCCTAAAGCTATTGTTAATATGTTAACTGGAAAAAGAGTTAATAAAAATTTATTAGATGTTATTCCTGGAACTATTGGAATTAAAGATATTGAACCCAAAATATTAAATAAAAATTGAAATTGTGAAATCAAAAAGCAAATTATGTCAGGGAACAGACTAAAAATGGAAGCTAATAATACCCTCCGCCACAAAACGATCACCGGGATAATCTGGACTTTCCTCGAACAAATCTTTAGAGTTGGGATTCAGACAATTACTACACTCATATTAGCGTGGTTCCTGCTTCCAGAAGATTTTGGTCTTATGGCCATGATCGCAGTCTTCTTTGCTATTGCAAACTCTCTAATGGATTCCGGTTTCAGTCAGGCTCTCATTCGTAAAAAAGAGATTAGCCAAATTGATTATTCCACGGCATTTTATACAAATCTAATGTTGGGAATTTTAGTTTACGCACTTCTTTTCGCTTCTGCACCTTTCGTAGCCAGCTTTTATAATGAACCAAGATTGATAGCGTTGGTCCGTGTGGTAGGATTGGTAGTAATTACCAATTCATTTCAACTGGTGCAGGTAGCAGACCTTACCCGAAAGTTAAACTTTAAAGTCCAATTTAATGTTACCCTGCCTTCCGCTATATTTTCAGGTATTGTGGCTATCTTCATGGCTGCAATGGGTTTTGGAGTCTGGAGTCTGGCAGCTCAGATGCTAATTTCTTCTTTTGCTGCTACCGCACTTTATTGGATTATTAATAAATGGAGACCCAGTAAAGATTTTAGTGTAAAATCACTTAATGAAATGTTTGGTTTTGGTTCAAAACTGTTAGCATCTGGACTTTTAGATACTGCTTTCCAAAATATTTACGTCATAATAATTGGCAAACTTTTTTCAGCTACACTTGTAGGATATTATTTTTTTGCCCAGAGAATTCAACAGCTTGTTATGACACAATTAACAGGTGCAGTACAAAGAGTCACCTACCCGGCGCTGTCATCTATACAAGATGACAATACAGCTCTTAAGGCATTTTATCGGAGAATTATTCAGGTTGTTACCTATATCGTCTTTCCCTGTATGATAGCTCTTTTAGTTCTGGCTAAACCTCTATTTAGTCTTATGCTAAAGGAAGACTGGTTACCTGCAGTACCTTATTTACAGCTGTTATGTATAGCAGGGTTGTTATACCCCCTTCATGCAATCAACTTGAATATTCTCAAAGTCAAGGGTCGATCAGACCTCTTCTTGTATTTAGAGATAGTTAAGAAACTAATGATTGTAGTAATTATATCGGTTAGTGTGCAGTTTGGTATTTTTGGTATACTAATAGGGCAGATAGTTAGTTCAGTCCTGGCTTATATCCCCAATAGTTATTTTTCAATTAAACTCGTTAACTACTCTTTGTCAGAGCAGTTATACGACTTCGTTCCCTCACTTCTATTAGCTGTTGTAATGGGAATTATTATGTATTCCATAGGTTTGGTTTTACAACTTGGAAACTCGGACTATATATTATTAGTTGGATTGGTAGGAACCGCATTCTATATATTAACCAACCATTTATTGAAAATGCCAGCACAACTGCTCATTTTGCAGATGATAAGAAAACAATATTTTAAAAAATAATAAGACCGTGAATAAAACAAGCAGTTTTAAAATATTGAACGAGTTATACAATTTATAGAGATTTTAATCAGATATAAGATCTAGAAACGTTTTTGTGTAAAGTCATAATCAAGAATCATGTTTATCGTATAGTCTTCCCTAAAAAATGACTAAAAATGCAATATTTTCAACCCGTACAAAGTAACGGAGAGTATAGTATTGAAAGGATGTCAAAAATATGATTGAAAATATAAAAATCCTTCATCTCACTCCTGATGAAAAATTCACAGATGCGGCTTATAAGAATTTTGAATCTGTAGCACCTTTGTGCAATACATTCTTAACACCTTTCTATAATAGGAAATTGAGATATATTAAGAAGACTCCGGTTAAATTCATTAACCCAATCTCATTCAAAAATCCATTTTTTATAAAATCGTTAGAGAAGTATGATTTAATAGTTCTTCACTCACTTAATTGGTTTAATCGAGAAGTTGTGGCCCATTCCAGTGCAAATTTAAAATTTGTATGGATTGGTATGGGATTTGACTACTATGATATTATATATGAAGACAATGAGTCTCTATACCAAGAAAAAACCAAAGAAATTGTTAAAAATTTAACCAACAAAAAAAACACAACCAAATATTTGGCAAAGACAATTGCAAAAAGTACATTCGGCAAAAACTTAGAAAAAAAAACAATTATCGAAAAAATTAAATTTTTTTCACCTGTTTTAGAAAATGAATATGATATGGTTGCCTCTAAATTTAGCTTTAACTTTCCAAGTTATATAGACTGGAACTATGGTTCTACAGCAGAAATAATCGACGGAAAATCGAAGCATTGCAACCTAAATGGTAATAATATACTTATAGGCAATAGTGCTGCCCCTACTAATAATCATTTGGAAGTTTTCGAGTTTCTAAGAACTCAAAGTTTGAGAGGAAAAAAAATAATCTGTCCATTGAGCTACGGTAATCCTGAGTATGCAAGTATTTTGAAAAATAAAGGCAGATCTTATTTTGGAAATCATTTCTTAAGTATAGACAAATTTATGCCATATGAGAACTATATAAATTTGATAAGTTCTTGTTCTAATGTAATAATGAATCACCACAGGCAACAGGGAGTAGGGAATATTGTAGCTATGCTATATATGGGTGCCAAAGTGTTTTTAAACGAAAAAAATCCCTTATATACATTTTATAAAGAAGAAGGCGTAATAATATTTACTATAGAAGAATTACATAATAATCCTTCATTACTGGATTTGAATTTATCAGAGGAAGATATTGAAAAGAATAGACAAATTCTAAAATTGAAATTTAATGGAAGAATGATATTACACAAAACAGAAAATTTAATAAAGAAAGTAATTTCTTCATAAAGTACTCTAATTAACCGCACTTAATTCCTGGCTGAATAGATTCAGAAGAATGATTATTCGAGGGGGAAAGAAAAATGAGAATTACTTTGCTATGCTTCATTTAGCATGTGCATGGATAACACTCAGAGCAGCGAGACTTTTCGGATAGGCTTTTAATAAGGGTATAAGAGCAAATTTGTCGGATAAGTCCGGGAGATTACTCCCCTTTATCTCTTAAGAACCAAGAACCGTACTTGGAAGTCTCCCTTAATACAGCTCAAGCATTTTCTAACCCTTTCTTTATCGGGAGACTGCGATTAATTAACGAAATGGTATTGCCTATGACCGGAGTTTATAACCTCAGATAAATTCATATAACCTTTAATCCGGATTTCTAAAATCGTATGAAAATCGGGATGTAGCTATGGATATTATGTAGGTATAACAAGAAATTAATTAAATTCCAAACACGTGCAGTTCAATTTTGATGTTCCATACCTTGAAATAGTGATTGTTATTATATGATTTTCACATATCTATACTGAAGTGTCAAGGCCGGTTTACTTTTCCTCACATTAGCCGGTATAAATTTCCTCATATGCTGATATAAATTTTACTCAATTTTTTAAAAGCTTACTCTAAAATCACTGATACATATTTCCCATTTTTATTCCATGTTTTTTCCTTTCCTTTAGCCTATAACTCTCTCCTTTTATGTTAATCGTAGTAGAATGATGGAGTATGCGATCCAGCACAGCAGCCGCTATTACTTGATCCTGGAATATCTCTCCCCATTCTCCATATGACTTGTTTGATGTCAGGATCGTTGAACTCTTTTCGTAACGTCTGGAGATTAGCTGAAATAGGCAGTGAGCTCCTTCTTCGTCAAATGGGAGATATCCTATTTCGTCGATTATCAGCAGTTTATACTTCATCAAGTCCCTGAGTTTCTTTTCAAGAATTCCTTCTCTATTTGCTATTTTCAACCTCTCAATAAGGTTTCCTGTATTCGTAAAGTAAACCGAAATTCCTGCTTTTACTGCTTCAATCCCAAGAGCAATTGCAAGATGAGACTTTCCAACGCCAGGAGGACCAAGCAAAACAACGTTTTCTTCATTATGAACAAATCTCAAGGTTGCAAGGTCTTCTATGACTTTTTTATCAATAGATAACTGAAACTCAAAATCGAATTCTTCAAGCATCTTTTTCACAGGAAAACCTGCACTTTTCATCCTTCTCTCAATTGCAGCAGCTTCCTTGTGTTTCTTTTCCCGTTCAAACAGATAATCAAGGACTTCCATTGTTGTCTTGCTGTCCCTTGAAGCAATTTCAAGGCAGTTATCAAGGAGCTCTTCGATTGTATTCAGTTTCAGGTACTGAAGGTTGTTGTGAGTCCTTTCGTAGCTGAAGTTGTTCATTCAAAACCACCTTCACTGAATGTTTCATAGACATCAAGAGACCTTTTTTCAACTTCTGGACCTGAGAATTTCAACGGAATCTGTGAAGCTTTCTTGCATTTTGAATTCTCTTTAAGAATCTCGCTCAGAAGACCTTGGAAATGTTCCTTTTTCCTTGAAACTCTGCAGTTTCCGAGAAGAATTTCATGTTCACAGATCTTCTCATAATCAACATAGACATCAAATTTTCCTTCAAAGATCTGAAGCTCTGCAGTTCTTCCTGCAAACCTGTAAGGAACAGAATACTTATTTCCAAGGAACGAAATATAACAGTCTCTGGAGACCTTTCTGGTCTCCTTATGGATAACTTTGTAAGGAGGAACCTGACCCAGAGGGTTCAGGTTCTCCTCCTTAAAGCGTTCAAGAGGGATTTGATAGGTTGTTCCATGGACAGTTGAATTTACCCTTTCTAACCACCTGTTAACTTGGCCGTTCAGATCTTCGAGAGAGGTAAATTGTCTTCCAAGGAAGAAGTCCCTCTTGACATACCCTACCGTATTTTCAATCTTGCCTTTTGTCTGAGGCCTGTAAGGCCTGCATAATCTGGGAATAAAACCAAAGCATTTGAAAAAATCCTCAAACTGTGAGTTCCATTCAGAATCAGATGATTTTAAGGCTCTTTTGATAACAACCTGTTTCATGTTATCGTACAGAATTTCCTGTGTAAATCCTCCGAAGTACTCAAAAGCGTTCCGATGACACTGAATAAGAGTTGGAGTGTCTATGCTCAGTGTAAATTCAACGTATCTCATCCTTGAATATCCAAGAATCATGTTAAAGCAAAACAGTTTCTTTACCTTTCCATCAACTTCAACTGTTCCTAACTCTCCCCAGTCAACCTGAGCCTGTACACCTGGTTTTGTTTCGTAGCGAAGCACGGCAGGAATTCCCTGATCAGGTCGGACTTTTTGTACGAAGTCCTTGACTATGGTTTTTCCTCCATCAAAACCCATTTCTTTGATTTCCCGATAGAGGCGAGAAG
>ENA-UOOK01005070-UOOK01005070.1-fermentation-metagenome-genome-assembly--contig:-NODE-5070-length-13540-cov-64.826474_pt1 | contig 13540 bp, 11 predicted proteins | sample MGYA00245777_ERZ724023 | MGnify/ENA primary metagenome ERZ724023 (study PRJEB28704, sample SAMN03018312) | fermentation metagenome | biome: anthropogenic terrestrial biome; feature: soil... | reverse complement strand
GCATTAATTACAGGAGAATCTATCTCCTGTGCTTTTTCTCTTTATTTTTAATATTAACAGCCGGAGCTATGGAATATATTGTAACCCCGGCTCATGGTGATGAATTTGGGATTTCCGTAACCGGAGAAAATGTGCAAATAGTAGAGGATACTATAGAACCATACTGGCATTTTCTGCTCTGGTTGGCCGTAATGCAGTTGTTGTTGGTAATAGATATACTTCTGTATCATACAAAGCTGATTTTCACAATACTCGGATTTAAGATTACAGAACACACAAATTTACTTGATAACCCTAACCGGAATCTCATTTACAGTTATATAGAAACAAATCCTGGAGCACATATTAGTGAGATTGTAAATAAAATAGGTTTGAATAGGGGAACAGTCAAATATCATATAAATGCCCTTAAAGTTCAAAACAAAATCGAAACCTATAATGATGACAGAAAAATAAGATATTTCGGAAGTAATTTAGCTTGTGATGAGGTCGAGAAAAAAGTTATTTCTGTCCTTAAAAACGTAACGAATAAAAGAATAATCTCAGAAATACGAAATAAAAAGTGTGATACAAATATAGCTCTTGCATTGGAAATTGGAGTTTCAAGAGCTACGATTAGCTGGCATATGAGATACCTTAAAGAGATAGGATTCGTAAAGGAAACAAAAATAGGAAGGAATGTGATTTATGAGATAAATCCATCATATAATTATTTGATAGATAAATATAAGTAAATTAACCCAGATCCAATTTAAAAATACTGATTATAAAAAACCGCCTCCGTTACAACATTTACTTTCAATATGTTATGTCCTTTTTCAAAAATGCGAGTATGGAGCCTATAAGCAAAATGAAAGGCAGAACAAAAAGATATGCCAAGTTGGGCCAGAATTCCCCTGCCCAAGCTCCAAGTGTGTAGCGGGTATCAAATATCCCTCCTATTCCAGAAGTAAGTCCTGTATTAATATCCTTTATTCCTACGGCAGTCACAGAAAAATGATAATCAGGTAAGAAGTTTTTGATGGTCTGAGTCTGGCTATTCGCTATATTGAGATCTTCCGAAAAAGCGTAACTTACAGTAAAGATTAACTTGGCAAGTAATACTGTTATGACAAGCCAAAAAATAAGGTTGAATAGAAAAGAATTATTTGATTTTTTTGCTATTGTCGAAATCATTATAGAGATTGCAAGGAAAATTAAAGCATAAAAAAAAGTCAGAGATACAAACATTTCGATCCTTATGATTTGCTGCATCGTAATAGGGAGACCAGAAGCCATGAGCATGACTCCAGTTGCCAGATTGATGGAAAAGAAGAGAACCAGCAAAATACATGAGCCCGATCCCAGGATTTTACCCAGAATTATATTGTCCCTAAACACAGGATGTGTCAATAAAACATTCATAGAACTGGACCTTATCTCTTTGACAATCGCATCAAAACCCAGTACAATACCTATAATGGGTGCAAAACAGCCGACAACTTCTGCTACCCCTTTGAATCCTCTCATTATATCGGGACTACCAAGAACATTCAAAGTATATTCAACTTCTGTCCCCTGTACATACGACCACGCAAGGACAACAAGCGTAAAAGTCGCTGTAAATGAAAGGAATACCGGACTTTTTAGATGGTCAGTAAACTCTTTTTGGGCTATGACTTTGACATTTGAGAAATTTTCCACAGAATTTCCTCCTTAAATATCATCTCTCAAAAATGAAATATACGAGGCTGCCAGAAACAGAAGCGGGAGAATTAATAGGATTATTATATTTTGCCAGTAATATCTAAGCAGGTAAGGTAGTGAATAATGAGTGTCCAGAAATCCATGCACATCTTTCTGAATACCAAATCCTCCATAATAACTTAAGTCTTGAGCTCCAATTGTTATCTCTGCAAAATGATGCAAAGGCGAGATATTTTGAAATAAGGAAGCTGTCGAAGCAAAATTTTCCGTCATATCAAACAGTGTTTGACCTGATACAATAGATGCCAGCATTATGATAGTAGGCCCGAAGGCAAAGCACATATTGATCCATACCAGAACTCCAAAGGTAAGGGACTCAATTTCAGTTTTACACCAGACTGAACTAAACAGCCCGAATGCTGCAAAAGTTAATAAATAAAGGAAAGTAAATATCCCGAAAATTAACAGACGCAAGAGTGAATCAAGTTCAGCAATTTTTCCGGAAATAAGGAAATCAGAAGCTGCAATAATTATTAGGGATAAAAACACAACAAGAGCAAGAGTCATTGAAATTCCCAGAAATTTGCTTGTAATAATATTATCCCTGAAAACCGGATTTGTCAATAAAACATTCAGGCTTTTATTATTTTTTTCTTTAATTATCCCATCATACCCGAGAGCGATTCCTATCAATGGGAAAAATACCGCGATCACTTGGACAACTTCACCAAAATTATCTCCACCTCCACGATTCTGCAAATATATGAGTACAGTGCCTGTAAAGATAACCAGCAACACAATAAAACTCGGTTCATACAGTTTGTCCGAAAATTCTTTTTGTGCCAGTGTTAAAACGCTATCTTTGTTCACAATATCACTGCTCCCGGTTTTTATGTAGCAACCAAATTCCCATTATACAGGTAAAAAATTGTAAAAACATAAACGAAGGAGATTGCTTGCTTGCTTCTTCATGCTTAACAACCTGTGATGTGTTTGTAGAGCTGGATTCATCAATTTGGACTTTATCAACAGTAGCAGGAACTTCACTATTGATAATTTCATATATAGACATATTCTTCCAGAATGAAGAATTCCAAGCATCTAGTTCGACCAAAGAGCTACTTTCATAATTCCAGCCGCTATTTTTAGAAAAAAGTACAGATCCAATAGTAAATTGCTTTTCATCTGGGTTCCACTTTTCAAATGTATCATATTTGCCCTTTATTGTAGGTGTTACTTGAGTAAGGTTGGAACCATCAGAATTAATAATAAATAAAGGAGCAGCAATATTTTTTAGATTTATAGAGTCAGGTTCACTTTCAACAATTTTTCCGGTAACTGGGTTAAGGGCTGATGTAAAAACTATGATATTTCCAGATGGACTAATCGAAAATTGTGGATCTCCGGAAAGACTCCAGAAATAAGAAGTGGTCAGTCCGAAATTAGTAATAAAGGTTAGGTTGGTTCCATTAACATCGATTGAATATAGTTTATTTTTATTTTCAATGAATAATATTCTCTTACCGTCGGGGAACCACCGGGGCTTGGTAGCATTACCTTCATACAAAAGGCGCCTATTATTTTCACCATCTTCTATGATATATAGGCACCCATTGTGATCCACTAATAGAACTGAGCTATTTTGTTTCCATCTACCACCTACAGATTCTGTTAAGAGCGAACCATCAATATTAGAGATATATTTTTTTAAGTTTGTGTTGTCGGCGTTGGAAATGTAGGTCTGGAATAGACCATTCCCTGCTGTTGAAGTTAATGTTATTTTTTCTCTATCAGGACTGAGGGAAAAACGTACATATCTTTCATTTTTGTTTTCAGGCTGAAAAGTTCGAATTAAGTCGTTACTATTGCCGACAAGCACCACATTTCCTTCATCAGTGATAAAAAAAATTCTATTAGAATCCTTCCATATAGGTTGTGAAGCTTCTGATTGAAGTTTATGAACATTTATCCCATTTTCATCTGTAAGATATACTCCAAAAGAAATATCTCCGGGTTTTTCCCAATCAAATACAATTTTAGTAGAATCTGGACTCCATTTAAGATTATTCTGAGAACCAATACTCCCAAGATTATTTATTATACTTGAAAGGTCCGTATAGTTGGTTCCTATCCCCCTTAAATTAGTACCATCTGGATTACAAACGACAAAACAATTACCATAGTCTGATGGACCAGCATTTCTTGAGACTCGGAAATAGATCCTGTCTCCAGATGGAGCCCATTTTGCTCCAGGCATGGAATAGCTACTAAATTCTTTAATTCCGTAATTTATTTCTCCAAAAGTATGGGAATCAACGTCTAAAAGATAGTGTTTATAAATGTTATTCGAAATAGAGGTCGATTTGGAACAGGTTATCAGTAAATACTCCCCATTCGGACTGTATTCGGTTGAAACTGTTACAAATCCAGTGTCCCCTAAGATTATTTTATCGAAAGGAGTGACATTAAGACTCAGGCATTCTGATACGGGAGTTGCGTATGATATATTTATAGCAAACAATAATACAACTATTATAAATATATTTTTTAGCATTTTTAATCCCATCCTAAACTCAGAAGTTAATCTCCAGATTAAAAAAAATAATTCATTCTGGAATTTTACCAGAATGGGAGATTTCATTTACCTCTTGTATACGGTAAAAGTATAATCTCCATCACCCGGAAAACCGGTAACATCAACATGGACAGGGGATCTATCTAGAGTATAATCAAGCACTGCATTATTACCCTTCTGTACACGCTGCATGAGATCTCCATCGTTATCGAACATCTCAGCTTTCACACCTTTGTTTACTGAAGTGCTATCAAGATACAATTCAAGCCAATCATTAACAGCATAACTGTTACTATACCAGCAATCTTTTCCGTCTGCTGGACTCGCAGTTAATGTTCCATCAACATAGGTGTACTGACCACTATAACTGAAAGATTTTGCTGTACTCCACGTATCTCCTGCATCAGGATATTCGGCTGCTGCAACACCCACAAGCATGATACTTGCTATGAGTGCTACCATTAAACTAGATTTTATGTTCATTTCATCTTACCTCTCTAAATTTTTCTATTGAGAGGTTAAATCCGCAAGTATTAAGTAATTTTAAAACTATGCAGATTTAACCTCTTTTAGGGGTTGGAGTTCAACCGTCTTCTTCACATCCGGTTGAACTCCCCAATAAACTTCCTAAATTATTATTTTTTTCACACATTCATATATTTTATGTCCAAAGTCTCTAACAATTCACTATTAGTAAATATTATAAAAAGAATGATAATAATTCGAGATCTTTTTTCATGATAGTTAGAGACTTCGGACATAATATATTTAAAGAAGAAGATATTTTTTTAAAGTGATAGGTATTTCTCAGGATGATGTAGAGTTTTGGGAACAACAGTTCTTCTTTATTCATACTAGTTGAGAAAAAAATCAATGGCTTAAAGTGGTTACGTTTTAGAATAGCTAAACTATGTAGTCCCGCTTACAGCTCACTAATTTTCCTGATCGTTACCATATATAATATGATATTTTTAGGAAGTATATACGTGCCTGAAAATGAAGCGAAATTCCTCCTTGTGCTAGTCGTATTGCTTATTCTCACGTCCCTTCCGGCTGAAGCTGGCTTTGCTGAGGTCACGGTGGGAAACGATATTAGCGGGAAGGTTGCAAGGTCTGGGGACCTTGTTGAGTTTAGTTTTACTGTGGAAAAGGGATACAATACATCTAAGAGCATATCGGTTATGCTTTTCACAAGTAAAATACCTGAAAACTGGACAGCAGGCATATATGCGGATGGCAATCAGGTAAGCCACATAACTCTGCCTGAAAAAGCCAGCAAAAAGGAATTGACTCTTAAAGTAAGAATTCCTGAAAATACAAAAGACGGGGAGTATACTCTAAAAATAGGTCTTCGTCCCTATGGAGAAAACATCAGAAGTTATGATACGATATACAGGGAATTTACAATAACGGTTGACAGGGCTGCAATGCCTAATCTGGAAATTTATTCGGACATTCCAGGAAAAAAGACCCATCCTGGAATTCCTGTCAGTTTCGGAGCTTTTTTAGAAAATAAATATGAAAGTAGAGCAAATTTCCGGATCTTCATGGTTTCTAAACCCGAGCAGTGGGGAGTTAACCTGCTTTCCATGGATGGGGCCAGAATTACGAGATTAGGAGTGCCAGGGAGTGGAAGTCAGGAGTTTAAAATTCTCGTAAATCCTCCGCTCAATGCGACGAAAGGAGATTACGAAATTTTGATAGCAGCCTGCCCGGAAAAAGGAAACCAGAGCGTATTTTTGCCGCTCAGTGTTAGCATAAATCCTGAACTTTCCAGGGATGAGGATCTAAGTGCATATGTAGAACTGAATTCCAACATTGTGGGGATTGATATTCGGCCTGAAAAATCTGCGGAATTTACGGTTTCTTTAAAAAACAGGTATGATCAACCGCTTAAGCTGAAACTTGAAGTCTTAAGCCTGCCTGAAGGGTGGAAAGCTGAATTTCTTACCAGGGAAGACAAGGAAGGAAGGCTTTCTTCCCTTATGCTTCCTGCAGGAGAGGAACAGGAATTTACTGTAAAGGTAAAACCATCCCAAAACGCTACAAGTGGGCTTTATCCGATTATAATTGCAGCGGTGAGCGAAGACAAAAGAGTTACCCAGCAGCTTGAGGTAGGCATCAACCATAATATCGAAAATGAGGAACTGCTCAAAGTCGAATCAAGCCCCAGCGAATTGACGCTGAATCCAGGCAGTTCCACCGAAATTAGTGTTAGCATTGAAAACAGAGGAGACGAAGCCCTGGAAGATGTTACTCTCGAGATTAACTCAGTAAGCGGCATAAGTACGCAGATCCGGGGTTTTGGAAGGATAGATGAACTGGAGGCAGGAGAGACCAGAAGCATCCCTGTAGAGATCACTGCAAACGCCAACGCCGGTTCTGGTGTCAAGGAGATTTTCATACGGGCAAAAGGTGACGGTTTGGTTAGTTCTGAGAAAAGTATCAGGGTAAACGTGGAGAAATCATCAAGTAGCGGGCTCCTTGGCATTGCAATGCTTGGATTTGCAATCCTTGTGCTCGTTTTTGTAGTACGTAAGTTCGGAAGGCGGTGAACATGGAATCAATGAGTATGGAATCAATAGGCATAGAATCAATAGGCATGGATCTGGAACAAAGTGGAATTGTACAGAAAGCAGATGAATTCGCAATCGAGACCATTCATTTGAGTAAAATATTCGGGAAAAAGAATCAAATCCGGGCAGTGGACAACCTGAATCTGCAGGTAAGAAAAGGAGAGGTATTCGGCTTTGTGGGCCCGAACGGAGCTGGTAAAACCACAACCATGAAAATGCTTATCGGCCTGCTTGAACCAAGCGAAGGAAGCGGAAAGGTTGCAGGTTTCGATATTATCCGCGAAGTGATAAATATAAGGGAACGGACAGGAACCCTGCCTGAGCCTGCCGGTTTTTATGACAATCTCACTGCAAGACAAAACCTGCGTTTTTATGCAAAACTTTATAATATGGATTCCAAAGTCCGGGAACAGCGGGTTGTAAAATTGCTTGAAACCGTAGGCCTTTCCCGTGCTATCGATCAGAAAATAGGTGGTTTTTCCACAGGCATGCGCAAACGTTTCGGGCTTTCTCAGGCTCTCATTAACGAACCTTCAGTCCTTTTCCTTGATGAGCCAACAAGCGGCATTGATCCCCTTGGAGCCCAGATGATGAGGGATCTTATAAAAGACCTTAACCAAAGCAAAGGAGTGACCGTTTTTCTGAGTTCGCATTCTATGGAAGAGGTCGAGGAAATCTGCGATCGGATAGCAATAATCGCAAGAGGAAAGCTGCTGGCAGTTGGATCTGTAGAGGATCTGAGGGATATAATCAGAGCAAAGGAAGGTGTGCACTATTTGCTTGAGGTCCAGGATATCCCTCTCTCCGAGGTAGCAGAATCCATAAAGAATGTAGAAGGTGTGCAGGCTCTTGAAATTCAGGATAGGACACTGCATGTGCGTGCAAAAACGAAACTCCGTACAGAGATTGCAAAGGCTGTCAGGCAGGCAGGCGGCACTGTATCTATGTTCGAGGAAGAAGAAATGAATCTGCAGAAATTGTTCCTCAAAATTATTGAAGGAGTATAAATATGGAAGTTCATCCATGGAGGTTCATCCAAAAAAAGATTTTATCCACATAATATTACAAACAAAAGTAAATTGGGGTTAATAAATGAAAAAAAGATTCAACAAGATTTGTTTCAACAAGATTTGCTTCAAAAGACATTTACCGCTTATCGTGTTTCTTGATAATCCTGTCCGTTTTTATTTCAGGTTGTGAGGAAAAAATCGGCGCGAAGTTACATCTAACATGCACCTAACACTAAAGAAACTGTATCTGACATTCAACCCACTGCTGAAGAAATTGTATCTAATAGCAGATGAAAATGGATAGTCTCGAAGATTATTCTTACAATGCGTATGTACATTATTCTGAGTTTTTAAACGGGATTATTCGGGAGATCACTTTCTCTCCTCAGGACCGAGAATATGGATGGGAAAAGCGCATATGTGCTTGAGCTTACTCCTCCCGAAAAAAACGAATCACTTCAATGGAAATCAAAAATCTGGATTGACAGAGAAAGCTGGATGCTCCTCAGGTGTGAATTGTATAATAGCGAAGAAAATGTTCATCTTGAGGTGGAAGTCCGGGATATAGAATTGAACACTGGAATTCCAGATTCCGTTTTTGAATTTGAAATTCCTGATGGAGCGCAGGTGAAGGTATTGGGGCCGGAAGACTTCAAAAGTGAACCAAAAGATGGCGCTTGAAGAAGCAAGACCGCCTATTGATTTTGAGATACTTATTCCTGAGCATCTTCCTGAAGGCTATGAATTTGATTATTCAATGGTTTCTTACAGCATGGATACGCCTTACTCCACTTTTGTCCATAATGGTTTCAGCGTTTTTGCAGGGCAGCCTTACGAAAAAAATCACTATTGTGTACTCTCTTGATAAGTCAGAGTACTGTTGTTTCCTCCCTTGATAAGTCAAAGCTGCTTAATACCACAAAATCCCTTTCTGAAAATCAGTGACTTTTAATAATATCTTGAATAAACCACGGATAAATACAGATAAGCACGGATTTGTTCCCATAATCTGGAATTAATGAACTGGTTTCAAAGCCCTATATCACGAGTTTAGAATCCAGATATAGTAATTAAGCAGCATAGCAAAGCTAACCCACAGGATATAAGGGAACAGTAAATAAGAAGCTGTTTTTGAGATCTTCCTGAATTTTAATATTGTCAGAAGAATTGCAAACCAGAGCAGAACTATCTCGACAAAAGCATAGTAAGGAGATTTTAGCCCAAAGAATAGAATAGACCAGAGAGTATTAAGACCTAGCTGAATGCCGAAAATGAATATCCCCTTTTTAATTTCTTGCTCTTGCAGCCCTTTCTCCCAGACGAGGTAAAGTGAGATTCCCATAAGCGTATAAAGTGTTACCCAGGCTGGAAAGAAAACCCAGGCTGGAGGATTGAAGGCTGGTTTTTCCAGAAAAAGATACCAGTTCTCAAGCGATGAAGCTGTAAATACTGAACCTATTAACCCTGCAAACTGACAGAGCAAAATTGATGCCACAAGTTTGGAAAGATTGACCCTTTGAACCATACCATTCTCAGAATAAAATCTGGGATTTTACCGTTATTAATGTTAGGATTCAAGGGTTTGCAGAAATTGCTTAAGTCCTATTAGAAATAAAAGTTGTAGAAATCCTTTGCATAAAATTAAAGATTTCCACAGGCAATATCTTCCACTGGTATAATTTCTGATTATTTTTAACATCTATTATTTATTTTTAGTCTCGATCTACACTGACCCGAATATGCTGAAAAATCTCAGCATATTCTGGAACCAGGTTTTATTTCTTTGTCGGTGGTCAGGGCTGTTACGATCTCTATGCCGTCATCAGCTGCAAGCATCATGCCGTTTGATTTGACTCCGCAGAGTTTGGCAGATTTCAGGTTGACAAGTACGATAACGTATTTCCCTACAAGCTCTTCTGGAGTGTAATATGAAGCCATCCCTGCAACAAGCTGTCTTGGATTTTCTTCGCCGATGTCAACTTCAATTCTGAGAAGTTTTTTGGACTTTTTAATTGGTTCGGCAAGTAAAACCTTTCCTACTCTGATGTCAAGTTTTGCAAAGTCCTCGTACTCGATCGTGGGAAGGATTTCTCTTTGTTCGGGCTCTTCGGCTTTCACTTTTTCCAATTTTGCTTTCTCTAATTTAGCTTCTTCTGCAGTTCCCATTCCTTCGGATTTGGCTGGCTCTTTTTCGTTATCCTTTCTTGCGGTTTTCTTTGCATTTGCGGCTTTTACCCTTTGGTTTGCGATCTCTTCCATTTCCTTGATTCTGTCATCTTCGAGCTTTGTGAAAAGGATCCTGGGTTTCACAAGCTTTGTGCCTGCTTTTATAGGCACGAGAGCTTCATCATACAGGATAGTATGCAGGTCTCCTTCCTGGCCTAGCTCTTCCCAGGCGGTCTCCATGGTCTGCGGGAGCACGGGCTCAAAGACAAGGCTGAGAGCTTTTGCCAGGTGAAGACAGTTGTAAACAACCTGTCCGCAAGCTGCCCTGTCCTGTTTTATTAGGCTCCATGGTTCATGGAACTGGAAGTAGGTATTTCCAAAAGATGCAAGAGCCATTGCAGAATCAACGGCTCTTTTAAACTCGTATTCTGCCATTGCTGATTTTATTTCTTTTAAGGCTTTTTCGATTTCTTCCCTAACCTCGGGTTCGAGCTCTCCGGCGGGAACTTCCCCATAGTTTTTGAATGCGAAAAGCATTGTCCGATAAAGGAAATTCCCGAGGTCAGCCACAAGTTCGGAGTTAATCTTTTCCTGAAGCACGCGCCAGGAGAAATTCAGCTCCCTTGTATGAGAGGTATAACTTGCCAGATAGTACCTTAAGAGGTCGGGATGGAAACCATGGTCAAGGTAATCTTCTCCTACCCAGACTACATTACCCCGGGTCTTTGAAAATTTTTTGTCCTCGATCTTGACCATACCTGAAGCTACCACTGCCGTAGGCACTGAGTAATCTGCACCTTTAAGCATTGCCGGCCAGAAGATACAGTGATGATAGGCAATGTCCCCTCCTATGAAATGGACAATTTCCCCATCGTTTTTCCAGTATTTTTCCCAGGAATCTCCGGCTTTTGCAGCCCACTCCTCAGTAAAAGCGATATATCCTATAGGAGCATCTACCCAGACATAGACCACGAGGTCATCACGTCCAGGGAACTTTACTCCCCATTCCAGGTTCCTAGTGATGCACCAGTCCGCAAGTCCCTGTTTTACCCAGCCCAGGGCATAGTTCCTGGCATTGGTGGTTCCACAAAGCTCATTTGAGAGATAGTCCATGAGATAATCGCTGAAATCAGAAAGCTTGAAAAAGAAATGCTCCTGCTGCCTGTACTCGGCAGGTCCCCCGCAGATAGTGCAGATAGGGTTCCTAAGTTCTCCGGGTTCAAGATGCTTTCCGCATCCCTGGTCGCACTCATCTCCTCTTGCTATTTCGCTGCAATGAGGACAGGTACCTTCTACGTAACGGTCAGGAAGAAAACGATTGCATTTCGGACAATAGGCTATTTCGATAGTTTTTGGATACACATAGCCTTTTTCAATCAGCCTGTTGACAATGTCCAGAGTTCTGTTGTGATTCTCAGGATCATCCGTTGTCCCAAAAGCATCAAAGTAAACTCCAAGCTGTTTGAAAGTCTCGTCAAAATGTTTGTGATATATTTCTACGAGCTCACTAGGAGTGATCCCGAGTTCTTCAGCGTTTACGACAATGGGAGTGCCGTGAGCGTCCGAACCACAGACAAAGGTAACGTCTCTCCCTTCCTTTCGCAGGGAACGGGCAAAAACATCAGCGGGCACGTAGGTCCGGAGATGCCCGATATGCGCCTTGCCATTAGCATAAGGCAGGCCACAGGTGACAAGTATGGGTTTAGTGGATGATTCTGACATTCTTATCTCCATGTATTTTTTGTATATACTCCTCTCGATGATAACAACTCTAAAGTATATTTCGCTTACAAATTTTGATCAAACACAACCGTTGGGCCGCAACCGTTGCGCCGGTTAATCACGCTGTCACCAGGAGTTTTTGATCAAACTTTTTTTGAAAAAGTTTGCGGTCAAGCCTTTTTTAAAAAGGGTTGTGAGTAAGCATTTTTTAAAAATTTGAGATGACATATTTTATTTAAATGTGTATATATTATAAGGTAATCTATTTGAGGGATAGTTAATATTTCTATATAAAGATGGATGAAATGTAGGGACAGATAAATATTAGCTTCGACAATTCATGCTGTCAGGCAAATTGTTGCCGTCGAATTTCTGCAAGTTTTTATTCCTGGATTGCCGGCTACCATAATAAATTTGTTCTCTCCATTAAAGATTTTAATGATTCTCAAGACCAAAGATTAAATTGATAAATCTTAAGATATACGGTCCTATCAACTATGAACGATAAAAGCACAAATCCTGAAGGCACGAACTCAGAGGAGCTGTCTGAAGGTTCCGAAAAATCTGATAATGAAAAAATTGAAAATAAGAGCTTTAGTATGAATTCTAATCCATCTACAAAAGATAAAAAACGTAGCCTTGTGCCTTACCTGCTCATTGTACTGTTTCTGATCACTATTATATTGGGATGTATCGCAGTGATTTCCTACAGTTTTGGGGTTGGGGGAGATCTAGGAAGTTCTGAAAAGGTGGCTGTTATCTATGTTCAAGGTACCATACTTTCCGGTAATGTTCCTGCAGGGTTAGGCTATGCGACTTCCGAAGAGATTTCTGAAAATCTCCGCAGAGCTACCGCAGACAGCACCGTTAAGGCAGTTGTCCTTCGAATTAATAGTCCAGGAGGATCTCCTGCAGCAGCCCAGGAAATTGTAGGGGAAATTGAGAAAGCCAAGGCGAAAGGAATTCCTGTTGTTGTATCTATGGGAGACCTTGCAACCAGTGCTGCATATTATATCTCTGCACCGACTGATTACATTGTTGCAAATCCCTCAACAAATACAGGATCTATCGGAGTGATCTGGGTCTTCCAGAACATGTCTGCTTCTTATGAAGAAGATGGTATTGATTATTATGTTGCAAAGTCCGGAGAACTCAAAGACATGGGAAGTACCTGGAGAGGACTTACCGAAGAGGAAAAAGAGTATGCTGACGCTGTGGTTATGGAGAGTTATGAAGATTTCATAACCAAAGTTTCTGAGGGACGCAACATGTCCAGAAGTGAAGTGAGAGCTCTTGCGGATGGTCGAATATATACAGGAGTCAAGGCAAAGGAGTTTGGGCTTGTGGATAGCTTTGGAAATCTTTACGATGCAATTGACAAAGCTGCGGAACTTGGAGGAATTACAGGAGAGCCAAAAGTCCAATATATGAATAGAGCAAGTCTCTCAAGGCTGCTTTTGGGTTCGGATTCCGGAGGGTCTAGTAAGACAGCTGAGCAATTTGTCAGTTACTTTGAAGAAAGTCCTTATGGAAGAATTCTTGCCTGAAAATTTTTTAATTCATTTTTCATTTAACTTTCTTTTGAGTTTCCGGCTTTTCTCCTGCAGATTTTGTCCAGAAGCAAAATATTATCAATCATCAAAGACCCACTCCATCCAAGAGGGATTGCCCAAGCAGGTTTGCCTGTGGACTGGTCAACTTGTTCTGGAAGGAGTCCTGTACTGGTTGCTCCGGCAAGAGCCCATTTAATACATTGAATCCCCTCATCGGTCAGCTTTTTCACGGTTTCGTCATATCCTTCTTCT
>ENA-UOOK01005069-UOOK01005069.1-fermentation-metagenome-genome-assembly--contig:-NODE-5069-length-13541-cov-4.367047_pt1 | contig 13541 bp, 12 predicted proteins | sample MGYA00245777_ERZ724023 | MGnify/ENA primary metagenome ERZ724023 (study PRJEB28704, sample SAMN03018312) | fermentation metagenome | biome: anthropogenic terrestrial biome; feature: soil; material... | reverse complement strand
ATCCGTCTACCGCATGATAAGGAACACCGCACATGGGAGCTTTTTCTTCCTGTCCGCAGTCTCTTCCTGTAAGGGCAATTTCTAAAACTCTTGACGCTTCAATTGCATCATCGAAAAACATTTCATAAAAATCTCCGAGCCTGTACATGAGAATACAATCCTTGTACTGCTCCTTAATTCCAAAATACTGCTCCATCATAGGTGTATATTTTGCCATTACAAACCCCCTCATATTTGGGGACATTCCTTCAAAAGTTAACCCACAGAGAGTAAGTAAATTTTGAAGGTGTGTCCCCACACCTTTATTGACTATCTCATCAGCAGAGGTGTGTACCCACACCTTCCATCTCCCCTTCCATATGGAAGGTTTTCACATTTGTTATTTTTACATTGACAATTTCACCGATCAGCTCCTTGCTTCCCTTAAAATGAACTAATCTGAAATGCTCGGTTCTGCCGGTTAATTTATCATCTTCGGCGGATTCAACCAATACCGGAAATTTCTTATCTATACATTGCTGATTTTTATCTAATACTATGGGATACAGAACATCTAAAAGTCTGTCAAAACGCTGATGCTTTACTTCATCCGGCACCTGGTTATCCATTGCTGCAGCCTTTGTTCCTTCTCTAACCGAATAAAGGAATGTAAAAGCTGAATCATACCCCACCTTTTTAACAACATCAATCGTTTCTGAGAAATCCTCCTCCGTTTCACCGGGGAATCCGACTATTATATCTGTTGTTATTGCAATATCAGGAACTGACGATTTTAATTTTTCTACTAAATTTAAATAATGCTCCTTTGTATATCTGCGGTTCATGCGGCGAAGCACTTCATTGCTCCCCGCTTGTACCGGTAAATGTACATGTTTGCATACCTTGTCACATTCCTTTATTGCATTTATTAAATCATCTGTTAAATCCTTCGGATGAGATGTCATGAAGCGAATACGTTCGATACCTTCAATTTTATTAACTTCGTGCAGAAGCTGTGCAAATGTAAACTTATTTTCCAAATTGCTTCCATAGGAATTTACATTTTGACCAAGAAGCGTTACTTCCTTACACCCATCCTGCGCCAATGCTTCGATTTCCCGAATTATATCTTCCGGCTCCCTTGACTTTTCTCTTCCTCTTACATAAGGAACTACACAATAAGTGCAGAAATTATTGCAGCCATATGTTATGTTAACCAATGCCTTATGCTTGAATTTTCGCATTTTCGGCATATCTTCATATATTAATTCAGTGTTGTCAACAATGTCAATACTCTTTCTTTTGTTGATTTCGGCATTGTAAATTAATACCGGCAGCTCGTGAATTGTATTTGTACCAAAAATTATATCAACAAATGAGAACTTTTTTAACAGCTTTTCTCTTATTTCCTGCTTCTGCATCATACAGCCGCAAACCGCTACAAGCATATCCGCCTTATTGCGTTTCAGGCCTTTTACTTCTCCAAGCTTGCCAAATACCTTAAGCTCTGCATTTTCCCTTATTAAGCATGTGTTAAAAATTACAAGGTCAGCATTTTTGTCATCTGCTGTTTCCTCATATCCTATGGATGCAAGCATGCCTGATATTTTTTCCGAATCATGCTCATTCATCTGGCAGCCATAGGTTAAAATGTGATATGTTTTTCTTCTGCCGGTCATTATAAAGAATTGTTCATTATTATTTTTTAATTCTATAATTTTATCGCCGTCCAATTTAACATCTTCCGTGATAATGTCTGTATTTCTTTTGATCATGTCACTCCAACTTTCTATTAACATCTTGAGTATTATATCATTTTAAAACTTTTTGTTCAATAAAAAATTCCGCAATATGCAATACTGCGCGAAAATTAACACAGTGTGGCACTTTCCTTACTTGTACATATATTAAATCAGGTAGACTATCTCAATATAACGGAATTAAAAGTACCTCCGGAAATGCATATAAAAAACATAGCAGAAATGCCGTCGAACGCTCCTGAAATGACACGTTTAGAGCACATTGGATGGATGAAAACAGGAGTTTTGGTTGGAAATTCAACAAAATTTGTTTTTTAAAAAAATTTTCAATTGAAGCTGTTATTATAGATTATTATCTTCTATATATTAGGATAGGTATAGTATGTCCACAAAAAACGGAGATATTGACATATGCCTTGACCTATATCAATATCTCTGTCACTTTTTTTATTAAAGCTCCAAATTAATCAATTACCGGAATTTTGGTTCCGTTTATAACTACAGCTGTAACTTCAGCAACATCAATAGGTGTTTCTGTGTTCCAATCTAAGCTGAAGGTATGTTTTTCGGGATTTTGACTTCCTCCTCCTCCTTCCAGCCGAATAATGCCATTCTCGGTTTCAATTTCTGCTGACACGTTATGAGTGCTGAATTCCTCGTCTTCATAACTGCCGATTATTTGCAACCCTAAGGGGCTAAGTGTAATATGCTCAATTAGATAGTTTTCAATGAGAATATCATTCTTCCAAACACGTATATTTGCTTTAGAGTCATTTAGATTTACGGCTACATTCCACCTGCCCTCCACACCTGAAGAAACATTGCCGCTAAAATAAATGTTAAAATTCTCCAGAGTGACAGGAAAAATAAATTCTTCATACTTATATGCTGCATCACCATAGTTATTTTCTTCAAGGTTAAGAATAAGATTGTTTTCATCACCTAATAATACCAAACTGTAATCATAATGAATTACTTCTTCCTCCGAGGTTAGAAGAGCAAGCTCAACATCACTGCTTCCGAACTCTTTATTAAAAATCTTTCCTACCTGTACATGAAGCTTTCCGTCTATAATACCTACATTTGAAACCCATTGGTCTGCTTCACCATGAGGCATATCAGCATTATATCCCGGTTTAAGTACCTTGGTAAACAAGCTGTAATCATCGGGCAGATTACTACCTCCCCAAATATTATCTTTTGTGACAGGTATAATTTCAGCCGAATCAATTTTTTCAAGGGATAAGGAAATCGGCTCGTCTACATAGCTTGTTGTGCTGAAATAAATAAGGAAGCTGCCAAGTTCCAACGGGTCAGCCAAGGGTGTGTCCGGGTCAGCCGTTATAATAAATTCATAATAGATTGTATTTGTATCTTCATTAAAATAAATTACTTCTTGTTTCCATGATACGCTCCCTGCTATTACCTCTTTTTGTACCGATGTATCCTGTTTTTGCGGATTCATTTTTACACTGAACCCGTCTCGGAAATCCGTTTGCTCTGTCAGCCTGTTTTGACCGGTTATATCCTGAAGAGACAGATAAACTATTGCCATGTTATCATATTTCTGTGCGCCGATAATCTCCATGCGTATTCCTTTATCTTCGCTGTATATTCCCACTGGTTCGACAATTTCACCGAAAGAAGGCTTAAATTTTTCCATAAACCAATCGAATCCCCCCGAAACCGCAGCCGTCGCAGTAAAAACAAGAACCGCCAACATCGCAGCTGCCGCAACAGCGGACTTTCTCCACCGTTTATGCCATGAAGCAGAAGTGGGTATTTCCTCATGGAGTCTGCTCTTAACCTGTACTATTAGCTTGCTTGCATCCACATTAATTCGAGATAATTCATCGTATATTTTTTGTTCATTAGCATCAAATTTGTTCATACTTGTTCTCCTTTCCATAATGGTCGGCAGTCAGATATTCCGCCAATTTATTTTTTGCCCGCTGGTATTGTTTACGTAATGCGGCGGTGGAACTTCCTGTGAGCAGCGATAATTCATCATAACTCTGCTCCTCCATAATCCGTCCATATATCAAAGCACGTTCCTTAGGCTTAAGCTTTTGTAAAGCACAGAGGACCTCGTCACTGAAACCTATATCTTCAGCCGGCAAAACAGTTTCACTTCGAATTTCACTAAAATAAAATAACTTACGTTTTTTAAGTTGGTTCAGACTGCGATTATATGTGATTTTATAAAGCCATGCAGAAAGATTGCAGCCATCAAATGTACCCTGGTTTTGATAAGCCGAAATAAATACTTCCTGCACCACATTTTCAGCTTCATGGTAATCGCACAAAATTGCTGATGCATATCGAAGCAGTTTTTCACCGTAGATATTAATTATTTCTTCCAATTCATATTCTCCACCGGCAGCAAACCTCTGTCCAAGATCTGTATTGCTCATAAGTTCACTCCTTTTATTGTTTATTAGTCGACTGTACCCTTATAACAATTTAAACAACTGTTTTGTGACATATTTATCTAATTACTGTTTTATTAATAATTTCATATACAATATTAACATAAAAGAAGTAAGCCGTCTCTTAGGACATCTTGAGAATTTATCAAACGCATTAAAAAGAAGATATTTTAAAACTGTAAATGTTACAGTTCACACCCTATTTGTCATCCTGAGTGAAACGAAGGATCTCATTTTTACAAAAGTGAGATTCTTATAGTGACGCTATTAGAATAACATTGACTGGTACTCCTATTATTCTCTGTGAACAGTAATGTAATATGAGAAAAATATCAAAATTTCTAAATTAAAGGTACCAATTATAACCAATTAATGATACAATAGTTATGATAACGATTTCAATCTATAAATTATAAAGAGGTAAAAACTATGGAATATAGAAATGCAACTCTTAAAAATATTATTGGAGTTTCGGAGCTCCAGAAAAAATATCACATATCCAGCATAAGAGAAGAAGATAAACCGGATGGATTTGTTACAACATTATTTACTGAAGACCAGTTTAAAGAACTGATAGAAAAAGAAAACGGGCTTGCCATCGCTTGCGATGGTGACAAAGTTATTGCTTATGCCATGGCAGCATCATGGCAGTATTGGTCAGCTTGGCCGCTTTTCCAATATATGATAAATGACTTACCTAACAACCTATATCTTGGTCAAGTTTTGTCAACAGAAAATTCCTATCAGTACGGTCCCATATGCATTGACAAGAAATATCGCAGCACTGAAGTATTACCAAACCTTTTCGAATTTTCAAGACTACAGATGAAAGACAGATACCCGATTTTAATAACATTTATAAACAAAATAAACGGTAGGTCATACCGTGCCCATGTAGATAAGCTTGGACTTGAGGTAATAAAGACATTTGATTTTAATAATAATCATTATTATGAGTTAGGGTACGATATGGGAAAGAAAACACAGGAGTCGTTCATTTAATAAATCTAAAAAAAGCAAAAAACGAGTTAAAAGTACTCGTTTTCATAAGTTAATATTATCTTTTCAATCCACAGAGAAATAACTTCTGACAACTTATCTTATTATAAATTGAAACTAAAGTCAAGTAGAGATATTTCCTGGGATATATAAATTAATATTATCGAAAAAAATCATTGACAGGTAAAAACAAACATGTTAATATTAAGTCACCAGATACTGTAATAAGTGGAGGAATAATGATTGCTCATATAAACGCAAATAAGGAAGAACAAACCATATTAGAACACTTATTTGGTGTAGCTAATAAAGCTAAAAATAAAGGAAAGTATATTGGATTAGAAAACTTGTTATATTTGACAGGTTTATTGCATGATTTAGGAAAAGGTTCGCAAGCTTATGAAGTATATATAAGAAAAGCAGTTGAAGACCCATTATCCGTACATAAAGGAGAGATTGATCATTCAACAGCTGGAGGTAAGTATATATTTGATAATTATTATAATGGCAATCAAATTCAAAGAATAACTGCCCAGTTAATCTCTATAGCAATAGCATCTCATCACGGATTATTTGATTGCATTAATATTAATGGTATAAATAATTTCACACGCAGAACAAACAAAACATTTGAAATACATTATGAAGAAGTACTAAGTAATTGCATAAATACTATATTAAAAACAAATAATTTAGAAAAATTATTTGAAAAATCCTTTAAAGAATCTAAAGAAATTTTTATTAAAATTAAAAACAGTATCACAGCTGATATGAACGACAACAATTGCTCGTTTTTTTTGTTAAGTTGTTTTGAAAGAATGATTTTATCAATTCTTGTTGATTCTGATTGGTCAGATACTTCTGAATTTATGAATGAGCGAATTATTACACATAGTATTGATGATAATGAATTACATGAAATCTGGGAGAAAATGCAATTGAACTTAAACAATCATATTAACGGTTTTAAAATTGATAATAAGATATCTTTATTAAGAAAAAGCATTTCTGATGAATGCTACGAATTTGGGAAGAATTCAGGAGGAATATATTGCCTTCCTATACCTACTGGCGGCGGCAAGACGCTTAGTGGATTAAGATATGCAATTGAGCATGCAAAGGTAAATTTGAAAAATAGGATTATTTATGTTGCCCCGTATTTGTCAATTTTAGAGCAAAATGCTAACGAATACAGGAAAGCTTTAGGTTCAGATGATTATATTTTGGAGCATCATTCGAATATTATTATAGATGATGCAGATAATGAATATAGATATTTAAGGGAAACATGGGACAGCCCAATAATACTTACAACAATGGTTCAATTTTTAGAAGTATTGTTTTCTGGTAGGATGCAAAGCATTAGAAGAATGAATCAATTAGCAAACTCTGTAATAATAATTGACGAAATACAATCATTACCTATAAAATGTGTAAGCATTTTCAACTTAATGATGAACTTTCTATCACGGATATGTAATACTACAATAATATTATGTTCAGCTACACAACCTTTGCTTGGAGAAGTTAACAAAAATATTTTATATGGACAACCTGTAAATATCACAAAGAATATTGAGCAGCGATTTATAGATTTTAAAAGAACATCTATAATTAATTCAATAGTACAAGGTGGATATAATACGGATGAACTTGCTAAGTTCGTAATGTCAAAAATGGATAGTGTTGGTAGTTGTCTAATTATTTTAAATACAAAGACAGCTGTTAAAAATCTACATATAAAATTAAAGGAAGTTCTAAAACTTAATAATCTTGATATTAAACTTGTTCAATTAACAACATATATGTGTGCGGAGCATAGGAGTAATATAATTGAAGATTTAAAAAAGGAATTAGGCAGGCAAAAGGTAATTTGTATAAGTACACAACTAATTGAAGCAGGCGTTGACATTTCATTTCAATGTGTGATTCGTTCATTGGCAGGGTTAGATAATATTGCACAGGCAGCCGGAAGATGCAACCGAAATGGAGAACTTGAAATGGGTAATGTATTTGTTATTAATTATAGGGATGAAAATGTATCTAAACTAAAAGATATTAAAGAGGCACAGAGGGCAACTCAAAAAATATTTGATAAAATAGAAAACGATTCAATTTATGCGAAATATGATTTATTGTCTCCTAAAATGATTAACTTGTTTTATGAAATATACTTTTATAATCGAAAAGATGAGATGGATTATACAATTAAGGATAGTAATACAACTATTTTAGATCTATTGGACAAAAATCCTGTTGGAAGTTTAGCATATCAAGAGAGAAATGGTGAGTCAATTCCTATTATATTGAAACAAGCTTTTGGGTATGCAGGACAAGAATTTGAAGTTATTGATAGTAATACTATAGGTATTTTAATTCCATATAAAAATGGAAAGGAGTATATTGATATAATTAGAGAAAGTAATGACTTTATAGAAATAAAAAGAGAGCTAAAAAAAATGCAAAGGTATACAGTAAATATGTATAATAATGATATGATGATTGAGAAACTTAAAGCAAGAAATGCAATTGATGATTCTGTTTTAGACGGGAATGTTCTCATTCTTAGAGAAGGATTTTATGATGAAGTAATTGGTGTCAGTGATGAGATGGAAGATTTAATTATGTAATAGTTAAGGAGGTTAATATATGAAAAGAAAAAACCTGATTGAGTTTAAAGTGTATGGCAGATATGCGCTGTTTACAGACCCATTAACCAGGATTGGAGGGGAAAAATTCACATATCAAGTGCCGACCTATCAAGCCTTAAAAGGAATAACGGAAAGTGTATATTGGAAACCTACTCTACAATGGTTTATTGATGATGTGAGAATAATAAACCGCATTCAAACTCAATCTCAAGGAATACGTCCAATAAAGTACACAGGAGGTAATGATTTATCTATTTATACATATTTAAAGGATGTAGAATATCAGGTTAGAGCACACTTTGAATGGAATGAAAACCGTAAAGATTTGGAAAGAGATAGAAACGAGAATAAACATTATATTGTTGCAAAAAGAATGTTGTCAAGAGGGGGAAGAAGAGACATTTTTTTAGGTACAAGAGAATGTCAAGGATATGTTGAACCTTGTAAGTTTGGTGAAGGCGAAGGTTATTATGATGACACAGATATGGATTTTAGTCTTATGTTTCATGGAATGACATACCCGGATGAAGCTTATAATGACGAAACTAAAGATAAAATGACAGCTAGATTTTGGATGCCTAAAATGGTAAACGGCTACATTCAATTTATTAGACCGGAAGAATGTTCTATACATAGAAGGCTAAGGGAAATGAATATGAAGACTTTTGATGATAGTAATTTCACTGTTATAGGTGAGTTTGAGGAAGGTGGTGTTTTTGATGGGGTGGATTAGCTTACTAAATGAAACTTATGAAAATAATTCAAGTTTTGCGGGTAAGATAGATAAAGATGATACAGTTCTTCTTCCTATATCTCACTCTACTCAGAATGCTCAGATTGAAGTAACTATAGATGAATATGGAGAATTTTTAAGAGCAGAAAAAATTACTGATAAAGAAAATGCAGTAACAATAATTCCTGTGACTGAAGACTCAGGGGCACGCGGCAATGGTATATTTCCACATCCCTTATGCGATAAACTATGCTATATTGCAGGAGACTACTCACATTTCACCAATGATAAAAACAAGGATGAGTATTATAATAAATACTTGAACCAATTGGAAAGCTGGTGTAATTCACAATATCCCCATAAGAAGGTAATTGCTATTCTTGAATATTTAAAAAAAGGACAACTTATTAATGATTTAGTAAATGAGAAGATTTTGGATCTTGATGATGATGGAATACTTTCAAGTAAGATTAATAAAATACAAGGGATTAATCAAACAGATTGCTTTGTAAGGTTTATCGTACAAAACTGCATTGATAATAAGGATGAAGGCAGAGTTTGGCTAGACAATAAATTGTATGACAGCTTTATTAATTATTATGAAAGCATTAATGTAGATAAAGATATTTGTTACATTACAGGTAAAAATGTTTATTGTTCGGACAAGCATCCTTCTAAAATAAGACACTCAGGCGATAAGTCTAAACTAATTTCGGCAAACGATAAAGACGGATTTACATTTAGGGGCAGGTTTACCGAGAGCACACAAGCAGCTTCTGTTGGATATGAAACATCTCAAAAAGCACATAATACACTTAGATGGTTGATACAGAAACAAGGATATAAAAGAGATGGAGCGGCTATAGTTGCTTGGGCCGCAAATGGTGTTAAAATACCTATGCCACTTGAAAATACTGAAGATACATTTTTCCAAGAGGAAATAAAGAAAGAAGCAGATACAGCAAAAAGTTACGCGGATAGATTGAATAGGGCTATAGCAGGTTATAAAGCTGATTTAACTACAAAGACGAAAATTGCAATTATCTCAGTTGATGCAGCTACAACAGGTAGATTATCAATTACATATTACAAGGAATTAAATGGTTCCGAGTTCCTTGAAAGGATAAAAGATTGGCACCTTCATTGCAGTTGGAAACACTATTATAAAAATGATGAAGGAGGTTATTATTTTGTTGGAGTCCCTTCACCGAGGGAGATAGCCTTAGCTGCTTATGGAACAGAGCAAAAAAATAAATTTCAAAAAATCGAATTTACTGCAAATAGTAAACTTATTCGAAACACAGTAGAAAGATTATTACCTTGTATTATCGATGGCAGAAAAATTCCTTATGATATTGTCCATGCGGCAGTGTTAAATGCAAGTAGACCAATGGCAATGTCCGGGTATAATTGGCAGAGAGTATTGACAAATACATGTGCATTAATTAAATACAAATATTATAAAGATAAAAGAAATAAGGAGGAATTAGGTATGACCTTGAGTGTTGAAAATAAGGATAGGAGTTATTTGTTTGGTAGACTGCTTGCAGTTGCTGACAGGGTTGAGTTTTTAACTTTTGAAAAGGGCGAAAAAAGAGAAACAAATGCCAAAAGATACATGAATATATTTTCGAAACGACCGGCTAAAACGTGGGAAATTATTTATAAGAATATATTACCATACATGAATAAACTAAAACCAGGACAAAAAATAAAATATGATACAATGATAAGTGAAATAGGAGCTATGCTTGATTTAGAGGGGTTTAATAATGATGCATTGACAGAGCTTTATTTATTAGGATATTATAGTCAATCAGATTTTATGAAAGATAAAAAAACAAACAATATTATTGATGAAATGGAGGAAGAAAAAAATGAGTAAATTTACTAACAAGGTTGATTTTACTTTACTTGTAACTGTAAAAAATGCAAATCCTAATGGAGATCCGCTAAATGGGAATCGTCCAAGAGAAAATTATGATGGTTTTGGAGAAATATCAGATGTATGCATTAAAAGAAAAGTCAGGAATCGTTTACAAGATTTTGAAAAAGGTAGTATATTTGTGCAATCTGATGAGCGCTGTGATGATGGATACAAAAGCTTAAGTGATAGGGCAAAGGGGTATGAACCATTACAAAAAGCATTAAAAGATAAAGATAAAGATGCATATGCAAAGGCTGCTTGTGAAAAATGGATTGACGTAAGATCCTTTGGACAAGTTTTTGCATTTAAAGATGATAGTGTATCAGTAGGAGTACGAGGTCCTGTTTCAATACATTCTGCTGTAAGTTTATCACCTGTTGATATTTACAGTATGCAAATAACAAAGAGTGTTAACAGCGAAACAAAGGATAAAAAATCTTCAGATACTATGGGTATGAAGCATAGAATTGATTTTGGAATGTATTTAATCAAGGGTAGTATAAACCAACAACTAGCAGAAAAAACTGGTTTTTCTAATGAAGATGCTGAATTAATTAAAAAAGCATTGAGTACACTATTTGTAAATGACACCTCATCAGCAAGGCCGGATGGCAGCATGGAAGTGAGGAAACTTTACTGGTGGAAGCATAATAATCAAACAGGGCAATATTCATCAGCACAAGTACATCGTTCTTTAAAGATTGATTTAAAGGATGGTATTGATAACCCTAAAAAATTTGAAGATTATGACATCAATTTAGAATCTTTGTCAGGGTTGGAAGTTGAAATAAATGATGGACTATAATGAAGATGATTATTTAATGTTATCTGGTATACAACATTTTTACTTTTGTAAAAGGCAATGGGCATTAATTCATATTGAACAACAATGGGCTGATAATAAAGCAACTATGGAAGGGAATTATATACATGAAAAAGCGGATGATCCGTTTATTATAGAATCAAGAAAGGATTTGTTTATATCAAGGGCTGTCCCAATTTCATCTAAAGAATTAGGATTGTCTGGTATTGTCGATGTTTTAGAGTATACTCAAAATAAAGCAGGAATTAAGGTAGCGAATAGAGACGGTTTGTGGCTTCCAAATATCGTAGAATACAAAAGGGGTAAGCCTAAGAAAGATAAAAGAGATATAATGCAATTAACTGCACAAGTTATTTGCTTGGAAGAAATGTTCGGTTATGTGTTTAAGTCATCTGACCTATATTATCACGAAACAAATAGAAGAACGAAGGTCGAAATAACTGATGAGTTAAGAAAGCAAGCTAAAAATGTTGCTCGTGAAATGCATAGGATATATGAAACCGGAATTACTCCTGAAGCAGAATCATATAAAAATTGTAAACTGTGCTCTTTATACGATATATGTATGCCAAGACTCACGAAAAAGAAAGTTAATATTTTAAACTATATTGAAAGATATACAAATATAAAAGAGGTATGAAATGAGAAAATTGCTTAATACATTGTATATCACTAATCCAAATGCATATTTGTCTAAAGATGGAGAAAATATTGTGGTGAAGATTGATGATGAAGAAATAGGCAGGAGACCAATTCACATACTAGAAGGAGTAGTATGCTTTAACTTCAATGGCATGAGTCCTGCCTTAATGAAATTATGTGGTCAACATGGTGTTACAGTAAGTTTTTTAAGTCAATATGGTAACTTTCTTGGTAGAGTTCAAGGTGAAGTCAATGGTAATGTATTACTTCGCAGGACACAATACAGAATTGCTGATGATGATGAAAAATCGCTTGATATTTCCCGAAATTTTATTATAGGAAAGGTTGTTAACGGAAGAAAAGTTCTTAATAGAGCTTTGCGCGATCATAACAATGTTGTAAATAATGATTTATTATTGGAAATACAAGAAAAGATGAGTAATTCAATAAACAAAATCATGAATTGCTGCTCAAGTGATGAACTCCGTGGTATAGAGGGAGAGGTTTCAAGAGCATACTTTCAAGGAATAAATGAATTGATTTTACATCAAAAAGAAGTCTTCTTTTTTAAAGAGAGATCAAGAAGACCTCCTCGTGACAACTTGAATGCGTTACTTTCTTATGCTTATACATTAATTACATATGAAATGTCAAGTGCATTAGAAACAGTAGGATTAGATCCATATGTTGGATTTTTTCATACAGATAGACCGGGACGAGTTAGTTTAGCATTAGATATGATCGAAGAATTGAGATCATATGTGGCAGATAGATTTGTTCTATCGCTAATTAATAGAAGACAAATAAATGAAGACGGATTTGTTCCAAAAGAAAATGGTGGAATATTAATGAAAGATGAAACAAAAAGAACATTTTTATCTTCATGGCAAAAAAGAAAGCAAGATATTATTGAACATCCTTTTATTCATGAAAGAATAGAATTTGGCTTAATACCATATGTTCAGGCATGCCTTATGGCTAGATATATAAGAGGTGATATAGAAGCCTACCCTCCATTCTTTGTTTCATAATATTTTGACTTATAAGGAGAGTTGATGTGTTAGTTTTGATTACATATGACGTAAATACAGAAAGCGATGGTGGAAAAAGAAGACTGCGTCAAGTTGCAAAAATTTGTGTAAATTACGGCCAGAGAGTTCAAAATTCTGTATTTGAGTGTTCAATTAACCCAGCACAATTGGTGACTATAAAGAATGAACTATTAAATGTAATCGATTGTGAGAAGGATAGCCTTCGGTTCTATTTACTAGGTAAGAACTGGGAAAGAAGAGTGGAGACACTTGGCAAGGATAATAGTTATAATCCTGATAAAGGTGTGTTTATTCTATGACGCGAACGTATAATAAACATAATTCTTATAGACGGTTCGCAACAAAGATTAAAGTAATAAACATATATACTTAATAAGTTTTTCAATTTTATAAAAGTATTTGGTTATTTTTGTGTACTAATGCTAATGTTTTCCAATTTAATTTAATAATTAGTACATAAAAGTGGAGTCGCACCCTTCGCGGGTGCGTGGATTGAAATTGGTGCTTGAATCTTAATAGTTATTTCCATTATTGTCGCACCCTTCG
>ENA-UOOK01005068-UOOK01005068.1-fermentation-metagenome-genome-assembly--contig:-NODE-5068-length-13547-cov-3.173436_pt1 | contig 13547 bp, 8 predicted proteins | sample MGYA00245777_ERZ724023 | MGnify/ENA primary metagenome ERZ724023 (study PRJEB28704, sample SAMN03018312) | fermentation metagenome | biome: anthropogenic terrestrial biome; feature: soil; material... | reverse complement strand
TTTGCCGTCCTGCATGGTGCTGTCCTGAGTAAAGGATTCAGGATCGATAATCCCCTGCTGGTACAGCTCATAAAGCCATTTGAGGCCTTCCTTGTAATTTTCAACCACCGGATAATATACGAGGCTGCCGTCGTCCTCGATCATCATATGAGTGCCGTTTAAATCGGTAATTCCAAAAGGATTAAGCAGATCCATGGAAAGGCCCTTGGAGCCACAGATCGGATACTCATCGCTGGAATCCCCGTTTCCGTTGGCGTCCTGCTCTTTAAAGGCTTTCAGAACAGCGGTCAGCTCATCAATCGTATCCGGCTCGGAAAGGCCCAGATTGTCAAGCCACTGCTTGTTGATAATGGGCTGGTTACAGGTCTGGGGACGGCTGGGAAGCTTTCTGGGAAGGGAGTAGATCTTACCGTCGGTAAAAGTGACCACATTTCTCATTTCCGCAACCTCTTCCATAGCCTGGGTCAGGTTCGGCATGTACTCCGCAATCAGATTGGTCAGGTCAAGGAACAGGTCGGAGTTGTTCAGGATATCCGTATCACTGAAGGTCTGACTGCCGATAATGACCTCGGGAAGCTCCTGGCTTGCCAGTAAAATTGATTTCTGCTCAGCCCAGTCGTTGAGCGACTGTACCTGCCACTCCGGTTTTACGTTGGTGCTTTTCTCAAGATCAATCAGCCACTGATTCTGGGTAAAGGAATCGCCCATACTGCCCCAGCGGGTCGTAAGAATTTTGAGGGTAACCGGCTCATTGACAATGGGAAGGCCGGCAGCATTAAAGTTACTGTTTCCGGCACCTGCCGATGAACCGCCCGCACTGCTGCCGGACGAAGAATCGCTGCTGCTCCGGCAGCCTGCCGCCATCGCGGCAACCATAGTTGCCGTCAGAATAATCCCGACAGCCCGTCTGACCTGCTTTAATATCGTTTGCATAAATCCATACCTCCTGTTTATTGTTAAAAGGCTCCTAGCCTTTGACCGAACCGATCATGACGCCCTGATTGAAGTACTTTTGCACAAAGGGATAAAACAGCATAATGGGGAGCGTGGAAACGATAATGACGGAGTAGCGCATCAGCGCCGCAAGCCGCAGAGCAATCTGGGCGGCTTCACCGGTACCCAGCGCACTTTGTACATTGTTGGTGATCAGAATATCCCGCAGAATCAGCTGTAAGGGATAAAGCGCATGGTCTTTCAAGTAAATCAGCGCATTAAAATAGGAATTCCAGTGTCCTACGGCAATCCACAGCCCTATAACCGCAATCACCGCCTTGGAAAGCGGAAGTACAATCTGAAAAAAGTAGCGCAGGTTCCCACAGCCGTCAATCTGCGCGGCGTCCCATAAATCCGGCGGCAGGCTGGATGAAAAAAAGGTACGTGCCACAATCATGTTGTAAACGGAAACGGAAAATGGAAGAACCATGACCCAAAACGTATTGTAAAGGTGAAAATCCTGAATCGTCATATAGGTGGGGATCAGCCCGCCGTTAAAAAACATAGTGAATACAAAAAGAAAAATCAGAAACCGACGCCCGAACAGATCCTTCCGGGAAAGGGCATAAGCCGCCGGGATGTTGACCGCCAACCCAATGAGGGTTCCCACCACGGTGTAAACAATGGTGTTTCTATATCCTGTCCAGATTTCCCTGTGATTAAAAAGCTCTTTGTATCCGTCCAGCGTAAACCCCACCGGATAAAACCAGACGTTGCCGCCGGAAACAGCATAAGGGTTACTGAACGAGGCGATAATGATAAAATAGAGGGGATAAAGAATAACTGCCAGAAAAATTGCCGCAAAGCTGTATACAATTACCTTAAATATCCGGTCGGACCCGGTATTCCTGACTTTATTGGATTTGGCCGCTGCTTCTGTTACCGTATTCATAAAGATCCCCTCCTTTACCACAGGCTGTTTTCGCTGACGCGTTTGGAAACCTGGTTCACTGTAATCAGAAGAATAAAATTAATAATTGTATTAAACATGTTGATTGCCGCCGAATAGCTGTACTGCGTGCTGATAATACCGATTTTGTAAACGTAGGTCGCGATTACCTCGCTGGCACGCAGATTCATATCGTTCTGCATCAGGTATACCTTTTCAAAGCCGATGCTCATAAGGTTGCCAACCCGCAGGATCAACAGGATCACCGCCGTGGGAACCAGCATGGGGACATCAATTTTCCGCAGCTTTTGCCAGCGGCTTGCACCGTCCACTGTGGCGGCTTCATACAGAGTCGGGTCCACGGCGGAAAGCGCCGCTATGTAAATAATGCTGTCCCACCCCACGTGCTGCCAGACGTCTGTCCAGACATAAATACTGGAGAAAGCACTTGCCTTTGCCATAAGATTGGGGGCCTCCTGCCCGAACAGGCGATAAATACTGCCGATCAGACCGCTGCTGGGGGAAAGGAAAAGCATAATCATGCCGACCATTACCACTGTAGAGATAAAATGCGGCATGTAGGTAACGGTCTGAAAAACTTTTCGGAAGCGTCTGGCCCTCATCTGATTGATAATCAGAGCCAGAATAATCGGCAAGGGGAATCCCACAAGCAGACTGTAGAGATTGATGAGCAGAGTATTGCGGATGGTCGTATCAAACTGAAACGACTTAAAAAATTTCAGAAAATATTTAAACCATGGATCTGTCCAGGGGCTTCCCGTAATACCCAAGGACGGCTTGTAATCCTTAAAAGCAATAATCACGCCGTACATCGGTTTATATGCAAAACAGATGGTCAGAGTCAGCGCCGGCAGAAGCAGCAGATAAAGGCCCCAGTTTCTGCAAACAGAATTCAGCGCTCTCTTTATGCCATGTACCGAATATCGACTGCGTTTCATGAAATCCCCCCGATATTTTAATTTTGTAAAACAAAAACAGGCCAAAATCCAGGCAAGTTTAACGATAACCCGGACGTTTTGGACACCTCTCTCATTTTCTGTAATTTTTATGGGCTATACAGCATTTTTTATAAAAGAATCGCGTTTTTATAGATTTGCCTTTTTTGTTTTGCTTATGGATTTGTGTCATTATTTTAACTTCGTCTATGCTTTTAGTGTTATCGTTATCACTAGTTTTCACCATAAATATAATATAGATTTCTCGTTTTGTCAATATATTTTTGGATATTTTAACATAAAAATAAATTTTCCTTGCATTGTATCTGAGGTTTAGCTATAATAATGCTTGTAATAGCAAAGGTTTATCTACTTTTTTAATTTTATCGATAACCCATTTGAATGCGAGGAGTGTTTCCTGTGGTAACGCTAAAAGATATTGCCAAAGAAGCAGGCGTAAGTGTCATGACGGTTTCGCGTGTTGTCAATGGTCAGCTTTCCAAAGTTTCAGAGGAAAACACGCGCCGCATTCGGGAAATTATACGGCAGAAAAACTATGTCCCCAATTCCTCGGCACGGTCTCTGTCCTCCAAATCCTCTCACATTGTTTCCCTTATTGTGCGCGGCGCGGGCAATCAGCTTACCAATCCCTATAATGCCGTAATGGCCGGAGAAATCGTCCCCAATGTGCAGGAGCGCGGATATTATCTAATGCTGCATTTTATTGACCGGTATGACGATATAACACAGCGCCTGCGGGCCTGGAACGCGGAGGGGTCCATCTTCTTAGGTACCTTCGACGAAGATATTCAGAAGATTTTGTTTGACAACCGTATTCCCCTGGTATTTACAGATAGCTACAGCAAGGTCAGGCAAATAACAAATGTAGGCATAGATGATTATAAGGGCGGTGTTTTAGCCGCCCGACATTTTCTGGAACGGGGGCATCGCAGCTTTTTATATCTGGGATGGTCCATGACCTCCAGTGTGGTGACCAACCGTCTGAACGGCTTTCGGGATACTCTGGAAAACGCCGGACTTACCCTTGACCCATCCTGTATCCTGGAAGCCGGCATTCCCGCAGAGGAGCTGGCAAAAAAAATCTGTTCCCTTCCGCAAAAGCCTACCGCGATTTTTACGTCGGCGGATATGCTGGCCATCACGCTGATCGACGAGCTGAAACGCCTGGGCTTTCGCGTGCCGGAGGATTACTCCATTATCGGTTTCGACGACCTGGCCATGGGGCACCTGATTGCCCCTCCGCTTACCACCATTACACAGGACATTCCCCGCAAAGCCCAGATCGCCACCGACCTGCTGTTCCGTCATATTCAGGATCCTACCGCCCCTGCCGAAAATATAACCCTTGACGTTCATCTGGTCGAACGGGAATCCGTGTGTGATCTCAAACAAAAGCCATAACGCTTCCTTTATATTTTGTCTTCTTAAAGATGCCTGTTCTGCAAAGCTAAGTTGGCATCACCTTTGTACGTGTATCGATTTTATCATTTTGTAATAATGAACAGCCGGACAGGTTAACACCTGCCCGGCCTTATTTTTTCAGCTCATCTTATTCATACTGCAAAATCATAAAATCTCTATTGCTCTCTCTTATTCGTGCCCTTGACAAATATTAAGCGCCAGCATATAATATGGTTGAAAGATGATTCAACTATTCAACTATTAGGAGATCTGTATTATGTGTGCATACGCCGCCGATGTTGACAGATGTGACTGCAATATCATTCATGAAGAAGTTGTAAAGGATGTTCGGGAACATATGCCCGATGAAGAAACTCTTATGGACCTGGCCGATATCTTTAAGGTATTCAGCGACTCCACGAGGGTTAAGATTCTTTATGCTCTGTTTCGAGCAGAAATGTGCGTTTGTGATATTGCTGTTCTTTTGGGTATGACCAAGTCTGCCATCTCTCATCAGCTCCGTATTCTAAAGCAAGCCAAACTGGTTAACTATCGCAAGGATGGAAAGGTAGTATACTATTCGCTTGCAGATGAACATGTCAAAACTATTTTCGATCAGGGCTTGATTCATGTATGTGAGAAATAAGCCTTACTAAAAAGGCTGTATTTCTGGTTTTGTTACATTGTCAGGTGAACAAGAAAGCAATTATTCAACTATAATTTTATTATGAAAAAGGAGACAGGACCTATGGCAATCATAAAAAACAATATGTACTGGAAGGGCTTTGCTGCAGCAATTGCGCCGCTAAAATTCAAAACGATATCCGGCTTTTAAAAGGGGTAAAGAGAGCGGAAGTCAACGCGGATACAACGATCCTTACTGTGGACTTTGATGCGGATGCTGGAAAATTGCTCCAGGATATTATCCGTATCGCCGTTTCGCACGACGAGGACATTGTTGTGAAGGAAGCCTGAAGGAAGGCAACGGTGAATGAGCATGGAGGCAGCTATTCGAAAAGAATTTATTTTGGAGGGGCTCTGCTGCGTCAACTGCGCCGCCAAAATCGAACGGGATGTCAATAAGCTTCATGGTGTATCCTCTGCCGCCGTCGATTTTGTATCAAAGACCCTTACTATGGAAATTGCAGACAGTGACACGGTAAACAGCCTCGTGGCGCAGGCGGATGCGATCGTAAAACGGCATGACTCGCAGGTCGTCATGAGTGAAAAAGAACTCTCGCGGCCCGGTAAAAAAGTGCTGTATCTGTTAGGCTTGTGCTGCGGAGACTGCGCGCAAAAAATCGAGGCGCAGGTCAATCGTATCGAAGGCGTCAAAACAGCATCCTTGGATTTTGTTTCTCAGAAGCTTACTATTGTGGTGTTTGATAAGAAAAACCTGCCCTCCGTCATTCGTCGGGCTTCCCAGATCGCATTGGATATTGAGCCCGCCATCAAAATCTCTTACACAGATCAAAAGCCTGCGGAGGATGGGACCGCTCGTTTGAAAAAATGGGTTTACCGTTTCCGCCTTTGTGCAGGCGCGATCCTGTTTGCAGCAGGAAATATCTTTGATCTTTCCCGGCCGGCTTACTTTGTTGTGTTTCTCATCAGCTACCTTCTGGTTGGCGGCGAAGTAGTATTCCGTGCGCTGAAAAATATATCCAAGGGTCAGCTGTTTGATGAAAATTTTCTGATGAGCGTCGCTACCATTGGTGCCTTTGCTATTGGCGAATATCCGGAAGGTGTGGCGGTTATGCTCTTTTATCAGGTCGGAGAAGCGTTTCAGCGGCTGGCTGTTAACCGCTCGTGCAAATCAATTTCTGCCCTCATGGATATCCGGCCTGACTTTGCCAACCTGAAGGTCGGCAATGAGGTACGAAAGGTCACGCCTGAAGAGGTCGGCATCGGAGATTTTATTATTATAAAACCCGGTGAGAAAGTTCCACTGGACGGCCGTGTTGTAGAAGGGTATTCCGCTTTGGATATCTCGGCTCTCACAGGAGAATCCCTTCCCCGCGATGTGGCACCCAACAGCGAGGTCTTATCTGGTTCTATTAATAAAAACAGCGTATTAACGGTGGAAGTTTCCAAGGAATTTGGAGAATCCACTATCTCCAAAATTTTAGAGCTTGTTCAAAACGCCGGCAGCAAAAAGGCTCCAACCGAGAACTTCATAACGAAGTTTGCAAGATACTATACGCCAATCATTACCTTTGCTGCATTAGGGCTGGCTGTGATTCCCCCGCTTATTGTTCCGGGGGCTGTTTTCAGCGACTGGATTTACCGGGCGCTCGCTTTTCTGGTTGTGTCCTGTCCCTGTGCGTTAGTAATTTCCATTCCGCTGAGCTTTTTCGGTGGTATCGGCGGCGCTTCAAAAAATGGAATTCTGGTTAAAGGCAGCAATTATCTGGAAGCACTCAACAATGTCGATACCGTCGTGTTTGATAAAACAGGTACGCTGACAAAAGGCATCTTTAAAGTGACCAGCATCGAAGGAGCAAATGGCTGGTCAAAGGAAGATCTGCTGGCCTATGCCGCCCATGCGGAAAGCTTCTCCAGTCACCCCATTGCGCTTTCCATACAAAAAGAGTACAATCGGGAAATCGATTTGCAAAGGCTCACGGGGCAGGAAGAAATTCCTGGACAGGGAATCCGGGTAAAGATTGACGGTCAAAGCGTATTGGCCGGAAACGGAAAACTGATGGAAACGGAACGTATTGCGTGGCAGCCTGCCGATGCATTGGGAAGCGTCGTATATCTGGCTATTGACGGTGTTTATTCGGGTTACGTCGTGATTTCCGACGAGTTAAAGGCCGACAGTAAAAAAGCTGTCTGCGATTTGAAAAAACTCGGCGTAAACCGTACGGCGATGCTCACTGGAGACAGTAGAACCGTCGGAGAGGCCATTGCCCGTGAAATCGGCCTGGACGCCGTTTACACCGAACTGCTTCCACACCAGAAGGTAGAGCAATTGGAACAAATAGAGAAAAATAAGCAGTCCAAAGGGAAGCTGGTATTTGTCGGTGACGGTATCAATGATGCTCCTGTTTTGGCGAGAGCTGATATTGGAATTGCCATGGGCGCCTTGGGTTCTGATGCAGCTATCGAAGCAGCCGACGTTGTTTTGATGACTGATGAGCCCTCAAAGATTGTATCTGCAATTCAGGTTTCCCGTAAGACAAGGGCAATCGTATGGCAAAACATTCTCTTTGCAATGGGAGTTAAAATAATCATTCTTATTCTGGCCGCGTTTGGAATCGCTACCATGTGGGAGGCGGTTTTCGGCGACGTCGGTGTTACGGTGATTGCTGTCTTAAATGCTATGCGGGCAATGAAAACAATCCAGTAGATAGCGTAATAAGACTCAAACAAGCGTCATAAATGGGAAACCTGAACTTTGTTGAATAGAGTTTGCAAAAATCGGGTATCCGGAATCAGCAATCAGTACAGCAAATATTGTCTGATAATAGTGGGATCCATTTCGTTCCTGCCGACATTGCGCAGCATGGTTTTACAATATGAATCGAACATTGCACAGAGCCTTTCCGCCTTATCGGAGAGAGCCGGCATGTTAATTCCCGAATCCCCCATAAGAATGCAAAAAGCCACGGCCCCAGAACGGGGCCGTGGCTTTTTGCACATTCACGCGTCTGCTATTCCACACTTTTCAGCGCTTCAACCATATTGATCTGGTTAAGTGTTCGGTTTGTTATCCAGTTGCCGATGATGGCAAAGCAGAACGTAATAGCCGCCGAAATCAGATAACTGACAGGCTCTACATGCACCGCAAAATGGATGGAAGGCATATTGAGCGCGACGGTGAGAAAGCCGCTTAATACCCGGCCAACCGGCAAACCTATGAAAATGCCCATTACAGTTAATAGCAGCGTTTCTTTATTAACGTATTGATGCACCTCACTATCGTAGAATCCCAACACCTTGATCGTGGCAAGTTCCCGGACGCGCTCGGAGATGTTCGTGTTCGACAACGTAAATAGAACCACCAGGGCAAGGCCTCCCGCCATAACAATGAGCAGCAGAACCACCGCATTGATAAGATCAAAGCCAAAATCTTCTTTTACAGAGGCTGTGCTGACAGAGGAAAGTACAGAATCTTTGTCAAGCAGCGTTTCGGCATATGCGGCATGGTCGCTACAAGTATCCGTCAGATGAGCAAATATGCCGTTCGGGACATACTCACCAAATAGCGTTTCATACAGATTCTGCGTCATGTACACGTTATTGCCCAAATAATTCTTTACAACACCGGACAGGACAACATCACGCTGTACAAGCTCCATGTCCTGTATAGAAACAGTGCCACACGTTTCGAGGCCAAGGATTCGAGCTGCATTCTGCGTGATTAAAATGCCGGTATCATCCGGATGAATCAGCGCGCCTTCCAGATTCTCCGTGCGAATATAGTCTTCTATTGAAGCACCATTGGGGATCACTATCAACTGTACCTTTTCAGCTTTTCCACCGGCATTGATTAATTTCACGCTGTCAATGCGCAAATTCAGATAGTCCTCAATGTTGCCGTCGGCAGCAAGCTGCTCGATCAGGACGTCATTATCCTCCTCTTCAAAAACGGCCATCAAGTCATATCGGTAGATATTCTCATACTGTTTTGGCACCAAATCCGCAATCGAATCCCTGATAGCAAATCCGCAAAGGATCAGGGCGGTGCAACCCGCGATACCTCCTACAGTCATAAACAGGCGCTTTTTATACCGGAACAGATTGCGGGCGGTAACCTTGTTCAAAAATTTCAGACGATTCCAGAAGGCAGGGATGCGCTCCAGAAATACGCGGGATCCCGAGCGAGGTGCTTTAGGACGCATGAGGGTCGCTGGCATGTGCGTCAGCTCGCTGTGGCAGGCAATCAGCGTTGATCCTACTATTGCAATCATAAACAATATAACGCCGCCCACACCATAAAGGGTATCAAATCGCAGATAGTACTCCGGAAGGCTGTAAAGCTCCTCTAAAACTGCCGCTACAAATCTAGGCATGAAGACAAAGCCAAATATGTCGCCCAAAATACCGCCGAGCAGGCAGGCCATAAGGGAGAACAGGATGTATTTGCTATAAATAGCAGTGCTGCCATATCCCAATGCCTTGTAAATTCCAATCAGCCCGCGCTCTTCCTCCACCATGCGGGTCATTGTGGTAAGGCTCATAAGAACCGCTACAAGTAAAAATAGCACGGGGAAAACCTTGCCTACGGTTTCGATGGAGGACAGATCGCTGTTAAGGCTCGAATAGCTGTCCAGCGAGGTGCGGTCTTGTACATACCACTTCGTCATATCAATGTCGTCCAATTCAGCGTATGCATCGGCCAGTTTTTGCTTAGCTTCTTCCTTTTTCTCAGCGTATTCCTGCTCTTGTTCGAGCAATTCAGCCTCGCCATCCGCCAGTTCTTCTTTTCCTTCTGCAATCTCTCCCCAAGCGTCGGCAATTTTCTTCCTGGCATCGGCTTCTTCCGCGTTCAGCTTCGCTTCGCCTTCGGCCAGATCGACTTTGCCGTCTTCCAGCTCGGCCCTGCCCTTGGCCAGTTCAGCCTTTCCTTTTTCCAGTTTGGCCCACCCCTCGGCCAGTTCCGCTTTCCCAGCTTCCAGCTCCGCCTTTTTTTCTTCAATCGTCTGACGGGCGGCTTCTATCTGCGCCTCGCCTTCGGCCAACTCAGCCTCAGACTCGGCCAGCTGCTGCAAGGCGGCGGCCTTTTGTTCTGCAAAGGCGCTTTTCTGAGCATCCAACACCTGCTGGCCGCCGATTACTTTTCCCATACCCAGCGCGGCCTGCACGCCGGATTCCGGGAGCGAGGCCAACTGCGCTGCCTGGTCATTCATTTGCTCGATGGCGGCAACAAGCTGTGTCGCCTCGGCGGTTTTTGCCTCGCGTTCAGCCGTCAAGCTCGCAACGGACGCATTCGCGGCATCCAATGTTGTCTGCGCAGCGTCCACGACGTCCAACTGGTCTTCGTATTCCTGCGTACCTTCGTCCAAGCTGTTCAGTTTTTCGGTTGCTGTATTCAAAGTAGCCTGCGCGTCAACCGCCTGCTGTACAGCGGTTTCAAGCTGCTGTTCCAGAGCGGCTATCGCCTGATTCACGATATCCAGTGCGGCTTGCGTCTGGCTGATCTGCTGCGCCAGAGCGGCGCTCATAGTGTCCACCTGTCCCTGCAACGCACTGGCAAGTGCGGCGCTTTCGGCAGCGGTACCCGCCGCGATAGCACCGTCATCCGCACCGGTTGCCGCCAGATCAGCGGCGGCGTTTACCGTCGCGGTCCATTTATTCTCGGGCCATCCTTCTCCAAACGTACCTTTCAACTGTACTGTTCCAGTTTCCAGCTGCGCGCGTGCCGCATCCAGCTGGTTCTGCGCTTCCCTGAGCTGCCGCTCGGCATCGGCAAGCTGTTCTTCGGCCTTCTGCCGTTCTTCCGCCAGGCGTTGTTTACCCTCTTCCAGCTTTTGCGCGTTTTCATTCAGCTCGGCTTCGCCCTCCGCCAGCAGTTTTTCGCCTTCCGCCAGTTCGGCTTCGCCCTTTATAAGCTCGGCTTCGCCATCGGCCAACTCTGCTTCTCCGTCCCTGAGCTGCTCCTCAGCCTCCGCCAGCTTCTGTTTTGCACTTTTAATTTCCGCGTGGGCCTCCGCAATTTTCCGCTTTGCGTCTTTTTCCTCATCGGCCAGCGTGACTTCGCCAGCGGCCAGTTCTTGTCGGGCCTCAGCGATATCGTTCCAAGCGCCAGCAAATTTCTCATCCGCCTCCGCAAATTTCTCATTCATGGTGGTATCAGCGTCAGCAATTTTTGTCCGCGCTTCTATCAAGATAGCGTCATACCGCGCTTTCTCCCGCTGTGCCTTGATACGGCTCTCAATATTACCGATAACGGTCTGTACCGCATTTTCATATTCATCAGAAAAGCCGTTCATCTCTTGGGTTCTATCCAAGGTAATATATACCACGGTGAAGATATCGGTATCGGCATCCACGGCAGTTATAAAAAATGTATAATCGGCGGTGACTGTAGAACGGAAAGCACTTCCGATGCCCGTGCTCTGAATGTCCATGGGATCCGTCACCGCGCCGGTAATGGTATAGGTGGTATTGGCAAAGGTAGGGGCTTCTGCTTCCTCCTCCAAATCCATGTTTATATCCATATCAATATCCGAATCGAGGTCGCTGTCATCGTCTGAGACATTTTCAGCGGTTGTATCGGCCTGCGCGTCCTCGGCAGTTTCGTCGCTGTCGTCGTCGATATCCTCCTCAATGACCAGCGTGTCGCCTATAGACTTACCGCTTTCATTCAGATATTTTTGTGTAACAGCGATTTCTCCTTCTTTTGTTGGCAGCGTTCCGCTCAGCAAATAGGGGATATTTAAGCCTTTTGAGCTTAACGCGGTCATCTCCACGCTCTTGCGTACACCATCCACATCCGTGTGAACGGTTTCGCTGTATGCACCTTCAGCGTACCTCACTCCATCCACCTGTGCGAAAGCTTCCACATCTTCTTCCGTAAGTCCCAGAGTGGACAGGATACGGATATCAAAAAGATTTTGCTTATCAAAGAATTGATCCGCCGAATAGTACATATCAAGACAGCCCACGTACAAGCCGGTCAGCATTGCCACGCCCAGCGCGGTGATTATTACAACGGATAAAAAACGCTTCCAACCTTTTTTGACAGAACGCCGGATATCTTTATAATACGCTTTGCTCATTCCATCACCACTCAATCTGCTCAATCGGCATCGGCTGATCATTTTGCATGATTTTCAGCACTTGCCCATTTTTAAAGTGAATGACTCTGTCGGCCATAGGCGCCAGCGCAGAGTTGTGGGTGATAAGGAGCACAGTGATTTTTTCATGACGGCACATATCCTGCAAGAGCTGCAAAATCTGCTTGCCGGTGTTGTAATCCAATGCACCTGTGGGTTCATCACATAAAAGCAGTTTCGGGTTTTTCGCAATGGCGCGCGCGATGGACACGCGTTGCTGCTCTCCGCCGGAAAGCTGCGCGGGGAAATTCTTTTTACGCTCCGTAAGCCCTACTTTATCCAGTGTTTCCGATGCGCTGAGGGAGTTTTTGCAAATCTGTGCGGCCAGCTCCACATTTTCCAGCGCCGTCAAATTTGGTACCAAGTTATAGAACTGGAACACAAAGCCAATATCTCTGCGGCGATAGCTCACCAGTTGCTTGTGGTTATAATTTGAGATGGTTTCACCATCTACAATTACATCTCCGGATGTAACGATATCCATACCGCCCAATATGTTCAGAGTCGTGGTCTTGCCAGCACCGGAAGCACCCAATATGACAGCCAGTTCGCCTTTGTTTACCGAGAAGGTTGCGTCATCCAGCGCGCGGATAGCAATACCACCGGAAGCGTATTTTTTTACAACATGATTGAATTCGATATATGCCACCGGTTTCTCCTCTTATCCTCATAGTTGCGACAAAAGCTGTCTAAAAATAAACTGCAAAAAAAACACAGCCCTTGACTTTTGCCTACTAATTCATTATTATAAAGACACAGTGTCGGTTTGACAACCGCCAGATGTTTATAGAAAGTCTGGTTTGCAACACAACATCCCGTTAATGTCGGTTTCATAACATATCCGCGAAACTTTATTCCACAAGGAGGTCAATCTTGATGAAAGAAGATAGAAAAACACGGTACACCCGGAAGGCGTTGCAGGATAGCCTAATCGAGTTGATGAAAGAAAAGCCGATCTCAAAAATAACGATCAAAGAGTTGTGCGAAAATGCAGATATAAACCGGACAACCTTCTATGCTCATTATACCGATCAATATGACCTTCTTCGTAAAATTGAGGATGAAACCCTCTCATGGGCAAAAGACGCATTTAACACGCTCATTAGTAAAACGGCGGACGAGCATGAAACCATAAAAGGCATCGAGGGTATTTGTCAATACTTTGTAGAAAACAGTAAGCATCTTCAAGTGCTGATGAGCGAACAGGGCGATATGGATTTTCAGAAACAGTTATTTACACTGGTATACCAGCTCTGCGGGATAGATTCCTCAGCCAGTCATAACGGGGATGCGGACACAAAGGAGCTGTACTCTATATTCGTAGTAAACGGAAGCGTCGGCCTCATACAGCACTGGTTGAAAAACGGGTTGAACCAGTCGGCCAAAGAAATAGCGGAAATTATATTTAATATGGCTAACCCTGTTATGAAAATGTTGATTTGATACAAGCCGCGACAATGAAATTTCGGGGTGTGCACCTTTTCACGATGCGGGTTCAAAAGAGTA